>Ga0207639_10003428_pt1 | contig 10664 bp, 12 predicted proteins | sample KBSCornC32_FD_184299 | JGI IMG/M metagenome (GOLD analysis project Ga0207639, IMG submission 184299) | Corn rhizosphere microbial communities from Kellogg Biological Station, Michigan, USA - KBS Corn C3-2 (SPAdes) (version 2) | ecosystem: Host-associated > Plants > Roots > Rhizosphere > Soil ...
CACGCTGGAAACATCGACCACGCAGGCAACGCAGGACGCCATCGACCTGCGCGTCAAGAACCAGGTACTGTTCCTCAACAAGGGCGCCACGGTGACCTTCGCCCGCCGCTTTTACCGTGACTACACCAAGGCGGCGGCGAAAACCGCCGAGCCGTTCGTCGATACCAACCTCAACGGCACCTGCGACGGCCCGGCGGGGCTGATCCCCGGCGAGGCTTATACCGACAGCAACAATAACGGCACGTGGGACAAGGATGGCGGCGATGCCGGACAGGGCGGCGCGCGCGATGTCGTGGTCTATACGGTCACCGTCAGCTACCGGCGCATATTCCCCGTCGACAAGCTGATCGGCGGATCGGGCATAACCAAGCTGACGGCAAGCACCATCCTGTCCAACCAGCCCTATGGCGATCAGGGCTCCTATGCCACCCCCACGGTGCGCGCATGCACATGATCCGCCCTTTCCTCCGCCGCCTGCGTGACGAAACGAGCGGCCTGGCGATCGTGGAATTCGCGCTCGCCACGCCCATCGTGCTGAGCGTGGTGCTCGCGGGGCTGGAACTGACCAATTTCACCATCGCCAAGATGCGGATGAGCCAACTCGCGCTGCAACTCGCGGACAATGGATCGCGTATCGGCACCAACAGCCTGCTGACCGACCCGCAGATCAGCGAAAGCCAGATCAACGACATGTTGACCGGCGCCAATCTGCAATCCGGCAGCCTCAGCCTGTTTGCACGCGGCCGGATCATTATCTCCAGTCTGGAGCCGGACCCCAACAATACGGGCAAATATTATATCCACTGGCAGCGATGCCGGGGCGCCAAGAATGTGCAGTCGAGCTATGGCAAGGTCGGTGTCACGAGCGGCGTAGACAAGGGCGTGAACATGACCGGCATGGGGCCGACCACGCCGACCAACCGGCAAGTGACCGCACCGACCGGCGGCGGCGTCATCTACGTCGAGATTCAATATGACTATAAGCCGCTGGTGTTCCAGCGGCTGGCGCCGACCAACACGATCCGGGAAGTCGCCGCCATGACCGTGCGCGACAAGCGCGATTTCAGCGGCAATGGTGGGGTGGGCATCTACAATGTGGAAGCCGCGACGGCTTCGAGTTGCAGCACCTTCAGCGCGACCTGACCGGTTGCGCCGAAGCGCCGCAACCGGTCAGTTGCCCTCTTAGCGGTAACAGACCTTCTTCACCGCCTCGACCACGCGATCGGCGTCCATCAGCGCCGCCTTCTCCAGATTGGCCGCATAGGGCATCGGCACATCCTCGTTGGTCACGCGCAGGACGGGCGCGTCGAGGTCGTCGAACGCCTTTTCCATGACGACGGCGGCCAGTTCGCTGGCGATCGAACAGGCGGGCCAGCCCTCCTCGACCACGACCATGCGATTGGTCTTGGCGAGGCTGGCGAGCACCGTCACCGTGTCGAGCGGGCGCAGCGTGCGCAGGTCGATGACCTCCGCGTCGATGCCGTCCTCCGCCAGCTTCTCCGCCGCCTCCAGCGCGATGCCGACGCCGATTGAATAGCTGACCACGGTCACGTCCTTGCCGGGCCGCATGATGCGCGCCTTGCCGATGGGCAGGACATAATCGTCCACCGCCGGCACGTCGAAGCTGCGGCCGTAGACCAGCTCATTCTCCAGGAAGACCACGGGATCCATACTGCGGATCGCGGCCTTGAGCAGGCCCTTGGCATCGGCGGAATCATAGGGCGCGATGACGATCAGGCCGGGAACGGAGGCATACCAGGGCGCGTAATTCTGGCTGTGCTGCGCGCCCACCCGACTGGCGGCGCCGTTGGGACCGCGAAACACGACCGGGCACCGCATCTGGCCGCCGGACATATAATTGGTCTTGGCCGCCGAGTTGATGATGTGGTCGATCGCCTGCATCGCGAAGTTGAAGGTCATGAACTCGACAACGGGGCGAAGCCCGCCCATCGCCGCGCCGGTCCCGACGCCGGCAAAGCCATATTCGGTGATCGGCGTGTCGATCACCCGCTCCGGCCCGAACTCGTCGAGCAGCCCCTGCGTGACCTTGTACGCGCCCTGATATTGCGCCACTTCCTCGCCGATCACGAAGACGCGCGGATCGCGGCGCATTTCCTCGGCCATGGCATCGCGCAGCGCTTCGCGCACCGTCGTCTTCACCATCGCGGTGCCCGCCGGCACGGACGGGTCGGCCAGCGGCGCGGCAGGCGCAGGTTTTTCCTCCCTGGCGGCGGAAGCGGGTGCAGGCGCCGCTTCGGTTTGAGTGGGCGGCGCGCTTTCCGCGACCTTTTCCTCCGCGGCGGGCGTGGTGGGAGTTGCGGACGCCTCCTCGCCCTCGACGGCGATCGTCGCGATGACGGTGCCGACCTTCACATTTTCGCTGCCCTCCGCGATCAGGATCTTCTCGACCACGCCTTCATCAACCGCCTCGAATTCCATCGTCGCCTTGTCGGTTTCGATCTCGGCCATGATGTCGCCGGACGCGACGGTATCGCCTTCCTTGATGAGCCATTTGGTGAGCGTGCCTTCCTCCATCGTCGGGGACAGCGCGGGCATCTTGATTTCCACGGCCATCAGTAGCGCTCCACCAGCACGTCGGTGTAGAGTTCGGCGGCTTCCGGCTCCGGTGAATTCTCCGCAAAGTCGGCGGCGTCGTTGACGATCTTCTTGATCTTCTGGTCGATCGCCTTGATTTCCGCCTCAGTCACGCCGGCTTCCTCCAACTGCTTCTTTACATGGTCGATGGGATCGGATTTGTCGCGGACGGACTGCACCTCCTCGCGCGATCGATATTTGGCCGGGTCCGACATGGAATGACCGCGATAGCGATAGGTCTTCATTTCGAGGATGATCGGGCCGTTGCCGCCCTGCACCCACTTCAGCGCCTCTTCGGTCGCGCCGCGCACCGCCAGCACGTCCATGCCGTTCACCTGAATGCCGGGAATGCGGAAACTCTCGCCGCGCCGGTAGAGTTGATCCTCCGCCGAGGACCGGTTGACGCTGGTGCCCATGGCATATTGGTTATTCTCGATCACGAAGATGATCGGCAGCTTCCACAGCTCCGCCATGTTGAAGCTCTCGTAGACCTGCCCCTGGTTGGACGCGCCATCACCGAAATAGGCGACGCAGACGCCGCCGTCCTTGTTGTATTTGTGCGCGAAACCCAGCCCCGCGCCGAGCGACACCTGCGCCCCGACGATGCCATGGCCGCCGAAGAATTTATGCTCGACGCTGAACATATGCATCGAGCCGCCCTTGCCGCGCGAGATGCCGGCGGCGCGGCCCGTCAGTTCCGCCATGATTGCATTGGGATCGATACCATAAGCCAGCATGTGGCCATGATCGCGATAGCCGGTAATCACGCTGTCCTTGCCCGGCGTCAGCGCGGACTGGATGCCGACCGCGACCGCTTCCTGCCCGATATACAGATGACAGAAGCCGCCGATGAGACCCAGACCATAGAGCTGGCCGGCTTTTTCCTCGAACCGGCGGATCAGCACCATCTGGCGATAGAATTCGAGCAGCTCGTCCTTCGTGGCGGGATAGTCGGTCGGCTCGCCCGGCCTTGGCTGGTTATGGTGTCCGGCGGGGGCAGCACGGGTCGATTTCGCGGAGCGCGGTGCGCTGCTCGAGGGTGACTTCGCCAATTGGGGGGCTTCCTTTATCTGGGCGGTGAACAGCCCCCCTATAGTCCCGCGGATGGTGACAGCGCAATGTCCGGCAGGACGGTGCACCGGCCAGATCGCGTGCGAAGGCAACAAACTATTCCTGAGGCGCTAACGCAACCAGCTGGTTGACGGCGGTATAGGGTGCGAGCCGCTTTCCTCTGGCTGTTGGCCGCCGCTGGCAGACAGAATGGCGCTGGATCAATGCCCCTCGAGTGGAACGACCACCTCATCCGGATGAATGACGTTCAGCTTGCGCCGCAGCAGTTCGTCCACCATGTCGGGATCGGCATGGCGCGGGCTGAGCAGTTCGACGCGATTGGCGAGCTCCATGCGCCTGGCTTCCACGACCTTCAACTCGGCTCGGCGATCCTTTAGTTGGCGCGTGTAATTGCCCCAGGCGAGCAGCCCGCTCGGCCCCATGATGGCATAGCCGATGAACAGGATGAGCAGCCCCAGGGCGAGGGCAGGCACCATCGCGGAACCCATCAGAAATCGCAATTTCGCAAGCTGTGCCATCAGCCGAGTGGAATCATGAAGAAGGCCGCGACGCAAGCCCTTTTTGGTTAACGTGCGACGAATGTATTACAATCGTGCCAGCGCCAGCTCCCGCCCGACGCTGCCGGGTGAAAGCTGGCGAGGACATGCTCAGCGGAAGATCGAACGCCCGGCGTAGCGGGCAACCGAACCCAGCTCCTCCTCGATGCGGATCAGCTGGTTGTACTTGGCAAGCCGGTCCGATCGCGCGAGGCTGCCCGTCTTGATCTGGCCGCAGTTGGTCGCGACGGCGAGGTCGGCGATCGTCGCATCCTCGGTCTCGCCGGAACGGTGCGACATGACGGCGGTGTAGCGCGCGCGATGGGCGATCTCGACCGCTTCCAGCGTCTCCGACAGGGTGCCGATCTGGTTTACCTTGACCAGCAGCGAGTTGGCCAGTCCCTTCTCGATGCCCATCGCCAGGCGCTTGGGGTTGGTAACGAACAGGTCGTCGCCGACCAGTTGGCACTTGTCGCCGATCAGGTCGGTCAGGATTTTCCAGCCTTCGAAATCATCCTCGCCCATGCCGTCTTCGATCGACAGGATCGGATATTTGCTGACGAGGTCGGCGAGATAGGCAGCCATCTGGTCCGGCGACAGGCTCTTGCCCTCGCCCGCCATCTCATATTTGCCGTTCTTGAAGAATTCGGTCGATGCGCAGTCGAGCGCCAGCACCACGTCGTCGCCAGGCGTGTAGCCCGCCTTTTCGATCGAGGCGAGAATGAAGTCGAGCGCATCGGTGGTGGAGGAGAGGTTGGGCGCGAACCCCCCCTCGTCGCCAACGGACGTCGCCAGGCCCTTGTCGTGCAGACCCTTTTTGAGGGTATGGAAAATCTCCGAGCCGATCTGCACGGCATGGGCGATGCTCTCCGCGCCCACTGGCATGACCATGAATTCCTGGAAGTCGATGGGGTTGTCGGCATGTTCGCCGCCATTGATGATGTTCATCATCGGCACGGGCAAGACATGCGCCGACACGCCGCCGACATAGCGATAGAGCGGCAGGCCGCGCGCATCCGCCGCCGCCTTGGCCACCGCCAGACTGACGCCGAGGATCGCATTGGCTCCGAGCCGCGACTTGTTCTCCGTACCATCCAGCGCGATGAGGGTCGCATCGATTTCGGACTGGTCCTCCGCGTCGAGGCCGATGATCTCGTCCGCGATTTCGCCATTGACGGCCTCGACCGCCTTCAGCACGCCCTTGCCCAGATAGACGCCCTTGTCGCCATCGCGCATCTCCACTGCCTCATAGGCGCCGGTCGATGCGCCGGAGGGGACCGCAGCGCGACCAAAGGCTCCATCGTCCAGCACGACGTCGACCTCGACGGTGGGATTGCCCCGGCTGTCGAGGATCTGGCGGGCGTGAACGGAGAGAATCTCGGTCATGGACGGTCCTTTTCGCGCTTGCGGAAAACTGGTGCCAGCCGCTTAGCCACGCCCTGCGGCGAGATCAACGAAAACTGGTCGGGTCTGTCCCGCTTGATGACATCGAGGGGGAACTGTTGAATCGCTCGCGCATTTCTATATCGTTCCAGTTCCGTAGCGGGCCCGTTCCGCAGCGGAGTTGGGCGCCCGCCCGCCGGGACAGACATTCGGTCGATCAATCTGGGAATTCCATTATGTCCAATGAAACTGGTGACATCACGACCACGCCCGAACCCCTCGTCAATGACCCGGCCTCGCCTTCGGTCAAGGATAGCGCGAAAGATGCCGTGTCCGCGCTGAAGGACGCGGCGGGCTCGGCGAAGGAAGCCGCGCTCGCGGCAGCCGGTCATGCCAGGGAAGCAGCGTCGAGCGCCACGGATCGCGCCAGGGAGGCAGCAGATCGCGCCAAGGAAACCGGCGAGCAATGGCGCGAGCAGGCCAGCGCCTACGCGGGACAGGCGGCGGAAACCGCGCGCGCCGCAGCCACCACGGCCAAGGACAAGACCGGATCGGCACTGCATGGCCTCGCCAAGCTGATCTCCGACACGGCCGAGACCGTGGATACCAAGCTCGGTCCCCAATATGGCGATTATGCCCGGCAGGCTGCCGAAAGCGTCGCCGGTGCCGCCCGGACGCTCGACGACAAGGATGTCGATCAACTGGTCGCCGACGCGCGCGATTTCGTGCGCAAGAGTCCCGCCGTCGCGATCGGCGCGGCCGCGCTGGTCGGTTTCGTGCTGATGCGTCTGGCACGGGGCGGGTCAAGCTCGAAGGAGAGCTGATCCAGCGTTTTTGGGGCAAGCGGGCGCTGGCATCATCATGACCGATTACAACACCGATACTAGGCATCCGGACGTCGCGGCGTCGCGGGAAGAGGAACCATCGCTGGGTGACAGCTTCGAGCGGCTGGTCGGCTCCGCCAAGGAACTGGCGGAGGCGGAGATTGCCCTCGCGAAGCTGCGCGGCGGCGTGGCCGCTGGGGCGGCGAAATGGATCGGCATCCTCGCCGTCGCGGCGTTCGTGATCGCCTTCGGGATGATCGTGACGCTGATGGTCGGCGCCGTGATGGCCCTGGCGCCGCTTTGCGGCCTCGGCCTGGCGGTTCTGGCGGTGACCGGCGTCGCGCTCGTGGTGATCCTGCTCTGCGCGCTGGGCATCAAGGGACAGGTTGGACGGATCATGGGAGCCTTCCGGTGAGCGATGACATCCCAGGCATCACGGCCGCGCGGACCCGCTCGGCAATGGCGCGGGCGCAGTTTCGCTCGGCGGCGGAAGATGCCTTCGACTGGCTGTCGCCCTCCCGCCTGAAGGCGGAGGCCGCCATGGTCGCCACCCAGCAGATCGACGAGGCGAAGGCCGCGCTGGGCCGGCAAGTGCGCAGCCATCCCCTGGCGGCATGGTCCGCGCTGGCCGCCGTCGCCACGCTTCTCACCTATCTGCTGCGCCGACCCGTCGCCGCCTTCGTCCAAGACGGGGCGGACGCGATGCGGGCGCTATATCATCGCATTACAGGACGAAAGGCTTAGCATGAGCGACGAAACACCCCCGACGGATGACACTGCGTCAGAGGACGCGACGGTCCGCATCGGCAGTTTCCTGAGCGAGCATCCGTTCGCCTCTGCCGGAGCGGCAATCGCCGTCGGCGCAGCGATCGGTCTTTTGCTGCCTCGCTGGAAAGTCACCGCCACGGCAGGCTCCGCCATTGGGCGCACCGCGACCCGCGCGGCCAAGGCGATTGCCGCGGCCGAGACGGCGCGCACGCTGCTCGCCGGAATCAACAGCGCGACGAGCAGCGTCAAGGCGGGCGCAAGCCGCCTCGCCGACCATGTGCCCGATGCCGATACTGTCAAGTCAGGCGCGAAACGAGCCCTTGAACGCGCCGGCGAAACCGCGCAGAAGGCCAGCGAACAGGTGGTGCAGGCCGCGCGTCGCATCAAGCCCGGAGAGGATTGAGCATCGCACCGGCGTTGCGTGGCGCGCGCCGAAGACAATAAGGGGGCGCATATGAGCAAGCTGCATCTGGTTATGGGCGGTCGGGTCACCGATCCGCAGACGCTCGAGTTCGAGGATCTGAGCAAGATCGACGTCATCGGCGTCTTCCCCGACTTCAAGAGCGCCGAGAACGCCTGGCGCGGCGCGGCGCAGCGTACGGTCGACGATGCACAAATGAAATATGTGATCGTGCACCTGCATCGCCTGCTCGACCCCGACGCGGACGATCACACGCATTGAATTTGGTGGGCGTCGCGCGGTCGGGGTGATGTGCAAACGGACCTGCGGGATGCTGTGATCGCGCAGGTCCGAACGACACGAGAGCCGATCCGTCAGCGGCCGCTGCTCGCCGCAGCGCCCGAAGCCATGGCAGACGAGTTCGCTGCCTTGCTGATCTGGCCCTGCGTCATGGTAGAGACCAGCGCGTTACCCTGACCGGAGAAATTGGCGGCAGGCAGGGTCGCGGTGCGGCCCTTCACATCGACCAGCACCGAGCGCACCCGGCCCCGGCTGTCCGCCACCACCTGACGCACACGGCCGATGCTCTTGCCCTTCGCCGACTGGACGAGCATGCCGGGCTGCACCGCGAAGGCTCCGGCGGTGCTGGCGGCCGCGCTATTGGCGAGCGCCAGTTCGCTGCTGGCCGCCGTCATGCCGACATTGGCCGTCCCGCTCGCAAAGCCCGAGGCGGTGCCCGCCACAGTATGTGCAGTGCCGCTGGAGCCGCGCACCGCATTGGCCGTGGTCGAGCGTGCCGCGTCGATCGTCGAGCCGACCGTGCCGCGCACCGCATCCGTACCGACCAGTTGTGCATTGCCGGAAGCATGGGCGCTACCCGAGGCGTTGCCCGTAGCCGATCCGGCGACAGCGCTCGCCGGCGTGTTCAGCGTCTGGCCGACCGTGCCGCCAGCCGCCCCGTTCACCGAACGATCGACGGATACAGCGCCGCTGCGGCGATCCACGTGGCCGCGCCCGGTCGTGCTGGCGGCGCCGGAAACCGTGCTTTCGGTCGTACTGCCGATGCCGCCCATGGTGCCGCCAAGGCCGCCACCGAGGCCACCGCCCACCGAACCGCCCAGACCACCGCCCAGCCCCCCGGCCAAGCCGCCGTCCAGGCCGCCACCGCCGCCCAGAAGCTGCGCCGAGGCAGGCGTCGTCGCGGCAAGGATCAGCGCGCCGGTCGCGATAAGAAACTTGTTCATGATGAAGTCCTTTCCGTATCTCTCAGGAGCGCCGCTTGCGGCACTCTCATCACGGCAACGGATCCCGCTTTCGCTTTCATCCATCGGGACGGAGTATTTTTTAACGGGGGCGACAATCGCCGCACAGAAGGCCGCGACCATAGCGGGCGTCCACGCCCTTCGGCCCCAGATCGCGCGCCTCCCGGTCGAGTGCCGTGCGCAGCGCCACATCCGCCTGCCCCGCGTCGCGCTGGGCCGCAGCACGGGCGGCGACGAGCGGCGCGGCGAAGGACGTGCCCCGCACGCCATGCCAGTGGCCGCGTGCATTCATCGCCTTCATGTCGGCGCCGGGCGCGGCATAGTCGAGATGGCTTGCCCGCCCCGCCTCGATAAGGGCCTGGTTCCGCCCGTCCACCCCTGTCACCGCCAGCACCGAGGGATAGGACGCCGGATAGGCGGACGGCGCGGCCGGACCGTCGTTGCCCACCGCCGCGACGATCACCATGCCGCGCATCAGGCACGCCGCCACGGCGCGGGCGAGCAGCGGGTTGTCCGGTCCGGTCAGGCTGATCGAGACCACCGGCACCCGCTGCCCCTGCATCCAGTCGAGCGCGCGCACGATGGCGAGCGCGCCTCCGCCTGCCTGATCATGGCCGTAGACATCGGCGGAAACGATCCCCTGCACACCCGCATGGCGCAGCAGCGATGCGACCGCCGTGCCATGGTCGCTGGCCATGGGTGCTCCTGTCGCAAAGCCGCGCGCGGCGCGCACCGGCACCGCCTGCCCAACGCCACCGTCGATGATGCCCACGGGCGTGTGGATCGCGCCCTTGCCCGCGCTCTGTCCCGGGGGCGTCGCCGCGCCCGTTTCCCCGCTTTGGAAATGCAGTTGGTCCGCCGAGAAATCCCCTTGCGGCACCGCCTTGCGCAGGGCATCGAGCGCCTCCCTCAGGGTCATGCCCTGCGGTACGGTCAGCTCTGTGGAGGCCAGGCCCAGGTTGCCGAACGTCTCCGGCGCACCAGCGGCAAAGCCGAGGCCGCGAACGGTATCCAGCATCTGGGCATCGCCGCCCAGCATCAGCACGACGCCGCGCCGCGCGGGATCGCCATGGTCGTCCGGCTCCGCCACCGCGCGATTGGTGCGCAGGAAATCCGCCAGTCGCGCGATCCGCCCTCGCGCCAGTTCCGTGACCGATCGCACGGGCGCCATCACCTCATCGACCGGGGCGATCCGCCCCAGCGCATCCGTCGCGCGCCCCAGCACATCGCCCACCGCCCCGCCCACGCCGATCTGCGCCCCGGCGGGCACGGCGACAAGGAGCGCGATCAGGGGGATCAGCCGGGCGTTCATCATTCTCCATCCTGTCACGCGAAAAAACACGCTATGCAATGGATGAAACGGATGAGCCCGCCCGTTGCATCCCGTGACAGAAAGGCAAATGATTCTGAGCACGACGTTCGAGGATGGCATGGTGGCGCTGCTGCCCCGGCTACGCCGGTTCGCGGCGGGGCTGACGCGCAATCTCGCCGAGGGCGACGATCTTTGCCAGATGACCATCGAGCGCGCGCTCAAGGCCCGGCATCAATGGGCGGAGGGGACGCGGCTCGACAGCTGGATGTACCGGATCATGCGCAACCTGTGGATCGACGAAATCCGTGCGACAAACCGCCGCCGGGAAACCTTCGTGGATGAGGATGCGGGCCTTGCCGTGGGTGTGGCCGCCGATCAGGAGGCCCGCACGGAGCTGCGCTTTGTGGACCGGGCGCTGGCGCAACTCCCCGACGAACAGCGCGAGGCGGTGCTGCTCGTCATGGTGGAGGGCTATGGCTATCAGGAGGCGGCCGGGATCATCGGCTGCCCGGT
>Ga0207639_10003434_pt1 | contig 10658 bp, 10 predicted proteins | sample KBSCornC32_FD_184299 | JGI IMG/M metagenome (GOLD analysis project Ga0207639, IMG submission 184299) | Corn rhizosphere microbial communities from Kellogg Biological Station, Michigan, USA - KBS Corn C3-2 (SPAdes) (version 2) | ecosystem: Host-associated > Plants > Roots > Rhizosphere > Soil ...
CCGGGCGGCCGATCGTTTACAGCCTTTGCCAATACGGCCGTCAGGACGTGTGGAAATGGGGACCGGATGTCGGCGGTAACCTTTGGCGAACGACCGGCGATATCAGCGACAGGTGGGATTCGATGACGCGGATCGGCTTTGGACAAAACGATCTCGCCACGTTTGCAAAGCCGGGACACTGGAACGACCCAGATATGCTCGAGGTCGGTAACGGCGGCATGACCGACGCCGAGTATAAAACCCACATGAGCCTGTGGGCGATACTCGCGGCACCGCTGCTTGCGGGTAATGACATTCGCGATATGCCGCCGGCGACCAAGGAAATTCTCATGAATCGCGATGTTATTGCGGTAAATCAGGACAAAGCCGGAATGCAGGGGAAGCGGTTCGCACAAAACGGTGAACAGGAAATATGGGTACGCGACCTTGCAAATGGCGATCGGGCAATCGGCATTTTCAATCGCGGAGCCGCTACGGCCGATGTAACCGTCAAATGGGCCGATCTCGGCATCAAGGGCAAGGTAAAAAAGGTGCGCGATCTTTGGGAAAAAAAGGACGTTGAGGTTGATGGACCAAGTTATAAAGTCACCGTTCCATCGCATGGCGTCGTGTTTTGGAGGGTCGGAAAGTAAAGCCACACAATGCGTACAAAAGTGCATATGCTCAGGGTTTTATTGATAGCGTTTGCGGTCACGCTCGCTACGCAACTTTCCGTTCGGGCACAGCTGCCACTGGCCCAGGGCCGAACAGCCGAGCGTGAACAAAGTGAGAGCGATCGCGATCTCGAAGAGCGCATTGCAAATATGCGTTACCTTGCAACGCTTGCCGGAAAAACCGGTCCGCGAAAGAAAGACCCGGAGCTTGCCCTCAAAGAGCTTCAGGAAGATTTCACGCAGCTTCAGATCCTTAATAAAGATCTGGTGCTGAAAACTGCAAAAACCCAGACGCCTGATCTCAAATATGTCGCCAGATCAACATCCGAGATCAACCGGCGCGCTGCAAGACTTTTATCCAATCTTGCATTACCGGAATCGGGGACCGGGACACTGCGTTCCCAACCGGAAGAAATTTCGGATTCCATGAAATTGAAGGCATCGATCACCAAGCTGGGTTGGTTGATCTATAACTTCAAAAAGAACCCTATTTTCCAGGAAGTTGGCGTGCTCGATGCCTCGTTGGCTATCAAGGCACGCAGCGATCTAGAAGCAATAATGGACCTGAGCCTGCACATCAAAAAGGGCAGCGAACTGTTAGGCAAGTCCGACAAAAAATGAAACGACGCGAATTTTTATTTCTGTTAAGCACTCTGCCGTTCGTGCGAGGAGCTTCGGCCTATTCGGCTGCAAATTACAGCAAGATCGTTTATCCGGGAAAAAGCGGGAAAATGATCTACGTGCCGGATGAAAACGGCAACACGATCCCCGACTTTTCAAATTGCGGTTACATGGGCGGTGGGGTGAAATTGCCGGCCGTTCCTGTGCGAGCAACGGTTGCCGTCGGGCAGGGTGATGCTGGAGTCGCAATACAAACAGCCATTGATAAGGTGTCGGCAATGGCTCCGGACAAAAGCGGTTTTCGCGGAGCAGTTCTCGTCAAAAAAGGTGTTTACAAGATCAACGCACCGCTTAGGATCATGACTGGCGGCGTTGTGCTTCGCGGCGAGGGACAAGACGAGAACGGCACTGTTCTCGTAGCCACTCAGAAAAAGCAGCATGCTCTGATCGAAATACGCGGCAAGAGCTTCGGCAAGCCAACTGGATCGGCGAGGCGAGTCCTTAACGCTTACGCACCGGTCGGTGCGCATACTCTGAAACTCGATTCAACGAAAGGTTTGCAAGTCGGCGATGCAATAATTGTCCGCCGCATCGGAAACAAGGAATGGATCCATGAGATCGCCATGGACCGCATCACGCCGCGGCCGTCCGGCGGTACGAAACAGTGGGAACCATTCAATATGGATTTCGACCGCATCGTTACCGCGATCAACGACGATCAAATCACGATCGACGCACCGATTGTCTGCGCGATCGAGCAAAAATGGGGCGGAGGCGAGGTTTACGGACTTGATAAGAGCGGAAGACTTCAGAATGTTGGCGTTGAAAACCTGCGCGGCGATTCCGAATTCGACCAGACGGTAACGGCGGAAAACGGCAGCGAAAAGAAAAAATATTTTTCGGACGAGCAACACGGCTGGGATTTTATCGGCATAAGCGGAGCCGAGAACGTATGGGTTCGCAACATTACAGCGGTCCACTATGGCTATTCGGCAGTCAATATCGGTCAGGCAAAATGGGTAACGGTCCAGGACAGTAAATGTCTCGATATGGTTTCGATTATAACCGGCGGCCGGCGCTATTGTTTCAACATCGACGGCCAGCAAAATCTTGTGCAAAGATGCGATGCGGACACGGGGCGGCATTCGTTCGTCGTTGGCGGTCGTGTCTGCGGACCGAACGTCTTCGTGCACTGTAAAGCGACCACGAATTATGCCACCAGCGAGCCGCATCACCGTTGGTCCGTCGGCGGATTATACGACAGCGTCGCGGCGCCAATGGCGATACAGGACCGGCAATATATGGGCAGCGGTCACGGCTGGGCCGGAGCGAACTACGTTGCCTGGAACTGCGAAGGACCGCTCGTTTGCCAACGGCCGCCAACGGCGCAAAATTGGGCCATTGGACAGATCGGTGAAAAACAGGCAGGAGCATTTGCTCCGCGACCCGACGGCTATTGGGAATCGCAAGGACGACACGTTACACCGGCAAGCTTGTATCTGCAGCAGCTCGAAGACCGTCTCGGAAAGGCCGCGGTTAAAAATATCGGTTACTCCTAATGAATCGCCCATATGCACCTTAAATTTATGAAATCGAAACGTCGTTATCTCTCAATAATCTACATTGTCATCGCAGTTGCGTCCGTGCCGACAATTTATTCTCAATCCACGCAACCAAAATCGGATGCTGAAACGGTGAAGGCCGAACATACCAATATCGGCATCGAAGCAAGCAAGAATCCGGCGGCCGTTCACACCATGCATCCGGACGCGCAATGGTTTCCGGACGCAGGTCTCGGACTTTTCATTCACTGGGGTATTTCATCGGTACGTGCAATAAACATCTCATGGCCAATGCGGCCGGGACGAGCGCTTGCAAAAGTGAAGCTCACACCCGAAGAACGTGAGCGCGTGATTCGAGAGAGCGATTACAACCTTAACGGCAAACCTCCCGAGATAACACCAGATGAATATTTTGAACAGGCAAAAAGTTTCAACCCGCAAAAATACGATCCCGACAAATGGCTGAAGGCCGCAAAAAAGGCCGGTTTCACTTATGCGGTTCTGACCACACGTCATCACGAAGGATTCGCATTGTGGCCGAGCGCCTACGGCGAATTTAACACGAAAAAATATATGGGCGGACGCGATCTGGTGAAAGATTTTGTCGAAGCGTGCCGCAGAAACGGCATTAAAGTTGGGCTTTATTACTCGCCGCCAAACTGGTACTTCGATCGAGATTACATGAACTTTTTGTACGACGGCGGTTCGAAGATGAATCCGGAATTACCACCACTCGGGCCCGACCTGAAACCGCGAACGTCGCAAAAAACGGCCGAGGAAAAGAAAAAACATCAGGAAGAATATGCTCGAATTGTAAAAGGCCAGATCGAGGAACTGCTCACCCGCTACGGTAAGATCGACCTGCTATGGTTCGACGGGAAACCGCCGATACCGAACGGAAACAACGTGATTTCGATCGAGCGGATCCGCGAGCTGCAGCCAGGAATCGTGATAAACCCAAGACTGCACGGACACGGCGATTTTATTACGTACGAGCGAACGCTCGGGACCGACAAAGTCGCGACAACCTGGGCGGAGTTTTGCAACACATGGACAAATTCGTGGCCTCATGTCGCCGGGGCTGCGTTCAGATCGGACGGACATGTTTTGGGACAATTTGTCACCGCTCGGTCTCTGGGCATTAACTACCTTCTGGGAGTTGGTCCCATGTCCACCGGTGAATTTACACCGGAGATCTATCAAAACATGGATGTCGTCGCGGTATGGATGAAACAAAATGCAACGGCCGTTCTCGGGACGAAGCCGTTGCCTGCTAACGAATCGGCTTCGGTTCCGGCAACGGCTTCCGGCAAAACACGCTATTTGTTTGTCCTGCCAAAATTTAAAGACGGCGGCGCGTACGATAAAGATATGTTGCCGGCAGAAAACGTGCAAGTGACGCTAAGAGGCGTAACAAAACCATCTAGTGTAAGGCTAATGGGCAAAGGCCGGTCGCTGAAATACGATTACGCCGATAACGTCGTCACCATCGAGGTCCCGGCAAATGTCCGGACCAAGCTTGTTGATGTAGTTCAGGTCGAAGTGGGTAAATGAACGCTCCGCAAAGGTCATCTTATTCACTTGATGAAAGGAGTTCAGCGACCGTGTCGGCGAACCGGTCGAGGTCGTGAGGTTTGACGAGAAAATCGTCCGCTCCGGCATCGAGACAAAATTGTCTGTCAGCCGGCTGGACCATTGCAGAAAAGAAAATGATCGGTTGTGCAATTCCACGCTCGCGCAGACGCCGGCATAAACTGATGCCGTCCATTCCGGGCAAGGAAATGTCGAGAATATAGAGGTCGAACGCTCTTCGAGATGTCAGATCGAGAGCCTCGGCTGCGGTTCCGACCGAGGTTACTTCGTATGATCCGTTCGAAAGGCCGAGGAATTGCTGGAGCATTTCGCGCGCGTCCTTATTGTCTTCGACGTATAAAATACGTGATGGCGTGGTCGTCATAACACAAATGTGAGGCCGACGAAACTCAGGGGAAATAGGAGCAGACGACCGCTTATATATTATCGCATTTTTTGAATTTTCCGCGAGTTTTTTACTAAATACAGTTTATGTTTTCACCTTTGAAAGTAAATAAATTCCCATCATTGAGAAAAGCATCAGCGGCGTCCACACGGCAAAAGCCGGAGCAAGAAATCCGTTAAGGCCAAACTGCTCAAAGACGTTCGTTATTCCCATAAACAGAAGCCATAATCCCACGGCGTAACCGACCGTTATCACCTTTCCCTTTCGGCTCAGCGATAGTGCAAACGGGGCGGTAAACAACGCAATTATAAACGGCAAGAACAGCGTGGTGTATTTCTTCTCGAGCGCGACCTCGAATGTCCGTCGTTCAAGCTCCGATTCGCTGTGAGCGATCTGTTCTTTGGTCTGGTCCGTCGTTAAGTAACTCGGTTTTTTGACCGTCTCAGCAAACGGATTTGAATCGTCAGCCAATTCCCCATTTGCAACACCGGCCGTCGAGGGTTTTCCGGCGTTAAGTTCAACTTTTGTTGCATCGCCGAGAAATACAATACGGTCTTTTTCCCATGCTGCCGCCGGCACAGTGTAGATTGCGCTTAGTCGTGATCCTTCACCGTTGAATTCATACACCGTTAGATTTTTTACAATCTGTTCGTTATCAGACGCGAGCACCGCCGGGTCATTACCGTTAGAACTTCCCTTCCCTTCTTCACCTGGACCGTCATTTGGTTTTTCGTTATCAGACGCGGTTCCCAATTCGAATGAATAGATTCGGCCATCAGTTGCGACCCAGAATTTACCGGAGCGGTTTGCGATCACGCCCTGGCTGCGGATCTGTGAACGCAACGCGTCCTGGATCTGGTTTGATCGCGGTAGGATATGCTCTTGTATTTCAAAATTTACCAGGCCGATCACGCACATCAAGACAAAACAAGGCAACAGCAGACGGTAAACGCTTTGGCCGGCCGAGGTCCACGTCACTATCTCGTTTTGACGTGATTTGATAACGTAGGTCGCCAGTGTCGCGATCATGGCGGCCGACGGTGCAAGTTGAATATAAACGAACGGGAGCAGGAAGATCAGGTATTTGATCAGCAGTGAAATACCATTATCGATCGTCCCCGCAAATTTCCAAAGCTCAAACGCGGTAAAGATCAGAAACACTACAGAGAGGAACGCCAGCGTCAGCAGGAAGTATTTGAGCAGGTTCAGGACAAGATCAAAATCGCGCAGGCCGGTTGTCAGATCGACAAAAAGGTTTTTGGCCCGCAAGCGTTCCCTGTTCGGCCGGTGACCGCTAAAAATTCTCTTCAGCCAATCGCCCCAACCGGCAAAGACACCGATCCGTCCGGCGAAATTGAACCAGATTATGGCGGCGGAGCTTGCGATAAGCGGTATCAAGCTTCCCTCAAACGCAGTCAGCGCAGCGGTTCGGGCAAGCTGTTCGCCTAAGAATGCAAGCAGAAAATAGGATACAAGTCCAAGCAGCGCGAGGAAAATGCCAAAGCCTCGCCCGCCGCGCGAAAAACGCAGCACCATCCCGGTTCCCAGCAGGCAAAAGATCAGCGGTGTAAGCGACAGCATCAGACGCCGCTGCCAAAGTATCTGTGCTTCGATGCGTTCTTTCCCTTCCTTCGTGTTCGCATATTCTGAAAGATCCGAAAGGCCGAGTTCCTCGATCGATCCTTCGGCGGATGACAACTTTTCGATCAGTTCGGAGCGTTTAGTTTTTATTGCAATACGAATTTCGCCGATGTTTTCCGAGATAAACTTGCCGTTTATGCCCGTTTTCGGAAAACTCGAAACAGTTGCGTCGCTTAGGACGAGTTCGGAGAGCTGATCGGCCGTATCTATGCGGCCATGGTTTGACGTTATCAGACGCACTAGCCCGCTCTTTTCGTCCTCATTGTAAATGAAGATATTTTTCCACGTGCCGTTCGTCATGTCGCCGCCCTTGACGTATATCGTGTAACCGCTGACTTCGGTATTAAAAACTCCGGGCTCGATCGGTGATTCGAGTTTCTGAATTGCGGTTTGCAGCGCGACTCCGCGAACTATTCTAGCGGCGAAAGGAACGCCTTTTAGATTAACGAAAAACGCAAAAAGAGACAGCAAAATGCCAAGTACAATGATCGGCAGAGTGATCTGCAGGTTGCCGACGCCCGCGGCGCGAATTGCCACAAGCTCGCTGTCCCCCTGCATTTTTGAAAGGCCGATTATCGTCCCGACAAGGACAGCCATCGGGCAAGTAAAGCCGATCACATTTGGGATGAGCGCAAGGGTTAATTGCCAGACAAGCTTGGCCGGTATGTTCACGCTAAAAAATATATCGGAAAACCGGCCGGCCTGCTGAACAAAAAGGATGACGCTGAGCAGCAACCACGAAAAGATAAAGTACGGCAGGATCGCACGGATGAGGTAAAGAGATATTGTTCCGCTTGTACGCTTCATTTGCCGTTAATTGCCCATCACAAGGGACATCTCGCCGGTGATCTCCTTGCCGACGATCTGCGAGATTATTCGGCGGAGGATCCGCGAAAGTCCGGTGATCGCTTCCTCCTGCCCAACCGTAGTTTTAGAAAAACGTTCAGGCGCAAGCTTGAGGGCCGAGCTATACAATTCGCGGTGTTCGCTGCTGATATTAATATCGCTGCGAGCACGCGCGCAGTTTTTGCAGAGCAGATGAAAATTGATCTGCAGGTTAGCGGCTTCGTTTTCGCTGAACACGCGCTGACAGTCGTTGCATCGGCTCCAATCCGGCAGGTAGCCGCCAAGCCGCAACAGCCAAATCTCGAAGTAAAAACCCAATGCTGCAAGAGCCGCCGCATCTTCTTTTGCTGCATCGAGACACGCCCGGACCATCCGATAAAGGGTTTCGTTCGGGTCGTGCGGCGGAGCGAACGAGATCAAGAGATCGGAAAGATAGGAGAATTTTTGAAGGAATTCAGGATTGCTTGCCGCCTCGAAACAGGACCTTTGCAACTCGGCTTCACGGATGGAAACGAGTTCAACGACTTCCTTTTGAAAATAGGTCAGTTTTACAACAGAAAAGATTTCCAGGCCGCTGCCAAAGCGGCTTTTGGGGCGTTTTGCACCTTTTGCAACACCGCGTACCACGCCGTGATCGCGGGTGAGGAAAATCACGATCTTGTCAGCCTCGGCGAGATTGTAGCTTTTTAGAACGAGGCCCTCTGTTTCGACCAACGGCATGATTAATTCCCGGGGATAAAATAAAGGATCCAGGCAAGGACAAGACTGACGATTATGAACTGAAAAAACGTTTTTAGGCCGTATTTTAGCCGCTCGATCGACGTGCCGGTGGACATCGCGCCGAACGCGACGGAGACAAAAATCGCGAATGCCGCAAGATATGCGAAGTGGATCATTTCTTCCTCCCGAGATAAATATCGACAGCATCAATTGCGGCAAGGTAGTTAAGCAGCCCGGCGCATTCCAAAAAGCGGCCGCTGTACTCAAACGTCGCGCGGGCTGCCACCGTTGAGTCAGGCGACGCTGCAATGATGTAACTCACAATCGCGCCGAGACCGTTACCAAAGCGGGCAAATATATCCAGGAGATAAAGCAGAGCTCCTTCCTTAAAATTAAAGCCGGGATAATATGCGCCGCCGCCCGCGACTGCAACGATAAACATCGCCCAGATAACGGCCGAGATAACGATGCCGCGCTTCCACCGTTTCTGCATCAAATGTCCGGCGCCAGGGAAGAACCAGGATGCCAACGCTATGAAAAAAGGATTATCCATCAAAATGCCTCAATAATAATCTAAAGAACTACGTGAGATGTCAGTGCTCCGACATCTAAAACAAATATTAAGCTCTCAATCGTATTTGTTGGGTTAACAGACATTACCAGGTTTCACGAATCAACTTTAACAAACTTAATCTAAAACTCTAAACGCTGGTAATAAAGTGCAAGTTTTTGCTCATCTGACAAAACTTAACTACTGATATTACAATGCTTAGGCCGATGCTTTCATACGTCCTGCAGCACATTTTTCTACGAACATCCTAAAAATGCCCTGCGATAGATCATCCGTACTCCAAGACAACTCCGGGTGCCATTGCACGCCGAGAACAAACCGCCCGTCTCTGGTGTCTTGGATGCTTTCAATTATACCATCTTTTGCCCTCGCCCCGACGGTCAGATCGCGTCCTACCTTATTAACGCTCTGATGATGCGATGAGTTCACTCGAACTTCCCTTCCCTCGACGAGCGGAGCCAGATAACTATTGTCCCCAAGGTCGATGGTATGGAGATAGTTATCGTAAGCGCCGTTGCGTTCATGCTTATGGCTTGCGGTAACCTGCGACGCAATATCCTGAATGAGCGAGCCGCCGCGGGAAACGTTCAGCACCTGCATTCCAAAACAGATGCCCAGGACAGGAACGTTGTTTTTCTCTGCTTCGGTAAGCACAAACAGATCGGTCTCGTCTTTTTCAGGAACGATCGTACCGAGGTGCTGGTGCGGGGGCTCGCCGAACCGGGCAGGATCCACGTCAGAATCACTGCCCGGGAGCAAAATGCCATCCAGTGCGGACAGAGCTTCTACGATATACTCCTGTTTCGGGATCAGGCCGAGATGGACAGGGATGCCGCCGGCCGCTTCGACGGCCTCGCAATAGTCGCGGCCCAGATAAAACCGCCGCGTTGCCGCTTCGAGCCGCATTGTAATACCGATCTTTGGTCTGTAACTCATATCCAGTTTTATGTTCGGCAAATCGACTGTTAAAGTCAATTTGAGCATTTGATATTAAAGATTTATGATTGAGTTTTTATGCGAAATCAGAAAACTCCGGCACGGATTCGCTCGACGACTGTGCTGCTCGTCCAGCGAAACGGCAAAATTGCGATGGCCGGCGACGGGCAGGTAACACTCGGCGAAACAGTAATAAAAGGCAGTGCGCGAAAGGTCCGACGGATATTTAACGGCAAGATCCTTGTCGGCTTTGCCGGTGCAACTGCCGATGCGTTTTCGCTGTTAAGCCGTTTTGAAACAAAACTTGAACAGTTTCAGGGCCAGCTTGAGCGTGCGGCGATCGAGCTGAGTAAAGATTGGCGGACGGACAAGTATTTAAGAAATTTAGAAGCTCTTTTGATCGTTGCCGATGAAAAAGACGCATTTTTATTATCGGGGAAGGGCGATGTGATTTCGTCCGACGATGGCTTACTGTCGGTCGGATCGGGCAGTATGTACGCGCTGGCCGCAGCAAGAGCGTTGATCAAACATACCGAGCTTTCGGCGGCCGAGATCGCTGCCGATTCACTTAAGATCGCATCGGAGATTTGTATTTATACGAATTCGGACATAATTGTTGAGGAATTATAGTTAATCCGATGGTTTAAGATTTTCGATGTAAATGCTTAAAGTATTACGGTTTGACCGAACTTCTCAAGTCTGATCTCATATTCTGCCATCTAATTATTCATTTATTAATTAATAATTAGCTAGTTAAATAGAAGAAAATAACGTTCTTAGGCTGACTTAAAGTAAAACATTAATTCACAAAATGGCAATTTATTTAGGTGGAGAAACTGAAGCAGTTGCAAAAAAGCCAAGGTTGGACGAATTGACTCCGCGCCAGATCGTCGCTGAGTTGGACAAGTATGTCGTCGGGCAGACTGCCGCTAAAAAAGCTGTTGCTGTTGCTTTACGCAATCGTGTACGCAGGCAAAAGCTGCCACCCGAGATCGCTGAGGACGTTCTACCGAAAAACATTTTGATGATCGGCTCGACCGGTGTAGGGAAGACCGAGATCGCACGGCGGCTTGCTCGGCTTGCAAATTCGCCCTTTATAAAGATCGAGGCGTCAAAATTTACCGAGGTCG
>Ga0207639_10003435_pt1 | contig 10657 bp, 9 predicted proteins | sample KBSCornC32_FD_184299 | JGI IMG/M metagenome (GOLD analysis project Ga0207639, IMG submission 184299) | Corn rhizosphere microbial communities from Kellogg Biological Station, Michigan, USA - KBS Corn C3-2 (SPAdes) (version 2) | ecosystem: Host-associated > Plants > Roots > Rhizosphere > Soil ...
GTTTTGGAAAACCTGCGTACAAATAAAGCATACAGGATATTGGCAATGTATTCGAAAAAGAGCGACCAACCCGGTCCATCAAGCGGGTGCATTTCTTGCCAGCCCCGAACGTCCATTGACATGGGCACTGGAATAAGTGTGCAGCCAATGATCATTACGATCAGCAATTTACTAACCGGCACAGTATGAACAAGAGGAAAGGCAGGTGAGTCCTGGAAATAAAAAAATATTGCACCGACGACCATTCCTATGATTATCATAGGCTGCAACCGGATGAGACGTCGTTTGAAGAAACCCCAGAGGGTCATTTTATCCCAGCGGTCGTCATAGGCATATCCGATAACATAACCTGACAATAAGAAAAAGAAATCCACCGCAAGATAGCCGTGGTTCATCATCAGATCGAGGTGACTGGTAGAAAGCGGTTCAAGTGTGTGAAAGATAACTACCATTACGGCCGCTACGCCGCGCAGACCGTCTAGAATAGGGTAGTGTGGCTTGGAGGCCAGCGTGTGATGTTGCATGTTTGGGTTTATAATTTGGTGCAACAAGATAATGATAAAGCTTAAAAGTCCAAATCTATTGCGTAAAATTAACGCAATGGAAGAATTATGTAAAAACAATAAGAAACAGAGAACATTGGACGTCTCAATTGTTGTTTGATGTGAATGGTTCTAAAAAGTAAATATTTAACAGTATTAATTAAAAGCCAAAACATAAACATTTTTTAAGGATGGGTCACGGTACTATAAGGCGTAATTTCATTAACGGAAATTAACACGTAGGCACAAACTTGGAGGTTTGCGGCGGTGCGTTAGCCTAATTATACAGGTAGGTAAAATGAGAGCTAATAGAGCATATATATAAGTTAGACTTTCTTTTCGATATGCTTTATCAAATTAGGGATAATCAAATCACTTGCTCCAGATAATATACCCAAAAATATAATGCCAAAATTTTTGATTTCGTCGTCTTTACTCAAAAAGCTAAAGGCAACTTTTGCTTTAAATGCGATCGCCACGACCAAACCAGACATAATTCCATAAGCTATCCTCATTCTACCATCGACCTTATGATATTTTTCTAATATTGAAATTTCTGCGGGATATTGATTTAATCGTAACGTAGCAAAAATAAAGGCTCCTACACCTCCAAATAATGCAGCCTCGATGATGTCGTAATTGTCTTGATCAATCACGCTGAGGATTGAGCATTTGAAAATTATCATAGCCACAATAAATAAAATTATAAAAAGCGTAGATCTAAATGCTGCTAGAATATACGAGTGTTTAAGCTTTTCTGAGCCATTAGCTTCCATGCGTTTTACGGTCAACGCAAGTATATCGTTTGCATAATTAAAATTCCTGTCATCAATTGCTCTGGCGTAAGCTTCTGCTAGTCCGATTTTAAATTGATATGCCTCTGCTTTATTGAACTGCATGTTTGCGATAGATTCATAGTGAGTTATTCGGCTTTGCACACTTCCGAATTCTTTTATAAAACCTTTATATGCCGAGGTTGTGTAATAATAAATGTCGCCTAGATCGTCGATGTAGACAATGAAATCATCACTTGATACTATAATTGTTTGAATCTTTGTCCCTAAAGGACCTATATCATTACTATTATACTCGGTGCAGTCTTTACGATTCGACATTTTGTGAGATTTTAAATTAAAAGAGATGATTAAATCTAATAAAATGGAATCTTTAGGGCAACCCGTTTTTTAACGGTAAATTATAAGATATTTTATTCTATTTGACCTCTCTCTAAAACGATCCTAATTCCATTAATCTTCTGCCCAAATGAAATTTATTACATTCTGATTTGTTAAGTTTGATTATCAATTATACCTATCTAACCTATGCGTATCAAAAACTGCCTTTTTGCATTATTAATGTGCTTTCTTGCGTTGCTTTTTACAGCAATGAAAGACTCAAACAAGAAAGATCAGCCCTTATCCGGTCATTATCTCTTAGTTGCTGTGCCCGGTGTCCGCGATTATTTGGGCTACGGTGGACATGGGCTATTAGTTTTTGACATGGATCATGGTCATCGCTTTGTGAAAAGGATCATGACGCGTGGACTTCATCCTAATGGCAAGCCATCCAATGTGAAGGGGATTGCAGTTAGTATTCCGTTGAATAGCATTTATATAAGCACTTTAGAATCATTGCAACGTATTGATCTTTCTACCGGAAAAATAATATGGGACAAAATGATTGAAGGCGGCTGCGACCGGATGGCCATATCCCCTGATGGTAAAACCATGTATTTACCTTATCTCGAAGGTAAAGTATGGAATGTAGTAGATTGCAAAACGGGCGAGATCATCAAAAAGGTTGATGGATTTAAAAGGTCGCATAATACATTGTACAGCTTGTCTGGCGATCATGTTTACCTGGATGACATCGGATCGCCATGGTTAACGGTTGTGGATACGAAGACCAATGAGGTCACCGGAAAAATTGGCCCCTTTAATAATTTTATCAGACCATTTACAATTAACGGGAAGGATACAAAAGCATTTGTTACAGTGGATAGTCTACTTGGTTTTGAGGTTGGGGATCTGAAAACACGCAAAAAAGTTGCCCATGTGGAAGTAGAAGGCTGGACAACCGGGCCGGTACGTCGTCATGGCAATCCGAGCCATGGTATTGGTCTTACGCCTGACGAAAAGGAATTATGGTTATGCGATGGCTTTAATATGCGTATGCATGTTTTTAGCGCCAAAGCGCCTTATCAGCAGTTGACGACAATACCGTTGCAGGATATGCCGGGATGGATAACTTTTAGTTTGGATGGGAAATATGCTTATCCATCGAGTGGAGAGGTGATCGACGTAAAAACGCGAAAAATACTAACAACGCTAAAAGATGAATTTAATAATGGCGTGGGGAGCGAGAAGATGGTTGAGGTAGATTTTAGTAATAGCAAAGCATTTAAGGCAGGGGATCAATTTGGTATTGGTCGTGTAACTAAATGAAGATCAGAATATAAACGGAGAAGGATATTATTAACATAAAATTCAGATATTCTTTTTTTAAAAAATATTTGCGGAGAAAAGATTAAATCTTACTTTTGCAGCCCCGACGGGGTGTAGCGTAGCCCGGTATCGCGCCACATTTGGGATGTGGAGGCCGCAGGTTCGAATCCTGCCACCCCGACGAAAAATTAAAGCTCTGACGATAGTTGGAGCTTTTTTTGTTTTTCACCTATTTGAAGTTTTAGAAGATATGACTGCCTCTTTCGACGAAATCAACAACAAACTTGAAAAGTTAACCAATCTTAGCCAGGGGTATAAAGCTTACTTATACGATTGCGATGGTACCCTTGCTGATAACATGGGCGCACATAAGGAAACCTACATTCAGGTTGCTGCTGATAAGGGCCATAAAATTGAAGGAGATATCATTGACGAACTAGCTGGCTGGCCGGTTATAAAAGTAATTGAAGAGATTAATAAAAGATATAATACTTCATTTGACCCGCAGGAGTTTGTAGACCTGAAATATAAACTGTTCCTTGATCATTACATTGAAAATACGCTTCCCGTGGTGCATGTTGTGGAGCATTTGAAAAACCATGCTCAAAAAGTGAGAATTGGTGTGGTCTCAGGCAGTAAACGCCCGGCAGTTGAAAAGACATTGAAAGTGCTTGGCATATACGATTTGGTTGAGGTAATGGTATGCGCCGGAGAGACCGAACAGGGCAAACCACATCCCGATCCATTTTTGAAAGCAGCCGAACTATTAAATATCGACCCAAAGGATTGCCTGGTATTTGAAGATGGCGAAGCAGGAACAGTATCCGCTGAAGCCGCAGGTATGAAATGGGTGAGGGTAGATAAACTATAATCTAATCCAGTACGCTCCGGAAAGCCTCCAGGTATTTATCGATATAAAATTGCTTCGAAGCAGTTTTGTATTGCATGATAAACCGTGGGTGTTCCAGCGCGATGATCTTACCAAAGAACTTATGCTCGTCGTTTAACTTCTTAAGGAACTTCTCATTTTTACCTGTCCCGAAGCAAAAGCAGGTATCGGTCTTAATACCTAAGTCTATCTGCTTACTAATATTTTCGATCATAAAGCCCAAAACAGCATTAGTTAATTCTTTACTGTCGTAGTAATTGTAGTTGGTTTCTTTTCCTTTGCTGTCGATAGAAGTAAATCCAAGCGGGCAAGGCGAATTGATGTAGAAGTTTTTATAAAAAGCCTCCGGACCGCCGTAAGCATTAATCATTTCATAAATAAATACCGATGATGGCTCATGCGATGGTTTGCCGGTATAAGGTATACGGCACTCGCTTACAAGCCTTTTGGGATCGGTGAACGGAATGCCCGTTAATCCGCCACCGAATCGGCCTGGATTGATACCCAGAATGATGTGCCGTTTATTGTTATCGTTATAATATTTATTGTAAAAAGCTTCAACGATTCCCATTACATTATCGTGCTCCCTGAATGGGTTCATAATACGGATGCCATTGGGAAGAGGATCACCGGTATAGGTTAGTTCCCGGTTGAATTGGATAACACGATCAGCAAAATTCATGCGATCAATTTACCAATTGCTTTTTAAACTGGTTAGGGCTCAGTCCGGTTTCTTTTTTGAATAGTCTCGAAAAATAGGGGAGGTTCTCGAATCCCAGTGTGTAAGCTATTTCAGAAACATTCTGCTTTTCGCCTATCAATAGATTTTTTGCCTCGTTAACAATAAAGATATGGATCAGTTCAATAGCTGTTTTACCTGTTTCCTGCTTTAGTAAATCACTTAGGTATCTTGCAGATAAGTTCAGTTCAGATGCCATAGCATTTACAGTAGGCAAGCCTTTAGTTTGCAATAACCCTTTATCGAAATAAGCAGTTAACGCATTGTTGAACTTAGACACAGTTTTTCCCGATAATTCAGCACGATTGATAAATTGACGTTTATAAAAGCGCTGAGAATATTTCAGCATCGAATCGACATGCGTTAATATGATCTCACGGCTAAATTCATCGGTATTGGCTTTGTATTCGGCATCTATCTTATAAAAAAGATCCCAAATGGTTTCTTCCTCTTTAGGCGACAGGTGTAATGCTTCATTGGCTTCGTAATCAAAAAAAGCATATCTGGACATTTCATCATGTAACGCATGACCGTTCAGAAAATCTTCATGAATAAAAATAATGAAGGCATCTTCTTCATACTCTACGCTTTGAAACTCGATGATCTGCCGTGGTTTTACAAATATCATGCTGCCGTTATCATGGTCGTACCGGGTCCGTCCATACATCACCACACCTGATTTCAGTTTTTTAAACCCGATCATATAAAAATCGGATGTAAACTCCCTGCCACCCAGCGTACAGGTTTTGTTGCAGCGGTAAACGCTGAACAACGGGTTCTCGGGCATAGGGAAACCGCTGAATCGGTGCATATCCACCAGGTTTTTAAAGTGTTGCATAATTATACAAAGTAAAACAGTCTGCACTGAAAACCAATGCAGACCGTGTCATTAAAATACCATTTAATTATTTACCGTGCGCTTCAGCAGATACGTCTGCCCATTTATCCCAATCAGCAAAACGGCCTTCATAAACTTGTTTTATCATTGGGTAGCCGTATTTACCAAGGAAGAAGTGCAGCGGCGGATTTTCGCTGTCAACTAATTTTAATACTGCCGGTGTTGTTGCTTCGGGATTACCAAAGAAATCGCCTCCGGTTCTTTCCTGCATAGCAGCTTTAAGACCATCATACTCTGGCATACCAACGGTATGTACAGACGAAGCACTGCCCCAGTCGGTAGAAAAACCGTTTGGCTCTACCAGGGTAACATTTATGCCAAATCCTTTTACTTCTGCTGCAAGTGTGGCACCCAAACCTTCTACAGCGAATTTAGAAGCATTGTAGATGCCCAATACAGGCACAGCAACCAATCCCAATATGCTTGAAAGCTGGATGATATGACCATGCCCCTGCTCACGCATTACAGGTAGTACAGCCTGTGAAAGCCATAATAAGCCGAAAAAGTTGGTTTCCATCTGATCACGGGCTTCTTTTTCACTCGTTTCCTCAATACTACCGAATAAACCGTAACCTGCATTATTGATTAGCACATCAATGCTCCCGAAATGCTCTTTTGCTTTTTGTATAGCTGCAAAATCAGCATCACGGTCGTTTACATCCAACTGCAACGGTAATATGTTATTGCCATATTGATTTACCAAATCATCAAGAGAATTCAAGTCGCGTGCTGTAGCTACAACGTTATCACCTCTTTTTAAGAATGCTTCTGCCCAGATCTTTCCAAATCCTCTTGAAGCGCCTGTTATAAAAATTGTCTTTGCCATTGTTTTTATCTTTTATTTGATAAGTCAAAGTTAGATGACCGAATGCAGACAGATTTATACAGAAGTAAGGAAGACTGATACATTTTTACCGTATCCTTCATTACATTTGAGCCATGCCGGTTATTCCTATACATCAGCTCCAGGAACGTGTCGATTCAGGACTTGAAATAGAGTTCTTTGGCCCGGGCAGTAAGCCTAAGGAAGACGAGCCACGTGGTGCACACCGAGATGATCATTACATTTTTTTTGTATTAATTGACGGTTCTGCAACATTAATGATCGATTTTCAGACGATCAAGTTTAAGGAAGGTACGCTTTATTACATTCTGCCGGGACAAGTGCATCACCGCATTAGTAACGAAGCAGCAGGAGGCTGGTTCCTGGCAGTAGACACAGGTTTGTTGACCATGGAGCAACGAAACGTGTTCGAAAAAGGACTGAGCTTACAGCAACCAGTACATTTAAACCAAGAAGAAATAAGCCAATATCACGTGCTGCTCACTTTAGTATTACAAAAATATGAAGAGGCGAAGGAACTGTCTTTTACCCGGCCCATCATGTATTCATTGCTACAAGCCTTTACAGGGATGGTAGCATCCAGTTGTTGTAGCGCAACTTCTACAGAAAACAAACCGTCTCGAAAGGTGCAATTGACTCAAGAGTTTAGAAAGGAGTTAGCCACTGAATATAAAACTATTAAAAGCCCTGCAGTTTATGCAGACAGGCTGAATGTTTCTTTATCCTATTTAAATGAATCCCTTAAAAAAGTAACCGGTTTCCCGGTTAGCTATTGGATTATTCACGAGGTAATGCTGGAAGCTAAGCGGCTGTTATATTATACCCAGATAACTGTTAAAGAGATCGCCTATGAATTAGGTTATGACGACCATTCTTATTTTTCGCGGCTATTCAGGAAGACTACAGGGGTGACGCCAGTGGCATTTCGCCAACATTACCACGAATAGTCCTATCTTTACCATTTCGCCTCCATTGTTTCAGGTGTATTATCGCAGTTTCTTTGTATTCATAAAAATTGAATGCATTGATATGTCTGCTATACAAAAAATGAAAAGCAAAGCCGGGCGTCTTATTGAAGACCGCTTTTTGCAAACCGGAACTGTTTTAGAAGTGCGCCCCTGGGAAGCCTCATCCATGATCGAGATTGATCTCCACTTGCCTTTAGCAGATATAGCCAGTTGGACAGCTGTTCCCTATATCAAATTTAAAGTAGCCGATCTTACTTACCGTGACTATACACCTTCGCGCTGGGATGCAGAAACATCCACCTGTTCCTTATTTATTGATGCCAGGCATAACGGTCCGGGTAGTAACTGGGCCAAAACGCTTTCAAAAGGTGATTCAATAAGCTATCTGAAAGTTCGCAGCACAGACCACCGTCCGTCGGCAACGTCAGCTATCATAGCTTTGGGCGATGAAAGTAGCCTGGGACATTTGCTGGCATTAGAGCAAATGACTATACCATCGGGTCGCTTCTCAGCAGCCATCCTGATGGATAATGAGGAACAGCGTAAATTACTACCCGAGTATTTTCCATTAAATATTCAAGCAATGCCACGCAAAGATCAGCACGGCCATCATACCTTAATGAACTGGCTTATTGATAAATATCTCACCATAGATAATACCCTGTTTTATGTCGCGGGAAATAACCTGTTTGTCGATAAATTGAGAAAGGCGCTGCAGCAATACGGCTGTGAGAAGAAGCAGCTTTTTGTGCAAGGGTTTTGGTCTTAACTATCTTATTTAAAATGTATTATCAATGGCAATTGAATTATCAATTCAATTGCCATTGATTTTTGTAATAAGTAACAATATTATTGCTTCTAATCTTATTATAATACGTTAACAGAATTGTTACCTGAATCAAAATATGTTTTTGCCATTTTTGCAAAACACATCTGGCCTGATATGGTATTAGTGATATTGTGAATGTAATCTTTTGATTATTATAATATTATTACTTTTATCAATACATATTTTATGAGAATTAATTCTGTAAAATAGCCGGTGGGTTTTTAAATATGAAAAAGTTCACTTTCAACAAGAACCGGACCCGATTGCTATTATTCACACTGGTTTTATCCTTTAGCGCAGCTATATCCAATGCGCAACAGACAACAACCAGCCCAATAGCCCCGCCAGTAACCGCTCCGGATACAACCAAAACCAATTTACTAGCGCCGGTAACAGTGAAGGACAGTACGGGCACAGGAGCAGAATCCCTCACACTGAGGCAATGTATTGACTACGCCATGCAGCATCAGCCGGGCATCAACAAAGCATTGATCAATGTTGATGTCGCCAAAACCACCAATGCCATTAGCCTATCGGGCTGGCTGCCGCAGGTGAATGCCCAGGGAACATTGAATCATTATATTCAAACATCTTCCAGCGGGTCCTCCGGAGCTATAAGCAGTTCAGGCAGTTCGGTTAACCGGAATACGTTTATCCCGGGTGTTTCGGTGTCTCAGGCTATATTTAGTCCGAGCCTTTTGTATGCTGCCAGAAGTGCCAACTTGTATATTAAACAAGCTCAACAAGTCACCGACAGCACCAAAATATTCCTGGTTTCGTCAGTAAGCAAATCTTTCTATAATGTGTTGCTTACCTTAGAGCAGATCAATGTTTTAAAAGAAGATACGGCACGTTTAGGCAAGAGTGTTCGCGATGCGTACCATCAATACAAAGGTGGTATAGTTGACGAAACGGATTATGAAGAAGCCACAATCACGCTAAATAACTCGATGGCCCAATTAAAGCAAGCCAATGAGAATGTAATACCTCAATATGCAGCGTTAAAACAGCTGATGGGCTATCCACCCCAAAAGCAATTCAATGTAAGTTTTGATACTACCGAAATGGAGCAAAATATCCATATCGACACCCTGCAGCAGTTGCAATATGAAAAAAGGATTGAATATCAACAGATAAAAACAGCGCATGATCTGCAGGATGAAACCATTCATTATTATAAATATTCATTCCTGCCTACGCTTTCAGCCTTTTATAATTATAACCTGGCATTTCAGAATAGTCAATTTTCTGAGTTGTTTGATAAATCATACCCCAACCAGTTAGTAGGCGTATCTTTCAGCATTCCGATCTTTACCGGATTTTATCGTACTAATAATTTGAAAAAAGCCCGGTTGGAGCAGAAAATAATCGATTGGAATACAGTCGACCTGAAATCACAGATATATAAAGAGTATGCCACTGCTTTAGGTAACTATAAGGGAAACTTTTATAACCTGCAGCTTTTGCAAAAGAATGTAAACATGGCGCGCCGTGTTTACTTTGTGGTAACGCTTCAATATAAACAGGGTATTGTTCCTTACCTGAATGTGATCACTGCCGAATCGAATTTAATATCATCAGAAATAAGTTATTTAAATGCTTTGTTCCAGGTAATGTCTAACAAGATCGACCTGCAAAAAGCAATGGGAAATATTACGTACTAATGCATTACAACCAACCCCTCTCCATGAATAGAGTATTGTTAAGCACAATTCTTGTCAGCTGCCTTATTTTAGGTGCTTGTAAAAAGAAACAACCCCCGCAGAATACCGAGGTGCCTGTTAATTTAATGAAACTTAAGCCCACGACCGTGCTGTATTATGATAAATATCCTGCAACTACACGTGCATTAAACCAGGTGAATTTATTATCGCAGGTATCAGGTGCGGTTACCGGTATATTTTTTACTGAAGGTACCAAAGTACAAAAGGGGCAAAAGCTTTATGAGATTGACGAACGCATATACAAGGCAGCTTATGACCAGGCTTTGGCCAACTTAGAAGTATCTAAAAGCGGCCTGGTTCAGGCGCAGCAGGATGCAGACCGTTATGAATACCTCAACAAATACAACGCCGTAGCTAAACAACAATATGATCATGCCGTGGTAACCCTGGCACAGGCAAAGAGCACCGTACAGGCATCGCAGCAGATGGTAAAATCGGCCAAAACTAACTTGTCTTATTCAACAGTTTACGCACCATTTACAGGAACAATTGGCATAAGTCAGGTTAGGATGGGGGAAGTTGTTACACCTATGGTAACTACGCTCGATACTTTATCTACTGATGACCCGATGGCAGTTGATTTTATCATCAATGAGAAAAATCTGCCTATGTTCGAGAAGCTGCAGCGTGAAAAAGTAAAAGTTGATTCTCTTTTTACCCTTTTGCTACCTGATAATTCGCTTTATGATCACTTGGGCAAACTTTCTATTATAGACCGTGCTGTCGACCCGCAAACTGGTTCTATTCGCATAAGGTTAGTTTTTGACAACCCTAAATTTG
>Ga0207639_10003448_pt1 | contig 10642 bp, 8 predicted proteins | sample KBSCornC32_FD_184299 | JGI IMG/M metagenome (GOLD analysis project Ga0207639, IMG submission 184299) | Corn rhizosphere microbial communities from Kellogg Biological Station, Michigan, USA - KBS Corn C3-2 (SPAdes) (version 2) | ecosystem: Host-associated > Plants > Roots > Rhizosphere > Soil ...
CGCGCTGCCGGCGGAGTTCGCGGACTGGGAATCGCGCAATCACCGCCTCGCCTGGCTGGGCCTGCACCAGGACGGTTTTCGCGAGCGCGCGCAAGGCGCCATCGAACGGCATGGCGCGGCGCGCGTGGCGCTCGTGCTCGGCACGTCCACCTCGAGCATCGGCGAGACCGAGCGCGCCTATCGCGAACTCGACGCCGACGGGCACATGGACGCCGCGCACCGGCGCAGTCGCGTCAACCACACGCATTCGCTGGGCGACTTCGTGCGCGTCGCGCTCGGTCTGCGCGGTCCGTGCCTGAGCATCGCCACGGCGTGCTCGTCGAGCGCGAAGGTGTTCGCAAGCGCCGAACGGCTGCTGCGCGCCGGGTTGGTCGACGCGGCGATCGTGGGCGGCGTCGATACGCTGTGCGGCAGCGTGCTGTATGGTTTCAACTCGCTGGAACTGGTCTCGCCCGAGGTGTGCCGGCCATTCGATGTCGAGCGGCGCGGGCTGTCGCTCGGCGAGGCGGCGGGCTTTGCACTGCTCGAGCGCGTCGACGCGAATGCGTCGGCGCCGCGCCTGCTCGGTTACGGTGAATCGGCCGACGCGCATCACATGTCGGCGCCGCATCCGGAAGGCCTCGGCGCGCAACAGGCGCTGCAGGACGCGCTTGCGCGCGGCGCACTGCTGCCGGGCGACGTTGACTACATCAACCTGCACGGCACGGCCAGCCGCCAGAACGATGCGGTCGAGGCGGCGCTGATCGCACGCACGTTCGGCGCGCACACGCTGGCCAGTTCGACCAAGGGCTGGACCGGACACACGCTCGGCGCGGCCGGCATCGTCGAGGCGGTCATCGCGCTGCTCGCCATCGAACACGGGCTCGTGCCGGGCACGCTCAATGCGCGCGAGCTCGACCCTGCCTGTGGCCCGCAGATCCGCATCGACAACAGCACGCGCAGCGTGCGCGTCGCGCTGTCGAACTCGTTCGGCTTCGGCGGCAACAACTGCTGTCTGGCGTTCGCGGCGGCGGCATGAGCGGCACGCTGCAAATCGCCGTCGATGGCATCGGGTTGTGGGCGCCCGGATTGCCTGGCTGGGACGCGGGCGCCGCAGCGCTTTGTGGAAATGTGGAACTATCCACCCAAGCGCCGGCACGGCCCGCGCCGGCCGTGCTGTCGCCGAACGAGCGCCGCCGTGCACCGGAGTCGGTGCTGCTGGCGCTGGATGTCGCCGCACAGGCCTGCGCCATGGCCGGGCGCGACGGCGCGCAGCTGCCGCACGTGTTCGCCTCGGCATACGGCGATCTGGCGATCAACGACTATCTTTGCGCGACGCTGGCGCGCGCGCCGCTCGAGGTTTCGCCGACGCGCTTTCACAACTCCGTGCACAACGCACCGGCAGGCTACTGGGCGATTGCAACCGGCTGCCGCGAAAGCTCGACTGCGATCAGTGCGGCGGACACCACGTTCGGCGCCGGCCTGCTCGAGGCCGCATTGCTCGCGCACGCCGAACAGCGTGCCGTGCTGTTCGCGGTCTTCGACGTGGCCGCGAGCGGGCCGCTGAGCGACGTGATCGCCTGCGACATTGCGTTCGCCGCGGCCTGGGTGCTCGCGCCGGTTTCGTCGCGCGCCGTGGCGACGCTGACGCTGAATTTTCGCCCGCCGCCGGCGCCGCTTGCGCCACGCGCCGACCTGCTGCACGCTGTATACGCCACCAATCCCGCGGCGCGCAGCCTGCCGCTGCTTGTGGCCCTGGCGCGGCGCGAGGGCACACGCCTGCGCGTGGATGCCGCGCCGGATCTGGAATTCTCGATGGAGGTTGGTTTTGACTGAAGCGCAAACCCGCACGCCCCGCGCCGTGGTCGTGGTGCCGGCACTGAACGAGGAACGCGCGATCCGCGCGGTCGTCGAGGACGTGTTGCAACATTGTGCACAAGTCATCGTTGTGGACGACGGCTCGAACGACGGCACCGGTGCGGCGATCGCCGATCTTCCGATCGAACGCCTCCGCCACGAGCGGCCGATGGGCAAGGCGCGCGCGCTGCAGGACGGCTTTCGGCGCGCGCTCGAACTGGGCGCCGACGGTGCCCTGAGCATGGATGGCGACGGCCAGCACAGTGCCGCGGACCTGCCGCGCCTGCTGGCCGCCGCCGCGCAGTATCCCAACCACATCGTGATCGGCGCGCGCCTGCGCAGCCGCGACAGCACGCCCGGCAAGAACCGCTTCGGCAATCAGCAGGCCGACTGGTGGGTTTCCTGGGCATGCGGCCAGCGCGTGGTGGACAGCCAGAGCGGACAGCGCTATTACCCGCGCGCAGTGATGGAAATTGCGCTGCAACTGCCAAACGGCGGCTTCGTGTTCGAAAGCGAGATCCTGATCGAAGCGGCACGCCGCGGCATCCGTACGGTGTCGGTGCCGATCGAAGCGCGCTACGCGGACGATCGCCGCGCCAGTCATTTCCGCCCGCTGCGCGACGTCAGCCGCATCACGCTGATGATCGCCTGGCGCCTGATCAAGGGCGGGCTGATGCCGCTCAACTACTGGCGTGCGCGCACCGTGCCACCGATCATCGTCGATCCCGCGTAGGGCGCATCTTGGATGCGCCGACGGATCCCCGCTGCGCCGCACACCATCTGGGATGATCCACGCGTCTTGAATGCTTCTCGCGCATTCGGATGCGCCGCGCAAGCCGATGCAGGACGGCGTTCGGTGGTTGCAAGATTGAGCTAGGCGCATCCAAGATGCGCCCTACACAATTCGGTCTGCGCCTCCTTCCCCACCTCCGCTGAATCGCACCGGCAGCAGCGCGGCGAATCTCGCGCAAAAAAAAGGGCCGCTTGCGCGGCCCTTCGTGTTTCCGATACGGGCCGTGCGAGCGGCCCGTATCGCTTCTCCCTAGACGTTGCTTATTGGATCGTTCCGACCAAGGTTGCACCGGAGAATGTCGCGTAAGCGCGCACTCCCACGTAATAGGTGCCGGCCGCTGGTGCATTGAACGTGCAGGTCTCGTTGTTGCCGGTCAGGTACGGACGGCAGTTGTAGCTCGAGGTCGTCGGCGCGGAGCCGATGCGCACGTACATGTCGCCGTCACCCGTGCCGCCCGAGAGCTGGAACTTGACCGAGGTCTTGCCGGCCGGAACCACCAGCGTGTAGATCGTGGTCCAGTTGCCGGTCGTCGCCGCGAGGCCCGTGATCGGCACGCCGCTCTGCATCGAGCCGCCACCACCGCCGCCGGTGCTGTAGCTGCCCTTCAGCGTGACGCCCGAGTACGCGGCATACGCATTGACCATCACGTAGTACGTGCCGGCCTGTGCGGTCGCGATCGAGCAGGTTTCGCTGTTGCCCGAGACATACGGACGGCAGTCATAGCTGGTCAGCGTCGGCGCGGAACCGAACTTCACATACAGGTCCGCATCGCCGGTGCCACCGGACAGCGTGAACGTCAGGCCCGTGGCGCCGGCCGGAACGACCATCGTCCAGTTCTGCTGATGATTGACGGTCGCATCGGAGATCGACACGCCCACGCCGTTGGTCAGCACGCTGCCGCCGCCACCGCCGCTCGACACCGTCACGGACGAGGTCTTGCTGCCCGTGGCGCCACCGTTGTCCGTCACCGTCTCGGTCACGCTGTAGGTACCAGCGGCCGCATAGGTGTGGCTCGGGTTGGTCGCGGTCGAGGTGCCGCCGTCGCCGAACGTCCAGGAGCGCGAGGAAATCGTGCCGTCGCTGTCCGAGGAGCTGTCGGTAAACGTGGCCACCAGGCCGTTCGTCGTGAAGCTGAAGTTCGCCGTCGGCGGAACGTTGCCGCCGCCGCCGTGGCTGACGATCGGATGCGAGATCGCGCAGGAGTTGGTGTCGTTCGACCAGCTCGCCTGCTCGGTGTAGGTGCCATTGCCCATCGTGACGTTGGCCGCACCACCTGCCTGACCCGCCGCAATCCAGGCGCACTCGTCGGAGTTTTCCTGGCCCGCGTAGGTGCCGGTGTTGTGGTTGGTCCAGCCGCCGGCCGGGTAGAAGTCCGACATCGTTTCATGCCACTCGTGGCCGAGCGTCATGGTCCAGCCGTCGAGGTTGCCCGCGGCGCCCGAGTTCACGAAGCCCACGCCGCAGCCCGCGCCCGAATCCATGTTGTACGGCTGGTTCGAGAACGCCAGCTGACCGTACGTGGTGGTCGAGCCTGCATCTGCGCTGTAGTCATGCCACGCGCAGTACGAGCCCTGGTAGTTGTCCGGGTTCGTGCCGTGCGGCGACAGGATCACGTAGTACGCGTAACGGTTCGACGCGGCCGTGGTGTTGCCGAAATGTCCGGCAGCCTTGGTCGCTTCGTTGCCGATCTGCGCGGCGGTGGCCGCGGCCGGGGCGGCGGCGGAGTTGTCGTACCAGGCGCCCGCAAAAACGTTCTGCTGGTACGGGATGAACTGCGACGCCGGGGTGCCGGCCGGGCAGCTCGTGGAGCCGGAGGCAACGCCTTCGCACCACTGGGTCAGTTCCGCCGACCACAGCTCATTGCCGGTGCCGATACCCTTGAACATCATCTGGGCCTTGGCGGCCGCGCCGTACGAGTCGCCGGAGAACGTCAGGTTGCCGTTCGCATCGGTGCTCTGCGTGCCCCACTGGGTGCCCCAGAAAACGAGATAGACCTTGACCTGGCCGCTGCCGACACCGACGCCGCTGGTGCCGCCGCCGTAGCTCAGGGTCGGCGAGTTCGTCACCGCGAGCTGGCCGGGATGATTGGCCGCTTCCCACTGCTTCATCTGCTGCTGCACCTGGATCGTCGGAATGACGCCATGGCGATACGGATAACCGTTGGCCGGGTTGTACGGGTTCGCACCGCCCTGCGGCACCGGAACCGGTGCGCCGGCGGCCAGCACCGCACCCGAAGCCATCGTGGCCGCGAGCAGGGCGAGCTGGATTGAAGTCTTAAGACGCGCTTTGTTCTGGATCATGTCGATAGAACCCCTAGCGAGTTAAGTTGATTTCGCCGCGGACTGCCGCAGCACCTTGCCTTGCATCCCCGCCGCTTCCAAAACCAGTGCGCGCTTCGCTCTCGCGATGCTTGAGCACGGCCTGTCTGCATTCGGCTTGGCGTAGCCCATCCGAGGTGGATGGTGCCGCCCTCATGTCCGCCGGGGTTTTCTGCTCTGGACAGTGCCCCCTGTACCAAAGCGCGACGCAACGTAGCAGCCGGGCGACCGTCCGTCAAGAAATTCGTGCCGCTAAGTCATTGATACCGCAGCATTTGTGTTGCTACGCAACACAAATGTCCGGACAACATTGAAACACTGTCTTCACGCGGCATGGATATCCAGATGGCCAAACGGAGCGTGCCCAACTTACGGGCCGGACCGTGCCGGAAGTCATGCACCCCGCATGAATACTGGGTTTCGCGGGCTCCGGCCACGCACGGTCGTGGCGCGCACGGGCGGGCGGGGCCCCACGAGACGCTGCGTATACTTTTAGCTTTGTACCAATTTAGACAAATTACGCGGGGCGCGCGGGGCGTCCTGGCGGACTCTGGTGTGCGGCGCTCAGCGCGTTAAGAATTTCAAAAGCGCGTTCGCTACGCGGCCGTATGGTGGGCGCAGCACTTTCAGGCTGGGCCAGCGTGCCTGGTACAGCACCGGCTTTTGCTTGGTGAAAGTCAGGAAGCCTTCGCGGCCGTGATAGTGGCCCATGCCTGACGGCCCCACGCCGCCGAATGGCAGATCGTTCTGCACGATATGCATCACCGTTTCGTTGACGCACACGCCGCCGGCCACCGTGCGCTCGAGTACGCGCTCGGTGCGCGCCTTGTCGTGATCGAAGTGGTACAGCGCGAGCGGGCGCGGGCGCGCGTTGACGTAGTCGATCGCCGCGTCGACGGAATCGACCGCGACCAACGGCAGGATCGGCCCGAAGATCTCCTCCTGCAGCAGCGCCAGGTCGTCGCGCGCGTCCAGCACCAGGGTCGGCGGCAACACGCGCTTGCCCGGATCGCCATGGGCCAGCTCGATGATCGTCGCGCCGGCCGCGTGTGCCTGGTCGAGGTAGCTGCGCAGCCGCGCATACTGCGCCGCGTTGACGATGCTGCTGAAATCGGGATTCGCGGCGAGATCCGCATAGCGCTGCGCGACGTAGCCGCGCATCGCGTCCACGAACGGCGTGAGCATCGCGCGCGGCAGCAGCACGTAGTCCGGCGCAATGCAGGTCTGCCCCGCGTTCAGCCACTTGCCGGCGGCGATGCGATCGACCGCGGCGGCGACCGGATAGTCCGGCGCGATGATCGCCGGCGACTTGCCGCCGAGTTCGAGCGTCACCGGCGTGAGGTTCTGCGCTGCCGCGGCCATGACCTTGCGCCCCACCGCGGTCGAGCCGGTAAAGAACAGGTGGTCGAGCGGCAGTGCGGCAAACGCCGCGGCGACCTCGGGCCCGCCGAGCACGGTCGCGACACGGTCTTCCGGAAACACCTCGGCGAGGAACTGCTTGAGCAGGGCCGAGGTGCGCGGCGTGTGCTCGGACGGCTTGAGCAGCACGTGGTTGCCCGCGGCGATCGCGACGGCCAGCGGCAGCAGCGCGAGATTCACCGGGTAGTTCCACGGCGCGATGATGCCGACCACGCCGAGCGGCTGGTAGCGCACTTCGGTGCGCGCCGGGAAGAACAGCCAGTCCGCGGCGGCGCGCTTCGGGCGCATCCAGCCGCGCAGATGGCTGCGCAGATGATCGATCTCGGCCAGCACCGTCATGCCGTCGCTGAGCAGCGATTCATGCCGCGAGCGGCGCCCGAAGTCGGCGCTCATGGCCGCTGCAAAATCGTCCAGGCGCGCCTTGAATGCGGCGCGCAGGCGTTGCAGGTCCGCCATGCGTTGCGCGTAAGAAGGTGGCGTGCGTTGTTGCGCGGCGCGCAGGCGCGCCAATTGCGCGTTCAATTCCGCGGCGGTGACCATGGGCGTGTCCATACCCGCAAGTATAGTGCGCGCGCAGCGCGGTGCTACCATGCGCGCCGATGAACGCCCGCTTCTATCGCGACCAGTTTCCGCGCCTCGGCGCGAACGCCTATGTCGACCCGGCCGCGGTCGTGATCGGCGACGTGGAACTGGGCGAGGACGCCTCGCTATGGCCGTGCGCGGTCGCGCGCGGCGACGTCAACCACATCCGCATCGGCGCGCGCACGAACGTGCAAGACGGCGCGGTGCTGCACGTCACGCATGATGGCCCGTATACGCCGGGTGGGCATCCGCTTCTGATCGGCGCCGATGTCACGATCGGCCACGGCGCGATCCTGCACGCGTGCACGATCGAGGACGCCTGCCTGATCGGCATGCACGCGACCGTGCTGGATGGCGCGCGCGTGCGCCGCCACGCCATGGTCGGCGCCGGCGCGCTGGTCACGCCGGGCAAGGTGGTCGGCGAGGGCGAGCTGTGGCTGGGCAATCCGGCGCGCTGCGTGCGCCGGCTCGAGGCGCGCCAGATCGAGCAGCTCTACTATTCCGCGCAGCATTACGTGCGCCTGAAGAACGAATACCTGCACGCGCACGCGGCGGGTCTCAAGGCGGTGCGCTAGCCTCCTCCAGCACGGCGAGCAGCGCGAGCGCCTCGGCGCGGTCGCTGCCGCACATGCCGGGTTCGGCACGTAGCGATGCGCACACGGCGGGACGCTCCGGCCGGCCGAACAGCCGGCAGCGGTTGGCATTGTCCAATTGTATACAACGCACGCCGGCCGGCTTGCCGTGCGGCATGCCCGGGATCGGCGACGAGATCGAGGGCGCGATGCAGCACGCGCCACAGTCGCTGCGGCATTGCATCGTCAGTCCGTCGCGCGCAGCGGCAGCTCGGCGCGCAGCTCGGCGAACACCGGGCCGGTCTCCGGTCGCACGCCATGCCAGATCGCGAAGGATTCAGCGGCCTGTTCGACCAGCATGCCGAGACCGTCGAGCGCCTGGCCCGCCTGCGCGGCGCGCGCCCAGGCGAGGAACCCGGTAGCGGCGATGCCATAGGAAAGGTGGTAGCACAACGCGCGCGGCGCGGGCAGCGAGAACGGCAACGACAAGGCCTCGCCGCTATGGCCCGCGGCGGTCGCGTCGACGATCAGCTCGAAACTGCCGCAGTTGACCAGATCGTCCCAATAGCGCGTGTGTGCGCGCACCGGATCGCCGATCGCATCGGCCAGCGCATCCGCGCGCTCGGGCGTGCGATTGGCAATCACCAGCTGCTCGACGCCGGCGTCGAGCAGCGCCATCGCCGCGGCGCGCGCGGCGCCGCCCGCGCCGAGCAGCAGGCCGCGGCGGCCGCGCAGGTCCAGACCGTGCCGCTCGGTGAGATCGCGGATCAGTCCAGCGCCGTCGGTGTTGTCGCCGCGCCAGTTGTTGTCGTCGCGGCGCGTCAGCGTGTTCACGGCGCCGGCGCGCTGCGCGAACGCCGAGCGTTCGTGGCACAGCGTGAACGCAACCTGCTTGAGCGGCAACGTGATGTTGGCGCCGCGTCCGCCACGCGCGGCGAACGCCTGCAGCGCCGCGACGAACTGTTCGGCCGGCGCGTGGATCGCGCCGTAGCGAAGCTCGATGCGCTCCTGCGCGGCAAACGCCGCGTGGATGCGCGGCGACAGCGAATGGGCGATCGGGTCGCCGAACACCGCGTACTCGCCGGAAGATGCCTGGCGCATGCTCAGGCGGGCTCGCGCAGGTAGGTCGCCGCCTGCAACGCGAAATACGTCAGGATCGCGTCCGCGCCGGCGCGCTTGATGCTGGTCAGCGCCTCGAGCACGCAGGCGCGTTCGTCCAGCCAGCCGTTCAGGATTGCCGCCTTGAGCATCGCGTATTCGCCGCTCACCTGATACGCGAACGTCGGCGCGCCGAAGCGTTCCTTCACGCGCCGCACGATGTCCAGGTACGGCAGCGCCGGCTTGACCATCACCATGTCGGCGCCCTCGGCGAGATCGAGTTCGACCTCGCGCAGCGCTTCGTCGCTGTTCGCCGGGTCCATCTGATAAGTATATTTGTTGCCTTTTCCGAGACTCGCCGCCGAGCCGACCGCATCGCGGAACGGCCCATAGAACGCCGACGCGTATTTCGCCGAATAGGCCAGGATCCGCGTGTGCACATGCCCGGCGTCCTCGAGCGCGCGGCGGATCGCGCCGATGCGCCCGTCCATCATGTCCGACGGCGCGACCACGTCGGCGCCGGCTTCGGCATGCGACAGCGCCTGCCTGACCAGGGCCGCGACGGTGACGTCATTGACCACGTAGCCGGCGTCGTCGATCAGGCCATCCTGACCGTGGGTGGTGAACGGATCGAGCGCGACGTCGGTGATCACGCCCAGGTCCGGGCAGGACTGCTTCAATGCGCGCACCGCGCGCTGCGCCAGTCCTTCCGCGTTCCATGCCTCGCGCGCGTCGAGCGATTTCGCTTCCGGAGGCGTCACCGGAAACAGCGCCAGCGCCGGGATGCCGAGCGCCTGCGCCTCGCCGGCGCGAATCAGCAGCTGGTCGATCGTGACGCGCTCCACGCCCGGCATCGATGCCACCGGCTCGCAGATGTCGTGGCCCTCGCGCACGAACACCGGCAGGATCAAGTCGGCCGCCGTCAGCGTCGTCTCGCGCATCAGCGCGCGTGAAAAGGCGTCGCGGCGCATGCGCCGCGGGCGCGTCATCGGATAGGCCATCGAATGCTCCGGCTCGGATTGTCCATGCGCCATTGTATTGGCTTGCGCGGCGTACCGCAGGCTGACTTGCAAAGCACCGGCGATGCTGCTCTTATTGCGCCCCGCACGCATGCAGCGGCTGCCGGCGCTGCAGCGAATCACGGGTTGGTCTGGGGAAGCCTCATGGTAAGGCAGGGTCCGTGCGCGGGCTCTTCAGCCGTCGGGCGCGCTCCGAGGTACGGCGCTTGGACGGAATTCTGGTCGTAGAACGCTCCGCCACGTTGAGCCACCTGCTCAACCGGACGCTGGTGGCCGCCGGCATGAGCGCGCGCAGCGAGCTGTCCAGCTACCTCGAGACGATCGACCACTTGCAGCGCTCCGGCGAACTCGAGCAGCCCTATCGCATGCTGCTGGTCGGCGCGCCGGCGCGGATGACGCGCGAGTTCGGCGCGCTGCTCGAGTTCCTGCGCGGCGACGGCAAGTCGCTGCCACTGCTGATGATGGCGCACGAGCAAAGCACGGAACTGAGCGCGTTCGCGCAAGCCCGCAACCAGACCAGCCTGGTGCTGTGGGCGAACTTCAACCGCATTCCCGGCGCGATTCGCACGCTGATCCCGGATGCCGACGAAAGCCACGCGGCGCCGCCGGCGCCGGCACGCAACGGCGCGGCCGGCGCGATCCGCATCCTGTTCGTGGATGATTCGCAGAGTGTGCGGCTCGCCTATCGGCAGTTGCTAGAGCGCAACGGTTTCGACGTCGACACGGCCGGCACGCTGGCCGAGGCGCGCGAAAAATCCGTGACGGGAGCCTTCGACCTGGTGATCGTCGACTACTTCCTGCCGGACGGCAACGGCGACGAACTGTGCCGGCACCTGTCCGGGCGTCCGGGCGCTCCGTCGCTGGCGATCATCACCGGCACCTACCGCGAGGACGTGATCAAGCGCTGCCTGGATGCCGGCGCAATGGAATGCATGTTCAAGAACGAGGCGAAGGAATTGTTCCTGGCGCGCGTGCGCACACTGGCGCGGCAGATCCAGACGCAGA
>Ga0207639_10003451_pt1 | contig 10637 bp, 9 predicted proteins | sample KBSCornC32_FD_184299 | JGI IMG/M metagenome (GOLD analysis project Ga0207639, IMG submission 184299) | Corn rhizosphere microbial communities from Kellogg Biological Station, Michigan, USA - KBS Corn C3-2 (SPAdes) (version 2) | ecosystem: Host-associated > Plants > Roots > Rhizosphere > Soil ...
ATTGAACACCTCCACGGCAAGACGATCCTCGTCGAGCACGTACGGCGCCACCCGCGGCAGGCGCAGCCACGGGTTCGCCGGCAGATCGTCCGTCGCCACGACTACTTCGTGCCGTCGTGGGCGTCGTTCACGATCGCCGTGACGCGGCCGTCGGCGACCTTCCACAGGTGCGTCTTCGACGGCAGCATGAGTTCCCACGGATAGGTCAGGCTCGTGTAGACGTGCGTAGGTGCGGGCAGGTCCGACAGGACGATCGACGTCATGAGCACGCGCAGGCCCGGCTGGCGCGTGTCGAAGGACAGGCAGGCCTTCGAATACGGCTCCAGCGCGAGTACGGTGCGGCCGTCCGCGCTCACGGCGACGCGCGCATGCCCGCCGACCGGCACGATGTTCGAGTCGCTGCTCGCGGCGAGCACGTACACGTCCATCGTGCCGTCCGCGCCGGGAAGGATCACCGTGTTGCGCGCGCCGCCGCAGACGTTGGCGGCGGCCGCGAGCGCGGTCGCGCGGGCACGCATCTGCACGCGTTCGCGCTCGTCGGGTGCGCGCGCCGGCGCGAGCGCCACGGTCGGCGAGGAATGGCTCATGTCGACGTCGGCGAGCACGCGCAAGGCGTCGTCGGTACCGGCGAGGAATGCGACGCGCACCACGCCGTCGTGCTCGGTGACGACGTAGCCGCCGTCGCGGGGCGCCGGCGCATCGCCGCGAGCGACGCCGTAGGCGTCCGCGGCGTGCCAGACGAACTGGTCCTGCCGGTGGATCTCGCGGCCGACCCGCGTGATCGCGTCGATCGCCTGCTGTTCCTCGGCCGATGCCGGCTGCGGATTCCAGTCGGAATGCTTCGCGGTCGGTGCTTGCGTCGCGCAGCCGCCCGCCGCCAGGATCGACGCCATCACGATGGCCGCGCGCGCGTGGCCGTGCGCCCTGTCGAGTCGATTCGTCATCGCCGCCCCTTCCCCAATCCTCGGCCGCAAGGTAGCACGGCCCGCCGCGCGCACGCGCGTTCCGTTCGGGCGGCGACGCGATCAGCTGCGCAGCTTGTAGCCGCTGCGGAATATCCACCACACCGCGACGAGGCAGAGCGCGAGGAAGCCGAGCGTCGCCAACGCGCTGACCGCGACGTTGACGTCGGAAATCCCGTAGAAGCTCCAGCGGAATCCGCTGATGAGGTAGACGACCGGGTTGAACAGGGTCACGTGCTGCCAGAACGGCGGCAGCATGTTGATCGAGTAGAACGCGCCGCCGAGGAAGGTGAGCGGCGTGACCACCATGAGCGGGATCACCTGCAGCTTCTGGAAGTCGTCGGCCCACAACCCGATGATGAAACCGAACAGGCTGAACGTGACCGCGGTGAGCACGAGGAAGCAGACCATCCAGAACGGATGCTCGATCTGGTACGGAACGAAGAAGCGCGCGGTGACGAGGATGAGCACGCCGAGCATCACCGACTTGGTCGCCGCGGCGCCGACGTAGCCGAGCACGACCTCGACGAACGACACCGGCGCGGACAGCAGCTCGAAGATCGTGCCGGCCCACTTCGGCATGTAGATGCCGAACGACGCGTTCGAGATGCTCTCGTTGAGCAGCGACAGCATGATCAGGCCGGGGATGATGAACGCGCCGTAGCTGACGCCGCCGACGTCGCCCATGCGCGAGCCGATCGCCGAACCGAACACGACGAAGTAGAGCGAGGTCGACAGCACCGGCGAGGCGATCGACTGGGTGATCGTGCGGAACGTGCGCGCCATCTCGAAACGGTAGATCGCCTTGACCGCGTGCAGGTTCATGCGGCGGCCTCCTGCGGCTTGCCGTGCACGAGGCCGACGAAGATCTCCTCGAGTGAACTCTCGCTCGAATGCAGGTCCTTGAAGTCGATGCCCTGCTCGGCGAGGCGCTTGAGCAGCGCGGCGATGCCGGTCTCCTCGGTCTGCGTGTCGAACGTGTAGACGAGCGCGTGGCCGTCCTGGGCGAGTTCGAGCGGCTGGTCGGCGAGCGCCGCGGGCACCGCCGCGAGCCGCTCGCGCAGGCTCAGCGTGAGCTGCTTGCGGCCGAGCTTGCGCATCAGCGTCGCCTTGTCCTCGACGACGACGAGCTCGCCCTTGGCGATGACGCCGATGCGGTCGGCCATCTCCTCGGCTTCCTCGATGTAGTGCGTGGTCAGGATGATCGTCGCGCCTTCGTCGCGCAGGCGGCGCACCATGCGCCACATGTCGTGGCGCAGCTCGACGTCGACGCCCGCGGTCGGCTCGTCGAGGAACAGGATCGACGGCTCGTGCGCGAGCGCCTTGGCGATGAGCACGCGCCGCTTCATGCCGCCCGACAGCGTCATGATCTTGCTGTCGCGCTTGTCCCACAGCGAGAGTTCGCGCAGCACCTTCTCGATGTGCGCGGGATCGGGCGCCTTGCCGAACAGGCCGCGGCTGAAGCGCAGGGTCGCGAAGACCTTTTCGAACGTGTCGGTCGACAGCTCCTGCGGCACGAGGCCGATCGTCGAGCGCGCGGCGCGGTAGTCGCGCACGATGTCGTGGCCGTCGACGGTCACGCTGCCCGACGACGCCTTGACGATGCCGCAGATGATGCTGATGAGCGTGGTCTTGCCGGCGCCGTTCGGGCCGAGCAGCGCGAAGATCTCGCCGCGCCGGATGTCGAGGCTGACGTCGCGCAGGGCGTGGAAGCCCGACGCGTAGACCTTGTCGAGGTTGCGCACGGAGATGATCGGCGACGACATCGGGCGGGCTCGCGGGCGAAATGAATCCGCATGCTAGCCGACCTCGCGCGCCGTGCGCGCATCAGTGCGTTCCGGGAGCGGGACAATTGCGCCGTCCCCTGCGACGGGCGAGTCCGTCGATCCTGCGGGACGTGCGCCGTCCCTGGCGCCGCCCGCTTCGACCTCGACGCGCGCCCATGCGGGCTGCGCCTTCGGATCGACCGGACGCGTCGGTCCTTCAACGCACGAACAGGGCGATCAGCAGGATGATCGGGATGGGCACGCCGAGCAGCCAGAGCAGGAGTGAACGCATGACGGTTTCCTTTCTGTCAACGATGGGCGGTGCGCGGGCCGTGGACGAACGTGTCGCGATGGCGGCCGCCGAGGGTCGCGGACAGGCTCGCGAAGAACGCGCCGCATAGCAGCGAGATGAACATCCACACGGCGATGCCCGCAGTCGCCCTGCGTGCGTCGTCCGCCGCCTGCTTCGCCTGTGCTTTCGCGTTCTCGACCGATTGCTTCAACTGCGCATACACCTCATCGACGCGCTGCTCACCTTGCGCGTTGACGACGCCCGCGCGTTGCGCGACCTGCTGCCCGAGATAGGCGCGATCCGCGATCGACAGGTCACCGATGACGAGCGCTTTGGCGAAGATCCGTCCTGTTTCTGCCCGGAGTTGGGCCGCGTCCGTAGGCGCCACGGAGACGTTCGCACCGGGCGGCGCGCCCGGCGGCGCACGCAGCAGCGTATCGACGTAGTACGCCTGTGCCTCAGGGTCGCCTGCGACCTTCACTGCACCCGCACCGGCGACGGCGGTCGCACCACCGACGGCGGCCGCCGTGGCCATGGCGCCTCCGCGCAGGACGCCCGCAATCGCGCTGGCGAGGAACGCGGCCACCAGCAGCGACGCGACCGCCCAGCTCAGGAAGCCGTGGGCGGTATCGCGAAAATAGACTTCGTCGGTATGCACGGTCGGCCATTTCACGCGCAGACGTCCCGCGACGTAGCCGCCGAGACTCGAAGCGGCAATCTGCGTGAGCGTCAGCCACAGGATCGTGGCGACCCCGATCGTCGTGGCCGTGGCGCCCGTGAAGGACCACGGCGAAACCGACGACAGGCCGAGCCCGAAGCCGAGGATCACGAGCGCGTAGGACAGCGCCGCCGCACCAGCGGCACCGCCGAGCACCGCCCCCCAGCTGACGCCCGACAGATTGGCGTCTTCCCCGGCCCCGAAGGCGACCGGTTCCTGACGCGTGGCCGAAATTTCCATGGTCATCGTTGTCCTTGGAGTTGGCGGAATCGGCAGCACGGCGTCAGCCGCGCATCAGCTCGCGCTTGCGAATTTCCATCTGCTCGCCGAGGGCGAGCAGTTCCGCCTTCTCGAGCAGTTTCCTCGCGCGGGGGAACATTTCCTTCTCTTCCTCGCCGGCGTGGTGCTCGACCAGCTCCTTGAGCACCTTCGCGCGCCCGCTGAAGTTGTCGGTCGAAGGATCCGTCTCCAGCAGGTCGGGCAAGACCAGGTCGCCTGCCGCGCGATGCTCCTCGAGCGCCTCGAAGTACATCTTGTCGTCGTCGGATTTCGAACCGGCCTGCTTGAACGCCGGATAGAAGATCTCCTCTTCGATCGAGGCGTGCGCCTTCAGGTTCGCCTCGATCTTCGCGAGCAGGGACTCGCGTTTCTTCACCGCGCGCGTCGTCGTCGCTTCGAGCGCTGCAAGCAGCGCGCGCATGTCCTTGTGGTCGTTCTTGAGCAGCGTGATGGCGTCCATGGGGCATTCCTCGTTTTCGGCGGGCGGCGGGTCGCATGCCGTCGAAGGCGTACATCACGCCATCCGTGTCGCATGCAACCCGTTGAAGTTCGCTGAACATCGCACCACCGTCCGGTGCGCGCGCTGAATACTTTCCCTTCCACTCAGGTGGAGGTCAGGAAGCCGCGCGTGGAAGCGTGGACTCGGGCGACGTTGGTCGGACCACGCTGCATGCGCAGCATCGACCGCGGGACAGTGCGTCCCGGGCCGTGTACGCGGGTTGTTGCTATCGTTCGGGCTCCGATGGTGCACGTCGACGATGCGCTTGCGCGCATCCCGAGACGAGGTTTGCGCGATGATCCGATGTGAAGTAGCCGCGGCACGCCGCACGTACGTGGCCGTGGCGGGCGTATCCATGCTCCTGTGGACCGCGCTCGCCGCCAGCGCCGCGCAGCCCACGTTCTCGCTGGAAGCGATCCAGCACGACACGCAAGTGCTGAGCAGCGACGCGTACGAGGGCCGCGGGCCGCTGAGCGCGGGCGAGGACAAGACGGTCGCCTGGCTCACCGCAGCGATGAAGCGCGCCGGGCTCGCGCCGGGTTTCCAGCGCGCCTACGTGCAGCCGGTGCCCCTGGTCGAGACGCAGACCTTGACCGACCATGCGCCGCGATTCGCCGTGAAGGACGGCAGCGTCGCGTTCGCGTACGGCACCGACATCACGCTCAACACGCGGCGCGCGACGGCACGCATCGACCTGCACGATTCCGACGTCGTCTTCGTCGGCTACGGCGTGAACGCGCCCGAGCACGGCTGGAACGACTACGCGGGCGTCGACGTGCGCGGCAAGACCGTGCTCGTCCTCATCAACGACCCCGACTGGCGCAGCACGACGACGCAGGGTGAGTTCGGCGGCGTCGCGATGACCTACTACGGCCGCTGGATGTACAAGTACGAGGAAGCCGCGCGCCAGGGCGCCGCGGCCGCGATCATCGTGCACGACGACGCTGCGGCCGGCTATCCGTTCTCGGTGCCTGCCTCGAGCCTCGGCGGCGCGCGCGTCTCGCTCGACGATCAGGACGCGGGCGGCCTGCAGGTCGAATCGTGGATCACCCACGACGCCGCGCGACGGCTCGTCGCCGCCGCCGGCGCGGATCTCGCGACGCTCGAACAGGCCGCCGGCGTGCGCGGCTTCAAGGCGCGCGCGCTCGGCATCAAGGCCGACGTCGCATTCGACGTGAAGTCGCGCCGCGGCGTCTCGCACAACGTGCTCGGCCTGCTGCGCGGCACGAAGCGGCCCGACGAAGTCGTCATCTACACCGCGCACTGGGACCATCTCGGCCGCTGCCCGCCCGACGCGCGCGGCGACACGATCTGCAACGGCGCGATCGACAACGCGACCGGCGTCGCCGGCCTGCTCGAACTCGCGCGCGCGTTCCGTCGCGCGGGCGGCAGCGAACGCTCGATCCTGTTCCTGTCGACCACCGGCGAGGAATACGGCCTGCTCGGTTCGAGCTACTACGCGGCGCATCCGGGAGTTCCGCTCGCCAGGAGCGTGGCCGAGATCGACCTCGATCCGCTCGGCTTCATGCTCGGCCGCACGCGCGACATCCGCCTCGTCGCCGACCGGACCGAGCTCGCCGCCGTCGTGCGCGCGAGCGCGGCCGCGCAGGGCCGCGTGGTCGAGCCCGACGCGTCGCCCGAAGCGGGCGACCGCTACCGTTCGGACACGCTGAGCTTCGCGCGCGCGGGCGTCCCGGTCGTGCTGCTCGGCAACGGCGTCGACGTCGTCGGCAAGCCGGCCGGCACCGGCAAGGCGCTGCTCGCCGACTACTTCGAGCACCGCTACCACCAGCCGTCCGACGAGTACGACCGGCATTGGGACTGGTCCGGCGCGTTGCAGGACATCGCGCTCTACTACGCCATCGGCCGCCGCCTCGCCGACGACACGGCGTGGCCGAACTGGACCGCGGACGACGAGTTCCGCGCGGTGCGCGATCGCGTGCTCGAGGCCGCGAAGGCGCGCGCGCAGTAGCCGACGACCGGATCGGCACCCGGGCGCGCATCGCGCCCGTTCGGCAATGCGATCGAGCAACCGGGGACGACCCGCCGCGTGCTAGCTTCGGGAACGGGCGGCGAACCGCATGCAGCGGAGCAGGCACGATGCGCATCGCAGGCGTGGGACAGGCGGTGTTCGCGGCGACGATGATCGGTATCGGCGTCGCCGGCTTCGTCGCGCACGACTTCGCGCCGATCTGGCAGCCGGTGCCGAAGACGCTGCCCGCGCGCGAGGCCCTCGTCCATGCGACCGCGCTGCTGTCGCTCGCCACCGGCATCGGCCTGCTCGTACCGCGCGTGGCCACGCGTTCGGCGGGCGTATTGCTCGTCGCGCTCGCGCTGTGGCTGCTCGCGTTCAAGCTGCACTTCGTCGTGCGCGCACCGCTGTCGGCGGTGTCGTACGAGACCTGCAGCGAGACGATCGTGCTCGTCGCCGCGGCGTGGACGCTGTTCGCGACCGTCGTCCCACGACCGGCGCGACCGTGGCCGGCGTTCGCCGCCGGCGAACGTGGCGTGCGTCTTGCGCGCGTGCTGTACGGCTTCGCGATGATCGCTTTCGGCATCGCGCATTTCGCCTACCTCGCGCCGACCGCGGCGCTCGTGCCGTCGTGGCTGCCCGCGCCCACCGCGTGGGCGTCGCTCACCGGCGTGACCTACATCGGCGCCGGCATCGCGATCCTCGGCGGCGCCGGTGCGCGCCTCGCGGCGACGCTGTCCGCGCTGCAGATGGGTGGCTTCACGCTGCTCGTCTGGCTGCCGACGCTGTTCGCGGGGCCGAGTACGGACCAGTGGAACGAATTCGTCGTGTCGTGGGCACTGACCGCGGCCGGCTGGATCGTCGCCGACGCGTACCGCGGACGCGCGGGGTTCGTACGCGAAACACCCGTGCGCATTTAGGATCGGCGCTGCTTCTCGGTTCGCCATGCGAGGGCGTGCGATGATCGCGGCCCCGCGGAGCCCCGATCATGCGCATCCTTTTCGCCATCGCTGTCGCATCCGCGGCCGCCGCCCCGCTCGCCTCGCGCGCGGCGACGCTCGAGGTCGGTCCGGGTCACGCGTACGCGACGCCGTGCGCGGCGATCGCCGCCGCGGCCGCGGGCGACACGATCCTCGTCGACGCTGCGGGCGGCTATGCCGGCGACGTCTGCGCATGGTCGAAGGACGGCCTCACCGTGCGCGGCGTGAACGGGCGACCGCACGTCGACGCGAACGGCGCGAGCGCGCAGGGCAAGGCGATCTGGGTCATCGCCGGCGACGACACGACGATCGAGAACATCGAGCTGTCCGGTTGCCACGTGCCGGACATGAACGGCGCCGGCATCCGCCAGGAAGGCGCGAACCTCACCGTGCGGCACGCCTACTTCCACGACAACGAGGACGGCATCCTCGCCGGCGAAAACACCGCGAGCACGATCACGATCGAGAACAGCGAGTTCGCCCGCAACGGCGCCGGCGACGGCTACTCGCACAACCTCTACATCGGCCACGTCGCGCGGCTCGTGTTCCGCGCGAACTGGTCGCACGACGCCGTCGTCGGCCACCTGCTGAAGTCGCGCGCGGCGCGCAACGACATCCTCTACAACCGCCTCACCGGCGAAGCGGGCAGCGAAAGCTACGAGATCAACCTGCCCAACGGCGGCCTCTCCTACGTGATCGGCAACCTGGTCCAGCAACCGGCGACGACGCAGAACGGCGCGATGCTCGACTACCTCAGCGAAGGCGCCGGCGCGAACACCGACTTCCGCCTGTTCGTCGTCGGCAACACGTTCGTCAACGACCGCGGCAGCGGCACGTTCCTGCAGGTGGGGGGCACGACGCCCGCGCTCGCGCGCGACAACATCTTCTTCGGCGGCGGCACGGTCAGCTCGCAGGCGAGCGCCGTGCTCGACCACAACTACACCGGCAGCGTCGACCCGTTCGTCGACGCGGCGGGCTACGACTACCGCCTGCGCGCGGACGCGATCGCGGTGATCGACCAGGGCGTCGCACCCGGCACCGGCGGCGGCGAATCGCTCGCACCGACGAGCGTCTACCTGCACCCGGCCGCGATCGCACCGCGCGTCGCGCTCGGCACGATCGACATCGGTGCCTACGAATGGGCCGGCGACGCGATCTTCGCCGACGGCTTCGACGGCTGAGCGCGAGGCACGCCTCGCCTTCGTCGCGCCCGTGCGGGACTACTCGAAGCCGTCGGCGAAGATGTCGTCGGCGACGAATGCGAGCACACGCCCGCTGTTGACGTCCGTAGCGTGGTCGTAGGTCGGCGCGCCGACGAACAGGCGGTCGCCGACGACCGCGATCGCGCGCCCGGCCTGCTGCCCGATCGACGGCTGGTCGTGGCTGTACAACTCGCGGATCGGCGCCCATCCGCACGACGTGAACAGGCAGATGCGCTGCGCGACGATGACGCCGCCGGTCGCACCGGTGCCGCCGAACACCGTGTGCACGCGGAACGGTGCGCCGCCGAAGACCCGGTCGCTGGCCGCGTCGTAGGCGACCGACGATCCGAGCGCATCGCCGGTGGCCGCGTCCGCGAGCACGATCTCCTGCGCCTGCTGCCAGCCGCCTGCGCCATCCGGCTCGTACACGAACACCGCGCCCGCGTTGCCGGCCGGCGGCGCGTCGCTCTTGTCGCGACCCGGCGCGCCGACCACCACGCGCGACGCGCCGGCCGCGACGCTGCTGCCGAAGAAATCCTGGTCGTGCGGCGACGGCGGCGTCAGGTAGGCGACCTGCACCCAGCCCGTCGCAGTGTGCGTCGCGTTCGCGAACACGTATGCGGCACCTGCGTCCGTCGCGCCGACGCCGAGATCGCGGCGCGGCGCACCGATCACGAGCAGGTCGGGCTCGCCGGCGGCGCCGCGATGGATCGCGAGGCTCGCGCCGAACGCGTCGCCGGCGACGCCGCCCGGTTCAGCGATGAACTGGACGTCCGCCATGCCCGCCAGCTGCGTGACCATCACGTAGCCTCCCGCGAACGCCGGCGAACCCGGCCGGCTGTCGACGCGCCACGGATCGTCCTGCGCGAGGCTCGTGCCGAAACGGTCGCCGGCGAGGCTGAAACCCGTGCCGGACCACAGCCAGTGCTGGCTGTCCGCGTGGTAGTCGTACTGCGAGATCGCACCCGCATCGGCGCCGTTGGTCGGATTGCCGGGTTCGCCGACGCGCAGCACGTCGCCCTGCACGCTCAAGGCCGCGCCGAACAACCCGCCCGCGTGCAGCACATCCGGAATCACCGACGCCTGCGGGCCACCGGCGAACCGGCGCACGGCGACGCGCCCGGCCACGCTCACGCCGTTGACGCTCGCGCGCGGCTCGCCGATCGCGAGCTGCAGCGCATCCGCCGCGAGCGCTGCGCCGAACTGCGCGCCCGCCTGCGGCTGCAACGGCATGATCGTGTCGAGTTCGATCCACTCGAACGAACTCGCCCATGCGGACGGGCCCTGCGCGGCGAGCACGAGGCAGGCACCCAGGGAAGCGAACGAGGAGCAGCGTTTCCGCGCGCGAGCGCGACGGGCGCACGGAATGCTGAAGCGCGATCGCTGGGACATGGTCGTGGCTCCGTCGGGTCGACGGAACAGGAATGCCGACGGGCGACGAAGCGAACGGCGCGTGCGCTAGCGCGGCACGCCCGGCTCGTCGACGGGCACCCAGTGCCGGCTCTGCGTGCAGGTGGACGTCTTGTAGGCATGATTCACCCAGTCGCCGCCTTCGATCGCGAACGCGATCGAATACTCCTTGCCGCAATCGGCGATGCCTGCCGCGGTCGTGCGGCCGGTCACCGGGCCGAGCTGGCCTTCCAGGTGCGCTTCGCCCTCGTCCACCTCGAATTCGCGCACGAGGAAATAGCCGGCCGGCAGCGTGCCCGCCGCGCCGGGCGCCGCCGCGACGACCGGATGCACCCGCTTCAAGGCGTCGCGCGCACGCGGGTCGAGTGAAGTCGGCGCGACGATCGTTTCGATCGCGCCGTGCGCGTCGATCTGCCGGAAGGTCTCGGCCGCGATCGCATCGAAGTCGCGCTGGTCCACGTGGAAGTCGGCCATGCGCCGGGTCTGCAGGTACGTGGCGCCGTTGCACGCGGCGAGGGCGATGCCGGTGAAGGCCATGAGGATGGATCGCACGATCG
>Ga0207639_10003454_pt1 | contig 10632 bp, 9 predicted proteins | sample KBSCornC32_FD_184299 | JGI IMG/M metagenome (GOLD analysis project Ga0207639, IMG submission 184299) | Corn rhizosphere microbial communities from Kellogg Biological Station, Michigan, USA - KBS Corn C3-2 (SPAdes) (version 2) | ecosystem: Host-associated > Plants > Roots > Rhizosphere > Soil ...
ATCCTCGCTATCGCGTCAGCACGCGAGCGAGCGTCTCGAACAATTCACTCAAGGTGTAGGGTTTGGCGAGAAAGGCCTGAAAGCTGTCGCGCTCCACGTCCAGCGCAGCGGCGTGATAGCCCGAGGAGAGGATCACTGGCGCGCGCACGCCTCGTGCGCGAATCCTTTTTGCTTCCGCCCTCGTCATGCCATCAGGAACAAGTAAACAGAGGTGAGCGCGTGGACAGGCAGGAATTAGAAGGCTGGCTCGCGACGATGCGTCCGCGCCTGCACAGCTTTTGCGGGCGGATGATGGGCTCTGCGCTGGATGGAGAGGATGTCGTGCAAGAGGCTCTCGCCCGCGCCGCGGCTTCCTATACGACCTCTGCTCCGATCGTGAACCGGGAGGGCTGGCTGTTCCGGATCGCACGCAACGCCGCGATCGATATGCTGCGCCAACGCCGGAGCGCGGCAGAGATGATCGACGAAACGGTGGACGATCCTCGCGCGGACAGCGCAGCCCGAGCCGAGGTGACCCTGGGCTTCACCGCCTTCCTGCCCTTGCCGCCCCCACAGCGCGCCTCGGTCGTGTTGGTCGACGTCCTGGGCTATTCGCTCGCCGAGACCGCCGCGATCCTTGAGACCAGTGTGGCAGCGGTGAAAGCGACGCTTCATCGAGGCCGCTCCCGGCTTGCTGCACCGCCCGCGCCGGCCCCAGTAGACACGCAGGAGAAGTTGCGGCTGCGCGCCTATGCCGACCTATTCAACGCCCGCGCCTTCGATGCGCTGCGCGATCTGCTCGCTGCCGACGTGCGGCTGGATCTGCCGCAGAAGATCCGGCTGGAAGGCAAGACCGACGTCTCGGTCTACTTCGTGCGCTATTCGACCGCGGATATTCTCTGGCGAGCGGAACCCGTGATTGCCGACGGCAGGCCCGCGTTGCTCCTGACCGATTCCGTTGATGCCGCGAATCGATCGGTGGTGTTTCTGGGCTGGTCCGATGGGCGCATCTCGACGATCCGCGACTTCCTGCATGCTCGCTATATAATGGACGGGATCGATATCGCGCGGATTTGACCTCCGCTCGCCTTGCATTCCGCACCCCCGCTTGCTAGGCGGCGCGCGACCGAAGTGGGCGGCCGTCCGGCAACGCCCGTTTCCGCCCTGCCCGCTAAAATGGTGCGGGGCACCACCAAATCAGGGGACGACGAGCGCGTGGAGCATTCCGGCGGCATACAAGCAAGTCTTAGCGGTCGCTACGCCACCGCTCTGTTCGAGCTCGCCCGCGATGAAAGTAAGCTCGACAAGGTCGGTGCCAGCCTCGCCACGCTGAAGCAGGCTCTGGCCGATTCGACCGACCTGAAAGCCCTGGTCACCAGCCCGATCGTCAGCCGCGCCGAAGCGGGCAAGACTGTCGCGGCGCTGGTCAAGCCACTCAAGCTCGATCCGCTGACCGCCAAGTTCCTGGGCGTGCTGGCCGAGAATCGCCGGCTCGGCGCGCTCGGCCCGATCATCCGCGACTTCAACACCCTGTCCGCGCGCCACCGCGGCGAGACCAGCGCGCAGGTGATCACCGCCCACGCGCTCGATTCCGGCCAGATGGCCGCGCTCACCGCGCGTCTCAAGTCGATCGTCGGCAGCGAGGTCGCGGTCGACGCGACCGTCGATCCCTCCATTCTCGGCGGACTGATCGTCCGTCTCGGCAGCCGTCAGATCGACGGCTCGATCCGCACCAAACTGAACGCACTCGCGACTGCGATGAAAGGCTGAATATGGAAATCCGCGCGGCAGAAATCTCCAAGGTCATCCGTGACCAGATCGCGGGCTTCGGCACCGATGCCGAAGTGTCCGAGGTCGGATCGGTGCTGTCGGTCGGCGACGGCATCGCGCGCATCCACGGCCTCGACAACGTCCAGGCAGGCGAGATGGTCGAATTCGCCAACGGCGTGCAGGGCATGGCGCTCAACCTGGAAGCCGACAATGTCGGCGTCGTGATCTTCGGCTCGGACGCCGAGATCAAGGAAGGCGACACCGTCAAGCGTACCGAGACGATCGTGGACGTGCCGGTCGGCAAGGCCCTGCTCGGCCGCGTGGTCGATGGTCTCGGCAATCCGATCGACGGCAAGGGCCCGATCGCGACGACGCAGCGCAGCCGCGTCGAAGTGAAGGCGCCCGGCATCATCCCGAGGCAGTCGGTGCACGAGCCTGTGCAAACCGGCCTCAAGGCGCTCGACGCGCTCGTCCCCGTCGGTCGTGGCCAGCGCGAGCTGATCATCGGCGACCGCCAGACGGGCAAGTCAGCGGTCGCGATCGACACCTTCATCAACCAGAAGACCGCCAATGCGGGCGATGATGAGAGCAAGAAGCTTTATTGCATCTACGTAGCGGTCGGCCAGAAGCGCTCGACCGTCGCCCAGCTCGTGAAGACGCTCGAAGAGAATGGCGCGATGGAATATTCCATCGTCGTCGCCGCGACCGCATCGGAGCCCGCGCCGATGCAGTTCCTCGCGCCCTATACCGGCTGCGCGATGGGCGAATATTTCCGCGACAACGGCATGCACGCCGTCATCGTCTATGACGATCTGTCCAAGCAGGCCGTCGCCTACCGCCAGATGTCGCTGCTGCTGCGCCGTCCGCCGGGCCGCGAAGCCTATCCGGGCGACGTCTTCTATCTCCACAGCCGCCTTCTCGAGCGCGCCGCCAAGATGAATTCGGACAATGGTTCGGGCTCGCTCACCGCGCTGCCGATCATCGAAACGCAGGCAGGTGACGTGTCGGCCTACATTCCGACCAACGTGATCTCGATCACCGACGGCCAGATATTCCTCGAGACCGAGCTCTTCTACCAGGGCATTCGCCCCGCAATTAACGTCGGTCTCTCGGTCAGCCGCGTCGGCTCGGCCGCGCAGACCAAGGCGATGAAGAAGGTATCGGGCTCGATCAAGCTCGAGCTCGCCCAGTATCGCGAAATGGCCGCCTTCGCGCAGTTCGGTTCGGACCTCGACGCGTCGACGCAGAAGCTGCTCAACCGCGGCGCGCGCCTGACCGAACTCCTGAAGCAGCCGCAGTTCAACCCGCTGCCCTTCGAGGAACAGGTCGTTTCGATCTTCGCCGGCACCAACGGCTATATCGACAGCATCGCCGTCGCCGACGTGGTCCGCTACGAAGCCGCAATGCTGGCCGACATGCGCGCCAACAACAAGGACGTGCTGAAGGCGATCCGCGACAGCAAGGATCTGGGCGACGATACCAAGGCGAAGCTCAAGAGCGCGCTCGACCAGTTCGCCAAGACCTTCGCGTAAGGCATTGATCTAGATGGCCAGCCTCAAGGCACTCAAGAACCGGATCTCCTCGGTCAAATCGACCCAGAAGATTACCAAGGCGATGAAGATGGTCGCCGCCGCCAAGCTGCGCCGCGCGCAGATGGCGGCCGAGGCCGGCCGTCCCTATGCCGAGCGCCTGAACGCGGTGATGGCGAGCCTGGCGTCGAAAGTCACGGTCGGACCGAGCAGCCCCAAGCTGCTCGCCGGCACGGGCAGCGACCACAAGCATCTGCTCGTGGTCGCGACGTCGGAGCGTGGCTTGGCGGGCGCGTTTAACACCAACATCGTGCGTGCCGCCCGCATCAAGGCCAACGAGCTGATCGCACAGGGCAAGGACGTGCGTTTCTACCTGATCGGCAAGAAGGGCCGCGCCGTTCTGCAGCGCCTCTATCCCGGCAAGATCGTGCACCAGGTCGATCAGAGCCACATCAAGAACGTTGCCTTCAGCGATGCACATGGTGTCGCCAACGATCTGATCGCGCGCTTCGAGGCGGGCGAATATGACGTCGCGCACCTCTTCTTCGCGAAATTCCAGTCGGCGCTGGTCCAGATCCCGACCGAGTTGCAGATCATCCCCGTGCCGGTCGAAACCGGCGCAACCCTCAACACGCGCTTGTCCGAGGACGGCACCCGTTCGCAGCAGGTAAGTGCTCATGGCACGCCCGCCAATGACGGCGCCGCGGTCGAGTATGAACCCGACGAGGAGACGATCCTCGCCGATCTGCTGCCGCGCAACGTCGCGATTCAGCTGTTCCGCGCCATGCTGGAAAATGCCGCGTCCGAACAAGGTAGCCGTATGAACGCGATGGACAATGCCACGCGCAATGCCGGCGACATGATCAACCGTCTCAGCATCCAGTATAACCGCACCCGCCAGGCCGCGATCACGACCGAGCTGGTGGAAATCATCTCGGGCGCCGAAGCGCTCTAACGCACCCGAAAGCAAGGAAAGATAATGGCTTCCGCAATCTCCTTCGGCACGAATAATAGTGGCCGCATCAGCCAGGTGATCGGCGCCGTCGTCGACGTGCAGTTCGACGGCGAGCTGCCGGCGATCCTGTCCGCACTCGAAACGCGCAACGGCGACAATCGCCTCGTGCTCGAAGTCGCGCAGCACCTTGGCGAGAACACCGTCCGCACGATCGCGATGGATGCGACCGAAGGTCTCACCCGCGGCCAGGAAGTGACCGACACCGGCTCGCAGATCACGGTGCCGGTCGGCCCCAAGACGCTCGGCCGCATCCTCAACGTCATCGGCGAGCCGATCGACGAGCGTGGCCCGGTCAATTCGGATCATCATTCGCCGATCCATGCGAAAGCACCGGAATTCGTCGACCAGTCGACCGACAGCAGCATCCTCGTCACCGGCATCAAGGTGATCGACCTGCTCGCGCCTTATGCGCGTGGCGGCAAGATCGGCCTGTTCGGCGGCGCCGGCGTGGGCAAGACCGTGCTCATCCAGGAGCTGATCAACAACATCGCCAAGGGTCATGGCGGCGTGTCGGTGTTCGCCGGCGTCGGCGAGCGTACGCGCGAAGGTAACGACCTCTACCACGAATTCCTCGACGCAGGCGTCATCGCCAAGGATGCCGACGGCAATCCGACGCCGGAAGGCTCGAAGGTCGCCCTCGTGTTCGGCCAGATGAACGAGCCGCCGGGCGCGCGTGCCCGCGTCGCGCTCTCGGGCCTGACCAACGCGGAATATTTCCGCGACGTCGAAGGCCAGGACGTTCTGTTCTTCGTCGACAACATCTTCCGCTTCACGCAGGCGGGTTCGGAAGTGTCGGCGCTGCTCGGTCGTATTCCTTCGGCGGTGGGCTATCAGCCGACGCTGTCGACCGACATGGGCCAGCTGCAGGAGCGCATCACCTCCACCAACAAGGGCTCGATCACCTCGGTGCAGGCGATCTACGTCCCTGCCGACGACTTGACCGATCCGGCACCGGCGACCTCGTTCGCCCACCTCGACGCGACCACCACGCTCAACCGTGCGATCTCCGAAAAGGGCATCTACCCGGCGGTGGATCCGCTCGATTCGACCAGCCGCGTGCTTGAGCCGCGCGTCGTCGGTCAGGAGCATTACGAGACCGCGCGTGCGGTCCAGGCGATCCTGCAGAAGTACAAGTCGCTGCAGGACATCATCGCCATCCTCGGCATGGACGAGCTTTCGGAAGACGATAAGCTGGTCGTCAGCCGCGCCCGCAAGATCGAGCGCTTCCTGTCGCAGCCCTTCCACGTCGCCGAGGTCTTCACCGGCATCAGCGGCAAGTTCGTTCAGATCGAAGACACGGTCCGCTCGTTCAAGGAAGTCGTCGAAGGCAAGCATGACGATCTGCCCGAAGCCGCTTTCTACATGGTCGGCGGCATCGACGAAGCGATCGCCAAGGCGAAGAAGCTGGCTGAAGCGGCGTAAGCAGGTTTCCCCTCCCGCTTGCGGGAGGGGTTAGGGGAGGGAATGCGCAGGCGCTCCCTCCACGATAGTCCCCTCCCCCGACCCCTCCCGCAAGCGGGAGGGGGGAGAAGATAGAATGGCACTGCACTTCGAACTCGTGACCCCTGAGAAGCTGCTCTTCTCCGAGGAGGTCCATATGGTCGTCGTCCCCGGCACCGAGGGCGATTTCGGCGTGCTGGAGGGTCATGCCCCGGTGATGTCGGTAATCCGGACCGGCGAACTGACCGTCTATTCGGGCCCGAACGCCGTTTCGCAGCGGATTCATGTCGAAGGCGGGTTCGCGGAGGTCAACGATAGAGGCCTGACCGTGCTGGCCGAGGCCGCGCACGAAGTCGCCTGATCTTTAAAGTAACGCGGGCCGGCGCCGCATAAACCAAGCGTGTGACCGCTTTCCGGTTGCGCAGGCTGCATCCTTAAAACCTTCTCAAGCTTTCCGTTCTATTCACCATCGCTGGACCGGGCTTCTTCCGGGCCGCGTATGGGGTATTGGAATGAGCGCGTTCGGACGGCGGGGCGGTGTTGGCGGGGGCAATCGCCCTTCTTTCGGTGTCGCCAAGCCGATGCAGGTCAATGGAGCCCTTCAGGGCGGGGAACAATTTCCGCCGGTTGAGGCCGTGTCCGCGCCGCTTGAGCCAGCCGCCAACGGCGGCGACGCGATGTCCCGCCTTGCCGATCGTGTTGCCGCCTCGGGCGAGGCCGGCTCGCTCAAGGCCGAAGGGTTCGAAGCGTCGGTCCACAAAATCAAGGAACAGGTGCTTCCGCGCCTGCTCGAACGCGTCGATCCCGAAGCCGCGGCAACGCTCACCAAGGACGAATTGGCCGAGGAATTCCGGCCGATCGTCGGCGAGGTGCTCGCCGAGCTCAAGATCACGCTCAACCGACGCGAACAGTTCGCGCTCGAAAAGGTGCTGGTCGACGAACTTCTCGGGCTCGGCCCGCTTGAGGAATTGCTCGCAGATCCTCTGATCAGCGACATCATGGTCAACGGTCCCGAGCAGACCTATGTCGAGCGCAAAGGCAAGCTCGAGCTCGCCGTCGTCCAGTTCCGCGATGAGGAACACCTGTTCCAGATCGCGCAACGGATCGTCTCCAAGGTCGGTCGTCGCGTCGACCAGACCACACCCCTCGCCGACGCGCGCCTCGCCGACGGCAGCCGCGTCAACGTGATTGTGCCGCCGCTCTCCTTGCGCGGCACGGCGATCTCGATTCGTAAATTCTCGGCCAAGCCGATCACGCTCGACATGATGGCCAAGGGCGGATCGATGTCGGACAAGATGGCGACCGCGCTCAAGATCGCGGGCGCCTGCCGTTTCAACATCGTCATTTCGGGCGGCACCGGCTCGGGCAAGACGACCATGCTCAACGCCATCTCCAAGATGATCGACCCGGGCGAGCGCGTGCTGACGATCGAGGATGCCGCCGAGCTCCGCCTGCAGCAGCCGCACTGGCTCCCGCTCGAAACCCGACCCGCCAACCTTGAAGGCCAGGGCGAGATCTCGATCCGCGATCTCGTCAAGAACGCGCTGCGTATGCGCCCAGACCGTATCATCCTGGGCGAAATCCGCGGATCCGAATGTTTCGACATGCTCGCCGCCATGAACACCGGCCATGACGGCTCGATGTGTACTTTGCACTCCAACTCCCCGCGCGAGGCGCTCGCACGTATGGAGAATATGGTGATGATGTCGGACATCAAGGTGCCGAAAGAAGCGATCAGCCGCCAGATCGCGGACTCGGTCGATCTCGTCATCCAGGTCAAGCGCCTACGCGACGGCAGCCGCCGCGTCACCAACGTGACCGAGGTGATCGGCATGGAGGGCGCGGTGATCGTCACGCAGGAGCTGTTCAAGTTCGAATATCTGGACGAGACTTCGGACGGTAAGATCGTCGGCGAATATCGTTCGATGGGCCTGCGTCCTTACACGCTCGACAAGGCTAAACAGTTCGGCTTCGACCAGCCTTTCCTCGAAGCATGTCTATAACGTCATCGGCTGCGGCAAATCGGCCCGGCTTTTTGTCCCATATCCGGCTGGCCCGCCCCGGCGCTCTACCGTTTTCAGCGGCAATTCTGGCGTTCGGCTTCTTGCTTCGCCTGGCAACGCTCGCGGTTCCCCATTCCTACTTTCCGGACGAAATCTTCCAATATCTGGAAGCCGCGCATCGCCTGGCGTTCGGCCCCGCCGTCGTACCATGGGAATATCGGGAAGGCATCCGGTCCTGGCTGGTCCCGCTGATGCTGGCGGGCGCGATGCGAGCGGGCAATGCGTTTGGCAATCCGGGAGCTTATCTGCTGGCCGCCAAGTTGTTGCTGCTGGCTTTGTCTCTCCTGGCGGTCATCGCTGCAGGCGCGATCGGTCGGCGCATATCGGCCATGCATGGTCTCTTCGCGATGCTGGCCGTCGCATCGGGAGCCGAATTCGTCTACTTTTCCACAGTCGCGCTGACGGAGCCACTTGGCGCGGTCTTGTTCATTGCGGCGGCCGCCCTGCTGTATCGCAGCACGCCATCGTCGGTCGCGCAGACGGCGGGAGCGGGCGCTCTGCTGGTGCTTACCTGCGTCGTGCGCTTCCAATATGGCCCGGCCGTCGTCGCGTTCGCGATAGCGATACTTATCCGGCAACCGCGCCAAATCCTGGCCCTGCCAGCGGGCGCCCTGCCCATTCTCATGTTTTCGGGCATCATCGATCTCGCGGACGGCGGCGCGCCCTTCGGTTGGCTGTTTGCCAATGTGCATCAGAATGTCGGCTTGGGGCGTTCACATGCCTGGGTGGACGGCCCTCTCTATTACCCGCAGACGATGGAGATGCTCTGGGGCGTCTGGCTGGCGCCCCTGCTATTGCTTTCCATGATCGGTGCTCGCAGATTTCCGGCGCTGATGGTGGCGGCGCTTACTAACGTCGCGGTGCATTCGGCGATTGCGCACAAGGAATATCGCTACATCCTGCTTTCGACCATGATCTTCACGATCCTGGCGGGCATCGGCACCGCCGACGCAATCGGCTGGGCAAGACGGCGAAGCAAACCTGGCGCTTGGACGATGCTCCCCGCAATTGCGGTCGGCGGCTGGCTCGCTATGTCGGCCTCAATCGCGGCCGCTGGGCCGATGCGTTATTGGTGGACGGAGCGTCAGCCGCAGCTCGCCGCCTTCGCCCTGGTTCGGGACACGCCGGATTTGTGTGGTGTGGCGCTGTACGGGATCGATTGGACGTTCAGCGGCGGGTATACTTATCTCCATCGCCCGATCCCGCTTTTCTCCTATTCACGGCTCGAACCGGGCCAGCTGGCGCAGGAACGCGCCCAATTCGACGCAATCGTCCTTGCACAAGGTCTTGCTGTCCCAGCCGGCTATAGCGCGAGAGCCTGTTTCGCCGGCGACGAGGCCTCTGGCGTTTGCGTCGTCACCAGACCCGGGAAATGCCTGCCCGGCACGTCCACGGCCGAGATAAATCGTCAGCTGATCCGGGCCGGCCGATAATGCAGGATATGACTGCCATGCCGCGACAACGGCGCCGTATCGCTGGCTTCGTTCCCTATCTGACGTTCGCGGCCCTCGCCCTGGTAGCGATCATGCCGGCGGTTCTCGCCGCGCCTATGACGCATGACAGTTTCTGGATCGACATAAACTGGTCGCAGCAGTTCACTGCCTTGCTGCGTCAGGGCAATCTGTATCCGCGCTGGCTACCCTGGTCTTATGGCGGCCTTGGATCGCCCGCTTTTTATTATTACGCGCCTCTGTCTTTCCATCTTGCCGGGCTGTTCGGCCTGGTCGGGCTGCCGACCTATGGTGCGCTGCTGGCCGCATTTGGCGTCGCCTGGTTTGCCTCGGGGGTGACCATGCATGCCTGGCTAAAGGGCCGCGCGCCTGCCCCCGTCGTGGGAGCCCTGGTCTATATGGTGCTGCCCTATCATGTGATGGACTTTTACGGTCGCGGTGCACTTGCCGAGTTCTGCGCTTTCGCGATCGCACCGCTCGTCACGCTCGGCGTGCGCCAGGCGGTCGAGAAGAAAAAGGCGGCACTGTTAGCCGGAGCCTATGCCGCGTTGATCCTGACGCACCTGCCGACCGCTGTGATCGTGAGCGTGCTGCTGATCGCGCCCTATTCGATCTGGACGACGCGTTCCGATCTCTCGCGCATGCTTCCCGTTGCGTACGGGGTGGTGGGCGGGCTGGCCGCCGCGGCAATCTACCTGCTCCCCGCCCTCACGCTGCAAAGCTACAGCTCGGTTGGCGCGCTGTGGAACGTCAAATTCCTGCAGCCCGCCAACTGGAGCCTGCTTCACCCCGAAATGTGGGTTAGCAAGAGCTATGTCCTACTGTTCGCCGGATTGGCTCTTGCGACCGGCGTCGCCGCCGCAATTCTCGGCGGGCGCCGCTGGACCTTCTGGGCCCTATGGACCGTTGCCATCTGCCTGACCGTCATGGGGCTCGTGCCCGGCTTCTGGTCGCTTCCGGTGATCAAGGCGGTGCAATTTCCGTGGCGTGCGCTGTTACTTGCAGAATTCGGACTGGCGACCCTGTTGGGCTCATGGCGCAGATCGCCGGTGCTCGCGACGCTGTCGATCCTGCCGTTGCTCATGCTCTCGCTGTTGATGGCGACACCGGCCAATCCGATGCACGGCGAACCGATGCTGCCTTTGCCTCTTCCCGGGCTACAGGACGTGATCGAATATCTTCCGCCCGCCGCAGTCGGTGCAGAGCGCACCCCGCACAATGAATTGTTGATACAGGCGGCGGCTGCTGCGCGGGTGCACCCCGGCAGCAGCTTTCCTTACCCTTCGCTTGAGGCGCGCTGCGCTAACGGTGCCGAACCGCTCGCGCATAACCCGGATAGCGTCCTGCTGGTAACCGCACCGCACAACTGCCGTGTGAGGGTCAGG
>Ga0207639_10003457_pt1 | contig 10627 bp, 7 predicted proteins | sample KBSCornC32_FD_184299 | JGI IMG/M metagenome (GOLD analysis project Ga0207639, IMG submission 184299) | Corn rhizosphere microbial communities from Kellogg Biological Station, Michigan, USA - KBS Corn C3-2 (SPAdes) (version 2) | ecosystem: Host-associated > Plants > Roots > Rhizosphere > Soil ...
GTCTGTGATCGACCTGCGCAGCGACACCGTGACCCAACCTACCCCCGGCATGCTCGATGCGATGGCCACCGCCGCCAGCGGTGACGACGTGTATGGCGAAGACCCCAGCGTCAACCGGCTGGAGGCCGAACTGGCCAAGCGCCTGGGCTTCGCCGCTGCGTTGTTCGTGCCCACCGGCACCATGAGCAATCTGCTGGCGTTGATGGCCCACTGTGAGCGCGGCGAGGAATACATCGTCGGCCAACAGGCCCACACCTACAAATACGAAGGTGGCGGCGCAGCCGTGCTTGGTTCGATCCAGCCGCAGCCACTGGACGTGCAGGCGGACGGCTCTCTGGACCTGGACCAGGTGCTGGCGGCAATCAAGCCTGACGACTTCCACTTTGCTCGTACCCGTCTGTTGGCGCTGGAAAACACCATGCAGGGCAAGGTGCTGCCGCTGGAGTACCTGGCCAAAGCCCGCGCGTTTACCCGGGAGCATGGCCTGGCCCTGCATTTGGATGGCGCACGGCTCTACAACGCAGCGGTGAAGCAGGGGGTGGACGCACGGGAGATCGCCCGGCATTTCGATTCTGTGTCGGTGTGCCTGTCCAAGGGCCTCGGCGCGCCGGTCGGCTCGGTGCTGTGCGGTTCCACGGCGCTGATCGCCAAGGCCCGGCGTTTGCGCAAGATGGTCGGCGGCGGCATGCGCCAGGCCGGATCCCTGGCAGCAGCGGGGCTGTACGCTCTGGATCACCAGGTGCAGCGCCTGGCCGACGACCACGCCAATGCGCAATGGCTGGGGGATGAATTGCGCAAGGTGGGTTACGAGGTGGAGCCGGTGCAGACCAACATGGTCTATGTGCAGATCGGCGACCAGGCCCAGGCCTTGAAGGCGTTTGCCGCCGAACGCGGGATCAAGCTGAGCGCCGCGCCACGCTTGCGCATGGTCACTCATTTGGATGTGAGCCGGGCGCAGGTCGAGCAAGTGCTCGCGACATTCGTCGAATTTTCGCGCAAATGACTGTGCAGACCGTCTAATTGAGCCTCTCTATCGCATAAACACGCTGTACCACCGGCAAAGGGCCGATATAATGCGGCCCTTTGCCGTCGCTCCGTCTGATGATGTTGCGCACTGGCCTTTGGCCGCAGCCTCCGTGGAAGAACCTAATGAAAAGCGCAGAAATCCGTGAAGCCTTCCTTCGCTTCTTCGAAGAGCAAGGTCACACCCGTGTCTCCTCCAGCTCCTTGATCCCAGGCAATGACCCTACCCTGCTGTTCACTAACGCGGGGATGAACCAGTTCAAGGACTGCTTCCTGGGCCAGGAAAAGCGCGCCTACACTCGCGCCGTCAGCAGCCAGAAATGCGTACGCGCCGGTGGCAAGCACAACGACCTGGAAAACGTCGGCTACACCGCTCGTCACCACACCTTTTTCGAAATGCTCGGCAACTTCAGCTTTGGCGATTATTTCAAGCAAGACGCGATCAACTTCGCCTGGACCTTCCTGACGGGCGTGCTGAAGCTGCCGAAGGAAAAACTCTGGGTCACCGTCTACGCCAGCGATGACGAAGCGTATGACATCTGGACCAAGGAAGTCGGCGTGCCGCCTGAGCGCATGGTGCGCATCGGCGACAACAAAGGCGCGCCGTACGCCTCCGACAACTTCTGGACCATGGGCGATACCGGCCCGTGCGGCCCTTGCACCGAGATCTTCTACGACCACGGCGCTGACATCTGGGGCGGCCCACCGGGCTCGCCGGAAGAAGACGGCGACCGTTACATCGAGATCTGGAACAACGTGTTCATGCAGTTCAACCGCACCGCCGATGGCGTGTTGCATCCGTTGCCAGCGCCGTCGGTGGACACCGGCATGGGCCTGGAGCGGATCAGTGCGGTGATGCAGCACGTGCACTCGAACTACGAGATCGACCTGTTCCAGAGCCTGCTGGCCGCTGCGGCCAAGGCCATTGGTTGTACCAATGAAGACCAGGCCTCGCTCAAGGTAGTGGCTGACCACATCCGTTCCTGTGGCTTCCTGATTGCCGACGGCGTGCTGCCGTCCAACGAAGGCCGTGGCTACGTGCTGCGTCGCATCATCCGTCGTGCCTGCCGTCACGGTAACAAGCTGGGCGCCAACGGCAGTTTCTTCTATCAGATCGTCGCGGCGCTGGTCGCCGAGATGGGCGAGGCCTTCCCGGAACTCAAGCAGAACCAGGCGCATATCGAGCGCGTGCTCAAGGCTGAAGAAGAGCAGTTCGCCAAGACCCTGGAGCAGGGCCTGAAGATCCTCGAGCAAGACCTCGCCAACCTGCAAGGCTCCGTGGTGCCGGGCGACGTGGTGTTCAAGCTCTACGATACCTACGGTTTCCCGATGGACCTGACCGGTGACATCGCCCGTGAGCGCAACCTGACCCTCGACGAGGAAGGTTTCGAGCGTGAGATGGAAGCCCAGCGCGTGCGCGCACGGTCGGCCAGCTCGTTCGGCATGGACTACAACAGCCTGGTCAAGGTTGACGTAGCCACTGAATTCACCGGCTACAAGGCTACCAGCGGTTCGGCCAAAGTGGTTGCCCTTTATAAGGATGGCCAGTCGGTTGATGTACTGAATGAAGGCGATGACGGTGTTGTGGTTCTGGACCAGACCCCGTTCTACGCCGAATCCGGTGGCCAGATTGGCGACTGCGGTTTCCTCAAGGCGACTTCGGGTCGTTTTGATGTGCGTGATACCACCAAGACCGGCGGTGCGTTCCTACACCACGGTGTGTTGGCGTCGGGCAGCCTGACTATCGGTTCGTCGGTCGAAACCCAGGTGGACGCCGACGTGCGCCACGCCACATCGCTGAACCACTCGGCCACGCACTTGTTGCACGCCGCGCTGCGTCAGGTTCTGGGCGAGCACGTGCAGCAGAAGGGGTCGTTGGTGGACAGCCAGCGCCTGCGTTTCGACTTCAGCCACTTTGAAGCGATCAAGCCTGAGCAGATCAAGGCCCTGGAAGACATCGTCAACGCCGAGATTCGCAAGAACACGGCGGTAGAAACCGAAGAAACCGATATCGAGACCGCCAAGGCCAAGGGCGCCATGGCGCTGTTCGGCGAGAAGTACGGCGACAGCGTGCGCGTACTGAGCATGGGCGGCGACTTCTCGGTGGAACTGTGTGGCGGTATCCACGCCAACCGGACCGGTGACATCGCCCTGCTGAAAATCATCAGCGAAGGCGGCGTAGCCTCCGGCGTGCGTCGTATCGAAGCGGTGACCGGCGCTGCGGCCCTGGCCTACCTGAATGCGGCGGAAGAACAACTCAAGGAAGCGGCCAGCCTGGTCAAGGGCAGCCGCGACAATCTGATCGACAAGCTGTCCGCTGTGCTGGAGCGCAACCGCGCCCTGGAGAAACAGCTGGAGCAGTTGCAGGCCAAGGCGGCCAGCGCGGCCGGCGACGACCTGTCGGCTTCGGCGGTGGACGTCAAGGATGTGAAAGTCCTGGCTGCACGCCTGGACGGCCAGGACGGCAAGGCGCTGTTGGCCTTGGTCGATCAGTTGAAGAACAAGCTCGGCCGCGCAGTGATCCTGCTCGGCGGTGTCCATGAGGATAAGGTCGTTCTGGTTGCGGGTGTGACCAAGGACCTGACTGGCCAACTCAAAGCCGGTGATTTGATGAAGCAAGCCGCCGCGGCAGTGGGCGGGAAGGGTGGTGGTCGTCCGGACATGGCGCAAGGCGGTGGTGTAGACGCCGGCGCCCTGGACGCGGCCCTGGCCCTGACCGTGCCGTTTGTCGAGGCAGGTATTTAAGGCACTGTTAACCGGCCCGTGGTCTAGTCACGGGCCGGTGTGGTGCTGGTTGATTGGATATTAGGCGCCCCTTTACGGGCTGAGGCGGCTTAGAAATGGCTTTGATCGTACAGAAATTTGGAGGCACCTCGGTCGGCTCTGTCGAAAGAATCGAGCAGGTGGCCGACAAGGTTAAGAAGTTCCGCGATGCCGGCGACGACCTGGTGGTGGTGCTGTCGGCCATGAGCGGCGAGACCAATCGCCTGATCGATCTGGCCAAGGCAATCAGCGGTGACCAACAGCCGCTGCCGCGTGAGCTGGATGTGATCGTGTCCACCGGCGAGCAGGTGACCATCGCGTTGCTGGCCATGGCGTTGAATAAGCGCGGTGTGCCGGCGGTGTCCTACACTGGCAGCCAGGTGCGCATCCTCACCGACAGCGCGCATACCAAGGCGCGTATCCTGCAGATTGACGATCAGAAAATCCGTACGGACCTGAAAGCCGGGCGCGTGGTAGTTGTAGCAGGCTTCCAGGGTGTGGACGAGCAGGGCAACATCACCACCCTCGGGCGTGGCGGTTCGGACACCACCGGCGTGGCGCTGGCAGCGGCCCTCAAGGCTGATGAATGCCAGATCTACACCGATGTGGATGGCGTCTACACCACCGACCCGCGTGTGGTGTCCGTGGCCCAGCGCCTGGACAAGATCACCTTTGAAGAGATGCTGGAAATGGCCAGCCTTGGTTCCAAGGTGTTGCAGATCCGTGCGGTGGAATTCGCCGGCAAGTACAACGTTCCGCTGCGCGTATTGCACAGCTTCAAAGAGGGTCCGGGCACCCTCATTACTATTGATGAAGAGGAATCCATGGAACAGCCGATCATTTCCGGTATCGCTTTCAACCGTGATGAAGCCAAGCTGACTATCCGTGGCGTGCCGGATACCCCGGGCGTGGCGTTCAAGATCCTGGGTCCTATCAGCGGTGCGAACATCGAAGTCGACATGATCGTGCAGAACGTTTCGCACGATAACACCACCGATTTCACCTTCACTGTGCACCGCAACGAGTACGATGCGGCCGAGCGGATCTTGCAGAACACTGCCAAGGAAATCGGCGCCCGTGAAGTGGTCGGCGATACCAAGATTGCCAAGGTGTCGATCGTGGGCGTGGGCATGCGTTCCCATGCCGGCGTTGCCAGCCGCATGTTCGAGGCACTGGCCAAGGAAAGCATCAACATCCAGATGATCTCCACCTCGGAAATCAAAGTCTCGGTGGTGATCGAAGAGAAGTACCTGGAGCTGGCTGTACGCGCTCTGCATACCGCTTTTGAGCTGGACGCTCCGGCCCGACAGGGCGAGTGACGCAGTGCCTGAAAGGCGCGGTTTACCGCGCCTTTCCTTTTTTTGTCGGGCGCATGTTCTTTTGCGCGCGCTCGACAATACTTAGGCGGTAGGGCTATGGCCTTTGGGTTGTAGGCCGAAGGCCTTTTTTTTGCAGACTGTTGTTCCTGAACTGAAATGCGTGAGGAGAAAGGTATGCTGATTCTGACTCGTCGTTGCGCAGAAAGCCTGATTATCGGTGATGGCGAAATCACCGTGACCGTGCTCGGCGTCAAAGGCAATCAAGTACGTATCGGGGTTAACGCTCCGAAAGAGGTAGCGGTGCACCGCGAGGAAATTTACCTGCGGATCAAGAAAGAGAAGGACGAAGAACCAAGCCTTTAATTTTTATCGTTTTTTATGTTTGCAAACGGGGATGAACGTGGTTAATATACGCCCCGTGTTGCGGAGAGCTGGCCGAGTGGCCGAAGGCGCTCCCCTGCTAAGGGAGTACACCTCAAAAGGGTGTCGGGGGTTCGAATCCCCCGTTCTCCGCCATTATTTGCTTAGTACGTTGCAATCTGGTTTTTTCGGTAAGTTGTTGAAATTACTCGAAAAAATAGCTTTACATAGAGATTGAACGGCCTATAATGCGCGGCAACAAATGCACTCGTAGCTCAGCTGGATAGAGTACTCGGCTACGAACCGAGCGGTCACAGGTTCGAATCCTGTCGAGTGCACCATTTAAGAGTCAGTTGCAGGAATGCAGGTGATTCGGTTACAGCCAGTTGTGATCTGGTCTAAAAACACAATCTGCACTCGTAGCTCAGCTGGATAGAGTACTCGGCTACGAACCGAGCGGTCACAGGTTCGAATCCTGTCGAGTGCACCATACAAACAAAAAGCCCGCCTAGTGCGGGCTTTTTGCCGTCTGGGGTTTGTGTAGGATTTCTTCTTTTTCCCTCGCCTTCATGTGTTTTCCTCATCCGCTGCGTCGTCGCAGTTCATAGATGCGGCCTTTGCTCAGCTTTGGCTCGCAAGCGCTTGTTCTTTCCAGTTTTTTGACGTTTAAAGTGGCCGGGCGGTGTATCATTGCGCCCGTCAGCCCCGCCGGGGCTTGTGGAATACCTCCATGGACTTACCCAGTAGTTACTCAGTACCCCGTTTTACCAATCATGAATTGACTGATTGATCCTTCCGGCGTGCCCCGCTGCTGGGAGTGGAGTTCGCCTATGACCGAAGTAGAAGTAAAGAAAACACAAGAAAGCCTGCAGGATCGCCTGGCTCAAGTCATCGAGCTACTGCAGCGCCAGCGCGTGGTCGAAGACCTTACGCACCGCCAGGATGGCCCGAATAACAACCTGGTTCACCGGCAAAACCTCGTCGAGTTGCAGCGCAAGCTTGACGACCTGCACTCCGCCGACGTCGCCTATATTCTCGAAGCCTTGCCGCTGGATGATCGACTGACCCTATGGCAGTTGGTCAAGGCCGACCGCGACGGCGACATCCTCCTCGAAGTATCCGACTCGGTTCGTGAAACCCTGATCGCCGACATGGACGATCATGAGCTCCTGGCTGCAGCCAAGGAGATGGACGCCGACGAACTGGCTGACCTTGCCCCTGAGCTGCCTCGTGATGTTGTCCATGAGCTCATGGAAGCGTTGGATACTCAGCAGCGTGAGCGTGTGCGCTCCGCGCTTTCCTATGACGAGGACCAGGTCGGCGCCCTGATGGACTTCGAGATGGTCACCATCCGCGAAGACGTCAGCCTGGAAGTGGTCCTGCGTTACCTGCGCCGACTCAAAGAGCTGCCAGGTCACACCGACAAATTGTTCGTGGTGGATTACGAAGGCATTCTCAAGGGTGTGCTGCCGATCAAGCGCCTGCTGGTGAATGATCCGGAGAAGAAAGTTGCCGACCTGATGGCCAGTGATACCGTGAGCTTTCATCCGGACGAGGATGCCTATGACGCAGCCCAGGCATTCGAGCGCTATGACCTGATCTCGGCGCCGGTCGTCGACAAGAACGGCAAGCTGATCGGTCGTCTGACCATCGATGAAATCGTCGACTTGATTCGTGAAGAAAGCGAGACCGAAGTCCTCAACATGGCGGGTTTGCGTGAAGAGGAAGACATCTTTGCCTCGGTTTGGCGCTCGCTGCATAACCGTTGGGCGTGGTTGGCCATTAACCTGATCACAGCCTTTATCGCGTCGCGGGTTATTGGCTTGTTCGAAGGGTCGATCGAGAAGTTGGTGGCGCTTGCAGCGCTGATGCCGATTGTGGCCGGGATCGGCGGAAACTCGGGTAACCAGACGATTACCATGATTGTGCGCGCCATGGCGCTGGATCAGGTCAGTACGGCCAACTCGTCGCGCCTGCTGCGCAAAGAGTTGGCGGTGGGCCTGATCAATGGCCTGGTGTGGGGTGGGGTGATCGGTGTGGTGGCTTACTTGCTGTATGGCAGTTGGTCGCTCGGTGTGGTGATGACGGCTGCGATGACCCTCAACCTCTTACTGGCGGCGTTGATGGGGGTATTGATCCCGATGACCCTGGCTCGCCTTGGGCGCGACCCTGCCATGGGTGCCAGCGTGATGATCACGGCCATGACCGACAGCGGCGGTTTCTTCATCTTCCTGGGCTTGGCAACGATTTTCCTGCTCTGACTCCATTCTGCGGGGGGCAAATCTGCCCCCCGCTTTGCATTAACTTCCCAAATCCCAGGCAAAAAAAAGCCAGCACTTGGCTGGCTTCGGCTTTCAGTTGCGGATCAATTGGCTTCTGCGGCCGCCTCAACGTCGTGCGCGATAAGCGAGACGAGAGCATTTTGCTGGCGGTGGGAGAGTTGACGAAAACGCTGCAGCAGTTCGCGTTCGTGCAACGACAGCTCTGGGCTGTCCAGGCGCATGCTCAACTCGTCGCCCAGCGCACCTTCCTGAATGAGGCTTTGTTCCAGGCGAGCGATGATTTCGGAGTTCATGCTGCGGTGATGATTGCGAGCCACCTCGGCAATGCGTTCCCGCATTCCGTCTGGCAGACGTACGACGAACTTGTCAGCCGTACGGCTGGAATAAATTGCCTGTTTCAATGGGCGCATATATTTAACCGGTTAGTTCAGGGGAGCGGTTTTTGGAATTGGCCGCAAGATGAGTGTTAAGACAAGGCTCACGACCAAAGTTCAACCTGAATTGCAAAGAGGCCGCATCATGCCTCAGATTTGACAGTTCCTTGGCGTCAATTCTGTGACAAATATTGAACTGCCTAAAGGCTTTATGCCAGCACTCATTTACATTTTTGCGGACTGGTTGGAAAATTTTTCACCGTGTGAATTCGCGAGGGAACTTCCCACAAGCCCGGGCCACCACAGGGTTTCAGGCCGCACATCCTATAGCAAAGTGGCCCTTTGCCCTTAGCTTTAAGACTAGTGGCAATTTGCCGATATGCGAGGACCAGGCGACATAAGGTCGGGCGCGGGGGGATCAGCGCAGGACGGGGTCGAATTTGATACGACGACCCACGATGAGCGTCAGCAACAAGAGAGTGGCGAATACACCACAGGCGATGAAAGCGGTGGTGGTGCCGTCTTGAGATTCTTCACCCAAGCCTAGAACCGCTGTGACAACGGTCAGGCAAAGGAATAGCCAGGCATATTTGGTCATCAGGGGCTTCCTCAGAATACCCAGTGTTCAGCGGCAGGCGCCACTTGGGTGTCCTGGGTCAGACGTATGGGCGATTGCACGTTCGGTGCCATCACTGCCAGTTGCGGACGTTGTTGCAAGTGATGAGGGACGGCCTGGGTGATCTGCGCGGGGTCGTGACTGTCGCTCGATTGAAAATGGAACATGAGCAGTGCCGCCAGGGCTACGGTGTTGAGGGCTAACAGAAGGGCACTGTTCATGATTATGTTCTCCGCTTAACGCCGTGGTTTGTTAGGGTTTGTAGGAGAAGTATTGCAGGTGTCATGCCAATCTATTATTTCAATAAAATCATAGGCTTAAGTCTGATTTTAAAGGCTGTCAGATTGCAATTTGCAATGATGGCATTTCGCGGGAGTGCATTTTGCACGATACGGTTCTTGCGCTTGTATCGACGGGGTCAAGACACGGTCCACCCGGCAAGTATCGGCCTACACTCAAAAAGCCTACGGACGACATGACAAAACCTAACCTGGCCGTTAACATGCACGCCGTCCGTCGCCGCTTGCTAGGCGCGGCGCCTGTCATTTGTCCCAGTAGCTCAATTGGATAGAGCATCCCCCTCCTAAGGGGAAGGTTGGCCGTTCGAACCGGCCCTGGGACACCAGATTCGAGGCCTCGTACAGATTCGTCTGGCGGGGCTTTTTTGTGGGCGTTTTCCGAAGATGGGTCGAACCTTGCCAGGGTTCTAGGTTCACACCACTGGCATCGTGTATTTATAGCGATTCGTGTATCCCACGAGCAGCCGGACTGCGTCTGAGTCTTGTAGCAAATAATCCCCCGGAAACAGCGCATACCGCCTGTCCGGACCCGGCCACCCCGGACTATCATGCCGATAGCCCTGTCTCTCACTGCAAGGAGCCGCTCGGAACGCCGATGCGCCAGATCTGGAAATCTTTTCGAGCCCTTTATTTCGCCTCCTTGATGATGCTGATCGGCTCCGGCCTGCTCAGTACCTACCTGGCCTTGCGCCTGGCGGCCGACCAGGTGGACAGCCTGTGGGTCGGTGCGCTGATGGCGGCCAACTATTTCGGCCTGGTGCTGGGCGGCAAGATCGGCCACCGCCTGATCGCCCGGGTCGGGCATATACGTGCTTATGCAACCTGCGCCGGCATTGTCGGCGCGGCGGTGCTGGGCCATGGCCTGGTCGACTGGCTGCCAGCCTGGATCGTGCTGCGGATCATCGTGGGCCTGGGGATGATGTGCCAGTACATGGTCATCGAGAGCTGGCTCAATGAACAGGCCGACGCCAAGCAGCGCGGCGTGGTGTTCAGCGGCTATATGATCGCGTCCTACCTGGGGCTGGTGCTCGGCCAGTTGATCCTGGTCATGCACCCTCAGCTCGGCCTCGAATTGCTGATGCTGGTCGCGCTGTGCTTCGCGCTGTGCCTGGTGCCGGTGGCCATGACTCGCCGTATTCACCCGGCGCCCCTGCATCCGGCGCCGATGGAGCCACGCTTCTTCATAAAGCGCGTGCCGCAGTCGTTGAGTACCGTGCTGGGCGCGGGGGTGATCGTGGGCTCGTTCTACGGCCTGGCGCCGCTTTATGCCTCCCAGCAGGGCCTGACTACCGAGCAGGTGGGTCTTTTCATGGGGAGCTGCATTTTTGCCGGCCTGTTGGTGCAGTGGCCGTTGGGCTGGTTGTCGGACCGCTATGATCGCGCGCTGCTGATTCGTTGCTTTGCCCTGTGCCTGGCGGTGGCGGCGCTACCGCTGGCGATACTGACCAAAGTGCCACTTGAAGTGCTGTTCGTGGCGGGCTTCTTGTGTTCCCTGGTGCAATTCTGTTTGTACCCGCTGGCGGTGGCGTTCTCCAACGATCATGTGGAAGGCGACCGTCGTGTCTCGCTCACCGCCATGCTGCTGGTGACC
>Ga0207639_10003464_pt1 | contig 10611 bp, 7 predicted proteins | sample KBSCornC32_FD_184299 | JGI IMG/M metagenome (GOLD analysis project Ga0207639, IMG submission 184299) | Corn rhizosphere microbial communities from Kellogg Biological Station, Michigan, USA - KBS Corn C3-2 (SPAdes) (version 2) | ecosystem: Host-associated > Plants > Roots > Rhizosphere > Soil ...
TTTGCGTCCACCACAGCGCGTCGGCAAGGACGAGGCGGCCCTCGGCGTCGGTGTTGATCACCTCGATGGTCTGGCCCGACATGGAGGTGACGACGTCGCCCGGACGCTGCGCATTGCCGTCCGGCATATTTTCGACGAGGCCGCAGACGCCGACGACATGTGCCTTCGCCTTGCGCAGGGCCAGCGCCTTCATCAGGCCGACGACAGCGCCCGCGCCGCCCATGTCCCACTTCATATCCTCCATGCCCGCGGCGCCCTTGATAGAGATGCCGCCGCTGTCGAAGGTCACGCCCTTGCCGACGAAGGCGAGCGGTTCGGCCTGCGCGCCCGCGCTGCCGTCCCAGCGCAGCGCGATCATGCGCGGCTTGCGCGCGGAACCCTGCGCCACGCCGAGCAGCGCGCCCATGCCCAGCTTCGCCATGTCGTCCTCGTCCAGCACGCTGATCTCGATACCGAGGTCGGCGAGCGGGCGGCACCGCTCCACGAAGCTCTCGGGATAGATGATGTTGCCCGGCTCGGCGACGAGTTCGCGGGTGAAGGAGACGCCGGCGACGAGCGCGTCGGCGTGGACGAAGGCGGCGTCGGACGCATCGACGCCGGAGACAAAGGCGATGCTCTCGATGCTCGGCTTCTGAGTCTCGGCCTGCTTGGTGCGATAGGTGTCGAAGCGCCAGCCGCGCAGGCGGACGGCGAGCGAGACGGATGCGAGCGACTCCGCGGACAGATCATCCGCCACCAGCGCGACATGCTTCACGCCGGAGGTCAGGAGCCGCGCGGCGATGGTGCCGCCGGCTTTCTCCAGGTCCGCCGTCTTGCCTTCCCCCGTGCCAAGCAGGGCGACGCGGACCGACCGGCCGCCCTCGCTCACGAACATCTCGAACCAGCCGCCGGCCTCGCCGGAGAAGCGCGACGCCTTGGCCGCCTCGGCGATCAGCACGGATGCTTCGAGGGGAAGCGCGATGCCTGCATCCTTCGTGATGGGATAGATGCGGCAATCCGTGTCGGCCGGAAGGGTGGCGGTCAGGGTGACGTTCAGCGTGGGGGCGGGCATGATGCGGTCTTGTCCTCGATTTTCTTGTCGGAAGTTTATGGACAGGGAGATAATCACCCGCGCCGGCCATTGCCATCGCATATTGCCCCTTTTCGTGTCGAAGGGCGGGTGTGTGTCGTCTCATGGCCGTTGCAGCCGCCCTCAACCAGTGCGATAGGCGGCGCTTCCCGTCACTATATATGGCCGTTACGATCCGAATGTCCTTCGTCCACAGTCGAGATTTCGGAAGAGGGCTGGCGCTGCTCGCCGCGCTGACCGGCGGTGTGGCGCTGGCGCCACTCGCGCAGGCGCAGGAACTGGGCCGGCCCAATGAGGACAAGGCGCGCGAAGCCGTCGTCGACGCGCCAAAGGCGGCCGCCGACGAACTCGGCTTCACCGCCGACCAGTTGCTCTACGATCAGGATCGCGACGTCGTGACGGCACAGGGCAATGTGCTCGCCACGCGCGAGGGGCATGTGCTGCGCGCCGATCTGGTCACCTGGGACCGTGCATCCGGCAAGGTCGTGGCGAAGGGCGATGTGTCGATCACCGACCCCAACGGCAATATCGCTTATGGCGACGTGGTCGAGGTGACGGACACGCTGAAGGACGGCATCATCCAGGGCTTGCTGATCGTCTCCGACGAAGGGGACCGTATCGCGGCGGTCCGGGGCGAGCGGCGCGGCGCGGTCTTCATCCTGCATCAGGCCGCCTACTCACCCTGCCGCGTGGTCGACAGCAAGGGGTGCCCGAAGGAGCCGAGCTGGCAGGTCAAGGCGGCGCGCGTGGTCTATGACAGCGACAAGGAAATCGTGCGCTATTCGGGCGCGCGGCTGGAGATGTTCGGCGTGCCCCTGTTGCCGCTCCCCGGTCTGGCGCATCCGGTCGGCGGCCGCTCCGGACCGGGCTTGCTGGTGCCCAACGTCGGCCTGCTCTATGGCGGCCTCGAAGTCGCGGTGCCCTATTATTTCCGGCTGGCGCCCAATCGCGACCTGACCATTACGCCGCACCTCTACAGCAATGTCTGGCCGATGATGAAGGTGCAGTATCGCGAATTGCGGGACAAGGGCGCCTATCAGGTCACGGGCTACGGCACCTATGGCCGGCGGACCGACCCGGATACGGGCGTGACCGAATCGCAGCGGGATTTTCGCGGCTATATCGACGCGAGCGGCAAGTTCCAGCTCAGCCCCGAATGGTCGATTTCCGGGTCGATCCGGCGCGTGACCGACCGGACTTTCCTCAACCGCTATAATATCAATTACGATGACCGGCTGCGCTCCAACATCACCGCCGAGCGGATCGGCGACCGCAGCTATCTGTCGATCGCGGGCTGGTCTTTCCAGACGCTGCGCGCCAACACGCCCCAGGGGCAGGTGCCGATCGCGCTGCCCGTCATCGACTATCGCCTGCGCCTGCGGGATGCCTTGCTGGGTGGCACGGTGCAGTTGCAGGCGAACAGCCTCGCCATCACGCGCTCCGCCGGACAGGACACGCAGCGGGCCTTCGTCGGGGCGACATGGTCGCTGCGGCGGCTCACAGGGTTGGGGCAGGAGGTGAGCCTGACCGGCTATGCGCGCGGCGATGTCTATCACAGCAGCGACAATTCGCTGACCAGCACGGTTATCTACCAGGGCACGCCGGGCTGGCAGACGCGCGCCGTTGCGGCAGCGGCGGTGGATGTGCGCTGGCCCTTCGTCGGAACCCTGATGGGCGGGACGCAGCATATCGTGCCCCGCGTGCAACTGGTGGCGGCGCCGCACATGTCCAACCTCAACGTGCCGAACGAGGATGCCCGCGCGATCGACCTGGAGGATAGCAACCTCTTCGCGCTGAACCGCTTTCCCGGCTACGACAGGTTCGAGGATTCGAGCCGCGTCACCTATGGTTTCGACTATCGCTACGATCGGCCGAACCTGACCGTCGAGGCTACCGTCGGGCAAAGTTACCGGCTCAACAACCGGTCAACCATCCTGCCGCAGGGTACGGGATTGTCCGATCGGTTTTCGGACATCGTCGGGCGGGCTGACATCAAATATCGTGGTTTCCTGACGCTGACCCATCGTTTCCGGTTGAACAAGGATAATCTCGCGATCCGCCGCAACGAGATCGAGACGACGATCGGGTCGCGATCGACCTATTTCCGGGCCAGCTATCTGCGGCTCAATCGTGACGTGACGACCGGCGTCGAGGATTTGCGCGATATCGAGGAAGTGCGTCTGGGCGGTCGTGTCGCCTTCGCGCGCTTCTGGTCCGTGTTCGGCGCGACCAGCATCGACCTGACCGGCAAGGACGACGATCCGACGACGACGCTGAACGGCTTTACGCCGCTGCGCCACCGGGCCGGTGTCGCCTATGAGGACGACTGTATCAGCATCGAGGCAACCTGGCAGCGCCAGTATCAGACCTTCGGCGACGCGCGGCGCGGCAATTCCTTTCTTGTGCGGCTGGCGTTTCGTAATCTAGGCATATAAGAGGACGTCTCCCTGGGGGTTTGGGGAGGCGCTCAGCTTTGGTTCAGGCGCGTGACGGCACATCGCACGTCGATAGGGCATGTCCGCCCATGGAGGCAGCTTTCCTGACATGGAGAGAGATTTGAAGGCAGTTTTGTCAGGCGCGCTGCGGCGGACGCTTCTTGGAGTGACGATGGCGGCGGTTGCGACGGGCGGCGTCGCGGTGCGCGCGCAATCCGTTCCCGACGAAGATCGGGGCGCGCCCAATTCGCAACTCGATATTCCCAAGGACGTCACGCTCTTCGGCAAGAATGATCCCAACGTCCGGTCCGCCACGGCGATCGTCAACGGCACGGTTATCACCGGCACCGACGTGGATCAGCGCCTGGCGCTCGTCGTCCTCGCCAATGGCGGCAAGTTGCCAGACGAGGAGCGGGACCGCCTGCGCCTCCAGGTGCTGCGCAACATCATCGACGAGACGCTGCAGGTGCAGGAAGCGGCAGCCAATGACATCAAGATTTCCGACGAGGAACTCGACCAGAATTTCGCGCGCGTGGGTAGCAACTTCAAGATGGCACCGGATGCGTTCACCGCCTATCTGAAGAAGAACGGCTCCTCGCCGGCGTCCATCAAGCGCCAGATAGAGGGCGAGTTGGCATGGCAGCGGCTCTTACGCCGCAAGGTGCAGCCCTTCGTCAATGTGTCGCAGGACGAGGTGACAGGCGTTATCGACCGCATGAAGCAGGCCAAGGGGAGCGAGGAGTTTCGCGTCGGCGAGATCTACCTGTCCTCTACCCCTGAAAACGCAGGGCAGATCGCGGACAATGCCCGCAAGATCATCGAGCAGATCAAGGGGGGCGGCTCGTTCCAGGCCTATGCGCGGCAATATTCCGAAGCATCGACCAAGGTTTTGGGCGGCGATCTCGGCTGGGTGCGCCCGGCGCAGTTGCCCGAGGAACTGGCGACGACCGTGCAGCAGATGGTGCCCGGCCAGATCGCCGGGCCGGTCGCGCTGCCCGGCGGTTTCTCCATCCTTTACCTGATCGACAAGCGCCGCGTTCTGGCCGCCGATCCGCGCGACGCGACGCTGACCCTCAAGCAGATCGGCGTCAACTTCCCGGCCGGCACCACCGCCGCGCAGGCCAAGGCCATCGCGGACAAGTTCGCGGTACAGGCCAAGGCGATTCAGGGGTGCGGGACCGCGAACGCTGTCGCGCAAAAGATCGGGGCCGATGTTGTCGACAATGACGGCGTGAAAATCCGCGACCTGCCGCCGCAATTGCAGCAGATCATGACCCAATTGCAGGTCGGCCAGGCGACGCCGCCCTTCGGTGCGGTAGCGGACGGCGTGCGCGTGCTGGTGCTGTGCGGTCGGGACGATCCGGTCGAAGGCAGCGTGCCGAGCTTCGAGCAGGTGATGGGGCAAATGGAGGAGGAGCGCGTAAACAAGCGCGCCCGCATCTATCTGCGCGACCTTCGCCGCGACGCCATCGTCGAATATAACTGATCCGATGGCGGAGACTCCTCCCGAGCCTCCCGCATCCACGCCGGCCGAGACGCCCGCTGTCCTGCCGTTGGCCATCTCCCTGGGTGACCCGAGCGGCATCGGACCGGAGGTCATCGCCAAGGCATGGGCGCGCCGCCGCGAGGCGGGCCTTGCGCCGTTCCTGGCGGTCGGCGACATGCGGTCCATCGCCCAGGTGTCGGCCGTGCCGGTCGAGCAGATTTACGATCCCACGGCGGCGTTCGATCTCTTCGACCGGGCGCTTCCCTGCCTCCACGTCGAGGAAGGCGATGTCGCGCCGCCGGGGCAACCGACGCTCGACGGCGCGCGCTGCGCCTTCCACTCGCTGGAGATCGCCACGGGACTGGTGCGGCAGGAAGGGGCGGCCGGCCTCGTCACGGGTCCGATCTCCAAGGTGCGCCTCGCCGAGGTCGGCTTCACCTTTCCGGGCCAGACCGAATTCGTGGCGGAACGATGCGGGATCGCGCGGAGCAATGCGGTGATGATGCTCGCCGGACCATCGCTCCGCGTGGTGCCGATCACGATCCACATTGCCTTGCGGGACGTGCCGCAGGCCCTCACCGCCGACCTGATCCGCAGCCGGGCGCTCGTCACGGCGCGCGGCCTGCAACGCAATTTCGGGATCGCGCGGCCTCGGCTGGTGGTCGCCGCGCTCAATCCCCACGCCGGTGAACAGGGGCATATGGGCGATGAGGAGGAGCGGATCATCGCCCCCGCCATCGCCGCGTTGATCGAGGATGGTCTCGATATCAGCGGCCCTTATCCTGCCGACGCGCTGTTCACCCCTCGGGCACGCGCGGGCTATGATGCGGCGCTGTGCATGTACCATGACCAGGCGCTGGTCCCGCTCAAGGCGCTGGATTTCGACGAGGGCGTGAACATCACACTGGGCCTGCCGATCGTGCGGACCTCGCCCGACCATGGCACCGCCTTCGACATAGCCGGGCAGGACAGGGCGGAACCGGGCGCGATGATCGCGGCGATCCGCATGGCGAGCGCGGCCGATGCATGGCGCAAGGCCAGCGCGGCGTCGGCCTGACGTCATGGCCGTGGACCTGCCCCCGCTTCGCGACGTGATCGCGACCCACGGCCTGCGCGCCAGCAAAGCGCTGGGCCAGAATTTCCTGCTCGACGGGCAGTTGCTCGCGCGCATCGCGGCGATCCCCGGCGACCTCAAGGGGCAGCGCGTGTTCGAAGTGGGACCGGGGCCGGGCGGATTGACCCGCGCGCTGCTGCATGCGGGCGCGGATGTGGTGGCGGTGGAGCGCGATGCGCGCTGCCTGCCCGCGCTGGCCGAACTCGCCGCCGCCTTTCCCGGAAAGCTGCGCGTGATCGACGGCGACGCCATGCAGGTGGACGCGCGGGCGGAGGCGGGCGAGGGCGCGCATATCGTCGCCAACCTGCCCTATAATGTCGGCACCGCGCTGTTTGTCGACTGGCTGGAGGCATCGCCCTGGACACCCTGGTGGGCGTCGGCGACGTTGATGTTCCAGCAGGAAGTCGCCGAACGGATCATCGCCCAGCCCGGCTCGTCGGCCTATGGACGGCTGGCGGTGCTGGCCCAGTGGCGATCGACGGCGCGCCTGGCAATGAAGGTGCATCGCTCCGCTTTCACCCCGCCGCCCAAGGTGATGTCGGCGGTGATCCATGTCGTGCCGGGAGAGGCGCCGGACGGCGTGAGCGGCCCGCTTCTCTCTCGCATCACCGCCGCCGCGTTCGGGCAGCGGCGCAAGATGCTCCGCCAGTCGCTCCGGGGACTAGCCGGTGCGCTGGAGGCGCTGGCGACATGCGGCATCGACGCCGAACGGCGAGCGGAAACCCTTTCCGTGGAGGATTTTGTTCGGGTGGCGCGGGTGATGGGGCAGGGCGGGGATTCTATCGACCGGTCCCATCCCTAACGCGACCTCTCCGCGACCTTTGCAAGTCTGGAAGGATTGCGGCGACCTGCGCCGGCCCTTGACGCATTATGATATAAAATCTGCTCGATGCGCACTTGCTTCGCGGCGACGGAGTATCTTACGATAGCCAAAGGCCCCAGGTGCGAAGGATGCCGGATGATCTTCAAGTTGAGGGTGAATGGCGCCGACCGGGAGGTCGACGTGGACGACGACACGCCCTTGCTGTGGGTGCTTCGCGATAATCTGGGGTTGAGCGGGACGAAGTTCGGCTGCGGTGTCGCCATGTGCGGGGCCTGCACGGTCCATATCGACGACCAGCCGGTGCGGTCCTGCTCCATGCCCGTTGGCGAGGCGACCGGCAGTATCACCACCATCGAGGCGGTCGAGGGCGCGGAGGCAAAGGCGATCCAGGCAGCCTGGGTGGCGCATGACGTGCCCCAATGCGGTTATTGCCAGTCCGGCCAGATCATGACCGCCGTCGCCCTGCTGCGCGAACTGCCCAAGCCCAGCGACCATGACATCGACCTCGCCATGAACGGCAATCTGTGCCGCTGCGCCACCTATGTCCGCATCCGAGCGGCCATCCATGACGCGGCGAACCAACTGGCGGTGACGGCATGACCGCGCACGACAAGGGTCTGTCCCGCCGCGCTCTTCTGCAAGGCGGCGGCGCGCTCGTCATCGGCTTCCTGCTGCCGATGGGAATGAGCCGGGTGGCAGCGCAGACGCCCGCGAAGGGACCGCCGCCGGTCGATCCCAACGCGTTCATCCGAATCGCGCCGGACAGCACGGTCACGGTGCTCATCAAGCATATCGAGTTCGGGCAGGGGCCTTTCACCGGCCTCGCGACGCTCGTCGCGGAGGAGATGGACGCGGACTGGGCGCAGATGCGCGCCGAACATGCGCCCGCCAACCAGACGCTCTACGCCAACCTGTTCATGGGCGCGCAGAGCACCGGCGGTTCGACCGCCATGGCCAACAGCTACCTCCAGATGCGCAAGGCAGGCGCCCTGGCGCGGTGGATGCTGGTCAACGCGGCGGCGCAAAGCTGGGGCGTGGCTCCCGCCGCCATCACCGTCAGGGATGGCGTGCTGTCGGGTCCGAACGGAAAGCAGGGCAGGTTCGGCGATTTCCTTGCCGCCGCGGCCAAGCTGACGCCGCCGCAGGACGTGCCGCTCAAGGATGCGAAGGCCTTTGCGCTGATCGGCCGCGACAAGTCGGTCGGCCGCATCGACTGCGTCGCCAAGTCCAACGGAACGGCCAAATTCTCCATCGACCAGTGGGAGCCCGGCACGCTGACCGTCGTCGTGGCGCACCCACCCCGCTTCGGCACGAAGGTCGCAAGCTTCGATGCGACCAAGGCGCTGGCGGTAAAGGGCGTTGTCGCGGTCAGGCAGATTTCCAGCGGTGTCGCGGTCTTCGCCGAGGCGACATGGCCCGCGCTGAAAGCGCGCAAGCTGCTCGCCATCCAGTGGGACGACAGCGAGGCGGAACAGCGCGGCAGCGCGGAGATGGCAAAGGCTTATCTCGACATGGCGGGGAAGCCCGGCAAGCTGGTGAGGGCGGCGGGCGATGTGGACGCCGCCTTTGCGACGCCAGGCGCGAAACTGGTCGAGGCGGACTATGTCTTTCCCTTCCTCGCCCACGCCCCCATGGAACCGCTTGGCGGCTATATCGAGTGGGACGGCAAGAGCGCGCTTGCCCGCTTCGGCTCGCAATTTCCAACCTTTGACCATCATGCCATCGCCAGGGTGCTGGGCCTGCCCGCCGGGAAGGTGACGATCGAACCCGTGCTGGCGGGTGGCAGCTTCGGTCGCCGCGCCACGGGCGATGCGCATTTCGCGGTCGAACTGGCCGAATGCATGAAGGCCATCGGGCCGGGCAAGAAAATTCGCCTGACCTGGACGCGGGAAGACGACATTCACGGCGGCTACTACCGGCCGTTGATGGTCCACCGCATGCGGGGCGCGGTGAAGGATGGCAAGATCATTGCCTGGACGGACCATATCGTCGGCCAGTCTTTCGTCTTCGGCGGGCCGATGGAGAAGATGATCGTCAAGAATGGCGTAGACAGCACGATGGTGGAGGGTTCGGACAAGCCGCCCTACATGCTCCCTGCCTTCCGGTGCGAGGTGACGATTGAAGCCTCCCCCGTGCCGACGCTCTGGTGGCGGTCGGTGGGGCATACCCATACCGGTTATGTCGTCGAGACTTTCGTGGACCGGCTGTTGGAAATGACGGGCAAGGATGCCGTCACAGGTCGACTGGAGTTGATGGGGGAGGAGCCGCGTGCGGCGGGCGCTCTGCGGGCGGTCGCCAAGCTGGCGAATTGGGGAGCACCGGTCCCGGACGGCCGGGCGCGGGGCGTCGCGGTCGTGGAGAGCTTCAACTCCTTCGTAGCGCAGATCGCCGAGGTCTCCCTCGGCGAGAATGGCGAGCCGCGCGTGCACAAGCTGTGGGCCGCCGTCGACTGCGGAATCGCGGTCAACCCCGACATTGTCCGCGCCCAGCTTGAGGGCGGGATCGGCTTTGCCACGGGCCATATCCTTTATGGCGAGGTGCCACTCGTAAAAGGCGCCGCCGCCGTGTCCAATTTCACCGACTATCGCTCGCTGCGCATCATGGAGATGCCGGAGGTGGAGGTGGTCATCGTCCCCTCGACCGCGGCGCCCACCGGCATAGGCGAGCCCGGCGTGCCACCCTGCGGCCCCGCCATCGCCAACGCGCTGGCAAAGCTGGGGCGCGAGCGGCCGACCCTGCTGCCGATGGTGCGGCAGGCATGAGGGGGCGGTCTCTCGCGCGGCTGGTCGCCGCTTTCGCGCTGGTCCTCGCCGGGCTGCAGACCCTGTTCGCCCAAGCACCCGCGCCCCCGCCCGCACCCCGACCCGCAACGGCGCTCCGGCCGCTGTCGGACTTCGACGGCATCAGGGATGGCAAGACACGGTCGCTGGCCCTGTTCGCGGAGGTGGGCAAGGTGATCCAGCATCCCCGATGCCTCAATTGCCATCCGGCGACCGAACGCCCGACGCAGACCGACGCGCTGCGGCCGCATATGCCCATGGTCGTGCGCGCGGACGGGATCGGCGCACCCGGCCTCCATTGCCCCACATGCCATCATGCGAAGAATTTCGATCCGGCCAATGTGCCCGGCAATCCAAAATGGATGCTGGCTCCGCCCGAAATGGCCTGGCAGGGCAGGACGCTCGGCCAGATATGTATCCAACTGAAGGACAAGGCACGCAACGGCGGGCGCGACATGGCGGCATTGGAGGAGCATATGGCGAGCGACGAACTGGTCGGCTGGGGCTGGCACCCCGGCGGCAACCGCACGCCCGCGCCGGGGACACAGCAGCAGTTCGGCGCGCTGTTCAAGGCATGGGCGAAGAGCGGGGCCTATTGTCCGGCGTGAAATGATCTTGTTCTGGCCCCTCGCGTTGCGATGGGATTGGGACCGCCCGAACTCTTCCCGATAGCTGGCAACTCCGCTCATTCTGCTTCTGCCCACACGATGCGTCTCCAGGGGCCGTGTCGGACAGCTTCGATTGGCCAACAAGTGGTGAGAGCCAGGCGTGGTAGAGCGGGATTGCGGTCATAGGCGAAGCGGTCCCAGCGGACCGTCTGAAAGCCGGTCACATGATAGCGCTGGATCGTTCCGTGCACGGTCTCGACGCGGATGACATCACCGACCTGCAAGTCACGAATGAA
>Ga0207639_10003478_pt1 | contig 10598 bp, 13 predicted proteins | sample KBSCornC32_FD_184299 | JGI IMG/M metagenome (GOLD analysis project Ga0207639, IMG submission 184299) | Corn rhizosphere microbial communities from Kellogg Biological Station, Michigan, USA - KBS Corn C3-2 (SPAdes) (version 2) | ecosystem: Host-associated > Plants > Roots > Rhizosphere > Soil ...
AGCACGGAATCTTGGGACAGAATGCGGCATGGGCTGCATTTCGGCCGATGACGTGGCTGGCGTGCGATGGGCAACCGCTGGTAGCTGACGGAATCCGTTCTTATGCAGTTTTTTGGGGCGATAAGAGGCGAATCAGGTCATTCATGGAGCGCGGTGAATCGTGGACGTTCGCATGGGCCGAGCGCGAGGTACGACTCGCAGATTCCGTGTCGCCGATTGATTTTGAAGTTGAGCTTAGCGACCAACAAGCCCACGAAGAAAGATTACAGGCCGAGCGGGAATATTGGGCGAAAAAAGCGCTGAATCGGTCACGACGGCACTTGACCGAATGAGTGCTCCTCACCCTGTCAAGGATCGCCCCAAACCGATCTAGCCATCATGGAACCCACACATCATATCCGGCTCACGAGTGGGGAATCGCAGACGCGATTCGAGTGGAGCGGTTTCGACGGCGACGATTGCTTTGAAGATTTCCAGATCACCGTCACAGCATACGGGCAGTCGCGAAGTTTTGAGTTCGGCCCGTGTGCTGCTGCCGGCCTTCGGAAGATGACCAGGTTTTTCAACGATGTCACGCAGCCCACAGTGGGGCCGAGTTTCAGGCATCGAGACATCCGTCACTGTGACGTTTACCAGTTGGGAGACGACTACCGTTCCGCGGTCCGTTTCGAAGGCAGCGGCTTACTTGAGGAATTTCACATCCACCGCCCGATTCTACAGATTGACGGATGAATCATCCGATCCAGCAGGCGGACGCGGGCCGTTACGCTGTGTTCACAATTTACATGCGCATAGGTCGTAGCGCCGTTTTGCGCTCGACCGAATGGCTGGGACGGCGTAAATGGGAATTAAGGTGATGGCGCTTCTGTGTGCCAGGGCCCCTCAGAGAACCAAATTAAACGGTCGTCGTTGAGAAGTGGCCAGACATCACTGGCAATGCCAAGTCGCGAGTACCAGAGAAGCGGATCGCGGATATGGGAGCGCTCGTCAAGCATTCGCGAGAAGAACGGGCGATAAATGGCAACGATAGGCCGCCCGCCAAAACCTGTTCGCTGGCTGATCCAGCACGCCGGCCCGAAGCTGACCGGATAGACCACGAGAGCTACGGCCACCACCACCGTCGCCCGGAACGGCACGCCGGGTTTCTTGCGGCATGTCATGGAATGCCCGTTAATGGATTGAAACAAGATGGGCAAAGTCTCGGGTCAAATCTTGTTAAAGGCCTAAAAATCGCCTCGCACCGACTCTTCCAACGTGGACGATTAGCGAATCCGCCGCACGATCTCTCCTCCAAAGTGGTCCAGACGTAAATTGGCGCGACAACCCCAAAACCCATTGGTTCTGGTCTGACGGCAGCGCAATATGACCCGGCATAAACCGCAAAGGTCGTCGCCAAGAGGGCAACAACCCACATGTTCTTTGATGGCTTCGTGCGCTGGCTCATGGGCGGATTCTAGCTGACGTAGGATGACCGCGCGAAGGGCGGCTTAGCTTAACTGGGATTCACTGTCAGGTCGGCCGCCGGTACACTGCCAACATGTCGTCAACAGACCCCAACAATTTGCCTGTCGGACCGCGCCGATTGTCCTTCCCGCTACGTCAGCCGCTCTGGGCTGTTGTCGCAATCGCGCTGATCGTTTTCGGCTACTGCCTTCTGAATGCAATTCGTGACGCGCGCGAGGCCGCGCGGCGATCAAACTGCAAAGGCGAGTTGAAGCAGATCGGACTTGCTTTGCTCATGTATCGCGAAAAATATGGGTGTTTTCCGCCACCTTATGTCACGGACTCGAATGGGCGGCCGGCCCACAGTTGGCGAGTCCTCATTTTGCCATTCCTCGATCACACGGCTCTCTACAATGAATATCGGTTTGATGAGCCTTGGGACGGACCGAACAACCGCAAGCTGTCGCGTAAAATTCTCATGTGGTCTGATTACTCCATGTATCATTGCCCGAGTGACCGTCCGGCCTCCGGGGAGCCTGACGCGACCATGACCAGTTACGTGGCTGTTGTGGGGCCAAAGACGGCATGGCCTGAACGCGGCTGCGTCAATGACATTGCGGACGGGCCAGAGAGCACTTTGATGGTGGTTGAGGTGGCCAATTCCGGCATCAATTGGATGGAGCCACGCGACCTGCAAGTATTGCAAATGCCGCCGACGATCAACTCCAGCGACGGACAGGGGATCTCGAGCAAACACCAGGGTGGCGCACATGCGGCGACCGTCGACGACGCTGTCCGTTTCTTATCCGATAAAACGACCGTAAGCGCGTTGAGCGGCGTTTTGACGATCGGCGGCGGAGAGAAGGTATCCTGGGAGGATTTTTGACCCAGCGTGACGATCGTTGAACCGCAAGTGCGCTGTGACCTACACCTACATGCGGGCCCCGCAAGCGGGATTCATTGAAATCGCTAAGAGCGATAGAATACGGGCATGTCTAATTCGCACAAATCGCGATTCGGCGCGCCGCACTGGGGCTGGGGACTGTTGGCGACTGTTGTGCTGGGAGTTGGGTTTGCTGGAATCTCAATATGGCTGCCCTGGAAGCGAGAACAGGATGTGATCGAGAAGGTCAAATCCTGGGGTGGGTCGACCACCACGGCGACGACGACGTATCCCGATTTGTTTCAACGGATCATCGGTGGCGATCCATTTGCCGGCTCCAAATTTTTCGACCGGGTCGACCGGGTCAATTTTCATCGCGGACCGTCAATTAGTAATGCTGAGGTTGCTCAATTACGCGGCTTGGCGAGTCTCGAGCAGTTATACCTTGATGGCACGTTGGTGACGGATGCCGGCCTCGCGAGGCTAGATGGATTGGCCAACCTCCGCATTCTCGACCTTTCTGGCACCTCAGTAACGGACGCCGGCTTGGCTCACCTGGGCACGTTGCCGAGTCTCAATTATATACGCCTGGATCGAACGGCTGTCACTGACGCAGGCATAGCTCAACTCCGCAAATGCAGCAGTCTCGAAGACATCTCGTTGAAACAAACCGGAGTGACAGATGCCGGTCTTGCCGAATTGAGGGGTTGCCCGAACTGTCGCAATCTGTGTCTCGACGGAACGGCAGTGACCGATGCCGGACTCGCCTATTTGAGTGAGTTTAAGGGACTCCAAGTCCTTTCGGTCGGGGATACGGCAGTGAGCGATGTCGGCCTGGCTACGCTGAGCCGAATGAATACCCTTTACAGCCTGTCCTTAGCTCGGACTAGAGTGACCGACGTTGGGCTGGCCTACTTGGGCCGTCTCACGCATCTGAGTTCTCTCGACCTATCAGAGACGAGGATAACGGATAGGGGCCTTGCGCATGTGAGTGGTTCCGACAGCCCTATGGGGCTTTGCCTGGACCTGACCGGTACGGCAATTACTGATGCCGGGCTGGTTCACTTTAGTAAACTGGAATCGCTTAGGACGCTTTGTTTTGGCCGGACTGCGGTAACCGATGCGGGACTGGTCGAACTTGCTCGCTTAAAGTATCTCACCCTCCACGTCGCCGACACCGCCGTTACCGAGCGATTTGTCAAGGAGTTCAATGGGCGCCAGGGCCGACCTTTCGTACAGTCGTACGGTAGGACCACGCTGCTCAAGTAAGCGTGACCGGGCAATTGGCATTCATTGCGACATGGGCGCAATGCAGACAGTGACGACAATCGACGTTGCGGCCGGCGTCGGCCGTAGAATCGAAGCGACTCAATGGATCACTCGCTAGCGTACGCAAACTTGCTGCGGTGGTGTATTATCGCGCCCGGCAATGCCCGTTTGAGCTCGGCGGCGCCAGCTTCGGTGATCTTCGTACGTGAAATCGAGAGCACCTTAAGTTTCTTCAACCGCATTAACCGCGGAACACTCTCGTCGGTCACGTCGGTCCCAATCAGGGAAAGTACTTCGAGGTTCCGCAACCTACAAAGAGATTTGACTCCGGCATCGCCGATATTTGCATGATTAAGCTCGACGAAACGGAGGCTGAAATCTTGCAAATGCACGAGATTGAATCGTCATCAATTTTTGGGCCATTGTCGATCCTCATGCCGAACGGCCCATATCCAACGGCTTCGTAACGCTCTATTGCGCTCGGGCTGTAATCCCGGCCCGACCTGCGCAAATACGTCACTAAGTTCGGGTGGAAACGAGCACCGTCTATTGGGTCGAAGTTCCAGATTCCCAAATCTTGTCGGCGCTTGACGAGACGTGAGCGCCATAGCTGCTCAATCTGCTTTCGCAACCACTCTGGGCGGAGCGGAGTTTTATACACCGTTCCACCATAGTGCTGAATGTCCGCGACTGCCGAACGGTCCGCTTCAATTAATGTGCCGGCGTATGTGGCAACGCCGTCGGCGGCCAGCTTGAGCGTTACGAGAAACAGCCACATCGGAGGAAGAATAGGCGGAATCATGCTCGCGTCTCGTTAGTGCAAATAAGAGGTGGATTGGGCCGGGATTCTACTCTCAAGACGCCGACTTCGGAAGACGATTTCGAGTTCGCACCAACGACCGGTTTGCGGTTCAAGACCACGACGGCCAGCGACGACGCAGGCTAAAGCCCAGACGGAACGATCGCGATTGTGCGCGAAATAGGCGCAGGCACTCGGACGGAGAATACCCGATCTTCTGCGACGCCTTGCCGCAATTGAGCGACTCACGGTCAATTGCCGTGTAGATTGGCGGACTCTTGAACAGATGGCTCAAAGAGGCAAGATTGCCATGAAGTTGCGAATGCTCATCTCGGCAGTCGTCCGTTCACCCGACTTTCGACCTGACACATCGTCCGAACTAAACTGACCGGGCCTGGGCATCTCGCCGTATTTGGCATTCACCCTGCCGCTTGGCTGCGATATCGTGACAGTATGTCGACGCCTCGCCCAATGAACAGTCAAGCCTGTTGGCGCGCGATGGACGCCCAGAGGGTGACTCGCGTTATCTTTATTGCCGGACTGCCGATTTTCGGTTTGATGCTTATTCTTTCCGGCGGAACTGGGGAAACCGAACAATGTGTCAGCGCGATCGCCATGTCGCCTGATGGGAACCTGCTCGCTGCCGGGATGTACAACTCGCGAAATGCACAAGTGCCGTTTAAGCACTACGACGCCGATGTGTGCCGGACGGTCAAAGTTTTTTCACTCGATCGCCCGGAACACGGGGTCGTGATTGCACAGGAAATGAGGCTTGGCAATCAGGGACCGCTGCATCGAACGACACCGGCGGTTAAATTTCTCGATGGCGGACGGCAGTTGGCCGTCGTGTTGAATGAAGGCTACCTTAAGGTCTGGGACCTGGGAACGACGCGTGAGGTTCGCGCGGAAGGCTCACTCGACGACCGTGTCGCAGGATTCGATTTCTCGCCAGACGAGCGACTTGTCGCACTGATCCGTGCCTCCGGCCTTTGGGTCGGACGCACTCTCGACGGAGACGCCTTGCATCGAATCGACGACTTGTACATGGTTTTCTGGGAGGTGCCAGACGTCGCCTTCAGCCCGAATAGCAAGTTTCTGATCGCCACCGGCGGCTTGCACAAAATCACGGTCTGGGACACCGCCACCTGGAAAAGTGTTTATGAACTGGCAGCACAGCAAAATGAGAGCTTCCATTCAGTTGATTTTTCCCCCGACAGCCGCCTGCTGGCGATTGCATCCTTTTCTTCAATTCATTTGCGGAACATGGAAACAGGCCAGGCAAAGGTGATTCCAGTACAGCGGGTCGCGCCCGTTCGGGGTCATGGATGCCAGGTGAGATTTCTCCCGGACAATCATACGCTGGCTGTGCTTGACGGCGCGGGAGTGTCACTGATCGACGTCGAGCGAGAAGCAGTCGTCCAACGGATTGCTTCCTCGTCGATGGACGCCTTCACTTGCCTGGCTGTCTCTCCCCGCGGCGACCTGCTCGCGACGGGCGATAGCGCCGGTCACGTGGCACTCTGGGACATCGCGACGGGAGCGAAAACCAGGGAACTGGTCATCGAAGGCGTGTACCGAACCCCTTGGCCGATCCCCGCTGGGCTGCTGCTTATCTGGACCATGCTTTACAGAATCCTGACGAAACATAGGTTGTTCACCTGAGCTTCGTCTGATGCAGCTTGTTCGAAAGTCAGCGCAGGTTCGACTTCCCGCCCTCGCCCCCACACGGCTAGAATGCGGGCATGGAACTGATGGATTATATTGAAATGAGCCCCAGTCCGACCATGCGACAATCGAGCGCAAGCGGCTCTGCGACCCTGGTCCTGTTCATCTTCGGAATTACGTCCGCCGCGTTTTGCGTCTGGCTGACGGTGCGGATTATCAACAGGCGGGAAAGGTGGGCGAAGTGGATGTTGGCCGCGATTGTCGGAATGCCGGTACTGTATGTCGCGAGTTTCGGTCCAGCAGTATGGCTCGTGGCCCGTACTGATTGGATGCCGCGCGGGCCGACGGCAGTCGTGTTCAGTCCGCTGCCGAATGAATACTGGAGGGAGATTTATGACTGCGGGACGCTTGGCAACCGGCAACCGCTTCATTGGTGGTCATCCGTCTGGGACCCACCCCGCAGCGCATCTTTGGCCAGGCGCGGAGTTGGCTCCCTGCTTCTTGAAATGGATCGACAGGAGATGGACTTCTAGTGCTGAGGTCGCCACCCCCAACATTTCGCCATCCGATTCAGCAGCCTGGGTTCAGTTCTGCGCAAGGCGTATAAAGGAACTCGACTGCCGGGTCCCGGAAGAGCTTGGCCAGTCTCATACCGGCAGTCGCGAAACGATCTTCCCGCCAAACTCAAGGGTGGGTACGATCCGGCCATGACTATCGTGCTCTCCGCCCTGGCCGTCGCATTCGCCGCGTTCTGCGTCTGGCTGGCAATACGGATCTTTAACCGGCGGGAGCGGTGGGCGAAGTGGACGCTGGCGGCAGCGGTTTTCCTGGGGCTTATGCACGTTGTGCCTGTTTGCGCGTATCAGTATGGCCGGTTATGGCTCACCGCACAAGACACCTTGGCCTGTTCTGTTTTTAAGGCGAGCTACACGTTTTCGGCCGGATTTCCAACACCGTTGAAGCGGCCATTGCGAATGTATTGGAGATGGTGGCTTCGCCTTGGACAGAGCGAGTGGCAAAACGTTGGGCCGAGTATTGTGACGGGGCCGATCTGATGGAGTTTTTCGCCTGACACATTAGCCTCGCATTGATCGGTTGTTCGGAAGTCACCGCGCAAGTTCGCCTTCCCGCCCGCGATCCTCGGCCGGTAGAATTTCGACATGAACAATCACGGGAAACAGAACTCAAGATGCATCACACGCCTCACGGTGGGAATTCTCCTGATCGGTATGGGAATACTGGCTCTGGCCGTTCTTATTTCCATTGATCTGAATCCGCCGCGACGGCCGTGGAGGCACGACTCTTCGCGAATACTGGTAGCGCTGGCGTTCGTCTTATCCGGCTTCTTCCTCATTTTGTTTCGGAACCCGCCGCCGATCGACAAGCCATGACGATCCTCCTCCAAGCCCTGGCCGTCGCGTTTGCCGCGTTCTGCGTGTGGCTGACGGTGCGGATTATCAACCGGAAAGAACGGTGGGCCAAGTGGACGCTGGTGGGGACGGTCGTCGGCGTGCCCATTCTGTACGTGGCGAGTTTCGGACCGGCGTGCTGGTGGTTTACGATTCCTTCCGGCGAAACATGCGACTTTCCAGGCACGAACGATCCACTTCCGGCGCTGCGGGCCCGCCAACTTTATTGCCCGATCGGTTGGGTGGCGGTCAGAGCGCCCACGCCGATCGAACGCCTGCTGGCGTGGTATGCGACGCTCGACGGTGAAGTGCTCGTCCCAACGGACGCAGAGGGGGGAGGAATCTGGTTTCCCTAGCGAATCGTATGGACAGACACGCTCGACAACGCGCTGGCGTCGCCACACCGGACATTCTCGTGAGATCAGATTATTCGGCTAACCGATTTGCAGCGATCGTGCTATGAACATCCTGCTCGCCGTCCTCGTCGCTGCCTTCGCTGCGTTTTGCGTATGGTTGATTGCGCGGATCGTTAACAGGCGGGAGCGGTGGGCCAGGTGGATGCTGGCGACGATGCTGCTGCTACCCGTGCTGTACGTGACCTGCTTCGGGCCGGCATGCTGGATCAGCAGCCGGCTGCAACCATCCGGCAAAATTGTCTCGACAGTCTACTACCCGGTCATTCGGATCTGGGTCGAAGGACCGCTGACGATCCAGGAATTGATGTCTCGATATGTACAGGTCGGGATGCCTGGTTATCACGCCACCATCGACGGCGGATACGGCGTGGAGTTCAAGTAATTCCACCGCTCAATGCTATCCCAGAGAGTTGGAAGCATTCCTATTCATATCTTTCGAATCGGAGGCGGTCGCCTCTGGGTGGGCAATTCACGATATGTAACGACGCATCGATATCAGACACCAGTGTCGCGTTCACATGGCGTCCGATCCAGAAAGCGCGCATCGGAGAGCAAGTGGGGCATTTTTGTGACGTTACGGCGCGCATCGCCATGACATCCCCCGCGCATCGGTAGCGCATTCCCCCTGCATCGCTAGCGCATTCGCGTGCCAGTGAGGCTCATCAAAATTACGGGCGGTGACGCGCGCAACCACTTGCCGGCAAACAATGTTATGAAGAGGTCGCTGCGAAAAAATGCGAAATTGCGACGGACCAGCAAAAGTTGATCGCTGCCTGCGGGCCGTGACGTAAACCACTGTCCGCGGGCCAGTAACGGCAGCCTCGCCGCGCGAAAACGAAAAACGTGTGCGCTGGCCATTATGCACTCCATGTATATGCATTCAAGTCCGCAGATGTGTCGGCGCGGGGGCGAATGGACTGCCCGACAACATCGCCGAGGATGCCATGTTCCGCGGGAGAGATCGCCTCAGTTTGGATTACGGCGCCAAGGGCGACAGATGGCGGCAACGAGGTCGTAGGGTGGGCTTCAGCCCACGCGCCCTGTTACGCGTGGGTTAAAACCCACCCTACGAAAAGTGATGAGGCTACCAGGGTCATCATTCGAGCTTACGCTCGAAGGTGCGCAGCAGCAGGCAGCCCCAAGCTCGAGCGCATAAACATCGGGAAGGAATTACGGTCTCGTTCCTGGGCCGTTCGGGTGGGGCTCGCGTGTTGCTTGCCCACAGGGTAAGTTATATTTCGCGCGGTTACGAATGTCGTCATTTTCATTGACCAATGCCTTCTCCCGGGAGCCTGCCGCCATGTATCGACGTGAATTCTTGAAGGCCGGAGCCGCGGGCCTGGCCTGGTCCGCCGTCAACGGGTTCGCTGCCGAATTCGCCGATTCCAAACCGAAGCGCGTGGGGCTCATCGGCTGCGGCTGGTATGGGAAGTGCGACCTGTTCCGCATGCTGCAAGTGGCGCCAGTCGAAGTCGTTTCGCTGTGCGACGTCGACAAGCAGATGCTCGCGGGAGCGGCCGAGATGGTCGCCCAGCGGCAGGTCTCGAAAAAGTCGCCGCGCACTTTTGGCGACTACCGGACGATGCTCAAGGAGAAAGACCTCGACATCGTGCTGATCGCGACACCCGACCACTGGCATGCGCTCCCCATGATCGCCGCGATCGAGGCGGGGGCCGATATTTACGTGCAAAAGCCGATCAGCGTCGACATCGTGGAGGGGCAGGCGATGCTGGCCGCCGCGCGCCGCACGGGCCGCGTCGTGCAGGTGGGGACGCAACGCCGCAGCACGCCGCATCTGATCGAAGCCCGCGACACGATCGTCAAGCCGGGACTGCTGGGCAAAGTGGGGCTGGTCGAAGTGTACTGTTACTACCACATGCGGGCGCGCGAAAATCCTCCCGATACGGCCCCGCCCGATTACCTCGATTACGAGATGTGGACCGGGCCGGCCCCCATGCGGCCCTACAACAAGCTGGTTCATCCGCGAAGCTGGCGGGCCTTCATGGAATACGGCAACGGCATCGTGGGAGACATGTGCATCCATATGCTCGACATGGTCCGCTGGATCCTCGAGCTGGGCTGGCCCAAACGCGTGTCGTCGACCGGCGGCATTCTGATCGACAAGAACAGCAAGGCCAATATTTCCGATACTCAACAGGCCACGTTCGACTTCGACGAGTTTCCCGTCGTGTGGGAACACCGCACGTGGGGCACCTCGGCCGACCCGCAGTATCCGTGGGGCGCGACGATCTATGGCGACAAGGGAACGCTCAAACTGAGCGTCAACAGCTTTGATTTTCAGCCGCAGGGGCCGGGAAATGCCGTCCACCGCGACGTGGTCATGGAGCTGGAAAAGTACCCTGAGGACAAAACCGAAAAAGACCTGGAGAAGCACGTGGCTCCCGCCATCCGCGGTCACATGGTCGACTTGCTGCGGTGCATCGAAACGCGCGGGAAGCCGGTGGCCGACATCGAGCAGGGACACATCTCAACCGCCAGTTGCATTCTGGCGAACATGTCAATGCAACTGGGCCGTTCTCTGGCGTGGGATTCCGCGAAACAGCAGGTGATCGGCGACGCCGAAGCCAACCGACTGCTCCGCCGGCCGTACCGCCAACCGTGGGTGCATCCGGAACCTGTTTGAGTGTTGGCGGGTTTCCGTACGTCAGCCTTTCCAGGCTGACACATGCGCAAGACAACGAGAAGTGCCAGGT
>Ga0207639_10003480_pt1 | contig 10596 bp, 11 predicted proteins | sample KBSCornC32_FD_184299 | JGI IMG/M metagenome (GOLD analysis project Ga0207639, IMG submission 184299) | Corn rhizosphere microbial communities from Kellogg Biological Station, Michigan, USA - KBS Corn C3-2 (SPAdes) (version 2) | ecosystem: Host-associated > Plants > Roots > Rhizosphere > Soil ...
TCCCGAGACCGATTTCCCGACGTGGCGCTCCAGTACCGGACGCCACGGCACCAGCGTGAAATCCCGCGACCGTTCGATCAGTGCGAAGCGCCCGCTGACGAGATCGACGGATCGGCGATAGACGCCCTCGACGCGGCCGCCTTCGGCAGCTTCCCGGAATGGCATCTTGAGATCGTCGGAAAGCTGCTTTGCGACCCGGAGCAGCTCGCGCCGCTGGAGCGCTTCGATCATGCCAGTCGGAAACGTCATGCCGCTGCCCGTCTCCTCGGCAAATCCCTGCGCCACCAGCCACTGCCGACGGCGCGCCTGAGCATCGCGCAGGTCGTGGCCGAACCCGGCGTCCCGGACGGGCTCGGGCGCGCCCGACACCAGTTCCCGGTCAATCCAGGTCGCGGCCTCGGCGTCGACCAGCCGATCGAGCGGCTGCGCTGACAGCATGGTGATCGCGACCGGACGGTCCCCCAGCCTCGCTGTCTCATGGGCCGCGACGCGATCGAGATGGTCTGGCGCGACGATCCACCGACCCGAAGGCTCGCGCTCGACGATGCCGCCCGTCCGTCGCATCGCCTCCAGCCGGCGAACATGGGTCTCGGCGAAGGCTTGGGTCGCGGTCGGATCGTGGCGCAGATGGGCATCCACATCGTAGCAACCGTCATTGACTGCGGCGATTCTGGCGATGGTGCGATCGACCTCCCGAACCTCGGGCCGGATCGGTGCGATCCGCACGATGGAGCCATGGGACATAACCGCATCGGTTTCCGCCCCCTTGCCGATCCCGACATAATGGCTGCGGCCGTCGATGCCATCGACGATCAGGTAATGGCGGTCGGCATGTTCGTCGGCGAGCCCGCGCGCCAGCACCCGGCCGACGAGCGGGCGAGCATCGGGCGCCGCGGGATCGTAGATTACTTGGTCGGCGGCCGCGCGCTCGACTGCGGCGCGGGAAAATTCGCGCTGCATCGTGCGGATGATGTCGCCGCGTTCTCCCAATGCGCGTAGCGTCTCTGCAAGGTCGGGCGCGAGCCGGAAGCGCCCGGCACCGAGCGGCTCGGCCAGACCCAGGCGTGAGAGCTTCGCCAGCCGGCCGGCGCGCAGGGTCTGGTCGAAGGCGTCGCGACCGTTGGTCGCCACCACCCGCGCGGCGTCCACCCCCTTGAGCAAGGCCCGGTCGATCGAGGTCAGGCGTTCCTGCTCGACTTCGGCGCGCAGCGTCTGCGCGATTTCGCGGTGGGTGCGGGGGCCGAGATCGAGATCAACGAGCTCGGCGACGCGCTCGCGGATACCGGTCGTCATATAGTCGCGGGCGATGACGAGATCGGCGCCTCGATCATCCTTACCGCGCACGACGATATGAGTGTGCGGATGACCGGTGTTGAAATGGTTGACCGCGACCCAGTCGAGCTTCGTCCCGAGATCCTCTTCCATGCGCGCCATCAGCCGGCGGGTCAGGGGTTTCAGATCCTCATATTGATCGCCGTCCTCGGGCGAGACGATAAAGCGGAACTGATGACGATCACCGGCCCCGCGCTCGCCGAACGCCTTGCCGTCCTCAGTGTCGGCGTCATGCCCGTAGAGCGTGCCCCGTTCCCCCTCGCGCGTGGTGCCGTCGCGCTGGAGATAGCGCAGGTGCGCGGCAGCGGCCGACGCGCCCTTGCCGGCGAGCTTGACGATGCTTGCCTTGACGATGACGCGGCGGTTGTTCGACGCCGCATGTCCGCCGCGGCTGGCGAGCATCCGCCCGACGCCTGCGCCGCGCCCGATCCGGGTGCCCGAGAATGCTCCCCGCGCAAGGCCGGGGGCAGCCGCGCCGCCGCGCGCAAGATTGGCGGCGGCAAGCACGCGGCCGAGATAGCGCCGGGCGCGTTTGCCGCCCTGCTGGCGCTGGCGCCCGAGGCGCGGTTCAAAGCTGTCGTCGTCGGCCATTGTCCTGCTTCCGAATGGCTTGGGCGGGCGAGCATGACGCGCGCCGGAACAGATGAAAACCGGTGCTGCCAAACATGGCGGAATCCCGCCGGTCTTCCGGCCGATGGCACTGATATGCCGAAGGCAGTGCCACGAAAACGTCAGAAAAATGATGTGCAGACAAAGGCTTATGGAACGACAGTGCCATAGCTTTATCTTGCCTTACACGGCCTTCTCGCCTGATCCCCTCCTGCCGCCTATTTCCGTCATCCTGCTGCCCGCCCGTGTCCCCCGAGCCGAGGCAAAAAAGAGCCGGGACACGATGCCTGTCCGGCACCCTGTCCCGGCGTTTCCGATGCCTCGATCAATGCGTCGCCGCAAAGGCTTCGCGTGCCTGGCGTTCGCTCCTGAAGCTGCGCCGCCTCATCAATCCATGTGCGTTGCCATCGCCATCGACGATGCTCACCGCCACGAACCAGCGGCCATCCAGCCGGCCGATGATCGCCACTCGATCAAGCTCGAAATCCTCCTCGTCGATGCTCTCATACGCCCCGAGCCAGCGCTCCGACACGCGCGCATCCCACAGGAAATCACTCTCCTCGGCCTCCAGAAACCGCTGCGCCAGCGCCTCGCCCGCGCCCCGTCCGAACTCGATTTCGAGCCCCGCCACCAGCGTTGCCACCACGCGGTCCGGCGCCGCACCAATGGGTTGAAACATGGTCATGATCGCCTCCTTCGCTTGAAATCCTCCTCATTGAGGACAGCCCTCCGAAGACGGGTGGCGGAGCGGCTGTCAGGGCCGCTGGAGGCGAAGCCGGAAGCGCCGCGCAGCGGCGGCGGAGGAACCGATTTTGTTGCGCCGAAACGAACAAAAGCGCGTGCGAAGCACGCTCCATATTGCGGCAAAATTGGAGGTGCCGCCGGCCTTGCACAGCCGCTTCGGCGCCCGTCATGCTGGGCCTCGCCGAGACGAGCCCCTCCAACGTCCGTTTATCGCAATGCCCTCGCGGCCCGCACCCTTCGACACTGCCGGACGTGCTGGATCAACGGGGTGCGCGGACCGCGAACAGGCTATCTGGCGGCTCATCCGGCGCGGGCAATGGCGATTGATCGGCGGGCGCGCCGCTGGTCCGAAGCGCGACGAACAATGCGGGTGACGACCGCTGCGGAAGGGATTGCGATGGACCCGAAGGCATGCCCGACACCTGCGCGAGATAGGCGCGCGTCTCACCCGGCAGCGCGCGGCCCGATGCCAGATGCGCGGCATAACGCCCGGGACCGGCATTATAGGCGGCGAACAATCCGGGATAGCCGAAGCGGTCATACATCGCGCGCAGATAGGCCGTGCCGGCGAGAATATTGTCGTGCGGATCATGCGGATTACCGCCCAGTCCGTGCGCCGCGCGCATCGCCGTCCAGGTCGCCGGCATCAATTGCATAAGGCCCATCGCGCCCGCCCTGGATGTGATTGGTTGCCCGCCAAGCATGGTATGACCACCGCTTTCGGCGCGCATCACCCGTTCGATCCACGCCACCGGCACCGCGAACCGTGCGGATGCCTCGGCGATCTCGGTCCGCCAGCGATCGACCGGATCGGCAGCGGCGGGGGTCGCGACCAGCAATGCGACGGCGAGCGCGAACGGTTTCAACGTAGCCACAACGGGGTCGCCTTGCCGATCACATCCTGCGCCAGCGTCGGCCCGAAATAGCGTCCGTCGAACGAGTCCGGCGTCTTGGTCATGAGCAGGAACAGCATGCCCGGTCCGAGCCGGATGCACCCCTGCCACGCGGGCAGATCGCGGCCTTCCGCATCGGCGGCACGGCGCATCGCAACCGGTCGGCCGTTCACCGTCACCATGCGATCCGCCGCGCAGATCGTGTCCCCGGCAATGCCGGCGACGCGCTTCACCAGGGGCACGTTGGAAGGCAGATAGTGGCGGCTCGCGGCCAGTTGGCGCGCTGCGGCCGGTGGCCAAGCAATCACCATGTCGCCGCGCTGGAGCGTTGCGCCGGGCGACACGGAATAGAGGCCGATGGGTGCGCTGGCGCTGGCGTTCCAGACCAGCCGGGGCAGAGGTGGCAGCGCGATCGTGAGGCCGAGGCAGGCGATTCCGGCGCCCAGCACCGCGGCGCGGCGGCGCAGCCTCATGCGGCGTGCGCGGGCGGCGCGCAGCGCGTTGCCCCAGGCGAAAAGCGGCAGGTCGCGGCGCTCAACCACGGTCGCCTCCGCGCGCGCGGGCTGCCGACCACGTCTCGATATCGTCGATATGATAGCGCCAGGTACGGCCATGCAGGCGGCATTTCGGCCCCGTTCCTGTCTGGCGCAGGCGCTTCAGCGTCGAGTAGGCGAGGCCGAGATGAAAGGCCGCCTGCTTGGCGGTGAGGAAGGGGCAGGTCTCGCGCGCGGCCTGCGCACGTTCGGCGGTATCGTCCATGATATAAGGTCCATCCGCGCCGGTGCATCGTGCGCCGACTGAGAGGCGCGGATTGGATCGAACCGGCCGTCTTCGGCAGGGTCGCAAATCGACCCATGCGATTCCGACCCCCCTTGTTTCGGGCCGGCAGCGATGCCCCGCGCCCATTTCGGGCGCGGGGCGGTTCGCTCAATCGGCCGGGTTCCAGATGATCGCGAAGGCGTCGTCATCGTCTTGGCCCGCAGCGCGGCCGAGATTGGCGTAGAGCCGGCGCGGCCCGAATTCGGGGGCGGCGAGCGACAGCGACACATAGTCCTTGCCGCTCATTTCGCCGCGCCGGACCCATCCGGCCCCGACCTCGACGCCGGCCGCCGACACGCGATAGTCGGGCTGAGTGTCACCGGACTTGCGGGTGTTGGGAATGATCTCGATGTCGGTGCGGATCGAGAGCGTCTTGAGCTGGCCCTTGAAGCCGTTTCCGTCGCGGGTGACATAACCGATGGCTGGCATTGTTCGTCTCCTTAAAAAGTCGCCCCGAACCGTTTCCGGGCGATGGGCGGACCGGAGGGACGGTCACAGCAGGCCCGCGAACCGGCAGGCCGGAGCGGCAGCGGAGGACCGGAGCCGAAGGCTTATTTGAGAGCGCAGCGACCGCGAGGAGCCCGCCTCGGCGGGCGGGGAAATAAGCCGCATGGCGATGGTTTCGAGGGGCTGCGGCCGTCCCAGGTCATGCGCCCGAGGAGCCGGAAACGGTGCGGGACACGGCAGTGGTAACGACGACAATGCCGCCGGTTCATGCCTCGCGATGGATTGGTCGTGGATTGCGCAGACGCACCACCGCGCCATCGGATCGACCGTCCAAACGCACGCACGGCGACGCTGCCGGCATTACCGCCGCTGTGGCCGATGACGGCCGGTCAGAGCCTCGCGTCCGGGGTAAAGGGCGATACAGGCCAGCGACATGTCGATGACCAACCTCCGCCTTCTGACCGGCTGCGCCGCGCTGCTACGGATTGCCACCGCGCCGCCGGGCCAAGGGCGCGTCTGCTAGGCACAAGATGGCGATACCCTCCGGCGGGAGGGCGGCTTGGCGCTCGCATCGCCGGGATCGATGCCGCCGAAAACCCAAGCGGGACAGACCAGATGCAGGACGAGATTGCGCTCGACCGGTCCGCGATGGCGCGTGCCCGGACGCTGCTCGATGGCCGACCTGTCACCATCAGGCGGGTCGGGGCGCGGCCGATATTCAGGGCATCAGCAACAGGGGCGGCACCGCGAAATCGCCCGCCGCGAAGTGGGCGAGGATCGCCTCGTAGCTGCCCAGACGTTCGACGGTGCAACGGCCGATCAGGAGATAGTCGTCCTCGTCGGCGGCATAGCACTGCACCTCGCCCTCGCCGGTGAACACGGCGCGCTCGGCGCCCCATTGGCCGCAATAGGCGCCCGACCAGCGCGCGAAGGGCAGGCCATGTTCGACGCACCAGCTTTCCAGCGCCTCGAACCGGCCCCGGGCCACTTCATGCGCCATGAGTTCGAGCGGCAAGCCCTCGCGAAACATCGCGGGCGTGAAGGTTCGCCGTCCCATTCGGTGGACAGTCCCTGCTCCTGAACGAGAGCAGCGAGATCGGGCAGGAGGGATCGCGGCAGGGTGCCGCCGATGGTGATGCTCGCGGATACGCGGTCGGCCATGATGGTCTCCTTTCCCGCGCGGCCGAGCCCATCAGGGCGAGGGCGCGCGGCTGAATTTTCGACAATGGCAAGGATGCGGGCGGCGGCTTCCCGCCGCCCGCAATGGATCAAGCGGCGAGGCGGTCGGCCTCTTCGCCGTTGAAGGGAGGCACGGGACTCCCTTCAACCGGCAGGGCTATCGCCGCGCCGGGTGCGGTCGGATCAGGATCGTCGTCGCTCGGGCGGAACCGCTCGATCTCGCGCGCGGCCTGTGCCTTGGCATGGGCCGCGACGGTGCCGACACCGCCGCGCGCCGTGTAGGCGGCGGGCGGGAACGCCATCCAGCGCGGCACCCAATTCTCGCGCCGTGCGCGTCCGTTGGTGCCGTCGAGATGATCGCGGACGATGCGTTTCAACGTCTTGGTCTTCTCGCCCGCATTGGCGCTGGCGACGGTTTCGCCCGCCACCTCGGCGACGATTCGGGTCAGCACTTCCCGGTCGCGGATCAGCTCGAAAAAGGCATCGTCGGCCCGCCAGCAGCGGGCCATATCGACGCCGATCTCCATGCCCACCGCCTCGACGGCGGCGCTGCCCGACGCCAAGGTTTCGCCCATGACGATAGCGATCACCTCCATGACGACCGCATCGGGTAGGTCGAGCAGCCGGTGGAAGATGCCGACGACGCCATAGTCGTCGCCCCCATCCGCAAAGCTACCCCCGGTCACGGTCGGTTCCTCGGCGGAGAAGCCGAGAACCGCCAGCACCGCACGGCGGCGCTCGTCGAAATCGGCCTCAGCCTTGCTGTTGTTGAGGCTGTCGCGGACGTCCTCGTTGCGGGTGGATTGCGGCTCGGGCGTGACGCGCCAGAGGTGCGAACCGCCCATGGCATGCGCCACCATCAAGCGTAGAGCGATGGCCGGATGGCCAGTCAGCGCGGTGCGAACGGCGGCGTGGCGATGCAGGTCGATATAGGTCTGCATCGTGCTCGTCACTTCGGGCCGGGCGGCTTTCTGCCCGGTCCCGATCCTACCGTTCGCTTCGACCTTGGCAAGGCGCGCAGCCTCCTTGCGGCTGACATAGCCCTCGTGAACGATCACTTCGCCGGTGGCGCGCACGTCGAGATAGACGCGCCCGCCCTTGCGCTTGCCCGCCTTCTCATATTCCCAAGTCGAGAAATGATCGGACGGCGGCACGATGATCGCATCGGCCCAGCCCTGCTCGACATAGGCGGCGCGCCGGGCCTCGATGGCGGCATTCTGCGCGGTCCAGAAGGCATCGGCATCGGCGACATAACGGTCGTCGCCGAACAGGTCGGCGACCGTGGCAAGCCCACTCGCCTCGATGTCGAACAGCGCGTGACGGGCCGGGATCGACTGCCCGCCAAACAGCCATGCCCTCAGCTGATGGCCGGTCGGGACATAGCTGTCGGGATCGTCGGCGAGCGCGAGCCATGCCTTTTGCTGGCTCTTCGACGCCATTGTCAGATGACGCACGGTGGCCGCGTCGATCTCTTCGCGGCGGTAAAGCTCGCGGATGGCGGGGAGCAGGTTGCCGAGCGCGAGCACGCGGCGGACGGCAAGGTCGGGCAGGCCGAAAGTGGCGGCGATGTCCTCGACCTTGCGGCCTTCCTTGACCAGCCGGGTGAAGGTTTCCCACTGCGTCACCTCGTCGGGATCGAGCCGCGCCAGATTTTCGATCAGCGAGGCTTCGACGGCGGCGGCATCGTCGCCTGCGTCGAGGATCGCGCAGGGCAGCAGTGCGGTGTCGGTATCGGCTTCGGCAGCGCCGTCCTTGGCCGCGCAGCGTTCCTCGGCGACGATCTTCGCGGCATGGAAGCGGCGGCTTCCGGCGATGATTTCATAGCCATCAGGTGCGCAGTTCGGGCGCACGATGACCGGCTGGATAACGCCACGGCTGCGCACGGTCGGCAGGATGTCGGAGACATCGGGCGCCTTCCTTCCGTAGCGCATGTTGGCCTTGCTCACGACCAGCTTGTCGAGCGGGATGAATTCGAGTTTCATGTCAGCACTCCTTGTGAGTGCCGGTCCCGCGATTTCGTGATGGGATGAGCGGGACCGGCTTTGCGAAAAGCGGCGTTACGCGCCGCGCGTCATCCGCCGTTCCCCTCGTCGGGATCGCTCGGAAGCTTAGGAACCGGCGCTGCTTCGATGCGCCAGATGATGGATTGGGCCTCTTGGATCGAACCGGCGCGGCGCGCGGTGTCGGCCCAGACCGACAGGCTGGTGCTGGTCGAAAAGCCGATGTCGCGTTCGATGGTCAGGCCGAACGGCAAATATAGCCGCGCGATCTCGCCGAGCGAGAAATAGCCGAGTTCGGGACAGCCGAACCCCAGGTCGGCGAGGCCGAACAGCGTATCACCATCGTCAAGCAATTCGGTCGCAAGCCATGTCGCCGCGCCCAGCGGGTTGAACAATTTGATGACCGGCACGGGGTCATGAGCGCTCTCGTCAGCACGGTCGGCGTTCATGCGCAGTGCCGCGTGAAGTTCGGGGGTGAGCAGGATCATGCCGCAGCCCTCCGTTCACCAAAGTCATTGCGGGAAGTGTCGCCTTGGGTAGCGTCGGTCTGAACGGCCTCGGGTTGGACGGTTTCGGCTTGGGCGGCGGCGTGCTTCGCCAGCAACCAGTCGGCGGCCTTGCTGGCCGCGCTCGCTGCGCGGAAGATCGCGCGATTATCCTCGCGCAGCACGTCCAGCCAGCTTGCCAGATAGTCGGCATGGCGGACGGTCGGCACGATACCGAGTGCGGCGCAGAGGAAAGCCGATCCCATTTCGGCGACCAGTTCCTCGCGGGCATAGTCCTTGGTGCCAAAGCCGGTCGTAAGATTGCGCGCCAGCCGCGAGCCGTGGCCGGTGGCGTGGGTCAGTTCGTGCAGGCAGGTCCGGTAATAGTTGATCTGCTCGAAGAAGGCCGGTTGCGGCGGCACCTGGACATAGTCGTGCGCCGGAGCATAGAAAGCACGGTTGCCGCCGACGCGGAAATCGATGCCGCTCGCCGCGATCACTTCCTCGGCGACCGGCACGATCTCACGTTCGGGCAAGGGCGCGGGTTCGGGGCACAGCCCGGCACGCAGTCCCTCGCACTGCGCCACGTTGAACACGGTGAAGCGCTTCAGGAAGGGAATGGCGCGCGCCTCGCCGCCCTCGTCGCGGGCGCGGGCCTTCTCGGCTTCGGGCCATTCGCCCCGAGCAGACGGCGCGGCGCTCCCCCGGAGCCCCGCTCCATCCGTCTGCTTCGGAACAAATCGGTCGGCATAGACGACGGTGGTGCCACGCTCGCCCTTGCGGACGCAGCCGCCTGCCTCCAGCGCCTGTTTGAAGGTCAGCCAGGCCTGCGAGGGATAGCCATGTTCGATCACCGCGCCCCACAGGATCAGGACGTTGACACCCGAATAGCGCCGTGCGGTCAGCGCATTGCGCGGCAGGCCGGGACCGATCGCGCCGCCGCCCGCGTCGGGCTGGCCCCACGGCTGGACCCATGGGAAGCGGCCCGCCTCAAGCTCGCCGATGATCCGCGCCGTCACCTCGTCATAGAGATTCGCCCGGTTCGCCCCGCCCGCTACACTTTCCGTCCGGGTCTTGGCCGGGACCGCTATCGCCCCCTTTTTCGCTTGGGGGTTGCGGCCCTTGCCGGTCGCGCGACGGTCAGTGGATGCACGCATCGTTCACCTCCTCAAACCGCCCAAAAACCACCATGGCCTCCCCGAAAAGCGGGGGTGGGCGGCAAGATGCGACCGGAAAGGCCCGCCGCGAGCGGCGCCTGCACCCAAGCGGGGGCCCTGTCGCGTCAGCGACGGGGTGGCGCAGGGCCGGAACGATAGTGGAGGAGCCGGTCCCGAACGCAGTCGAGGGCCGGCTTGCCGGCGACGCGGGCGGGCCTAGCAGGGAGCGCCGCCCACCCGCGCTGACCGGGAGAGGCCACCAACAGCGCCGCCGCGCACCAGCGCGGCGACCGCGTCAAGGACGGGCACAGCCCGTTCGCCAGCGCCAGCCGATCGTTACCGACAGGACGAGACGCGGAGAAGGCGGGGCTCGGTGGCGAAGACGACGGAAAGCCTTTGACGTCGCCGAGCCATAGAGCGCGGTCGCGCCGTCAGGCGCGAGGCGCCATCCAGAACCACTCCCTCTCTCCAGCGGCAGAGCGCGATTTACACGACCACCTTGGCACCATAGATTATGCCGATGGCCGATCGTGATCCCAATCTCGTCGTTTCCGGACTTTCCGGCACCGTTACACAGGACGGTGTCACCGTGGAGGTCAATATCGTCCGGCTCGAGGACGAAGCCGACTGGTCGCTTGAAGTGGTCAATTCCAGCGGCACTTCGACGGTGTGGGATGATCAGTTCGCCACGGACGTGGCCGCTCTGGATGCATTCCGACAGGCGGTTTCCGAGGAAGGCATGGCCTGTTTTCTGGACAGCGCCACGGTTATTCCATTTCCGAGCCGCTAGCGCGACCGGCAATTTCCGACCAGCATACGTCGTTCGGTAGTCATCGGGTGAACGGCCGCCCATGACAGAACCTGCCGTTCATCCCAACCTGAAGACCCGCTCCGCTTAACGGAGCTGGAAACCAAGCTTCTCCGCGAGCGC
>Ga0207639_10003483_pt1 | contig 10593 bp, 11 predicted proteins | sample KBSCornC32_FD_184299 | JGI IMG/M metagenome (GOLD analysis project Ga0207639, IMG submission 184299) | Corn rhizosphere microbial communities from Kellogg Biological Station, Michigan, USA - KBS Corn C3-2 (SPAdes) (version 2) | ecosystem: Host-associated > Plants > Roots > Rhizosphere > Soil ...
GCGATGGTGCGCGTGTGCAAGGAAGAGAGTTTCCATCAGCGTCAGGGCTACGAGATCATGATGGCGCTCGCCGCCGGCACCGGGGCGCAGAAGCGCATGGCGCAGGATGCGCTGAACCGCTGGTGGTGGCCGTCGATCATGATGTTCGGCCCGCCGGACGAGAACTCGCCCAACACCGCGCAATCGATCCGCTGGCGCATCAAGCGCGAGACCAATGACGAGCTGCGCCAGAAATTCATCGATGTGACGGTGCCGCAGGCGGAAGCGATTGGGCTGACGATCCCCGATGAAGCGTTGAAGTGGAATGCCGAGCGCGGATCGTATGACTACGGCGCCATCGACTGGGATGAGTTTTACGCTGTCGTGCGCGGCGAAGGCGCGACCGCGAAAGAACGCATGCAGGCCCGCGTGAAGGCGTGGGAAGACGGCAAGTGGGTGCGCGATGCAGCCGCGGCGCATGCTGCGAAACGTCAGGTGCGCGAGGCTGCGGAATGAATAAGGTTTGGCCGCTCTGGGAAGTGTTCATCCGTGCGAAGAACGGGCTTTCGCATCGTCACGCCGGCAGCGTGCATGCGGCCGACGCCAAGATGGCACTCGAAGCTGCGCGCGACACCTACACGCGGCGCATGGAAGGCGTGAGCCTGTGGATCGTGCCGTCGGCAGCGATTGTCGCGAGCGATCCGGGTGACGCGGCGGAGCTGTTCGAGCCCGCGGCCGATAAGGTCTATCGCCATCCGACATTCTACGTGATTCCGGACAACGTGAAGAACATATGAGCGCGCGTTTCGATCACGCCATCCGTCTCGGCGACGACGCGCTGATCCTTGGTCAGCGTCTGTCGGAGTGGTGCGGGCATGCGCCGATGCTGGAGGTCGATCTGTCGCTCGCCAATATCGGGCTCGATCTGCTCGGACAGGCGACGCATTTTCTCGGCGTCGCGGGGGAGGCGGAGGGCAAAGGCCGCGATGCCGACAAGCTCGCGTTCCATCGCGACGTGCTCGATTTCCGCAACTGCCTTCTGGTCGAACAGCCGAACGGCGATTTCGCGCAGACCATCGCGCGGCAGTTCCTGTTCTCGAACTGGCAGGAGTTGCTGCTGACCGAAGTGGCGGCCGCACCGGATACCGCGCTGTCCGATATCGCGCGCAAATCGGTGAAGGAAGTCATCTATCACTGCCGCTTCGCAAATGAGTGGGTCGTACGCCTGGGCGACGGCACCGAAGAAAGCCGCAAGCGCATGATCGAAGGCCTGGATTGGATGTGGCGCTTCGTCGACGAATTGTTCGACGCGAAGGATGGCGCCGCGTCGCTGCGTCCCGAATGGGACAAGCGCATCGCCACGGTGCTGAGCGAAGCTGGGCTCGAGGCGCCAAAGCCACGTCGCGGCACGATGGGCGGGCGTAAAGGGCATCACTCCGAACATCTCGGGCATCTGCTGAGCGAGATGCAGTTCCTGCAACGCGCTTATCCGGACGCGCGATGGTAGCCACCGCCGCCACTTCGACATCGTTCCGGGATCGCGTGTTCGAGATTCTCGCGCATGTTCCTGATCCGGAGATCCCGGCCGTGTCGGTGGTCGATCTTGGCATCGTGCGCGACGTGACGGACGAGGCTGTCACTATCACGCCGACCTATACCGGTTGCCCCGCGACGCTCGCGATCGAAGCCGATATCCGCACGGCGCTGGATCGCGCGGGGTTGTCCAAACTGAAAATCGAAACCGTGCTTGCGCCGCCGTGGACGACGGAGTGGATCAGCGAAGAGGGCCACGCAAAGCTTCGCGCCTATGGCATCGCGCCGCCGACAATGCGCGCGACCGAATGCCCGCGCTGCAACTCCACGCACACCGAAGAGATCAGCCGCTTTGGCTCGACGCCGTGCAAATCGCTGTGGCGGTGTCTCGACTGCCGCGAACCCTTCGACAAGTTCAAGTGCCACTGATGTCCGTCAACGATAAATTCCATCGCTTGAAGATCGCCGAGGTTCGCCGCGAGACGCCGGATGCGGTGTCGATCCGGTTCGAGATTCCGGCCGCGCTGAAAGACGCGTTCGCGTTCAGGGCAGGACAGCATCTGACCCTGCGCACTGAGATGAACGGCGAGGATCTGCGCCGCAACTATTCCGTCTGCGTCGCGCCGCATGAGAACGAGATCCGCATCGCCGTGAAGCAGACACCGGGCGGGCGTTTCTCTTCGTGGGCGAACAGCGCGCTGCAAACCGGGCACGAGATCGAAGTTCTGCCGCCGCTCGGCCGTTTCGTCGTGCCGGAGACGGATAGCACCGCGCCATACTATGTCGCGCTCGCGGGCGGGTCGGGTATCACGCCGGTGCTGTCGATCCTGAAGACGGTGCTCGCCGAAAATCCGCGTGCGCATGTCACGCTGCTGTACGGCAACCGTGACAGCGTTTCGATCATGTTTCTGGAAGAACTCGCAGGCCTCAAGAACCGCTATCTCGACCGGCTTGAGGTCTATCACTTCCTGGAGAACGAAGCCGAGGAGATCGAGCTGTTCAACGGCCGTCTCGACGCCGCGAAATGCGCGGAGGTTTTCTCGTCGCTCGTCGATCCGAGAATGGCGGACGCGTTCTTTATATGCGGACCGGGACCGATGATGGATGCGGCGGAGCAGGCGCTGCTCGCGCGCGGTGTCGAGCCGCAGCGCATCTTCATCGAGCGGTTCACCACCGGCACCGTTACCGCCGAGCAACTCGCCCGCAATGAAGCGCTACAACAAAAGGCGCAAGGCACGCAGATCACCGTCACGCTCGACGGCCGCCGCTCCAAAATCCGTTTCGATGCGGAGAAGGGCAACATCCTCGAAAGCGTGCAGGCGGCGGGTCTGCCCGCGCCGTATGCGTGTAAAGGCGGCGTCTGCTCCACCTGCCGCGCGAAAGTCATCAGCGGCACCGTCGAGATGAAAAAGAACTACGGCCTTACCGACGAGGAAGTGGCACAGGGCTACATCCTCACCTGCCAGGCCGTGCCGACCAGCGGCGACGTGGCGGTGAGCTACGACGCCTAAGCGCGCAAACAAAAGCCCGCCTCAACGTGAAGCGGGCTCTTGCGTTTGAACATTGAGACTTACCAGTCGCGATCGACCTTGTAGTAGGCGTAGGACGTTTCGCGCAGGTCGCCAAACTTGCCGTCGTTCTTGGTTAGGTCGCTGAGATCCGAGGTCGGCGCGTTTTTGAGAACGTCGTTGCTTACCGGCACGACATAGCCGCCCTTGTCCTTGTCATAGTCGAGCATCGACCAGGGAACAGGGTGGAACTTCTCGCCCATGCCGAGGAACCCGCCAACGCCGAGTGCCGCAAACATGATGCGGTTCGATGTCTTGTCGAGAATGACGTCTTCCACGTGCCCGATCTTGTCGCCCGCGTTGTTGTACACATTCGTGCCGTTCACGCGCGAAGCCAGAATGGCGCTGGTATGTCCGGATGCAGTTGTCATGCGAATTCCTTTCGTATTGCATGACAGAAACGAAGACTCGGCGGCATCGTTCCGTGCCGCGCGCACAGAACAACGCAAGCTCCCGCGATAACTCAACGCGGCGCGTATCAGCTCTTGAGCAACCCGGTCTTCGCGAGTTCCGCGAACCACGAATAGGACTTCTTCGGCGTACGCGCGCCGGTCGCGCGATCCACCGCGACGAGGCCGAACTTCGACGTGTATCCGGAATTCCATTCCCAATTGTCGAGGATCGACCAGACGAAGTAGCCGTGGATCGGCGATCCCTGTTCCATCTCTGCTTTCACGACATCGAGATGGCGGCGGATGTAATCGATGCGGAATTTGTCGTCGACCATCGCGGGTCCATTGCCCAACGGGTCCGAGCAGCCATTCTCGGTAATGATCACCGGCGGGTTGCCGTAGTCGTTGCGCACGCGCGCGAGAACTTCGCCGATGCCGCTCGGATCGATCTGGCGGCCGAACGCGTCGAGCTCCGCGCCGCTTGGCGGCTTACCTTGCCCAATCGATCCCGGATTCTTGCTGTCGTATTTGATCTGCACCGGCGAATAGTAATTCACGCCGAGAAAATCGACCGGCTGTTTGGCGATCGCCATGTCGCCGTCTTTCACGACCGTCTTCACAAAGCTCTCGAACAGCGACGGATAGGAACCGTTGAACAGCGGATCGAGATAGGCGCGGTTCCAGATGAGATCGAATTCGTACGCCGGCAGCTGGTTCTGCACATGCCACCATGGCGCCTCCGCGCGCACGGGCATCAGTGCCATCGTGGTGCCGACCTTCGCCTGCGGCCGGCGTGCGCGGATTGCCTTGATCGCAAACCCTTGCGCAAGGTTCTGGTGATGCGTGACCGGGCCGAGCAGATCGCCGCCCTTCGCACCCGGCGCGCCGGTGCCGACAACGTGCCCCTCGATGGTGTGAACCGCCGCCTCGTTGAGAATGATGAAATTGGGAATGCGATCGCCGAGCTTGTCGGCGACAACATTCGCGTAATCCGCAAGACGATACGCGGTATCGCGATTGCCCCAACCGCCCTTGTCCTGCAACGCCTGCGGTAAGTCCCAGTGATAGAGCGTCGCGAACGGTTCGATGCCGGCTTCGTGCAGCGCATCGGTCAGGCGTTTGTAATAGTCGAGACCTTTCTGATTCACCGCGCCCGCGCCATCCGGCAACACGCGCGTCCACGCGATGGAGAAGCGATAGGCTTTCAGATTGGCCGCAGCGAGGAGGGCGGCGTCATCCTTGTAACGCCGATAGCTGTCGGTGCCGTACGACGCATCGGAGTGATCGATGATATTGCCGGGTTTCTTCGCGAACGCATCCCAGATGCTTTGCCCACGACCGTCCGCGTCCGGCGATCCCTCGATCTGCCACGCAGCAGTTGCCGCGCCCCATTTGAAGTCCTTCGGAAACTGCCGCGATTGCGGGGCAGAGGGCACGCTCGGAGCGCAAGACACCGTCGCCGCAACCGCAGCCCACGCCGCCAACGGCGCAAGCGCACGCCTGGTGATTCTATGATCTGTCATTTTGCCCCTCGCGCCTGTATCGGAAACGTGCGCCTGTCGGAGAACTCAGACAAGGGTGTGGTGTTGAGAAAGTGACGTCACGGCTTAGCAGTTATTTTGGCTCATCTTTCCAGAAAAGCTCTTAGCCTACCGGCAAGATGCTCGATCTCTTTCGTTTCGCAATCCCAGACGACAAGCACGCGCCAACCGGCCCGCCGCAGAGTGGCTATCGCCGTTTTGTCCCGATCTACGTTTCTCTGAAGCTTTGAATGCCAATAGGCGGTGTTCGATTTTGGAAGTCGTGCATCCGCGCAGCCGGCCTTGGGATGCAGGTGCCAAAAACAACCGTGAACGAAAATAGCTTGCTTCTGCTTGCGCCTGACTATGTCGGGCTTTCCCTGCAACTCACGTGCGTGGAGTCGAAATCTATATCCGAGCTGGTGAACAAGGGAGCGGACCAGTAGTTCCGGCTTCATACCGGTTGATCGAATACGGCGCATGTTCTCAGAGCGCCGCTTAGGCGAGATTTTATCTGTCACTTAGGTCGCGAGATCCAAAGGCAGGTCGGCAATATCTTTCAACCGCTTTCCGTCGACCATCGTCTTTAGGAGGTGCTGCGAATCTTCGTTTCCGTACACCTCAACAGCCTTTTCAAGCTCTGGCAGTGCGAAGTGATAGACGCAGTCTATGTCTCCAGTACCCAAGGCTAACGACGCAATTCTGCTAGGGAAGGGCTCGGCAGTTACCACTGCAATGTGCGGCGTTTGGCCTTTCCGATTCCGAATGAGATTTAGAGCTTCAGATCGGGAATTTTGCGCCCTGTCACTTCGGAGCGTCCACTTGCAAGAAATGCTTGCATGCATGGTCTCTTTCGCGCCCGTGTCCTTTCGCAAACTTGAACGCAGCGCAACGGATGCATCTACAATTTTTTTACGCATGTTGATTTTTGTGTCGGGCCAAGGCTCCCGCAAAATCAAAATATCATGTGTGATGAGATAGTTATTACCTATAGACGCCTGAATCGCTTGGTATTGCTTAATGAAGTCAGCAAGCTCTTTTAGATGAGCATACTGCTCAGTGCGATAAAACGCATCTTCCGGTGCCGTTTCAATAATGGCCCATGGCCCTGGTCTGATGTGTTCGAGTTCACAATAGGTGTCCTTAAGAAAATTTCGTACATGCTTTTCAAATCTTTTGCCGAGCGTTTGCCCCCTTGGCTTAGGTCCTCGCTTTATTGGGCCGATTTGATCTGCAATTGAATTAGCGAGTTTCTTGCTTAGAGCGTTGTCCTTATCAGCGTTGGTCATAACGCCCGTGCTGTCTTTAAGGTGAACGTCGGCGTTCAGGCTGCAGTGAAAGGCCAGTCTGCGTTCAGAAATAAGGGCTGCAACATTTTTCATGCAGCTTTTTCCACCACACCAGTACCGAGCGCGTCAAAAATCTTCGTAGCTACTGCTTGAGCGACTGGTGGCGGAAATGCATTTCCAATCTGCCGGCATGCGTGAGTTTTGCGACCGGTGAATTGCCACGAGTCCGGGAAGCCTTGGATTCTTGCAATCATGCGCGGTGTCAGCTTGGGCATCGCATCAGCGGAATAGTCTCTACACGGCGGCTCGTCGGCGACCCCAAGTCCATCCACGCCGAATTGGGCCCAAGCTTTGCGCGCGCGTGTTGGCCCAAGATCAGGGCCGCCATGTTTTTTTGAGCCGCCAACGATTGTGGGCGCGATTCCGTTTGCTTTTGCTTTCCACTCTTTCGCGCCCTTCCAACCATTTGCAGCCATGAGATCGTAAAGCACCTCACCAACAGTTGGCGGCGCAATTCTTTCTTCGGGCCATCTGAATTTATTTGCGGCATTTCCTCTCAACGCGACCAGTATTAATCTTGGCCTCTGTTGAGGCACACCAAATTGGGATGCATTTAGCAGCTGCCAATCGACAAACGCGAAGCCTTGTTTTCTGAGAGTGGTTTCGATCAAATTTCGATAGCTGGAAAACCGTGGATCGAGCAATCCGCGCACGTTTTCAATCATTACCGCTTTCGGTTTGCATGCCGCAATTTGCTCAAGCGCGACGGTAAACAAATTTCTTTCGTCTTCTTCTCCTAACTGCTTTCCCGCGACCGAGAAGGGAGGGCATGGCAACCCTCCGGCATAAAGATCTACGCCGCGATACCGTGAGGCCGAGAAGGATTTCAAATCACCTTCGGTGACACGCCAGTCGGGTCTATTTGCCCTAAGCGTTTTGCAAGCCCATGAATCAATTTCGACGAGATCAAGGTGCTCGAAGCCTGCTCTTTCCAAGCCTAAGGCTTGGCCGCCAGCGCCTGCACAAACTTCAATAGAATACATGGGCACCTGCCAGCTTGTTCTCGTTTTGTACGATACAGAATCGCCTGGAATTTTGCCATTCTATTGGTTTGCCGAGCTCGGCCCATGTCGGCCGGCCGCATTTCCAAAGCCTACACAATTTTTATTAATTCCTATTATAGGACTTTAAATCTATATATTGCACTCCCGTCTCTACCCTGAGTTTGGAAGGAATCCGCCCATGTCCGGGCTTTTGGGCCCGAAATACATACTCGCGAGACCATACAGGGTGAGGGTGCGAGCTTGCGCGCATCCGGGTGAGGTGAGGGATCAATCCGTATTGCGCGGCGCTTTGGCCGGCGAACGGAGCCGCTCATCCCACGAGTCCTGAGGCGGCGCAAAGGTGCGGTGTTTATCGGGATCAGCTCCGATGTTGCCCGCTGCCGTAGCGCCGGTGCGAAGGACGGATCGTCTCTGCGCGCACATGCGGTGAGAAAAAAGAAGCCGCGGCGCGCCGGGACTCCGCCCTTTGGCGTGTCTGCCTCCCAAGGGCTAGTCTTCGCGACGTCGGAGAGAGAAGGGGAGTTCTCATGCGCGCCTGGTTGATCGCGGCACTTGCTGCCGTTGTTGCGGTGTCGGGGTCTGTATTGGCAGCGGATACCGCGCCACCGCCGCAAGCCGTCGCTGCCGACACACCGGAGAAGACTCCCTCTGGCGCGACCTTCACGCTGGCGAAAGATTGGGCGTTGGCGCGGCATGACAAATATGTCGTCGCCAACTCGTCGGAAAACGACACGTTCTTTGTGATCGCCGATATTGCGCAGGCGAAGGATGCCGCCGATGCGGTGCTGCAGGCTTGGGCGCTCTATAGCCCCAACGCGCATCGCAAGGTGCAGACCATGACCGCGCGCCCCGGTCGCGACGGCTGGGATGAGCGTCAGGTCGTGCAATACGAAACCTCGCCGAACGAGAAGGCCGCGATCCAGGCGATCGCGATGCGCAGCGGCACGAAATGGGTCGTGGACATCATCGACGGCAAAGAAGCGACGGTCGAGAAGCGCGGCGCGGCGTTGGGAATGATGCTCCAGAGCCTTCGCCCCGCGGGCTATCACCGCGAGACGTTTGCCGGAAAAACTGCGCATCCATTTGATGCCGCGCGGATCGAGGCGCTGAAATCTTTCGTGCAAACCGCGATGCAGCAGCTGGGTGTGCCGGGTGCGGGTGTGGCAATCGTCGATCACGGCAAGGTCGTCTATGAAGGCGGCATCGGCGTGCGCGAATTGGGCAAGCCCGAGCCGGTCGATGCGCACACGCTGTTCATGATCGCGTCGAACACCAAAGGCATGTCGACCTTGCTGCTCGCGCGTCTGGCGGACGAGGGCAAGCTTCGCTGGGATGAGAAGGTGACGGACGTCTATCCGTCGTTCCGCCTCGGCAGCGCCGACACCACGTCGAAGGTTCTGATGAAGAACCTTGTCTGCGCCTGCACCGGTTTGCCGCGCAAGGATTTCGACTGGATCTTCAACACGCCGCGCACCACGCCCGCGACGACGACCTTCGAACAGCTCGCAGGCACAGAGCCGACGAGCAAATTCGGCGAAGTGTTCCAGTACAACAATCTGATGGCGACCGCGGCGGGCTATATCGGCGGGCACATTGTCCATCCTGATATGGAATTGGGCGCGGCTTATGACTCGGCGATGCAGAGCATGATCTTCGATCCCCTCGGCATGACCGAGACGACATTCGAAATGCCCCGTGCGTTGAGCGCCGACCATGCCAGCCCGCACGCGCCCGACATTGACGGCAAGACGAGTGTGGCAAGCATGGATCTGAACTATGCGGTGATGCCGTATCGCCCCGCCGGTGGCGCGTGGTCATCGTCGCACGATGTCATCAAATATGTGCAGAACGAACTTGCGCTCGGTGTGCTGCCGAACGGCAAACGCTTCGTATCGGAAAAGAATTTGCTCGAGCGCCGCAAACCGAACGTGCCGGTTGCGGAGGACGCGTTCTATGGCATGGGTCTCGAGACCGACAACACCTGGGGCGTGACCGTCGTCCATCACGGCGGAAGCATGGGCGGTTACAAGAGCGACTGGATCGCGATCCCCGATGCGCAGGTGGGTGCGGTGCTGCTGACCAACTCCGATCTCGGCCAGCTGATGCTGCGGCCGTTCATGCGCCGCGTGCTGGAAATCCTTTATGACGGAAAGCTTGAAGCCGCCGACGATGTCGCTGCACAGGCCAAGCGCATCAAAGCGGAAATGGCCGAGATGCGCTCGCATCTCGTGATCCCCGCTGCGCCGGAGATCGTGAAGGGACTGGCCGCCCATTACACCAATCCGGAACTCGGCTTCATCAAGATCAGCCAGGGCAAGGACGGTGTGCTGATGGATTTCGGAGGCTGGAACAGCCATGCCGCGACGCGCAAGAACGATGACGGCACCTTCGAACTCTTCACCATCGATGCGTCGAACGATGGATTCGAGTTCGTGATTGGAACCAAAGCGGGCAAACGCACGCTGACCATTCGCGACGGACAGCACGAATACGAATACGTCGAGGGCTAAATCGCGATTGACAGCGCGGCCGTGTGCGGCAGTACATGGCCATGCTCCAGTTGAAGCCGATTCGGAAAACGAAACGGCGCGGGCCTTCGCGCGAGGTCCTGCGCATCGCCGACGGCGCGTTCTGGATCGTGCTCGTGTTCGCGGTATCGTTCGGCGCCGGCCGATTGGCGACCGGCTTTCCAAATTTGATTGCCCTGTTTGTCACGCCCGATGCCATCGCGGCTCAAGCCGACATCGCGCCCGCTGGCCCGGTGGTGCGCATGTCGCTCGCGCCGGACGAAATGCCCGCGATGCGCACGACGATTGCGACTGATGATGTGGCATCCGCTGCACCGATAACGTTCACCGGAACACCATCCGTCGCTATCGTCATCGACGATCTCGGCGCCGATGCCATCCACACCCGACGCGCCATCGCGTTACCGAAACAGGTCGCGCTGTCATTCCTGCCATATCCCGAAGACACGCCGCGCCTGGCACGCGAAGCCTCCCGCGCCGGTCATGAGGTGATGGTGCATCTACCGATGGAAGCAGTCGGCCCGCATGACCCCGGCCCGAATGCTCTGATGATTGCACTCACACCGGAAGAAAATGTACGCCGCCTCGATTGGGCATTGTCGCGTGTGCCGAATTTCATCGGCGTGAACAACCACGAAGGTAGTCGCTTTACATCGGATCATAACGCGCTCGCACCCATCATGCAGGCGGTTGCCGCGCGTCATGTATTCTTCCTGGACT
>Ga0207639_10003485_pt1 | contig 10592 bp, 6 predicted proteins | sample KBSCornC32_FD_184299 | JGI IMG/M metagenome (GOLD analysis project Ga0207639, IMG submission 184299) | Corn rhizosphere microbial communities from Kellogg Biological Station, Michigan, USA - KBS Corn C3-2 (SPAdes) (version 2) | ecosystem: Host-associated > Plants > Roots > Rhizosphere > Soil ...
CAGCCAGGTCGGCGGATTCGGGCCACTGAAGCGGATGCCGGCCATGATCAAACCACCCAATGCCGATATGCCAAACAGTACGGCCGCCGTAGCCATGACAAGTCTCGGTTCCATGATGATCTCCGCACCGCGCGCGAGCACCCGCGCACGCGCGATATTGCCAAATCCGGGCCAAGCCAGTAGTGGCACAACGCACATAGCCGATCGCATGACCATGCGGAAGATTTTTCCGCGACGATTTCGCGGGCGCGCCATCGCACCGCAGTCCCGAGGTTAATGGTGTTGTGCGGGCTCGCGCGCGCCAAACAAAACTTACGAGGACTCCGGCACGCTGCAAAAACCTTTCTCGCGTGGGTCGGCGGAGGCTTGAAAGTTTTTTATGGTGCTGCTGTTGGCGTATCCCTCGCCGGTCCGGCTTGAACGGCCGTCGGCTCACAAATAGAGGAAGTGAACGCATTCGGGCGCTCGTCGCCATTGGGAGCCATGTCAGGCGATCGAGTCCATTACTTTGATACCGCGCAATACGCCAACGTGGTCATCAACGCGAGCGCCGCCTGACGGCTGTCGAGCCGCGTGTGTTGCACCACGATCGGCACGTCGGCGCTGATCGTGCAGGCATAGTCCGTGTCGCGCGGCACTTCGGGCGACGCGAGATCATTGAAACGCACGTGGCGCGTGCGCCGTGCGCCGACCTCGATCCGATAAGGACCGGCCGGCTCGCGGTCGCTGAAATAGATCATGATCTCGACGTGCGCCGGTCGATCGCCGGCGTTGAGCAGGCACGCCGTCTCGTGGCTGAGGAAGCGGCGGTCGTCTCCGCCCGTGCTGTCCGGCGGAATATAACCTTCCGCAATTGCCCAGCAACGACTACCGATTTCCATGTCGTTTCTCCTTTGTCGAGTCGGGCTGCGCCGCGAGTGCCTGCGCGAGAACCTGGGCCAGATGCAGCGCCGTGCGTTGAGCGCCGTGCGCAATCTGTTCGCGACAACTGAAGCCGTCGGTCACGATCAGGGTGTCGGCGGCGGCGCTGCGCACGGCCGGAAGCAACACGCGTTCGCCGATCTGCATCGAAACCGCGTATTTGCCGCGTTCAAAACCGAACGAACCGGCCAGACCGCAACAGCCATCGTCGGCCAGCGTGCAATCGAGTCCCATGCGCTCGAACAGCGCGCGATCGGCGTCGAAACCGACGACGGCCTTGTGATGGCAATGCGCATGCACGAGCGCCTTGCGCCGCAGCGGCGGCGGTCGCCAGTCCGCGCCGACAAGGAATTCGGCGAACGTATGCACCTGTCGAGAGAGTCGCTGCGCGTCTTCGTCGAAAGCAAACAGATTGACGAGTTCGTCGCGAAACGCCGACACGCAGCTCGGTTCCAGCGCCACGATCGGCGTGCCGGCGCGGATCGGCTCGCGCAGTGCGGCAAGGATGCGTTGCCAGTGCTCCTTGGCACTGTCGAGCAGACCGAAATCGTACAGCGGACGACCGCAGCACAGCGCTTGCGCCGGCAACTCGACCGCGAAGCCGGCCGCCTCGAGCACATCGGCCGCGGCGAGTCCGATCTGCGGCGAGAAGAAGTTCGTGAATGTGTCCGGCCAGAGCAGCACGCGTGTCCGCTGCGCGATCGGCACCTGTTTGCGCCGGCGAAATTGCGCAACAAACGTCGCTTCGGCGAAACGTGGAATCGTGCGCTGCGGCGCGATGCCGGCAAGCGCCTTCGCCGCGCTGGCGAAAGGTTCGGTGTGCGTCAGCGCGTTCGCAAAACGCGGAAAGCGTGCGGCGAGCGCGGCCCAGTGGCGGATGCCTCCCATCGCATACGCGGCGCGCGGACGCAGCCGATGACGATAGTGGTGCGCAAGGAACTCCGCCTTGTACGTGGCCATGTCCACCGACACCGGACAATCGTGCTTGCAGCCCTTGCACGACAAGCACAAGTCCAGCGATTCGCGCACGTGTGCATCGCGCCAGCCGCCAGTCACGATTTCGCCGCGCTGCATCTCGAACAGCATGCGCGCGCGCCCGCGCGTGGAGTGGCGCTCCTCGCGCGTGGCCATGTAGCTCGGGCACATGGTGCCGCCGTCGTGGCGCCGGCAGTCGCCGACGCCGACACAGCGCAGGACCGCACGCGAAAAATTGCCGCCGTCCTGCGCATAGTGGAAATGCGTGGCCGCGGCCGGCGGGTGGTAGTGCGTGCCGATGCGCAGGTTCTCGGTCGGCCGGTAGGCGTCGACGATCTTGCCGGGATTCATGCGCCCGCGCGGATCCCAGATCGCCTTGAACTGCGCGAACGCCTGCACCAGCATCGCGCCGAACATTTTCGGCAGCAGTTCCGCGCGCGACTGGCCGTCGCCGTGCTCGCCCGACAGCGAACCCCCGTAGCGCACGACCAGGTCCGCCGCGTCGGAGATGAAGGCGTGATAGCGATCGATGCCGGCGCGGCTGAACAGATCGAAGTCGATGCGCGTGTGCACACAACCCTGGCCGAAATGTCCGTACAGATCGCCGCGATATCCGTACCGATCGAGCAGCTTGCGGAAATCGCGCAGGTAACCGCCGAGTCGCTCCGGCGGCACGGCGGCATCTTCCCAGCCTTCCCAGGTAATGCGCTTGTTCGGAACGTGCGCGGTGGCGCCGAGCCCCGCACCGCGCACGAGCCAGAGCTTCGCGGCCTGCGCGGGATCGTCGTACAAGTGCATCGACGGCGCCGGTTGCTGCGCGCACAGCTTCTGCATTGCCTGACGTGCAGCGGCATCGGCGGCTTCGCGCGTATCCGCGCCGAACTCGACCATCAGCCAGCCCTTGCCTTCGGGCAGCAACTGCACATCGGCCGGATGCAAGCCGATCGCCTTCATGTCGGCGATCAGGTCGGCGTCGATGCCCTCGAGCGCGATCGGTTTGCATTCGAGCACGTACGGCACGTGGTCGGCGGCGACGAACACGTCGTCGTAGCCGAGCACGAGCAACGTGCGCGCCGGTGGGCTCGGCACCAGCCGGCACTGCGCTTCCAGCACGGCGACGCAGGTGCCTTCGCTGCCGACCAGCGCGCGGGCGACATCGAAACCGTTTTCCGGCAGCAGCGAATCGAGGTTGTAGCCGGACACGCGGCGCGGAATCTTCGGGTAGCGCGCGCGGATTTCATCGGCGCAGCGGTCGCGCAGCTCGCGCAGTGCCTGATAGATTTCCGCGCGCCGGCCGCCGCCGGCGACGATCGCGCGATAGTCTTCGTCGCTGGTCGGCCCGACCTCGAAACGCGCACCGTCGTAAGTCAGGATTTCGAGCGACTCGACGTTGTCGACCGTCTTGCCGCCCATCACCGAATGCACGCCGCAGGAATTGTTGCCGATCATGCCGCCGAGTGTGTTGTGGCTGTGCGTGGACGGGTCGGGCGCAAACGTGAGGTGATGTTGCTCGGCGGCTGCACGCAAATCGTCGAGCACCACGCCCGGCTGCACGCGCGCATGCTGAGCCTGCGCATCGAGCGCGACGATGCGGTTGAGATACTTGGAATAATCCACGACCACGGCGACGTTGCAACACTGGCCCGCCAGACTGGTGCCGCCGCCGCGCGACAGGAACGGCGCGTCGAACTCGCGGCAGATGCGCATCGTTGTGACGACGTCATCGAGCGAACGCGGAATCACCACGCCAATCGGCGGCTGGCGGTAATTGGATGCGTCGGTCGCGTACAGCGCCCGACTGCCGGCATCGAAACGCACTTCGCCTTCGATCGCCGCGCGCAGCGCCCGCGCGAGTGCCGCCGCATCGACTGCCAGCGAGCGCGGCCGCGGCTGTGGGTCGGCCAGCGGCAGTGTCGCGCTCACAGCGCGAACTCCGCCGCATCGGCCTGCTTGAACACGAGTCCGAAACCGGGACGCGAACGATCCGGCGCGATGCAGCCGTCCACCGCACGCGCCGCGCCGTCGAACAAGCGTTGCTCAATACGCACGTGGTCGTGGAAATATTCGACATGCCGCACGACCCGGCGCGCGCAGCCGAGTGCGGCGTGCAGGCTCGGCGCACAATGCGCCGACAGCGGCAGACCGTGCGCTTCGCACAGCGCGGCGGCCTGCAGGAAACCGCTCGCGCCGCAGCGCGTCGCGTCGGCCTGCAGTACATCCACGGCGCGCGCTTGCAGCATGCGTCGGAAATAAAAAGCGTCGTAGCCGTATTCGCCGGCCGCAATGTCCATTCCCGCCGGCGCCTGCAGACGCAATGCGGCAAGATCTTCCAGGTGATCGGATGAGACCGGCTCCTCGAACCAGGTCACGCCGTGCGTGGCGAAGGCGTCGGCTTGCGCCAACGCCTGTGCGCGCGAGTACGCACCGTTGGCGTCGACGAACAATTCGCAATCCGTGCCGATCGCGTTGCGCGCCGCCGCCACGCGCACGCGATCTGCCGCGGCGTCACGGCCGACTTTCATCTTCACGCGCGCGATGCCGTCATCGACCCAATCCGACAACTGCGCCGTGAGACGCTGCTCGTCATAGGACGTGAAACCGCCGCTGCCGTAGACCGCAACACGGTCGCGCGCCGCACCGAGCAAATCGAGCACGGACACGTCGAGCAGCTTCGCGCGCAGATCCCACAACGCGTTGTCGAGCGCGGCGATCGCCGTCGCCGCGATGCCGCGGCTGCCAAGATTGCGCACGCGGCGCAGCGCGGCGTCGCGGATCGCGGCATGCGCGAAAGCATCGCGCCCGCTGACGAGCGGCGCCAGCGTGTCGTGGATCAGCACGGCGGTGCTGCGATCGGCGTAGGTGTATCCGAACGCCTCGATGCCTCCGGCGCGCAGCGTGACGATCACCAAGGTGGTCGCGTCCCACTCCAGCGTGCCGTCCGCTTCGGGCGCGTCAGTCGGAATGCGATAAGCCGCCACGCGCACATCGCCGATCGGCACGCCGGCGCCGCGCGCGGTCATCGTTCGTGGTGGCCGGGGGCCAACGCGTCGAGCACTTGCCGGAACGTCTGACGCATGATGCCGCGGCGGTCCGAATCGCCTTTGGCCAGTGCGGTAGTGAAGGCTTTGGCTTGCTCCAGCGTGACATGCGGCGGCAGTGGCGGCACGTCGGCGTCGACGTAGGCTTCGATCAGCGTCGGCTTCGACGCGGATAGCGCGGCGGCCAGCGCTGGCGCGATCTGCTCCGGATCCTGCACGCGAATGCCGTGCAGTCCGGCCAGCTCGGCGTAGCGCGCGTACGGGAAATCCGGCACGTGCTGCGCGGCGTCGAACTTCGGATCGCCGACGAGCACGCGCTGTTCCCAGGTGACCATGTTGAGGTCGCGGTTGTTGAGCACGATGATGACGAGGCGCGGATCCGACCAGCGCTGCCAGTAATCGGCAATCGTGATCAGTTCCGCGTTGCCGTTCATCTGCATCGCGCCGTCGCCGACCATCGCGATCGCCACGCGTTCGGGGTGCACGAACTTGGCAGCGATCGCATATGGCACGCCGCAACCCATCGTCGCCAACCCACCGGAGAGCGAGGCGAGCATGCCGGGGCGCACCTTCAGATCGCGTGCATACCAGCCGGCGGACGTGCCGGAATCGCAGGTGAGAATGCAGTTGTCCGGCAATTGCGGCGACAGCTCCCAGAACACGCGCTGTGGATTGATCGGATCGGCGGGACTCAGCGCGCGCGCTTCGAGCACTTTCCACCATTGCGCGACTTCGCGCTCGATCTTGCCGCGCCAGCTGCGGTCGGTCTTGCGCTTGAGCAGCGGGATCAGCGCGCGCAAGGTCAGGCGGCTGTCGCCGACCAGGTTCACTTCGGTCGGATAACGGATGCAGAGCATGCGCGCGTCGCGATCGATCTGCACGCCGCGCGCCTGGCCCTCCTCGGGCAGGAATTCGGAGTACGGAAAACGCGAGCCGACGATCAGCAGCGTGTCGCAGGCGTCCATCATTTCGTAGCTCGGGCGCGTACCGAGCAGGCCGATCGCGCCGGTCACGAACGGCAGCGCATCGGCCAGAGCGGCTTTGCCGAGCAAGGCTTTCGCCACGCCCGCACCGAGCAGTTCGGCGACTTCCTCCACTTCGGCCTGCGCGCCGAGCGCGCCGGCGCCGATCAGGATCGCCACTTTTTTGCCCGCGTTGAGCACGTCCGCGGCACGCTGCAGGTCTGCAGGCGCCGGCATCACAATCGGCTCGGCGTAGCCGACGCCGGAGTGAATCGTCGCGTGCGCGTGCGGTGGTGCCTCAACGGCTTCGAGTTCCTGCACGTCGTTCGGCACGATCACGCAGGTCACCGAACGCTCGGCACAGGCGATACGCACGGCGCGATCGATCACGTGTCGCGCCTGCGCCGGCACGCTGATCATCTGCACGTACTCGCCGGCGACGTCCTTGAACAGCGAAGACAGGTCGACTTCCTGCTGGAACTGTCCGCCAAGGGCCGCACGAGCCGTCTGGCCGACGATTGCGAGCACCGGCTGGTGATCGAGCTTGGCGTCGTAGAGCCCGTTCAGCAGGTGAATCGCACCCGGACCCGACGTGGCGAGACACACGCCGAGGGTGCCGCTGAACTTGGCGTGCGCACAAGCCATGAACGCGGTCATCTCTTCGTGGCGCGCGCGCACGAATTCCATCTGCTCGCCGGCGCGATCGAGCGCACCCATCAGGCCGTTGATGCCGTCGCCCGGATAACCGTAAATGCGCTGGACGCCCCATTCGCCGAGGCGCTGGATGATGTAATCGCCGACCTTCTTGGTCATGTCGTACTCCTGAAAAACCGCCGCGCCGTGCGCCGGCAGGCAGTGCTTTGGACACGATCGGTCGCGTCGAGTTCGGCGCGTACGCGGATCGATCACTCGCGGTCGCTGGAATTGTCGGTCAGATGCTCGGTCTGCAGCTTCAGTCGTTCGCGCAATTTGTGCACGGCGGCCGAATCCACGGCACCGGCCTGGTTGCCCCAGCTGTTGCGCACATACGTCAGCACGTCGGCGATTTCCTGATCGGTCAGTTTCCAGGCGAAACTCGGCATCGTCAGTGCCGAGGGACGCGACAGCGCCGGACCGCTGCGCGAACCGGCGAGCACGATGTGCGCAAATCCGGTCGGATCGGATTGCTGAGCCACGGCATCGCGGCGCAGCGGCGGAAAGAAGCCGGGCTGACCCTTGCCGTCGCTGAGGTGGCAGGCGCTGCAGGTATCGGCGTAAATCTGTGCGCCGCGTTTCATTGCCGCAGCTTCCGCAGACGCCGCAGCGGTGGCAGTTCGTTCCGGCAACGATTTCAGGTAGGTCGCGATGGCGTGACGGTCTTCATCGCTGAGCAACGACGTGGAGAAGGTGATCACGTCGGCCATCAGTCCGCCGGCGTTCGCATGCGCATTGCGTCCGTCGCGCAGGTACGCAGCGATGTCATCGATCGTCCAGTCACCGAGTCCGCTGCGCTGATTTTCGGTCAGATCGGGCGCGAAATGCGCTTCGATCACCCCGCCGTAGAAAGGCAGTCGCCGCTTTTCCGCGCCGAGCGCGTTCTTCGGCGTATGGCAGGCGCCGCAATGACCCAGTCCGTTGACGATCTCGGCGCCGCGATTCCACTCCGCCGATTGCTGCGGATCGGGTGCAAACGGCGTTTTGTCGAGGAACAGCAGATTCCAGCCAGCGACGGACGCGCGGATATTGATCGGAAACGGCAGCTGGTTCGGCGGCGGCGTGCTGGCGACCGCCGGCAGCGTTTTCAGGAACGCAAAGATCGCATCGATGTCCTGGCGATCGACATGGGTGAACCATGGATACGGAAACGCCGGATACAGATGCTCGTCGTGGATGCCGATTCCATCGTGCATCGCGTGGTAGAACTGATCCGGCGTCCACGCGCCGATGCCGGTGTTTCGGTCCGGAGTGATGTTCGCCGAATAGATCACGCCGAACGGCGTGTTCAGCCCGAGGCCGCCGGCGAACGGCTGCCCACCGGCGACCTGATGGCACGACAGGCAATCGCCCACGCGCACGAGATATTGGCCGCGCCGCACCTGCCGGGCGTCGGCGACGCTGTCGTCGATCGGCGCGGTGAGCAGCTCGCGCGCGCCCGGCGGAGCGGCCGGCTCCGGCGGCAGAGTGACGACATGATGCAAGCTGCAGGCGATGAAGCCGCCGAGCACGACGACGAGCACCACGAGGATGCCGAACGTGCGCAGCAGCACCCGACGCGCGCTCATGCGGCCACCAGCGGCCCAGGAGATTTCAGATACTGCGTGATGATCGCGTGCGCCGAATGGTAGGCGAGCGCGGCGACCGTGCCGGTCGGGTTGTAGCCGGCTTGCTGCGGGAACGCGCCCGAGCCCATCGAGAACACGTTCGCGACATCCCACGATTGCAGGTATTTGTTGACGACGCTGTCGTGCGGGCTGCTGCCCATGATCGCGCCGCCGGTATTGTGCGTGGTCTGGTATTTCGTCACGTCCCACGAGCCTTTGCGCCGCTCGATCTTGATCTCGCGCGGATTCATCGCCCGCGCGACTTCGGCGGCGCGTTCGGTGATGTAGTCGGACATGCGGTGATCGTTGTCGCTGAAGTCGAACGTCAACCGCAGCATCGGCCGTCCGTGCACGTCGCGATAGGTCGGGTCGAGGTCCAGATAGTTGCCCGGCGTACTCATGCTCGCGCCGTGCACGCTGAGGCCGAACGAGCGCAGGTAATTTTTCGCCGCGGCGTGTTTCCATTGCATGCCCCACGCCGGCGTTCCTTCCGGCGTGTAGATCATCTCGATCGGGCGGCCGCCGGTGATCATGCCGGCGATGTAGCCGCCGCCGATGAAATCGAGTTTGGAGTGATCGAAATTGTCGCCGTTGAAATCGTCGATCACGGTCGCGAGCGCGCCGGCGCCGACGAACGGATTCAGCAGCTTGTCGTCGAAGAATGCGTGAACCGAGCTCATCGTCTGGTATGCGTAGTTCTTGCCGACCAGACCTTCGCCGGTCTGCGGGTCGTACGGCTTGCCGATTCCCGACAGCAACAGCAGGTGCACGTTGTGCAGCACGTAGGCGGAAAGAATCACGAGTTCGGCCGGCTGGAAGAATTCTTCGCCGGCGCTGTTGACGCAAGTCACGCCGGTAGCGTGCTTGCGATCGGGCGTGAGTTCGATGCGCAGCACTTCATAGCCGGTTTTCAAGGTGAAATTCGGCTTGGTCATCAGATACGGCAGCACCGTCGTCTGCGGACTCGCCTTGGAGTAGTTGCCGCAACCGAATTTTTCGCAGAACCCGCAATAGGTGCATTTGCCGAGCTGCGCGCCGAGCGGGTTGACATAAGGCTGCGACAGATTGCCGCTCGGGTGCGGAAACGGGTGATAGCCCAATTTCGCCGCCGCTTCGCCGAACAAAGTCGGCCCGTAGGTCTGCTGCATCGGCGGCGTCGGGTATTCGCTCGATCGCGCTCCTTCGAACGGATTACCGCCGGGCTGGATCGTGCCGCGCAGGTTGCCGGCCTTGCCGCTCGTGCCGCAGAGTTTTTCGAACGCGTCGTAGTGCGGTTCGAGTTCCTCGTAGGTGATGCCCCAGTCCTGCACGGCAAGACCTTCGGTGAAGCGTTTGCCGTAGCGTTGTTCGTTGTGGCTGCGCGCGAGAAAGTCGCTCGGCAGGAAGCGCCAGATCTGTCCGTTCCAGTGCACGCCGCCGCTGCCGACACCGGTACCGAGCAGAAACGAGCCGAGGTGCCGCATCGGCAACGCTTCCTGCGTCGCGTTGTTGCGCACGGTGATCGTGCCGTAGGTGACGTTCTGGAACAGATGATGTCGCCACATGTAGCGAAGTTCGTCCTGGGCGAAGGTCGGCGCGAAGTCGGTCGGCGTGTCGCGCCACGGACCGCGCTCGAGGGCGAGTACATTGAGTCCCGCATCGCAAAGTTGCTGCGCCAGGATCGCGCCGGTCCAGCCGAAACCGACCACCACCGCATCGACGGATTTCAGTGTCGTGGCCATTCTCAAGCCTCAGTCCAGCCCGGGCGGCCCTTGATGCTGACCGGTTGCACCGTCACCGGCTCGCCGTGCCGGCTGACCCAATCACTGTAGTCGTAATGGGCTCCGGGAAAACCGATCATCTTCCATGCACCCATGTCCTTGTTGCCGCCGTAGATCGGATCGCTGAAGTAGCCTTCCTTGGTGTTCTGCAGCAGCATCGTGAAGAAGGACTTGCTGTCCACGCCGTCTTCCAGTTCGACGGAGCCTTTCTCGAGATCCTTGAGCAGCTTGTCGCGGTCGGCTTCGCTGAGGTCGGCGAACTTTTTCCCGCCGAGTTGCTTGGCGCTGTATTGGTCGATCGCTTTGATCGCCGCGCGATACAGCTGAGCCGGACTGAAGCGGCTCTGATAACCCTGTTCCGGGACGCCCTTTTTCCATGGGCCCTGCAGGTAATAATGATCGCCGCGCCCGAACGGACCGGCGAGCTGGCGATCGAGGAAGAACGGCACGCCGGCCTCGACTGCGCCGGGACCGACTTCGTCGTTCGGGATCAGCCGCGAAACGGCCGCGTCGATGAAAGCGCGTTCGGCAGGCGTGAAGAAACGGAAGTCCGTTCCGCTGACCGCCGGCGGTGCATCGGCATGTCCTTCCTGCCACGGCATCACGCCGCGAATGGTGCGCGACGGCGCCGAGGCA
>Ga0207639_10003490_pt1 | contig 10581 bp, 7 predicted proteins | sample KBSCornC32_FD_184299 | JGI IMG/M metagenome (GOLD analysis project Ga0207639, IMG submission 184299) | Corn rhizosphere microbial communities from Kellogg Biological Station, Michigan, USA - KBS Corn C3-2 (SPAdes) (version 2) | ecosystem: Host-associated > Plants > Roots > Rhizosphere > Soil ...
CGGTCGCCGAATGCGCGGTCATCGGCGTGCCCTGCCCCGAGCGCGGCCAGAAAGTGAAAGCCTTCGTCGTCCCCGCCCCCGGCTTCGCCCCGAGCGAAGCGCTGGTCGCCGAACTCCAAACCCACGCAAAGGCCGAGATCGCCCCCTACAAATATCCGCGCGAAATCGAGTTCGTCGAAGCGCTCCCGAAAACCGCGACGGGTAAGCTCAGACGGAGCGAGTTGAGGAACGCAGACGCCTGAATTGATTCATGAATACTGGGAACGGCTAGATGGTCACGGAGGAGAGTTCGGTCCTATCCGCGAATCTAAAGACCAAGCTAGGTCGGAGCTACTGCCAGGTGCCCGGCTGATCTTCAGCATTCGAGCCTCGTCATGGTTCGAAGCGATGCAGCTGTATCATGAGCGTTTGGAGTACGGTGACTTTTACGCACCCGAAGATGTGCCTGATCATTTCTACACCGACGAGGAAGCCCGCGAACAGGCAGAATACCTAAGGCGAAGGACAGTTTGACGGGTCTTGTCTATCCGAACCAAATGTAATTTGCACCGCACGCTTATCCGCGTGAGGATGGCCCAAGCCTAGTTGCGCAAGAGGGGGCATCGCCATGCAACTCCACGTTCCGCACATCCCGCACCCGCACCTCGAGAACCGCAAGCAGGCGTTCGCGGCGGCGCGAGAGGAAGCGGCCAATTTCAACAGCAAGCTCGCGGTCAGGATCACCAACATCGTCGGAACGATGTGGTGCGCTTACGCCTTCGCTTTGCTTGCCCTCATCAGCCTTCCCGCCGCCATCCGCGCGGGGACGGCGACCTTCATCGCCTGGTTCGCTCAGACCTTCCTCCAGCTCGTCCTGTTGTCGATCATCATGGTCGGCCAGAAGGTCGCCTCGGCGAAATCGGACATGCAGCTCGACCAGACGTACAAGGATGCGGAAGCGCTCCTCGAAATCAATGACGACATGCACAAATTGGTGAAGCAGAACGTCCACCTGACCGAGCAGCTCAACGTGCTGCTCGGCCAGAACATGGAGCTCACCACGCAGATCAACAAACTGATCTGCAAAGGCGGGGAGAAGTAGGCGCCGCCCGTCGAGCGGCGCTCCTTATTCAGTGCGCCGGAGCCACCGCCGGGATCGCCTGAACGCCGCCAAGCTGCGCGACCAGCTTCTTGTAGGCGTCGAGGTAAGCGAGAACGATCACCTGCCCGATCTCGGTGTTCTGGTAGCCGTAGCCGCCGGCCGCCGCGAAACCGCCCCACCAGCCCGCGCCGCCACCGGCGCCCCAGCTGACGTCGGTCTTGCGCGCATAGCCTTCGGTCAGCGCTTCCTCCTCGGTTGTGCGCGCGTTCACCAGCGAGATGGTGACGTTCGCCTCGCCCTTCTTGACGTTGATCCCGCCAGCGAGCGCTCCGACCGCGCCCCAACCACCGCCGAAATGGCCGAGCAGCCCGCCGATCGCTGCGCCCGCGCCGCCACCGCCGCTATTCTTGTTGGTGCTGACGATGTCCGGCTGGAGGAAATAGTCCGCCGCCTTGACCTGTCCCGCGCCCATCCGCGATCCGGCCTGCAGCTCGCCGGAATCGGCCAGCGCGCGCTCCATGTTGCGGCTCGCCATCGCGCGGTCGCGGTTGACGATCGTGAAGCAGCCCGATTGCTGCACGAAGACCTTGATGATCGCTTCGGGACTTCCGAGGTTCAGCTCACGCCACCATTCCTTGTCCGGCGGAACGATCGCCAGGGTGCCGATGCGGTGGGTGCACACGGGGATCTCCGCCTCGCCCCGCATCTGGTCCTTGCGTCCAGAGCTCGGATCGGCGGCGGCCGACGTCGAAACCAGCGCGAGCGAAATGCCCGCGAGAAGCGCATACCTGGTCATGATCAAAGCCCCCTTTGATGGATTGCGCTTCTCTATCAGCGTCGGGGCCGAGTCGGAAGCGCCGATCCATCCGGGGCGGTGATCAGAAAGCCTTGGTGACTCCCGCGAAGAAGCCGCGGCGCTGGTCCCACTGCGGCGCACCGACGCCTACCCCTTCGCCGCTTCGGATCTGATACTTCTTGTCGAACAGGTTCAGCACGTCGGCGCGGATCGTGAGGCCCTTCATGAGGCCCGGGCCGCTGAAATTCTGTGACAAGCCGGCGTTGAAGACCCAATAGCCGGGAAGCTTTCCGCCATTGGGGACGATCCCGTTCGGATCGTCGGTCCTGAGGCCCGATCCGTAAACGAAATCCGCCGTCGGGACGAGCGACCCCAGCCCGTTCTTGATCGTGTAGCTGCCGCCGCCTGACGCCGTCCAATTCTGCGAATGGTCGGTGTAGATGTAATGGTTGCGGATGTAATCGAGTTCGTCCGGGGCGAAGAAATACTGGCTCGAGATGATGTCCTTGCCCTTCTCCGCGCCGCGCGCGAGGTTCGCATAAAGGTCGATGGCTCCATGCGTATAATTGCCGCTAACCTCGACTCCCCAGGCGTAGCCCTTCGCGTAATTGAACGGCGACAGGATCAGCCCTGAACCGAACTGCCCTTCGTCGAGCAAATCGCGCTTGATCTTGTAATAAGCATCGATCGCCAGCTTCAGCCCGCCATTGAAGCGCTGCTCGACGCCCGCATCGAAATAATGCTCGCGCTCGGCTTTCACCGGGTCCGCAAGCTCGATCTCGGGCTGCTTGGTCGTGCCGTCGTACAGCGCGAGCGTCGACGGGGCGATCAGCTCCTGCGGCGGCGGCGTAAAGTTGCGCGCGTAGCCGACATGGAGGGTCGTCAGGGGCGCAGGATTCCAGACGAGGTTGGCGCGCGGACTGAGCTGCGATTCATGCGTGAATGCGCGGACGACGTCGTAACGCGCGCCGTAGTTGAGCGTCAGGTTCGACGCGAGCTTCCATTCGTCCTGGAGGTAGACGCCGTACAGCTGCCCGTTCTTGCTGTGCTTGTCGGTGATCGCGAACGGAATGTCGCTGGTCTGATCGCCGTTGGCGTCGACCGGAAGTACGGTCGAGATCACGTCCGAATTGGTGTGCTCGTTCTGGAAGAAGACCCCGAAGCGGACGGTGTGGTTCTCACCGACGCGAAGGCTCCCGTCCGACTGAACGCCCGCCGCGAGGCTCGACAGGCGCGAGGCGTCGGCGAAGCCGTTGAAGATGATGTCGCCGTGGTTCGGATCGGGCGTGAACCTGGTCTGCGAATAGCGGATGAAGGGCGCGACTTCGAAGTTCAGATTATCGCCGGCATGTTGATAGGCCGCGACTGCGTAATGCGTGATCTCGCGCTGGTTCTGGTCGAGCGTTGCGGCGTCGAAGCTCGAAATGCCGTTGACCGTGAAGTCGCCCGACACGCCCGTGAGGTTCGGGATCTGGAAATGTCCGATGAAGCTCCCGCCAAAGACCGCGATCCGGCTGCTGTCCGACAGGATGTCGGAGACGTAGGCGAACGGCCTCCACTGGGTCGTCCGGTCGTGGATCGCATCCCGCGTCGGCAGCGGATTTTCGATGCCGAGGTCGTTGCGGAAATAGCTTCCCGACAGGAAGTAGCTGAAGTCGCCGGTCGAGCCCTTGATCATCGCGCTGGGTTCGAACCAGTTGAAGCTTCCGCCGTAGACGCCAATTTCGCCGCCGTTATCGAGGAGCCCCGACTCGGTCTTGAAGTTGATCACTCCGGCGGTCCGATAGCCGTACTGCGCCGGCAGCGTCCCGGTGATGAGCTGGATCGAGCTTGCGATCTTCGGGTCGAAGGTCGTCCCGAACCCGCTGATGCTTTCCGGCACGATCACCCCGTTGAGCCGGTACTGGATATTCGCATGCTCGTTGCGGATGTGGATGGTGCCATAGCTGTCCTGAACGACGCCGGGCGCCTGGAGCAGCGACTTGTTGAGCGTGAGATTCGTGCCGCCCGGCTGCTTGTTCAGCGCTTCCCGGTTGAACGTATATTGGCTGGCGCCAAGCGAGGGCGTGATCGAATCGCGCGCGGCGTCGAGCCGCCGGCCGGTGATGACGATGCTGCTCTGCCCGGCCGATGGCTTTGCGGCAGGCTGGGCCGTTTCTGAATCGCCCCGGTTTCCGGCAGGTTCGCCGGTCGCTTGCGCCGCAGCGGGCGTGAATGGAATCAGCGCGATTGCCGCGGCGGCGGAGTAGAGGATCGGTTTCATGGGGCGCCCTGAAGTGTGGAGAGCGCCCGTTAGAGTGGATGATATACTATCTCAAGCAAATGTTATAATATCACGGAGCCGGATCGGCCAACGGTCCGCGATCTTCGATGAACGACAGCTGCCGCTCCGATGGTTGCAGGATTGTAATTTGCTCTCGCGCCTGCCCCTCGACTAGTCATTCGCCGCGGATTGTGATGTGATACTATCCCACGGGGTGAAGCGGCGGGGGCCGCTCACGAACCTGCAACTCCGATCGGAGGGTGAATGGCGACTCGGTTTCGTCGGATGTCACGGCTTGCGCTGCTTGCGCCGCTGCTGACGACGGCGTGCGTCGTCGGACCGAACTTCAAGCAGCCCGCTCCCCCGCCCGTTTCGAGCTACTCCGCGAAAGCGCCGGAGACGACCGAGGCGACTCCCGGGGTTCCTGGCGGCAACGCGCAGCATTTCGTCACTGCCGCCGACATCCCCGCCGACTGGTGGACGATGTTTCACTCGAAGGCGCTCAATGCGCTGATCGAGCAGGCGCTCGCCAACAACCCCGACCTCAAGGCCGCGGAGGCCGCGCTTCGAGTCGCCCACGAAAATACGCTGGCGCAGCATGGCGCCTATCTTCCGCAGGTCGATGCGGGCGCGAGCATCACTCGGCTGAAAGACCCCTCGGCGACTCTCGCTCCGGTGCCGGCGAACAATGCGTCCGCCTACACCCTCATCACGCCGTCGGTCAGCGTTTCCTACACGCCGGACGTCTTCGGCTTGAACAAGCGCACCGTCGAAAGCCTCGCCGCGCAGGAACAGGCGACCCGCTACCAGATGGTTGCGACCGACATCACGCTGAGCGCCAATGTCGCGCTGGCGGCGATCACCGAAGCCTCGCTCGAAGACCAGATCGCGACTACCAACGAGCTGATCGGGATCAACCGGCAGATCCTCAGCCTGCTGCAGTACCAGAAGTCCAAAGGCTATATCGGCGGCGCGGACGTCGCTGCCCAGCAGACCCAACTCGCTCAGCTCGAGGCCTCGCTTCCGCCGCTGCTGAAACAGCGCGATCAGCAGAACGATCTCATCGCCGTCCTGACCGGCCATTATCCGTCGCAACTGGCGCCGGAGAAGTTCACGCTGGCGAGCCTGACCCTGCCCTCGGACCTGCCACTCAGCCTTCCGTCATCGCTCGTCGAACAGCGCCCCGACGTGCTTCAGGCGCAAGAGAATATGCATGCGGCGAGCGCGCAGATCGGGGTCGCACGGGCCAACCGCCTTCCCAACGTCACGCTAAGTGGAAATGCGGGCGCCAACGCGCTTTCCATCGGCCAGATTTTCGGCCCCGGTACCGGCTTCTGGAATCTCGGCGCCGCGCTCCTCGCGCCGATTTTTGACGGCGGTACCAAGCTCCACCAGGAGCGGGCGGCGCGCTACGCTTACCAGCAGAGTGCCGAGCAATATCGAAGCACGGTGCTGACGGCATTCCAGAATGTCGCCGACACGCTCGCCGCGCTCCAGCATGACGCCGAAACGCTGAAGGCCAGCGCCGCCGCGACCGACGCGGCCAAGACCAGCCTCGACCTCTCCCGCCTCCAGTACAAGGACGGCTATGCAGCCTATCTCGCGGTTCTCAACGCCGACCAGGCGTACCAGCAGGCGCGCCTCGCCCAGGTCCAGGCGGAAGCCGACCGCTTCACCGACACCGCTGCTCTCTTCCAGGCTTTGGGCGGCGGCTGGTGGCACCGGCCCGATCTCGTGAGCACCGCCGATGCCCGTTAAGCCGATGCGCCATGTCGCCGCAGCGCTTGCGATAATGCTCGCCGGCTGCTCGTCGTCGCCGGACCAGTCATCCGCGACGCCCGCGGTCGCCAACGTCCGGCTGACCAAGGCGCAGCTCGCGCATATCCAGCTCTATACGGTCGTGCCCGTCGGCTACCGCCAGAAGATCGAGGCGCCGGGAACGGTCGATTTCGATAACGACCAGGCAACCTCGGTCGTCTCGCCCTTTACCGGTCCCGTCACCCGGATCTTTGTCGCGCAAGGCCAGCACGTCTCGAAGGGCCAGCCTCTCGCCATGGTCGCCTCGGCGGACGTCGCCAATGCCGTCGCGGCGTACCGCAAGGCAGCGGTCGCCTCGGCCAACGCCCGACGCGTCGCGGCGGCGGATCGCGACCTTGCCGCGCACAACGGCATTTCCGAACGCGAAGCAGCGCAGGCGCAAACCGACGCGGCTAGCGCCGAGGCCGACAGGGTCGCAGCAGCCGAGGCACTGGCAACATTGGGCGCGGGGCCCGGGTCCGGTCTCAACGGGATCATCCGCGCGCCGGTGTCCGGAGTCATCGCAGACAAGACCGTGACTCCCGGCCAGCTTCTCCAGGCCGGCTCGTCCACCGCCTTCACCGTCGCCAATCTCTCGCAGGTCTGGGTGCTGGCTCAAGTCGCGCCCGACGATCTGTCGAAAGTCGGCGCCGGCGATGCCGCGACGATCGACCCCGGCAATGGCACCGGCCCGTTCCACGGCACCGTCCAGAATATCGGCTCTACGGTCGATCCGAACACACGCGCCATCGTCGCTCGCGTCGTCGCTCCGAACCCCGGCGGCCTCCTGAAAAAGCAGATGTACGTCGACGTCTCGATCGAGTCAGGCCGCGTCAGCACAGGACTGCTCGTGCCGGTCTCGGCGATCCTCCACGACGACGAGAATTTGCCCTTCGTCTACGTCGCTTTGCCCGACGGAAGCTTCGCCCGCCGCCACGTCACCCTCGGCTACCGCGACAGCCAGAATGAGGAGGTGACGAGCGGTCTCGCCAGCGGCGACCGGATCGTCTCCAACGGCGCGCTCTTCCTGCAGTTCATGCAGAGCCAATGACCGAAGGCGACGCCGAGCCGCCGAAAGCCGGCTCCAACCTCATCAACCGGATCGTCGCGCTCAGCCTCGAGCAGCGGATTCTCGTCGCCTTCCTGACCGTGCTTCTGATCGGCGCCGGAATCCGCGCGTGGGAGCGCCTCCCCGTCGACGCCTATCCCGATTTGTCGCCGCCGATGGTCTCGATCACCGCGCAATGGCCCGGCCATTCGGCGGAAGAGGTCGAGCGGCTGATCACCGTGCCGATCGAGCGCGAGATGAACGGCATTCCGAAGGAGAATAACCTTCGCTCGGTCTCGCTCTACGCCCTTTCCAGCATCGACATCACATTCGACCAGGACACGGACCGCAATTTCGCGCGGCAGCAGGTCTTCAACCGGTTGGGCGGCCTCGACTTGCCGAACGGAGTTGCGCCCGAAGTCGAGCCGCTGACTTCGCCGTCGGGCCTCATCTACCGTTACACCCTGCAAAGCCCCGACCGCTCGCCGACCGAATTGAAGACGTTCGAGGATTGGGTCGTCGAGCCGCAATATCGCGCGGTCCAGGGAGTCGCCGACGACAGCGGCTTCGGCGGCGGGACGATGCAATATCAGGTGCTGCTCGACCAATATCGGATGGCCGGCGCAGGAGTCTCGCCGCAGCAGGTTGAAAGCGCGCTCGGCGCCAACAACGGCAACAGCGGCGGCGGATTCTATTCGGAAGGCGGCCAATTCTATTACGTCCGCGGCCTCGGCCGGCTGACCTCGCTCGACGACATCGGCAATGTCGTCGTCGCCGTTCACGACGGAATCCCGACGCTGGTGAAGGACGTCGCGCAGGTCACGCTCGGGATCGCCCCGCGGCTCGGCCAGTTCGGCATCAACAAGCAGAATGACGCGGTCGAGGGCGTCATCATGCTTCGCACCGGCGACAAAACGCAGGACGTTCTGAAACGCGTCGAAGCGAAGACTCAGGAACTGAACACCTCCATCCTCCCCAAGGACGTGAAGATCGTCCCCTTCTACGACCGTTCCGACCTCGTCCATGAAACCGTAGTCACCGTCGGCAACAATCTCGCGCGCGGAATGCTGCTGGTCGTCGTGATCCTGATCTTCTTCCTCTACGACGTGCGCTCCGGCCTGATCGTCGCGCTCACCATTCCGCTGTCGTTGCTGTTCGCCTTCGCCTGCCTCGATCTGCAGGGCGCGTCGGCCAACCTGCTGTCGATCGGCGCCATTGATTTCGGAATCCTCGTCGATGCGGCCGTCATCATGGTCGAGAATATCTACCGCCGCCTGGCGGAGAGTGACGAGCGCCCCGGCAACCTCATGACCATCATCCGCGACGCCGCCGCGGAGGTCGACCGCCCGCTCTTCTACTCCGTCGTCGTGATCGTCGTGAGCTTCCTTCCGATCTACGTCCTCTCCGGCCCGTCGGGCGTGCTGTTCAAACCGATGGCCGACACGATGATCTTCGCGCTGATCGGCTCGCTCATCGTGACGCTGACCCTGCTTCCCGTCCTCTGCTCCTGGCTGATGCGCAGCGGCGTCCGCGAGCGCCGCAATGCGATCTTCGAGCGGATGAAGGCGTCCTACACGCGCGGCCTCGACCACAGCCTCGCCCGGCCGCGCGCGACCATCGCCGTCTCCGCGCTTTTGCTGCTCGCCTCGCTGCTCCTCTCGGCCGACGTCGGCGCCGAGTTTATGCCCCACCTCGACGAGGGCGCGCTCTGGGTCCGTGCGACCATGCCCTACACGATCAGCTTCGATGAATCGGCGAAGATCGTCCCGCAGATACGCTCGATCATCGCCTCATTCCCCGAAGTCACCGTCGTCGGCTCCGAACATGGCCGCCCCGACGACGGCACCGATGCGACCGGCTTCTTCAACGCCGAATTCTTCGTCGGGCTGAAGCCCTATTCGCAATGGCACGGCGCGATCCGCACCAAGCCGCAGCTGATCAACGGGATCAACGACAAGCTCCAGGAATTCCCGGGCATCACCTTCAACTACACCCAGCCCGCCGAGGACGCCGTCGACGAAGCCGAGACCGGCCTCAAGAGCGCGCTGGCGGTGAAGCTGTTCGGCTCCGACCTCAATGTGCTCGAGGCGAAGGGCAAGGCGATCAAGCAGGTGCTCGAACATGTCCGCGGAATCCGCGACGTCACGCTCGTGCAGGAGCTCGGCCAGCCGAGTCTCGCGATCAAGATCAACCGCGACAAGATCGCCCGCTACGGGATCAACGTCGACGACATCAACGGCCTGATCCAGACCGCCATCGGCGGCGACGTCGCGACCACCGTCGTTCAGCAGGAGAAGGAGTTCGACCTCGTCGTTCGCCTGCAGGGCCAGTACCGCAGCGACCCCGTCGCCATCGGCAACATTCTCGTCTCGACTCCCGACGGCCAGCACATTCCCTTGAAGGAGCTTGCCGACATCAGCGTCGGAAACGGCGCCTCCTTCATCTACCGCGAGGACAACAGCCGCTTCATCGGTGTCCAGTTCTCGGTCGAAGGCCGCGACCTCGCTGGAGCGGTCCAGGACGCGATGGCGCAGGTCTCGCGAAAAGTCGTGCTTCCGCAGGGCTACCGTGCCGACTGGGGCGGAGAATATAGCGAATATACCGCCTCGCGGGCGCAGCTTGCGGCGATCGTTCCCCTGACGCTTCTACTGATCTTCCTTTTGCTCTTCTTCCTCTACCGGAACTTCAAATTCCCCGCGATCGCGCTGATCGGCGTGCTGATGACAGCGCCCGTCGGCGGAATCCTCGCTTTGTGGCTGACCGGAAACCCGTTCTCGGTCTCGTCGGGGATCGGCTTCCTCGCTTTGTTCGGAGTCTCGGTCCAGACCGCGCTCGTCTACATCTCCTACGTCAACGAGCTGCGCCTCGCCGGAACGCCGCTTCGTGAGGCCATCCGCGAAGCCGCGATCCTGCGCCTCCGCCCCATCATGATGACCGCGCTGGTCGCCGCGCTAGGCCTCCTTCCGGCAGCGCTGGCCACCGGCGTAGGCACCGACACCCAGCGTCCGTTCGCCGTGGTGATTGTCGGCGGCCTCATCACCTGCCTCGCGATCGTCATCTTCCTGATGCCCGCGCTCTACACCTTGGTTGCGCGTGAGGGAGATCGGCTGGAGGTCTAAGCCGCTCGCAGCATCGTCATCCCGGCCTTGAGCCGGGACCCGCCTTGTCCTTAGCTGCAGCGATGGAAAAGCTCCCGTGCGTCTACGAGCGTAACTCGACCTGGCGTGATCTTGCCGACGACTTCGGATTTCCGCCGCTTAAACTGAAGTGAAGGCAGGTCCCCGGCTCAAGGCCGGGATGACGGTGGGGGCGCTTCGATCTGCGCGGCCGTATGAACGCCATCGCTCACAATCTGCTCGACCGCTTCCAACCGCTCTTCGACACGAGCGAGGTGAGCAGCATTCTGCTCGGCGATCAGCCGGCCCATCCTCTCCTTGTGCTGGAGCCACCGCCGGAACCCGACCCAAAGCATCGTCAGGATGACGACGCCGAAGACCGCCTCGATCAGCAGCGCTTCCTGAAAGGCGAAAACGTCGACGATGGGAGTGGCCACATCAATCTCCTCACCCGGACACGATGAGACAGCCAGTGTCGCA
>Ga0207639_10003491_pt1 | contig 10575 bp, 8 predicted proteins | sample KBSCornC32_FD_184299 | JGI IMG/M metagenome (GOLD analysis project Ga0207639, IMG submission 184299) | Corn rhizosphere microbial communities from Kellogg Biological Station, Michigan, USA - KBS Corn C3-2 (SPAdes) (version 2) | ecosystem: Host-associated > Plants > Roots > Rhizosphere > Soil ...
AGGCGGATGTCCTCGGGATATTCCTGGTCACCGAAAACGGGCATCGGCAGCTCTTTCGCCTCGCCGAGCACTTCGAGCTCTTCGATGAACACTTCCACCCCACCCGTGGGCAGGTTCGGGTTTTCCGTCTCGGCCGTGCGCGCCTTCACCCGGCCGTCGACGCGGATCACCCACTCGGCGCGGACTGTCTCGGCGACCTTGAACGCCGGCGAATCCGGATCGACGACGCACTGGGTCAGCCCATAGTGGTCGCGCAGGTCGATGAACAGCAGGCCGCCATGGTCGCGCACGCGATGCACCCAGCCGCTGAGGCGCGCATTAGCGCCGACGTCCGACGGACGGAGGGCGGCGCAGGTATGCGAGCGGTAGCGGTGCATGGTCGTCAACTCGATGGATTTGGCTGGAAAAGGGCGGATTCCCGGGCCGGGAAAAGCGCATGGGAGGTCCGGTTTGTCAAGTTGAGCGGGACGGTGCCGGAGCCTGTGCCCTGCAATGGTTCAACAACTTGGCCAAATCGACCTTTTGCGCCGCGCCGCCACCTGCTAACCAATGCGCCCGGGGCGTTTCTCGAAGCGACAAAGCGAGGCAATGGAGACCATCACCACCACGGCAGAGCTGGCCGCGTTCACGAGCCGAGCCGCCAAGTTCGACTTCGCCACTGTCGACACCGAATTCCTGCGCGAAACCACCTATTGGCCGAAACTCTGCCTCGTGCAGGTGGCGACGCCCGAAGAGGCGGTGCTGATCGACCCGCTGGTGCCGGGTCTCGACCTCTCGCCGCTCCTCGATCTCCTTGCCGACGAGAAGGTGACCAAGGTGTTCCATGCCGCCCGGCAGGACATCGAAATCTTCGTCAAGCTCAGCGGCAAGGTCCCCGCCAACATCTTCGATACGCAGATCGCGGCAAGCGTTTGCGGTTTTGGCGACAGCGTCTCCTACGACAACCTCGTCCGGTCGGTGACGGGCGTCGAGCTCGACAAGAGCTCGCGCTTCACGGACTGGTCGGCGCGCCCGCTCAGCGAGAAGCAGCAGGTCTATGCGCTGGCGGACGTGACGCACCTCCGCGACATCTACCTCAAGCTCAAGGCACAGCTCGACGAGACGCACCGCTGGAGCTGGGTCGAGGACGAGCTCGATACGCTGCGCTCGATCGACACCTACGTCGTCCAGCCGGCGCAGGCCTGGGAACGGCTCAAGATGAAGCTCAACCGGCCGCGCGACCTTGCCGCGCTCAAGGCGCTGGCGGGCTGGCGCGAGGCACGGGCGCAGAACAACGACCAGCCGCGCAGCCGCGTGCTCAAGGACGATGCGCTCGCCGAGCTCGTGGTGCAGCGCCCGCTGACGCCCGATGCCTTCGACAAGCTCCGGGCCGTGCCGCGCGGCTATGGCCGTTCGTCCGCCGGCGCAGAGATCATCGGCATCCTCAAGCAGGTCGAGGCGCTGCCGAAATCGGAGCTGCCGACGATGCCCGAGCGGTATCGCGGCCCCTCCCCTAAAGGCGCTGTGGGCGATCTCATCCGCGTGTTGCTCAAATCCGTCTCGGAGCAGAACGGGGTGGCGGCCCGCATCATTGCGACCTCCGATGAGGTCGACGCCCTGGTGCTCGACGACGACGCTGATGTCCCTGCCCTAAAGGGCTGGCGGCGCAAGATTTTTGGCGACAAGGCGCTGGCCATCAAGCACGGCCGGATGGGCCTTGCGGCGACCAATCGTGGCGTCGTCGAGTTCCAGATCGGCGCCGCTGAATAGGCGCCCTCCAGCCGATCGGGGTCAGTGGAAGCTGATCGTGGATTGCTTGTAGCCGGCGACCGTTGCGAGTTGCTCGAGCCGGGCGCGCAGGTGCTCGCCATCGAGGAAGGCGAGGTCGCCGGGGAGCTGCAGCACCAGCTTGCCGGCCTCGACGTCGAAACGGGTGCGCGGCAGGACACCGGCCATCGCGGCAGACATCGGGTAGGCGACGCGCATCAGCACGCCGAGGAGACGCGCCCGCTGGTTGCCGGCGGTGCCTGCCAGCGTCAGCAGCGCCGGGCTTGCGGCGCGATGCTTTAGGCCCATGTAGCGGACGGCCAGCACCTGGGAGAGGAAGGCGCGGCCGGGATGGTCGACGCCGACCATCGAGCCGTAGGCGACAAGGTCGACGCTCTGCTCGCCGCGATAGTCCGGATGGCCGCGCCAGCCGATGTCGGCGAGATAGCAGGCGACCTGCCGCAACCGGTTCTCCTCGGGGGTTTCGGTCGCGCCGATGGCCCTCAGGAACTGGCTGCTGAAACTGATGAGATCGTCGGCATGGGCTGGCGAGCGCGAACGGAGGAGGTTCATCTCCTCGGCCGCCTGCATCAGGGGGTCGATCTTCTGCTCGTCGCGATCGAGGAGGCTGTATAGATAGCCCTCTCGAACGCCTAGCGCCGAGAACACCACGGAGTCGAAGCCGCCGGCGCGCAGCACTTCAGCCATTACCGCCGCGCTATAGGGCACGAGGTCGCGCCGCGACGAGCTAACAATGTCAGTGCCGGGCATCGGCTTGCCGGCGGCACCCGCGGCGATGATCTCGGCACAGAGCGCCGCCACCTGGGCCGCATCGACCGTGTAGTGCTGCACCATATGAAGCGGGTATTTCGACTCCACCTGGAGGATTTTGGCGAACGAGCGCCAGGTGCCGCCAATGGCGCAGAAGCGCTTGGCCGGATGGGCTTTCAGCACCTTCGAGGTCTTGAGCCGGGTGCGGGCGAGGCTCGCGGCGCGGGCGGGTGAACCGCCGCTGTCGTCCTGGAGGCGAATGACGCCGAGCTGGTGCGTTTCGCCCACGGCGTCCTTACCGCGGACGAGCGAGGAAAGCTCGAGACTGCCGCCGCCCTGGTCACCGACGACGCCCTCGAAATCGGGAATGCCGGCGACGACGCCCAACGCGGCGTAGTGCGCCTCGGCCTCACCGGAAAGCACCTGCACGTCCGCGCCCATGATCTGCTCGATGGCAGAGACAAAGCTTGCGCTATTCGCCGCATCGCGCACGGCGGATGTGGCGAGGACGTAGACTTTTCCGACCCGCATCAGCCGCGCGACCAGCGCAAAGCGCTGCATCGCCGTCAGGGCGCGGTCGATGTTCTCATCGGCGATGCTGCCGGTCTGGGCGAGGCCGCGGCCAAGGGCGCACGCGGATTTTTCGTTGTAGAGCGGCGTCAGCGCACGGGCGTGCCGCTCGTAGACGACAAGCCGCACGGAGTTCGAGCCGATATCGAGCACAGCCACGGGCTCGGCGCCCTGGATGCGGCCCTGTGCGGTCGGGTCGGCGTCAACGCCCCAGAATTCGTTCACTCGCTGGTCTCGTCGGTTTCTCGCGCGAGCGCACTACCACGCCCCGAGAGGGAGGCGTGAGTCATGAAATAGTTATGGGCGTTGAGCGGTTCCTCGCCCTCCTTGAGCCGCACGCGGTGCGAGGAGCCATCCGGCAGCACGTCCCAGCTCTGCTGGTTGTCGCCGAGATAGGTGACCATCATGCGGTCGAGAATCTGCCGGTGAACGGTGGCGTTGACGATGGGCACCATCACCTCGACGCGCCAGTCGAGGTTGCGCTCCATGAGGTCGGCCGAGGAGATGTAGACCTTGGCCTTGCGCGACGGCATCGGCTCGCCCTGGCCGAAGCAGTAGATGCGCGAGTGCTCGAGGAAGCGGCCGACCACGGACTTGACGTGGATGTTGTCAGAGAAGCCGGGAATGCCGGGCCGCAAGCAGCAGATGCCGCGCACGATGAGCTCGATCTTCACGCCGGCTTGGCTGGCGCCATAGAGCGCGTCGATGATCTGCGCATCCACCAGGGCGTTCATCTTGAGCCAGATCGTCGCCGGTTCGCCGCGCTTGGCGAATTCTACTTCCTTGGCAATGCAGTCGAGCAGGGTCTGGCGGAGGTTCACGGGTGAGGCGGCGATCGATTCGAGCTCGGTCGGCCGGGCGTAGCCGGTGATGAAGTTGAAGACCCGCGCCACGTCGCGGGTAATCGAGGGATCGGTCGTGAAGTAGCTGAGGTCCGTGTAAATCTTGGCGGTGATCGGGTGATAGTTGCCGGTGCCGATGTGGCAATAGCTCATCAGCTTGCCCTGCTCGCGCCGCACCACCTGGCTGATCTTGGCGTGTGTCTTGAGCTCGATGAAGCCGAAGACCACCTGCGCGCCGGCCCGCTCGAGATCGCGGGCCCAGCGGATGTTGGCCTCCTCGTCGAAGCGAGCTTTTAGCTCGACGAGCGCCGTGACGGATTTGCCGGACTCGGCGGCGAGCACCAGCGCCTTGACGATCGGCGAGTTGGCCGAAGTGCGGTAGAGCGTCTGCTTGATCGCGACCACGTCGGGGTCGCGCGCCGCCTGGATCAGGAACTGGGCCACCACGTCGAAGCTCTCGAACGGGTGGTGGACGATCATGTCCTTCTGCTTGATGGCGGCGAAGATATCGCCGTTGAAATCGCGGACACGTTCAGGGAAGCGGGCCTGGTAAGCCGGGAATTTGAGGTCGGGCCGCTCGATGTCGCAGATCTTGGCGGCGTCGGCGAGGCCCAGGAAACCCTCGACCTCGAACGTATCCTCCGGCCGGGCGCTGAGGCGGTCGCTGATCTGGCGGCGGAGGGCGCGCGGCATGCGCTTCTCGATCTCGAGGCGGATCACCTGGCCGCGGCGGCGCTGGCGGAGGGCGGTTTCGAACTCGATGACGAGATCGGCCGCCTCGTCGTCGATTTCGATTTCGCTGTCGCGAATGATGCGGAACGAGCCGGAACCGACGACCTCGTAGCCCGGAAACATCTTGTGGAAGAAGAGGTTGATCAGCGTGTCGATGGTCACGACCTCGATCCGCCCCTCCGACACCAGGCTCGACGGCAGGCTGATGAAGCGGTCGAGATTGGTCGGTACGCGGACGAGCGCGGTCAGCGTCGGCGAGCCCCCGGGGCGCGCGAGCTCAAAGGCCAGCGTAAAGCCGAGATTGGGAATGAACGGGAAAGGATGCGCAGGGTCGACCGCGATGGGCGTCAGGACCGGGACGATTTCCTCGCGAAAGAGCTTCTGCAGGTACTTGAGCTGGTCGGGCGAAAGGTCGTTTGCCTCGTGGATGACCACGTTGGCGGCGAAGAGTTCCTCTCGCAGCGACTGCCAGTAGTCCTGCTGCTCGAGGTTGAGATGCTGGGTAAGGGTCGCGATCTCTTCGAGCTGCTCGGTCGGCGTCAGGCCATCGACGCTCTGCTTCGAAAGCCCGGCCCGCACCTGGTTCTTGAGGCCGGCGACGCGGACCATGAAGAATTCATCGAGGTTATTGGCCGAGATCGAGAGAAACCGGAGCCGCTCGAGCAGCGGATGCGCCTCATTGCCGGCTTCTTCGAGTACCCGCATGTTGAACTGCAGCCAGCTCACCTCGCGGTTGACGAAGCGGGCCGGGCTGGTGCGCAGCGCCTCGACGTCGGGGGACGCGACCTCGACTTCGGCGATCTCGCTCATCTCATTCATCGTCGGCCTCCCAATCGAGCCCTTCGGCGTCCTCGCCACGGTCGAGGCGTCGCTGGCGCAGCGCTCCTGCCGCAATGGCGCGGGTGATGGCGCTGCCCCGCGCTAGCGCGGTTCGGTCCATCAGCGCCACGAGGGCAACGGCCTCGGCAGGCGAACGCTCCATGCGCGGCACCACGTAGCCAATGATCTTCGGGTCGACCGCCACTTGCCTGTCGCCGAACAGTTTTACCAACATTTGCGACAATTCACTGTCGCCTGGCGGTGTCACAAGCAAGTGGGTGGCCAAACGCGCCCGCGACTTGAGGTCCTCGGTCGAATACGGCCAGTTGGCGATCGGTTCGCGGGCGGTCATCAGCACGTCACGCCTGTCGCGAATGCTTTGATTCGCCAAATGGAACAGGGCCGCCTCATCATAGCCCGCGCGGTCGACGTCCTCAATCAGCAGCGGCTGCCGGCCCCCGGCCCGTGCCATTTCCTCGATCTCGGACGGCGACGGCGTTAGCGCACCGGCCCGCACCGCCCAAATGCGCGCGAGGTGCGATTTGCCGACGCTCGCCGGTCCGACGAGGAGGGTGAGCGGGCCCGGCCAATCCGGCCATGCCGTGAGATGCATGAAGGCGAGACGATTGCCTTCGCCGACAACGAAATCCTCTTCCTCGTGCGAGGGTGTGTGGCCGAGCTCGAGAGGCAACTGGCCGCCATCGGCGTCCTTGCCAGAACCTGGGCCGTCAGTCGGCGAGATTGGTGTCGACACGCGGGGCACCACTTCGTCCGAGATAGAGCTGGCTTTGCTTATACTTCGCAATGGCGTAACGGGTCAGCACCGCTGCGATCGCCGACAATGGCACGGCGAGCAGCAGGCCGACGAAGCCGAACAGCGAATAGAAGGCAAACAGCGAGAACATCAGCCAGACCGGGTTGATGCCGATGCTCGACCCCACAAGCTTCGGGTAGAGCACGTTGCCCTCGAGGAACTGGCCGAACACGAAAATCAGGAAAACGACGAGGATCAGCCAGTAGTTGGGCCAGAACTGCACGGTGGCGATAACCATCGACAGGATGAAGCCGGTGAAAAAGCCGACGAACGGGATGAAGCTGATGAGGCCGGTGATGAGGCCGATGGCGAGGCCGAAGCTGATGCCGCTGAGCGTCAGGGCCGTGGCGTAGTAGATGGTGAGGAACAGCACGACGCTGCCCTGCCCGCGCACGACGCCCGCCATCGAGTGATCGATGTCATCGAGGATTTGGCGAATCTCGGTCTTGTGCTCGAGCGGCAGCAGGCGATCCGTGCCATCGACCATGCCGCGCCAGTCGAGCAGGAGGTAGAAGGCGATGACGGCGCTGAAAATGATGATGGCAAAGACCGAGATGACCGTCAGGCCGCTCTGCGTGACGTAGAGTGTCGCCGTGGCGGTCAGCGCCGGCAGGTTGTTGAGCCATTCCGTGAGGCTGGTTTCGAATTGCGCCACCCGCTCTGCGCCGAACCAACTGTTGAGCGAGGGCATCCACTGGTTGCCGAGGTTGCGCAGGCCCGTGACGTAGTCCGGTAGACGGAACGCAAGACCGATGACCTGCTGGGTCACGGCCGGCAGGATCAGCACCATGACGCCGACGATGATGGCCAGCACGAACAGCAGCACGACCGCCGTCGACCAGGCGCGGTTGAGACCGGTGCGCTCGACGCGGTTGACCAGCGGGTTGAGCAGGTAGGCGAGCGCGAGACCAATGACGAACGGCAGCAGGATGCCGCGGAAGGTCCAGATGATCAGCAGGCTGACGACGGCCAGCGCGACCCAGATCAGGACTTGCGTTCTAAGTGTGATCAACCGGCCAACCCTTGCGTCCCAATGGTGGAGCCGCTAAGCAGCGCAAGTACTGGCGAGGCCCGTGAAACGCAACGTTTATCGGCTCCCCTCGCCTCGCCGCCCGCTCGCCCCTAACCGGCTCGAGGCCCATGTCCGACGCGCAAAACCTGCCATCAAACGGGCTCTCGTACAAGCAGGCGGGCGTCGACATCGATGCGGGCAATGCGCTGGTGGACGCCATCAAGCCGGCCGTCCGCTCGACGCGGCGACCCGGCGCTGACGCCGAGATTGGCGGCTTCGGGGGCCTGTTCGACCTCAAGGCGGCAGGATTCACCGATCCGGTTCTGGTCGCGGCCAATGACGGCGTCGGCACCAAGCTCAAGATCGCGATCGAGGCCGGCAGCCATTCGACGATCGGCATCGACCTCGTCGCGATGTGCGTCAACGACATCATCGTCCAGGGCGCGGAGCCGCTGTTTTTCCTCGACTACTTCGCCACCGGCAAGCTCGATGTCGGGGTCGGTACGCGAATCGTCGAGAGCATCGCCGAAGGCTGCAGGATCGCCGGTTGTGCCCTGATCGGCGGCGAAACGGCCGAGATGCCCGGGATGTATGCCGGCAAGGATTATGATCTCGCCGGCTTTGCCGTCGGCGCTGCCGAGCGCGGCACTCTCCTGCCCCGTGCCGACCTCCAGGCGGGCGACGTGCTGGTGGCCCTCGCCTCTTCCGGGCTTCATTCCAACGGCTTCTCTCTGGTTCGCCGAATCGTCGAGGTTTCCGGCTTCGACTGGTACCTGCCGGCGCCGTTCGACGAGCGCATGAGCCTTTCGGAAGCGCTGCTCGTCCCCACCCGCATCTACGTGAAGCCGCTGCTCGCCGCGCTCAAGGCGGGGCTCGGCATCAAGGCGATGGCGCACATCACCGGCGGCGGGTTCATCGACAACATCCCCAGGGTGTTGCCCGATACGCTGGCGGCGCACGTCAACCTCGGCGTCATCGACGTGCCGCGCGTTTTCGACTGGCTGTCGCGGGTGGGCGGCATGGATGAGCGCGAAATGCTGCGCACCTTCAACTGCGGCGCCGGGATGATCATCGCGGTGGCCGCCGAGGATGCCGAGCGGCTGGTCCACGCGCTCAACGCCGAGGGGGAACGCGCCGTGGTCTGCGGCGAGCTTCGGCCGCGCGACGGCGAGCCGGTGACGTTTTCGGGCAAGCTGGCCCTGTGACTGAACGCAAGCGCGTCGCCATCCTGATTTCGGGCCGCGGCTCGAACATGGAAGCGCTGATCCATGCCGCCGAGGCGTCGGACTATCCCGCCGAGATCGTCGGCGTGCTGTCCAACAAGGCCGATGCGGGAGGGCTCGCGGTGGCCGCTGCGGCCGGCATTACCACTGCCGTGCGGTCGCATCGCGACTTTGCCACCCGCGATGACTTTGACGCTGCACTCGACGGGGTGCTGCGTGGCTGGGCGGCGGAAATCGTATGCCTTGCGGGCTTCATGCGCCTGCTGACGCCCGGCTTTGTGGAAAAATGGGAGGGGCGGATGCTCAACATCCATCCGTCGCTGCTGCCAGCCTATCGCGACCTCCATACGCACGAACGGGCCCTGGCTGACGGCGTCTCGGAGCATGGCTGCACGGTGCATTTCGTCACCGCTGGCCTCGACGAGGGGCCAACCATCCTCCAAGCCCGGGTACCGGTCCTGCCGGGAGATACTGCCACTTCCCTGCAGGCGCGGGTGCTCGTCGAGGAGCATCGCATCTATCCGCAGGCCCTGGCGTTGGTGGCGCGAGGCGACGTGCGGCCCTAGTTGTCGAATTCGGCCAAGGCCGCGCGACTATGGCCGGCAAGAGCCTGAGGAGAGCATTGTGGCCCATATCGACGACGACCTGACCGACCTCGAAGCGCACGGCACGCCGCCGCTGCCGCCCGCCGCCATCACCGGCTACGCGGACAATGAGGGCGCGCGCATCTGGTACGCGAGTTTTGGCGACGGACCGCCGGTTGTGCTGCTGCATGGCGGCCTCGGCAATGCCGGCAATTTCGGCTACCAAGTCCCTGCCCTGCTCGATGCCGGCTACCGGGTCATCGCCATCGACAGCCGTGGACAGGGGCGTTCGACGCGCGACGAGCAGCGCTACACCTACCAACTCATGGCGTCCGATACGCGGGCGGTGACGGATGCGCTCGGCATCGCCAAGGCCGCCATTGTCGGCTGGAGCGATGGCGCCGCGACCGGCATCGTGATGGCGAAAGAGACGCCCGAGCGCGTGACCGGCGTGTTTTTCTTCGCCTGCTGCGTCGACGAGACGGGCCTCCACCCCTTCCGCCTGACGCCGGTGATCGAGCGCATCTACAATCACCACGTCCGCGAGTACGCCGCGCTGTCGCCGGTCGTCGGCGGGTTCGAGAAGATGCGTGACGACCTCGGGCCGATGCAGCAGGGCGAGCCCAACTATTCGGCCGCCGACATGGGGACGATCCGCGTGCCGGTTTGGAGCGTCGTTGGCGAAAACGACGAGTTTATCAAGGCCGAGCACGCCGAGTACATCGCGCGCAGCATCCCTGGCGCCCGCTTCGTACTGCTGCCGGGCGTCAGCCATTTTGCGCCGATGCAGCGGCCGGAGCTCTTCAACGACACGGTGCTGGAGTTCCTCGCCACCATCACGTGAGGCCTGCTCCCATCACGCAAATTGATGAGAGCAATCGTCAAAATCGGTTCGACGCTGGCGGCGACCTCCCCTACCTTCAGCACAAAGGGAGAACGAAATGGCAGCGCGATACTGGTTTCTCATCATCCTGATCGGCGCCATCTGGGGATGCTCGTTCTTCTTCAACGCGATTCTGATCCGTGAAATCTCCCCGCTCTGGGTCTCGGCAGGCCGTGTCACGATCGGCGCGGTCATCTGCTGGCTCTATGTTCTCGCGACGCGCCGTAAGCTGCCGACGGATCGCCGGCTCTACCTCCAGCTTCTGCTGCTCGGCATCATGAACTACGCGGTGCCGTTCGCGCTCTTCCCCTTCGCCGAGGAGCACCTGGCGAGCGGCATCGTCGGGGTGATCAACGGCATGACGCCGATGACGACGGTGATCGCCTCGCAGTTCTGGCCGGGCGGCGAGAAGGCGACCTGGAACAAATCGATCGGCGTGCTGATCGGCTTTGCCGGTGCGGCGCTCCTCGCCTCGCCATCGTTCGGCGAGGGGGCGGGCAACCAGATCGTGGCCCTGCTCGCGGCCTTCGCGGCGACCTGCTGCTATGCGCTGACGCTCAACTACGCGCGGCGATTCAA
>Ga0207639_10003497_pt1 | contig 10564 bp, 8 predicted proteins | sample KBSCornC32_FD_184299 | JGI IMG/M metagenome (GOLD analysis project Ga0207639, IMG submission 184299) | Corn rhizosphere microbial communities from Kellogg Biological Station, Michigan, USA - KBS Corn C3-2 (SPAdes) (version 2) | ecosystem: Host-associated > Plants > Roots > Rhizosphere > Soil ...
CAGCGGTTACATGTTCGATCCTTTCTTCCATAGTCGCCTCCCGAACTGTACTGACATTTTAAGTTGCCACCGGCTTCAGCTAGTGGAAAAGCTTAATCCATCAAATTTGACTTAGCCACCGAAGGTGGCGGCAGAATTTAGCCCCACTCGTGAGAGTGGGGGTCGAGTTCGTCTTAGAAGATAGAGCTATCGTAGATAGCGACAGAGCGTCTGTCGCCCGTTACACGGGCTTAAAGGCTTTTTTCAACCTTCCCCAGGGCTCACGCCCTGGGCTAAATTCTGGCGCCCGTTACACGGGCTAAGACTACTTTCCATCCGACGAATCAAACTGTTGAAGGACCTAGGCGCAAACTAATTCCGCAACGGCTTCCCCGTTTTCAACATCGCGGCGATCCGCTCCTGCGTTTTTCTTGTCCCGCAAAGCGAGACGAACGCCTCGCGTTCGAGATCGAGCATATATTGCTCGCTGACAAAAGCTGTATGATTCAGGTGGCCGCCGCTCATCACATTTGCAAGCTTTTTGCCGACGACTTCGTCATGGTCCGAGATATATCCGCCGCGTTTCATAATGTGCAGGGCAAGTTTCATCGCAGCTTGAGCGGGTTCGCCGAGAACCATAATGTCAGACCGCGGAACCGGCTGGACGTAGCCCAAAGAGTCGAGGTTCAGAACCTGCTGTTTAGCGTCCGCAATAAGGCGGTCGCCGTTCATAGATATCGAATCGCTATCGCGAAGAAATCCCCAAGCTCTTGCCTCTTGCGCAGAGGTAGCAACCTTGCCCATTCCGATCAGCTCAAACGTTTTTTTCAAAAATGCCAGTGGGTCGGCGTCAGGAGTATTTTTTGCTGCGTCCATCGCACGCATTGTCATTTCTTTTGTACCGCCGCCGGCGGGGATAACGCCTATTCCGACTTCGACCAGGCCGATGTACGTTTCGGCCGCGGCTCGAACGCGGTCGGCGTGCAGCGTTATCTCACATCCGCCGCCGAAAGCGTATCCGTACGGCGCGACGACGACGGGTTTTGCCGAATAACGCAGCCGCATTATCGCTTTTTGCAGCGCGGCAACCATCATGTGAATGTCGTCCCATTCTTCCTCTTGCGCGGCCATCAGCAAAAGCATAATGTTTGCGCCAGCCGAAAAATTACCGCCCTGGTTGCCAACGACAAGTCCTTTGAAATTTCGCTCGACCTCGTCGATTGCAAAATTCATCATCTGGACGGTGTCGCCGCCGATCGAGTTCATTTTCGAGTGAAATTCGAGACATGCCACGCCGTCTCCAATATCTATGAGCGAAGCTCCAGGGTTCGATTTAATGACGCCAGTCCGTTCTTTGACCGACTTCAAAACCAGCACTCCGGGACGTTCAGGCATTGGTTTATATTCGCCGGCAACCAGGTCATAGAACGAATGTTTGCCGCCCTCATTCTTATAAAAACTTGCCGCGCCCGATGCGAGCATCTTTTCGACATTTTCGGGAACGGGTTGGCCTTCGCTGCGCATTCGTTCGGCCGACTCAGTAACGCCGACGGCGTCCCAGCTTTCAAAAACACCGATCTCCCAGCCGAAACCCCATTTTATCGCGTTGTCGATCTCGACTATCGTGTTGGCGATTTCGGGAATGCGATTAGCCGCGTATCGAAACGTGCGAGACATCGTTTTCCACAAAAATTCGCCAACCTTGTCGTCGCCCCAGACGAGTTGCTTCAGGCGCGTCGAAATATCTTCAATTTGTTTTGCTGCGTCGAGCGACGCAAATTTCGTTTTCTCCTGCGGCTTGTATTCAAAAGCGTTCAGGTCGAGTTCGAGGATCGCGGTTTTGCCGGCCGCATCTTTGGTTTTTTTGTAAAATCCGCCACCAGTCTTGTCGCCCAGGAGCTTACGTTCAAGCATCTGGTCGATAATGGGCGGAATGTTAAAGATCTCGCGGTCCTCGTCGTCCGGTACTGCCGGGTACAGGTTTTTGTTGACATGAACGAGCACGTCCAGCCCGACAAGATCCGACGTTCGGAACGTCGCCGAACCGGCATGGCCGATGGCTTTTCCTGTCATCTGATCGACCTCGGTCGGGGTAAAGCCCATCGCTATCATCTCATGAACGGTCGCCATCATTCCGAATGTACCGATGCGGTTTGCGATAAAATTCGGCTTGTCTTTTGCCGGAACGACGCCTTTGCCAAGCCGTTGGTCAAGAAAACCAGCGATCTGGCAGGCGATCTCGCCGCTGGTCCACTCGGTCGGGATGATCTCGACCAATTTCATATATCGCGGCGGATTAAAAAAATGAATGCCGAGAAAATGCGACTTGAATTCGTCCGAGAACGGCTCGGCAATGGACCTGATCGGAATGCCGCTTGTGTTTGAGGCAATTACGGCCGACGGCTTGCGATATTTTTCTACCTCGGCGAAAACCTTGTGCTTGATATCGAGATTTTCGACAACCGCTTCGACGACCAGATCACAATCACCGATCTTTGCCATATCGTCGGTAAAATTGCCGACCGTTATAAGCTTTGCGTTTTCAGCCAGCATATACGCCGCCGGGCGCGTTTTGGTGAGTGCCGCAAAACCTGCATTGGCGATGCGGTTTTTTATCTGCGGCGATTCAAGCGTCAGGCCTTTTGCTTCTTCTTCAGGTGTGAGTTCGCGCGGAGCAATATCGAGCAGCAGCGTCGGGACCCCGGCGTTTGCCAGGTGTGCGGCGATGGTTGCCCCCATTGTTCCCGCCCCCAAAACTGCGGCTTTTCCGATATTCATTTTTTGCGTTCCTCTCAAGTTTGCTCTTTGGTCGGCAAGGACCGCGGCCTCGGCGGTATTAGTCATAATTTTGCACTGACTTTAAGTGCTGAAATTATAACTGAATGAACGTTCATTCAGCAAGCGGATTTGAGGAAAATATCCCTTTTTCGGTCATCTTCCATACCCTTGTTAAACAGCGGAACACTAATTGCGAACAGCACTTGCACTGTATTGTACTCAAACACGGGCACGGCCAACGCGACCGCTAAATAGAGTACCACTTCAAGGGGTCTTTTATGTTGTATGCTATCAGAACGCGGCTCGTCGCAGTCGCCTTTCTTCTTCTTGCCTTCACCCCCACCAATTCACTTGCCCAAGAACCAAATTCGGAAAACGTAAGCGTAGATAGGGCGCAAAAGCCGGTGTCAGATTTTATCAGCCTCCGGTCCGACGCTTCAGCAGTTGAAACCGCGCCCGGCGACGTTTCAGACCTGGCCTCTGCGAAACCTGCGGACGCCGTCGATTTTAACAATCTTGGCGTTCGCTACGCCAAGCAGAAACATTACGACGAAGCCCTTTCCATGCTGGCGCGTGCAGTCAAGCTGGATCCGAAGGTTCGCTCGTTCTATGTCAATATGTGCAACATTTATGACAAGATGGATCGTCCGCAGGATGCCTTAGATGCCTTGCGGCAAGCTGCTAAACTTGCTCCGTTCAACGGTGTCGAACAGGCGAAAGAGTGCGAACTGCTGCTTTTTGCAGAACAAAATCAGGAGTCGGTCATCTGTTACAGAAGCTTTGAAGAGAAAACCCCGTTGGATTACGTGTCTAAAATAAATTTAGGTATCGGCCTGATGCGGCTTGAGCGGTGGAAAGAGGCGGACGAGGCTCTGGAACCCGTCGAGGCCGAGATGCGGTTTAATGCCCACTATTACAATGCCATTGGTATGGTTCGTTATCACACCAAGCAATACAAGGGGGCTGTCGAGGCATTCAAACGGGCAACCGAGTTGGCTCCGGAGGAGATGGATGCTCGGTTCAATCTGGCCCTGGCACAGTTGGCGATCCGGGACAAACCCGGTGCTTTGAGCCAGTATAAATTCCTGTCCGAATCGGACCCGAAACTTGCGCAAGAGCTTTATCGGATCATTTACAGAGACAAGCTGCTTTTTGTTGACAATAAATAGCACGGACAACCGTCTCCGCCTTGACTTCAAAACCGAATCCGTCGATACTTTCTCACATCGTTCAGGAGCAGGACAAGTCTTCCGCAAAACGAACTGCTGTAAACCCTTTGCACCGTCCTTGTGTTCTGAAAAATTAATAGAAAAAACAGGAGATTTTTTTTAATGAATAAGCTAATTCTTCTACTGCTGTCGTGTCTATTGCTGTGCGTCGGTATCAGCGGGCAGACGATGACGGATACGCAAACACCTGCAACTCACATCAAGACCGAAGCTAAGCCGAAACGTCAGATCTTTCGCGCAAACAAGAGTCAGATCACCGACGTTCAAAAAATGTTGAAAACGAAAAACATCTACAACGGCGAAGCCACCGGCAAGCTGGACGATGCGACACGGGTGTCGATCAAGTCTTTTCAAAAGGACAACGGCCTGAAACAAACCGGGACGCTCAACCGAGCCACGCTTGAAAAAATGGGTATCGAGCTGACGGACAAGCAAAAACTGATACCGGTTTCGCCGAACTCGTATGCGACCGAAGGCGACAATAAATCCGATGCATCGAAGCCGAAACGCGTCATCTTTCGCGCGACAAAGGATCAGATCGCCGATGCGCAAAAGCTCTTAAAAGAAAAAGGAATGTACGGCGGCGACGAAACCGGAAAACTGGACGACGCCACCCGCGAGGGCCTGAAAAAATTTCAGGAGGCAAACGGGGTAAAGGTAACCGGAACACTTAACCGTGTAACGCTCGAAAAAATGGGCATCGAGCTAACCGAAAAGCAAAAAGGCGACGCCGCTACGAACAAGTAGCAGCGGCAGCGGCAGCGGCAGTAGCACTAGCAGTTGGCAATAGGAGGAAAGACTTTTTCTTGCTGCCTGCTGCAACTGTTACTGCCTACTGATCTTTTTCCTGCTATAATCTTCCACCATGAAAATCCTGACTTCCCTGTTCCTGCTCTTGGTGTTTTCAATGACCGGTACCGCCCAAAATTCCAGCATCGAGTCGGACATTCGCGCCGTGATGAACGACCAAGTCGCGGCGTGGAATCGCGGCGATATCGACGGTTTTATGCGCGGCTATTGGAATTCGGACAAGCTCACGTTCGTCTCCGGCGCAAACGTCACACGCGGCTGGCAACCGACGCTTGACCGCTACAAGAAAAATTACGACTCGCGCGCAAAAATGGGGACGTTGAGTTTCTCGGACCTCGAAATTACCGTGCTTTCAAAAGACGCCGTTGTTGTGCTCGGCAGTTGGTCGCTCGCCCGCGAAAAAGACAACCCGCACGGCAAATTTACTCTCGTTTTTCGCAAATTCAAGGACGGCTGGCGGATCGTTCAGGACCATACAAGCTAATAGCGATGGGCTGGATTCAAAAAATGATTCGCAAATTGAAATCAAATCGGTTGGGGATAGCAGCGCGCCAATTTAAATATGATGACAAATTTGCCGATGCTGCCGAGACCTATGCACAGCAGGCCGATATCGATCTTCCGGCAAACGAATTGATCTTCGCCGACGAATGCAAGTATGCGTTCGAGATGTGGATGAAAGCCGGAAATCCACAGAAGGCACTCGAACAGGCGCGACGTGCTCTAAACGGCTATTCGCGGGGCCACTGGCTCAAGGGTGAAAACCCTTACATCGACAATCTGACCGAAATGGTCGGCGACCTGAGAAAGGCAGACCGGGTCGATGAGGCCGACGCGTTTCTATCCGACATCAACAAATATCTGATCTCGATAGGCGAGCAACCCGTTATCGTTACGTTGTCGGGCAAACAGCGGTCGTACCCCGAAGCTTGTCCACATTGCGGCGGCACGATCAGCTATCACGGAATGCTTGATGAGATAACATGCCCTTTTTGCAACGGCGTCGTGCATGCTTTGAGTTGATCTAAAAGCAGTTGCTGGACAATTTGGATCTGAAAGATCTGGCGCAAAATATGTCCCTCTACGTCCTATATGTCCTCCTTATGAAAACCTTCGAGACATCAAACCCAAGATTACTCGCTGACAAAAATTTGGCCTGTCACAAATATTTGGAACCCTCAACAAACTTCCCGCGTAAATGAAGTCGCTATGAAAATTACTCTCTTCGGTTTCATCTTATTTTTGTGCAGTATTTCATTAGGTTTTGGCCAAGCGGCTCAGCCGGCGGCGGTGCGTATTGACGCAAACTCAGCCAAAGGTTTTTCTTATCCTTATTATTTGCTCGTACCGCCAGAATTAAAAACAGCTACTGTAAAGCAAACCCATACGCTGCTGGTCATACCCAATAACAGCGGCAAACTGGATGACGATTTGGCTGTTCAAGAAAACGATGTCAAACGTCGAATCGCTCAGAACGGAGCGTTCGCGGGTCCGTTAAAAGGGGCTGTTTTGATGCCGGTTTTTCCACGGCCGAAGACCGGTTGGCGTATTTACACCCACGCTCTCGACCGCGACTCGCTTATTACCGATCGGCCGGAATACAAACGCCTCGATCTGCAGCTTATCGCCATGATCGACGACGCCCGCGAGCGTCTTGCCAAAGATGGATTAGAATTCGACAAACAGGTTTTTATCACCGGGTTTTCTGCGTCGGGCATGTTTGCCAACCGGTTTACATTTCTTCACCCGACTCGCGTCAAGGCCGCCGCGATAGGTTCGCCCGGCGGATGGCCAATTGCGCCTTCTGATACCTTTAAAGAAAAAACGCTGCGATACCCGATAGGAACGGGCGATCTCAAAGAGGTCTCGGGACATAAACTGGATATAAAACATCTGCGAAAAGTGCCACTGTTCCTGTTCATTGGCGATCAGGACACGAACGACTCAGCCATTTATCGCGATTCTTACGAAGATCAGGATCAGGACCTTATTTTTGAGCTATTCGGAAAAACTCCGGTCGAGCGTTGGGGAATTTCAGAAACTCTTTACAAGCGGAACAGGTTAAACGCAGAATTCAAGCTCTATCCGGGAATCGAGCATAAGGTAACGCCGGAAATGCGCGATGACATTCTGAAATTTTTCCAAAAATACATCGATTGAACCGACTGCAAAGTGACGACTTGGTATATACTGCTTTCATTCAAATCCTTTGATTCTGAGGCTTTCAATGAAAAAGATATTTCCAGTCGTCATTGTTTTGTTGTTTATTTCGTTTGCGTTTGGGCAGAGCTACACAATTCAGCAGTATTTGAATATAAAATCGGCCGGCTCGCCGACCTTTTCGCCGGACGGCAAGCGGATCGCGTACCTCACAAATGTCACCGGAACGAGTCAGGTCTGGGTTATCGACCTGCCGAACGGCACGCCGAAGCGGCTTACTAATTACGATGACAATGTCAGCTTTGTCCGCTGGCTCGGTGACGGCAGCGGGTTGATCTTCGGCAAGGCGATCGGCGGTGACGAGAACACGCAGTTTTTCTGGATGAAACCCGACGGCAGCGGCGTCCGTGCGCTGACGGACGAGCCAAAGGTGCGGCACAATTTCGGGCTCGTTTCCGAAGACGGCGATGTGATCGCGTACGCCTCGAACAAGCGCGATAAAAATTATTTCGACATTTACGCGATGGACATCGCCACCGGCAAGGAGGTCTTGCTTTACCAACAGGACGGCAACAATGACATCGCGACACTCAGCCCAGACGGCAAGAAGATTATAGTGTCACGCGACGGCACGGAACTGAGCCTTGATAACAACCTGTATCTCGTCGATCTGAAAACAAAGCATGAGACGTTGCTAACACCTCACGCCGGAGCGTCGGAGTTCGGCGATGTTCACTTCACGGCGGACGGTTTGGTTTTTACGACAGACGATAGCCGCGAATTTTCGGGGCTTGCTCAACTGCGGCAGAAAAACGCGGCGGGTGACGATTGGAGTGATAATAACCGCGAAGTGCAGATGATCGACAGCCCGGATTGGGATGTGAACGCTGTCGAGATGACCGACTATCCGAGCGTGATGGCTTACACCGTCAACCGCGACGGCTTTTCCGAAGTTCATCTACGGCAAGTTGAAACCGACGGCAAGCCGCTAATTACAACTGTTGCCGACAAACAGGAAACCGTAAAACTGCCGGCGCAAGGCATCGTCGGCGGGCTGACGTTTTCAAAAGATCAAAAGAAACTCGCATTTACGTTCAGCGCGGCAAAATACAACACGGACATCTGGATGTACGATCTTGCGTCAAAAAAATTGACGCAGGTTACAAAAAGCGATCGGGCGGGCATTCCGCAAACTTCGTTTGTCGAACCAAAGCTAATAAAATTCAAAACCTTCGACGGGCGAGAAGTGCCTGCTTGGTATTATGAGCCAAATCGTCGGTTACCAGCCAGATCAGCCTTAGATTCCGATAAGCCAAGAGGTATAAATGCCAAAGCTAACCAGACGAATAAGGAATGGAGAATGGAGGACGTTTCCGCCTTTGGCCCCAAGCCGAGTGTTCGGACTATAGTCTCCGTCCACGGCGGGCCCGAAGGCCAGGAACGTCCAGGCTTTAACGCTCTTTACCAATATTATCTTTCACGCGGTTATGCGATCCTTGCGACGAACGTTCGCGGTTCGACCGGTTACGGCAAAACCTACACGCATCTCGACGATGTAAAGAACCGAGAAAATTCGGTAAAAGATCTTGCTTATGCCGTCGAATGGCTCAAAACCCAGGGCGGGGCGGACCCGAAACGAATAGCCGTTATGGGCGGCAGCTATGGCGGATATATGACGCTTGCGGCGATCACGCTTTATCCTGATCTGTGGGCAGCGGCGGTCGATACGGTCGGCATCGCAAATTGGGAAAGCTTCTTAAAAAATACGTCCGGCTATCGACGCCGTCAGCGCGAGGTCGAGTATGGAATGTTGGACAAAGATATCGATTTCCTGCGTTCCATTTCGCCCATAGCAAAAGTTGACCGAATCAAAACTCCGCTGTTCGTCATAGCCGGCAAAAACGATCCGCGAGTTCCCTACACCGAAGCCGAACAGATGGTCGGCGCTTTGCGAAAACGCGGAGCCACCGTCGAATATAAACTCTACGACGACGAAGGCCACGGCGTCGCCAAACTAAAAAATCGCTTAGAGCTTTATCCGCTAGTCGCCGATTTTTTGGATAAATACATGAAATAAGAAATTTAACGCTGGGTTAATTTGGATCTGTTTCGTGTCTTTTCGTGTTGTTTCGTGGTTACTGCTTCAAAACGTAAAAAGCTGAAACCACTAAATTACACTAACGAACACTAAACAGATCAGGATCAGATTTTATCCGTGCTCCGTTCTTCTTACTCCAGTTCTTACGACTGCTTTTCTTTCATCGGAATCGTGAGCCGCGTCCAAAGCCCGTTGAACCTTTAGGCCATCCTCAAACGTCGCGGCCCATTCGATCTCGGTTTGCCCGTCGCGGATGGCTTCGACTATCTTCGGTGCGAAATTCATAAACCCGCGCGTAAAGCCTGTGTCCGCCATTCCTTGAACCGGTTCGGCAAAATCGACCTCGACCTCGGCCCAATCGCTCTCGCCGGTTTTTGCGATATAAACATCGCCGCGATGTTCGACACGCAGTGCGCCGCCGGTTCCGTAAAATTCGATACGGTTGCTGTATTTCGGCCCTTCAGTCATCGAAACTGACACTAGGCCGGTCGCATCCTCCGTCAAGTCGCCATCCGCAAATCGCAGCAGCATGTTCGATTCGTCATCTGTGGTCACAGGCCGCATTTCGCCCTTCGCATCGCGGCGTTCCTTTACCTGCGATTGCAGCTGGCAAAAAACGCTTGAGATCTCCGTACCCAAAAACCAGTTGAACGAATCTATTATGTGCGAGCCGACCGCGCCGAGCGCTCCGCCGCCTTGTTTGACATCCGACCACCAATTCCACGGAACGTCCGGATTGCCGCGACCGGGTGACTGAAAAACATATTTTGCGTGTCTGATCTTTCCTATCTCGCCGTCGCGAAGCATCGAATACACCTTTTGCCTGCCCGGCTGAAAACGCAGCTCGTGATCGATGAGCGCCAGTAGATTCTTGCCGCGCGCTGCATCAGTCATTTCCTGCGCCTCCGCAACATTCATCGCCATCGGCTTTTCGCACAAAATGTGTTTGTCATTTTCGATAGCGAACAGCGTCATTTCGCGGTGCAGATTCGGCGGCGTGGTTATGACAACAATATCGACGCCGTCGTGCGAAACGGTCTCGCGCCAGTCCGACGTAAAATGCCCGATGCCGAACTCTTTGGCGGTTGCCTCCGCGTTCTCCATGCTGCCGCTTGCGACAGAAACGATCTTCGCTCCGTCACACGCCTTAAACGCCGGTATTTGCACCTTTCGTGCAAAACCCGTCCCGATAATTCCGATCCCGACTTTTTCGCTCATATTAAAAATTAGAAATTGTGAGCCCCAAAAACTCTGTGCACTTTGTGAATATCTTCGCGGCCTTTGTATTAACGGTTTTGTTTTTAGCACAAAGAACCACGAAGACATAGACGCAAAGAACGCAAAGTTTGTAGGCTTCTTCCTTATCTAAAATTAACGCACAAATCGCCGCGCAAAACAAAAAGCGTGGATTTTCTTGTCCACGCCTCACTTTCGATTTATCACGTTGAACCCGTGTTTTATTCCAATCCCATTTCCAGGCTGGGTTCGACCAATGCTTTTAGCTTATGGC
>Ga0207639_10003500_pt1 | contig 10561 bp, 5 predicted proteins | sample KBSCornC32_FD_184299 | JGI IMG/M metagenome (GOLD analysis project Ga0207639, IMG submission 184299) | Corn rhizosphere microbial communities from Kellogg Biological Station, Michigan, USA - KBS Corn C3-2 (SPAdes) (version 2) | ecosystem: Host-associated > Plants > Roots > Rhizosphere > Soil ...
CTTTTCCCACGCCTCGACCTTGGCGTTGAGACTGGACGACGCGGTATCCCACAGCGGATAGACCTTCGCGATCATGCGCTTCTGCGCAAAGTCATCGACCTTCAGTAGCTGTCCCGCTTCATTGAGCGTCGGGTCGTCCGTCACGGCCGCCTTCGCGTCGTGGATGGCGCGTAGCGAAGTAAATGCCTCGGTGAACGCTGCCTTGGCAGGACCGACGTAGGAAGCGGTATCGTCGTCGTAATCTGCGATGGTGAGCATCGCGGCTTCCGGGTCCAAATCGAGGCTGACGCGGGTGTCAATTTCATCGGCCATATCGAACTACACTTTCGGCTGATAAGTTACGGTAGGCTTATGCGTAACTAACCGGCGCGAAGGTCCGCAAGGTATTATTTTGTTATTACAATAGCTTAGCTCAGGTCCGAGGGTTGCGAACGCAAAATACTACATTTGCCGTTCCTGACTTTTTGCTTTGAACTACATGCGCTTACGCGGCCTGTGGGGCTGCTACAGCACCGGCAGAGGGTGGCCACACCCCCAGCCCCGGCGCTGCTCGCTATGCGTAACGATCACGCTTGCCGTTAAGGTGGACCGGGGTCAGGCGCGCGCGGGCAACGCTGAGGTGCTACTGCCAAGCGGATTATGTCGTTGTCTCTGTCCTCGGCATTACGAACAAATCCAACTTCAACATAGCTGTCCGCGTGGACCGCCCCGCCAAGCGGCTCAACCTTCTTCCAAGCGAAGCCAACTCGGTTTTCGCCATATCGAAATCTCTCTCCCGCCACGGACCAATATTCGTCCGCGACGGTAGTCTTGCTTGCGGTAGGTAAGCCGGGATGAAATTCGCTCAGGCAACCTCTGACCGTCAGGTATGTCCCGTCGCGGGCAGCCTGCCTTGCCCCGCTTGCAACGCTAACCGCAGCCCAGGTCGAGTAAATGACTAGAGCCCACCAGAACACCGCAAACAAGGTGAAATGAATGCTGCGCCACTTCCGCCAATTATAACGCCATGACAGGTATGCGAGCAGTATTAAGACGAATCCAGCCACCCAGAATATCGCGAGAAACCACCACGGCGGCGTGATAGCTTCTGGCTGCGAAACTAGGTCAAATACGACGACGGGTGGCAAGAACGAGGTTGTAGGCACAAGCTCACCTATCATGACACAAGTCCTCGTGCGACTGCGAGTTTGGTGGCGGCCACAGGGTAGGAGCGGCGCATTCTCGGTTAACCCTACCGTAGCGATCGTAGCCGGAGCGTAGCCGCCGCTTTGCTACGATTCCTAACCACAGAAAGCGCGCAATTGTGCGGGGTTGCGGGGGGAGGCCGGGAATCGTAGCCAAAATAGCCGCTGCCGCGCGTTTGCGGGGGAAAGGGTAGTTCAGCCTGCGCAAAGTAAGGAAGGAAACTGAAATTACTCCTTTGGTGCTATGCTACGGCTGCTACGGCCCCCACGCTCGCCCCTGTGGCTACGGCTACGATTGCTACGATTCGGCAAAACCCTAGGGTTTGTGCGGGTTTAGGGTGGCTACGATAGTAGCAAATGCCGGAAATTACGCGGCTACGATTGGCTACGATTCCGGCTCTGCATGTGGTCAGCTATATTGCGCGATCACTTGCGGAGCGATGACGACCAGCTTGGTCTTGCTTCCCAGCATGGGCAGAACGCGCACCCGCCCATGGTCGCGCAGCAGTTCCAGCGCGTCTTCAAGCCGCCTTTTGTCCCGAACCGGAGCGGGTCCGTTCTGGCGAATGGTGTTGACCTTCATCTCGAATGCTTGCCCCGCCCAGCCCGCCTCTTTGTATTTCTGGACCAGCCACCCCTCCAGCAGTTCAGCGTTGCGCATTTCCTCCGTAACCTCCGCAGCCCGCCCGAAACGCACCGCCTCGTTTAGATACCAGCGCATGAGGGCGCAGGCGTCCGCCATTGTCTTGCGGTCGATGAGGTTGTGGTTAGGCATGGTGAAGACGTGGAGGCAGCACGCAAGGCGGGCAACATTCTCAGCGGCTTTGCTGGCTACGTCGCGGATGCCCGAATAAATGCCATCGCCACCAAGATACTCCTCCACCTCGTTGAGGAAATTGATCCAGACGGACTGGGCGTTCTCGTCGAACCTGATGTGATTGGTAATCAGCCTGCCCAACTGGTCGGTCGCGGCAGGAGCCTGCAGCAGCAGCATTGCCCGCTGGTGAAAATCAGCCAGACCCACCATCGGTCCCGGCTCCCTATAGAAGCGCGTCCCCATTGTCGTTTCTGGGTGGCTGAACAAGAAGCGCGCGAGAAACCCGATGCCGCGGGCCAGCCCGTCATTCTGGCTGATGAATTTCTGCATGAGGTTGGGCTGGAGCATCAAACCCATCGTAACGCGCACACTTTCAAGGTTGATTTCGCCACGCCCGATGCGTCCTTCGACGATGGGTCCGCCGTCCCACAAGCTGTTGGTCTGCGCCATGCTGCGCGTTACCTGCTCGGGCTTCATGGCATGGGAACCGAAGACAACACCCGCTTCAGAACTGATGACAGCAGCGATGGGATAATCGCTTAGGTGCTTTAGCAACGCTTCGGACGTGTCGTCTCCGCGAAGCATTCTCGGTGTCGCCCCCGGCTTCTCCGGCGGGTCACCCCGTTCGCCCTCTTGCCTATCCCACGCTTCCCATTCCTTTTGGTATTCGGCGTCCCGTTGCTTCTTCTCTTGCCGTTGCCGCGCTTCCCAATCGCGAATGGGCCTCATAAACTCGCTGTCGACCGCCGTTTTTCGTTCCCCACTCTCTGCCACCGTCAGGAAGAACAGTGACGAGGGACCGTGCAACCGCCCATTGCGGCTGACGCTGAATTGGGTTTGGACGACTGCGGACACGGCTGACAGTGCAGAGGCCGCGACCAGTGCCACCGGCGCCTGGCTGTGGTCAGCGACCTCCTGCACGGCCTGCCTGATGATACCGGGTAGGCGGTCCACAGGATAATCCATAGATCGGCTGTCCTGACGAAGCGGCTTGGGGTCCCAGCCCGCATTCCGCATGGCTTCTGCGTGCGCGGCATCAGATAGGTCAGCCATGACGCGCCTCCCCGCCGGTGGGGGTAGTAGGGGATTTGCGCCCGTCGCCATCCGCACTCGGCGAATTTTTACGCGACGGTGCAAATTGCCCAAAATGTTCGGGGCATGTTGAGGTTTGCGACCTCTCCCCGAGGCCGGTTACAATGGGGCTGTTCACGTTGATACCTTTCGGCGGCAGGGGTAGCGCCCTGCCGCTATTCGTGACGGGAGGGGTCATGCGTTGCCGGGGTGGCTCACGGTGGCGGCGCTGGTGCTGTCGAACTTGCGCGCGGCCTTCCACGCCTCGATGTCGGCAGGGTCGTAGCAGACCCCGGCTTGCTTGGACTGGCCCAGCTTGATGAAGCGCGGGCCTTTGCCCTTGCAGCGCCAGAAGCGAAGGGTTGCGGGGGTGACGCCGATCAGCTCGGCGGCCTCGAAATGGTTCAGGACTTTGGCGGTCATACGATGATCCACGGAATGCGAGTGCATTGCGCTGTGGTCACCAGCACCAAAAGAGCCGAACGCCCGTCTGGCTGTGCCCGGTGAACTAAGAGGGGTGAGGAGCACCCTCCCGCATGTCCGGGGTCGTCTCTGGAACTTACCTCGCGTGCGCGCCCCAGTGCGGCGCGACCCCCGACTAACGGGTGCAGCTACATTGTTAGCACAGGCTTAGCGGCCAATGTTGGATAAAATGCGGGTCCGCCGTTCCGAACCGGGAGCCGCAAATCGGCAACGATCACGCCGACAGATTTTGAATCCCTAAACGGTCGTGGGGGTGATTTGGAGGGGTGGCCTATCGACCGATTTGCCCGAGTTGCGCGATTTGAGCGACCGACTGCGGCTCGATGGCCGACCTTCGCTGTAAGGCGGCGTGGGGCGCGATCGCCGCGCTGCCGCCCCTAACCCTGCGGCGCGCTGGTGCCGCCCCTGCTACCCCGGCTGTAGCGGCCCGCGCCGTGCATCACGCGCGCTGCGGCAGTGGCACCACATTCGCGCCCGCTGCCTTCGCCGCTTCAAGGTCGAGCCAATCCGCAATTTTCTGCGCTTCCGGGGCGAGCCACTGGAGGTTCGTCGTGTCGAAGTAGTGCTCGGCGGTCACGTCGCGCGTGATGTGGTTAGTCAGCAGGTCGGTGCGGAATTTCTCAATGCGGCACTGGCGCAGGGCGATGTTCGTGTAAGTCCGGCGCAGCGCGTGCGGCGTGATGGCGCTTCCAGCAACGCCGCTTAGCTTCTTCATCAGATCGCGCGGGTCTTTGATATGGCCCAGCACTCCCCACGACGGGAAGACGTATTCGTTGTCCTCGACCCTCGGACGCGCCTTCAACAGCTCCACGGCCTGCGTGGACAGCGGCATTGATACCGGGTTGGAATTCTTCGGGTTAGGTAGATGGAAATACGCATCTTCCAGATGCACCTGGCTCCACTTGAGCGAGGAAGCTTCGCTGATGCGCAGGCCGGTGAGCATGAGGAACCGCACAAGGTCGATGCTCGACATGGTGTCGCGGTTGTGGGCGGTGGCGCGCCATTCAGTAAGCGCCTGCCACGCGGCACCGACCTTATTGTCGAGGATGCGCGCGGTGCGCGGCTTCAACCGCACCTTGTCGTCTCGCAGGATGCCAACCGGGTTGTGGGGGATCAGCGGCGAGCCATCCGCCCGCTTATGCTGGCGCGCGGCGTAGTTGAGCAGCGCCCCCAGCACGGAGAACGCCTGATTTGCTTGCCCCGGTGAGCCACCCTCGCGATTACCACGCAGACCCTTCGTAAGCATCTCGCGATACCGGGTGCGGCACATATCCTCGGTGATGTTGACAACCGGCTTGTCCTTCCACGCCTCAAACGTCGTCCGCACATGCCGCTCAATGGCTTCCTTGCTGGTGGCCTTCAGCTTACCGGGCCGGGACACGTAAGCATCGCAGACAGCCTGCAAGGTGATCTTCATCGCCTCGCTCTGGCGCTTCGTGTCGCGGGGGTCGTTCCCCATCCGCATGGAGCGCAGATGCTCCTTCGCCACGTCTCGCGCCTGATCCACAGTGAATACGCCATAGGCGCCAATGGTGATGCGGGCTTCCTTACCGCTACCCTCCACCCTGCCCTGCACGACGAAGGTGATCTTGCCCTTGGGCGTCACGCGCGCGCCGAACCCCTTCACCTCCGCGTCCCAATGAAACTCGTCCTTGGGGCCGGGCTTGATGCGGTCAACGACCGTCTTTGTCAGTTTGGAAGCCATTGCGGGAAACCTCGTAAGCATGTCATAAGCAGCTTGCGCTAACTTACGGCAACCTACGTAAAACGTCCAGCGGCCAAATACGGCTGTTTCCCTTAGCCCGACTTGCTTATGACAACCTCTGCAAACATGCGCTAACGCCAGTTACGCTAAACTTGAAAACCGCCGTGGGTTCACGCCCACCGTGGGTTCGAATCCCACCCTGTCCGCCAGACTATGACCATTAACGTATTGATTATCCCTGATATTTCAACGATAATTCTTGGTCGATCCCACATATGATACCACACGCAAATCTAGCTAGCCCCGAGCGAATTGCCTTGGAGGATCGATAGACCGTGGACAATAGGGCGCTGTGGGCGCGCCTGCTAAAGTTGCTAACGCGACTTCAAGCCGTCCAGGGAAACATGCGTTCGCCTACCCGTTCTCCAGTCCAAAGGAGAACATCATGACCATGAAGCAAGAGATGGGCGGAATGACGCAGGCAATGAACGTCGCCGAGAAGGCCAGCCACGTTGACGACGATGCGGTTACGATCGCTGCCGATGACGCAGGCGCGACTGCCGCAGCCCAGAAGATCGGCGAGGCGCTGGAAGATGACCAGCCGGACAACGCCACTCGGGAAACACAGGAGTCCGACGATCGCACGCAGCAGGCCACCTCACCAATCGGCACTGCGCCCAAGGATGCGGCTTCTGCGGAGAAAGATCGCGAACTGGTCAAACAGGCGAAGGAGAACGCCCGCCTGACGGATGAGATGATGGAAGACGGCGGGTTCGGCGATCACGTCGGCACGGAAGCCGATTAGGTGGACGATAGCGACGTTAGCGACGTTAGCGCCCACCCCCGAACATTCCCGCTTTCGCCTGCTTGCGAGCATCGTCCCTCAAACTCTTGACCAGATCCTCTTGCTGATCCGAGGACAGCCCCGACCAGTCTGGGGAGCGTAGGTATGGACTGAGCGACTGATAGGTCAGCTGCCCGGCCTTGTTCTTATACGCGCGAAACTGATCGTCGGTGGCAGGCTTTCCGTCGCTCTTGGGTCGCCCTGGTACGCCGACATTGATCCCCGACCGCAACAGGGCAGCGTTCACCGGATCATTGCGGCGCGTGCTCTTCCAGATCGGCGAGATGATGTTCGGCCCCACGCCGCCTTCGTTGACGATCGGCTGACCCCAGACATTCGTGCGCGCTGGCAGTGATTGAGACAGCACGGGGATGCGCGCCTTGATAGCATCGATCGGCTCGCGGGCTTCGCGAAGTATCGGATCAGTGGTCCGCGCCACCTGAGCAACACCAGCAGGAACCGCGATCGATCCCGCAAGCCGCGAAATCAGTCCCTTTGCACTTCGGTCAGGATCATCGATCGCCTCGACCACAGACGAGATGCCCGACAGCCAAGTCTTGTTGGACAAGTTCTTGAGCACCGCTGCCGCGACCAGCGCCGCCGACTTCTCGCGCTGCTTCTCCGTCATATACTCCGACGTGCCGGCGAGATCGGCCGCAACGCCAAGCGTGGATGCGATCGGATCGAGACGCTGATAGGAGTAATAGGTATCGCCGATACGGATCGAGTAAGGCTGCCAGCCGTCCGCATTCAGTAGATCCTTTGCGCCTTCATCGGCAGGACCGCTGCCAGTGATGTGACCTTGCGCCGCCAGATCCGTGACGAGCATTCCTAGCCCGGTCCCAAGCGCCATCTTCGCCAGCGCCAGATCGCGCTTCGCGCCACCGGCCGCGAAGTCGGCCCGCCATTCCTTCACGACCGGCGCAGCAGGCGACCGCTCCAGCACATATTTGAAGATATTGGACGGCGTACGGATGAACGGCAGGAACAGCTTCAGAACTGGCCATTCTGCCGTGATGTTCTGAAGGCCCTGGCCGACTTTCCCGAGCGGGCGCTGGAACGTGACGTAACGGGCATAATCGAACGACCGCTCCAGCATCTCATCGGTGGGATTGGCGGATAGATCGGCAACGCGCCGGTTGAAGGCATCGCCCTTCAGACCTTCCTTCGCGGCCTGCCTCACGGCCAAGCCGTTCAGTTCCATGCGGCGCCCGATACCCTTGAACAACTCGTCCTCTGCCGACAGCAGCCGCGTAGGCGTGCGGATGATCTTGCCCTTGAGGCCGGAGATGGCTTCGCGCTCGGCGCTCTCCACCTTCGACAGGGGATCGAGTGACTGGCCAGTCCGCGCCGTGCGAGCGAAGGCGCGCAGACCTTCCTTCGTGCCCTGCATCAATCCCACGGCGCGGGCGCCTATCTCCGACCCCATCACGCGATCGACCTCGCCCCTGCTGAACGCTCGACGGACGCCGCCAAGTGCAGCGGCGGCAACATGCTCCGGAAGCTGGAGCGCCGCCGTCATCGAGTTGGAGAGGATGTTGACCGCGTGCGTCTGCGGGCCAGACAGCAGCGAGTTGTACCAAAGCTCGATCAGCTTATCCTTGAACTTCGGCTTGAGCGCCTTCGCGGCAAACTCGTTCACCTTGGCCGGATCGTTCGTGACCTTCTGCAGATCGATGATCGCCTTGGCCGCATTCTCCAGATCATCGCGACCGCCGGCGTTATCCAGCATCTCTTTCAGGACCCGCCCACGCGGCAATCGTGAATCCGCCGACATACGGAATTGCGACAGCGCACGCCCAGCTTCAGCCGTGGCCCCAGAGACCTGCTCCTGAATAGCCACATGCCGCAGCCAGGCACGCCGGAATGATGCAAGATCTTCATCGGACCCACCGACCGACTTGCGGGCCATCGCCACCAGTTCGTCACCGGACTTCGCGAGGATCGACCTTGCAGCCAAAGCCTGCTCAGCATTGAGCGCCTGCCCCTTGCGACGGCGCAGCAGATCGTCTGCCGTCATGCCCAACTCGCGGGCAAGCGCTTCCGTCTCGGCATGGCTGATCTTGCCTCGGCGTGCGGCATCGAAGCCACCGACAACGGCATCCGTATTCAGCAGGGCGCGCTGGATGTCCTCTTTGCTCTCCAGCCGATCGAGCACGACGTTGCCCGCCTTGCCGCCGACATGAGGCAAATCCTCATAGGCGGTGGCTGGAGGTTGATTGGCATCGAGATCATCTAGCGTCGCAGGCTGGCCAATGCGCTCCGCAAGGGGTGAGCCTTCCAGGTCTGCCGTCTCTATGCGTCCCCGTTGGGCTTGTGCCGCGCGATACGCATCGATCGCCTCAAAATCATCCGGATGAAACACCCGGCTAGGTCCGCCGCTATGTGTCTCGCGCAAAGCATCGAGAAACTCCGCGATGGTGGGCCGTTCAGCGTGATCGGGGAAATAGCCTTTCTCCCACGCCGCCTGCGCCGCATCATCAAGCGACATTCCGCTTTCATCATTGACGAGCTTACCGAGAAAGCCCTCCGACTTCGCAAACTCGATATTGCGAGGCTTGTTGTCGATACCGGCGTGAGCCAGTTCCTTGCGGGTCAGATCGGCCGGCTTGATGCCGGACGCGGCCAGACCCTTCGGAGCCTCACTGATTCCACCCTGTGATCGTAGCCACGACACAAGGTCCATCGGATCACGCCGCGCGGGCAGGTTGGGCGCTGGCCGATAGCTGGGCAGCGCATCCCGCTCATTCGGCGCAGGAAGCGGACGCACCGAACCTGGATTGGCGCGCATGGCTTCATCGAGCGATTCAATCTCGTTGCGCGGGATTGGCATCATACCCTCCGGCGAGACGCGGTTTGCCGTTGCCGCCATCTCGGCAGGCGTGGCCTGGCCCATCAGTGGGCGGACACGACCCAGCACCGGATCATCGATCGCGCCAGACGGCGCATCAGGAAATTCGCTCCACACATCAATGCGGTCGGGAACGCGGGCGGGCGCTGAGATCGAAGCGGGCGACATCTCGTTTTCCATCGCGGCTTCACGGACGGTTGCGCCACTGGGCCCCGAGGCTGGCGCAGGATCATTGCCCGATGGCGCGTCAGCGAACTCATCCCACTCACTGGCGGTTGCACGGCTGGCAGGCCGTCCACTCCTGAAGCGCTTCCACAACGGCAACGCTTTCTGCCCCAGCGCCGCAGTGCCATAACCGAACCCGGCGCCCATGGTCGCGCCTATCGCTGCACCTGGAGCGCGCTCGACAGGGCCGCCTTCACCAGCACCGAAACCGGCAAGCCCACCCTCGATGGCGCCAGCAGTCATCAGCCGGCGACGCACAGCAGCCCTGGCGAGATCAGCAGCAGCGAAACGTGTGGCTCCGGCACGCATAGCAGCACGAGCCGCATTGAAGCCTACACCCTCGACGCTGGCTCCAGGCGCTACCAGTCCGCTGGCAAGCTGGCCGCTGAAACGGAAATAGGGATGGTTCGCATCGTCATAGCCGAGGACAGAACGGTTTTGATCGATATTGTTCCAGAGGATGTCGCCGAAGCGCCGATCACTGTTGAAGATGCTTTCGCGCCCATCCGTCCCGCCAAGCGTGTCCACCACGCCGCCCATTTCATCGAGCATGTTGATCGGATCAGCGAACCCGCGACCGAACGCGCCGAGACTGCCATCGCCCTGATTGGTCAGGACTTGCGGAACTTCCTCGTATTGCAGCTCGTCACTGACCCGTGCGCCGGGTTGCGCGCGTGCCTTGATGAACCGGTCCACGTCTTTCTGACTGATGTTGAAACCGTTGGCCTTTGCGTAATTCAGGAGATCGACGGCAGTGCTTTTCGGATCTTGGGCCATCGCGACATAACCCTTCGCAATCTCCGGGCGCAGACCCTGAAACGGCGTGCGATCATCGAAGAACACGGCATCGCCCTTGCCGTCCCTCGATGCTTCAGCCTTCGCCCACGGATCAGGAACCTTGTGGCGGTAATCCGATGGTGACTGGAACTGCGTGGCGAACGCGCCACGGCGGTTGAGCCGGGCCAGCCGCTCCGCCTCCATGTACGGAGTAAGGCGCGGGCTACCCTTCAGATAGTTTGGCGCGGCCATTCCGTTGCCGCTCGCAATGATGCTCTGTCCGACATCACCCTGATCATTGTTCAGCATGATCACCGGGCGATTATACGACCGCGCGCCGGTATCGATCGCAGGCAGGTTCGGGGTGACGTTGCGGAGAAGATAATCCCGCGACTGCTTTCCGATCGGCATAGGCTGGCCGGCACGATTGCGGCCCGTCTGATTTAGCTCGAATGCATCGACACCGGACAGTCGGCCATTGAAGCCACCCGTCAGCCCAACTGTATCGCCGTCATGCACACGACCATTGAGACGAAATCGGGTCGGGACATTGGGGGCGACAGGAAGGCGTACGCGCGTGCCATTAGCGCCATTAGTGCCGATA
>Ga0207639_10003502_pt1 | contig 10557 bp, 8 predicted proteins | sample KBSCornC32_FD_184299 | JGI IMG/M metagenome (GOLD analysis project Ga0207639, IMG submission 184299) | Corn rhizosphere microbial communities from Kellogg Biological Station, Michigan, USA - KBS Corn C3-2 (SPAdes) (version 2) | ecosystem: Host-associated > Plants > Roots > Rhizosphere > Soil ...
AGCGACTCACTTCTCGTAAGGTTTTTTGGGCGCGCCAACTGGGAGAACGGCAAAGCAGGTGAAGCAGATGGCACGATCATCAACTGCATTGGCTTGCCACAGTCGCCGCCAGGAGCGACCCCCAGCATGACGGACCGGACTTGGAATCTTTTCTACGTCGCAATGGGACCGGCGAACGAACCGGAGCTCAACTGCAAGTACAGAACAGATACCGGCACCTTTAAGACGGAATCGATCGTTCGGGGTGTCGAAGTTTTCAAGGTCATGTATGGCTACGACATCGACAACAACGGTACGCCGAACAAGTGGCTGAATGCGAAGCAGATCGCCGCCCAGACGCTGACTGCGGGCACTGACTCATGCATGCCGTCATCCTGCACGGCTAACGACAAATGGCGCAAGGTCGTCGCCGTGCGTGTTGGGATGATCTTGCGAAGCGCCAAAGACAATACAACGCAGAAACAAATGGGTGATGCATCGGCTTATCGTCTATATCCGTTGGGCCCGGAATTCTCGGCTGTCAGTTTTGCGCCTCCGGACGACGGCCGGATTCGCAAGGTAGTGACGTTCACGGTGGCTGTCCGCAATATTCTGAAAGCACCAACGTGAGTATTCAAGCACTTCCATCGCGCTCGGGAAAGCGCATATCGGGCCACCGGTCACAAAGCGGTATGTCGCTCATGGTGGTGCTGATGATGCTCATCATCATCGCCGTCCTAGGTGTCGGAGCAGCATCCCTGTCGCTGGTCAACGAGCGAAGCGCAAGAAACGATCGCGACTCCGAAGTGGCTTTTCAGGCAGCAGAAGCGGCCTTGATGGATGCCGAAATCGACATTACTGGGCCCAACACAAACAGCGCCCAGCGGCTGTGTTCGTTCAGCGACAAGGACAACATATCCGCCTTCGTTCCCGGCTGCGGTGGTGCGGGCGGCAGCCAGGGCCTGTGCACAGCGAGCGCAAGCGGCACCGCACCCGCTTGGCTACAGATCGATTTCAGTGTTACAGACAGCTCGGCCAAATCCGTTGCGCTTGGTACGTTCACGGGTCAGACCTATATGAAGGCGCCGACCGGCGGAGGCAGCGCTTCGACGGCGCGCTTGCCGCGCTATGTTATCGAGGCCATACCGGACAACGGCGGCTATGAAGCCGACCAATTGGCAAGTGCCAGCAGTGGGAAAAAGAAATTCCTCTACCGCGTGACTGCCATTGGCTATGGCGTTCGCGACGAAACACAGGTCGTGCTGCAGAGCACTGTTCGCAAATTCGTAGCCAGTCCAGGCTGCCCCTGAACCTCAGAGAGACTCATATGTTTCATCAAAGACTGCTTGCACGACTGCGGCGCCGGATTCCGGCTCTCGGTATCAGCCTGCTGATCGGCGTCGCCGCCCATGCCACCCCGCCTGCGGCGGACATCGCACAAGGGCCGCTCTTCTCTTCGAGTTCACGTGTCAATCCGAACATGGTGCTCGCCCTCTCGGTGGAGTTTCCCACTACGGGTACAGCGTACCGCGGGAGCTTCAGTTCGACACAGACCTACATCGGCTACTGGGATCCGATGGGTTGCTATACATACAGTTCTACCGACAACTATTTCAAAAGGGCAGCCACAGCCACCAAGACAACCAGTGGCTCGATCGAGTGCAGCAATCAGTGGAGCGGAAACCTGCTGAACTGGGCTGCATCTTCGGCAATCGACATGTTGCGCTACGCGATGACCGGTGGTGATCGAGTGACCGACACCACCGCTCAAACAGTGCTGCAACGGGCCGTTCTTCAAACAGATTTCTACCGGAGTGGCTCCTACTTTCCCGGAAAATCCATTGCTGGCAACCTTAACAAGCTCACACCCCTTGTCAGCACTGGTGTTGTCACCAACAACGGTACGATTTATTTCAATAGTTGTCTCGACAAACTATTCATCGGCAGTTCATCAAGTGGCTCATGCAGCGCTCCAGGCACCGACCAAAAATTTGGCCCAGACTCCAAATCGGCACCCTACTTCGCCCGGGTCGAGGTATGTACGTCGACAGAAGGTCCGATTCGCCCCGACCTTTGCCTCAAGTATCCGAACAACAACTACAAACCCGTAGGCTCAATCCAGACCTACGCCGAGCAGATGCGCTTTTCTGCATTCGGCTACCTGATGGACAACACGGTGGGCCGCTATGGCGGGGTGTTGCGGGCCCCCATGCGATACACCGGCCCCAAGAAGTTCAATGCGGCGTTCAATAAAGTTGACAACGCCAATACCGAATGGAATGCAGATACTGGTGTCTTCATTGAGAACCCCCTCAATCCCGGCACGACAGGACTCAGTGGGGTTGTAAATTATCTGAATCGCTTCGGCCGTACTGGCGCTACACCGGGGACATACAAGGGCTTTGACCCCGTCAGTGAACTCTATTACGAGTCGATTCGTTATCTCCAAGGCAAATCACCTACGCCTCAGGCTACCGATGGCATGACTGACGCCATGAAGGATGGCTATCCGGTCTATAACAACACGAGCTTCTGGGGGACGGGCACTCAAAGCAATTGGGATCCTGTGGTCGCCAGTTGCCAAAGAAACTATGTCCTAACCATTGGCGACCTGAACACGCACCGCGACAAGTCATTGCCTGGCATGGTGAAGGGCGGTTCGGACGGTGACTTTGATCGCGGATACGACGATACCGCTTTTGAGCCCAATACATCTCTCTGGACAAATCTCATAGGAGCATTTGAAAACAAAGAGGCCGTGGGCTACACGCATCCTTCCGGGAAAGCCGGGCTTACGACGGCGGGGAACACGGGGCCTCTGACTTATGGGTATGCAAGCGGGACAAAACTGACCTCGACCAATGTCGCGACACTGAACACAGGCTCCAACAACGGCTCGTTCGGCATGGCTGGCATGGCCTACTGGGCAAACACTCAGAAGATTAGGGCCGACTATCCCGATGTGAGAGTTCGAACCTTCACTATTGACGTAGATGAAAACGGCAACGGCACGATCAAGGGGGGAGCCAACGATGGCGCCTCGAATAAGCGCGGAAGTGCGTTCTATCTTGCGGCCAAATATGGTGGCTTTGTAGACAGCAACAATGACGGCAACCCCTTCAAATCGACAGGAGGCGGCGACAACACCGAATGGGCAGAAGGAACGGACAATGACGGAAATCCCAAACCCGCAAACTACTTTCTTGCTAGCCAGCCGGCGCAGATGATTGCGGCGATCCGCAAAGTCTTTCAGAAGGCGACAGCAGGTAGCGGTACGGTTGCCGGGGGAGCCGTCAGCGGCGCTCGTGTGACGACGTCAGGTACCACAGTTTATGTTCCTCAATTCAACCCGGAAAAGTGGTCTGGCTCCCTCCTTTCCTATGCGTTGACTCTGGATGCGACGACAGGCGCAACCAATATGGCACCGACCGCAAGCTGGAATGCAGGAACTCTGCTGACCGGAAACTCCACGACATCGCCCGTGGTTCCGCCGTCGCCTACTCCGGCCAACCGGAATATCTTCACCACGCTGACAAATGGCAACGGAGCAACATTCCTATGGGACTCCTTTGCCTCCGACGCCACGCTCAAGGGATACCTCAACACAACGCCCGACACCACGCCTGCCACGACGGATTCACTCGGTGAAGCTCGACTCAACTACCTGCGCGGCGACCGGAGCAATGAGGCAGCTGGCGTAATGCGCGTGCGCGACTCGGTACTTGGCGACATCATCAATTCGGCACCGCTCTACGTAGGTGCTCCAAGCGGGGCCATCCAAGGCACCGGCTACGCGACGTTTCTGACCAATAACAAGAATCGGCAGAGCGCCGTCTATGTCGGCGCTAATGACGGCATGCTGCATGCATTGAATGCCACGACAGGGGCTGAGCTCTTCGCGTATGTGCCACGTCTAGTGTTTCCGTATTTGAATCGCTACACATCTCCCTCTTACGTGCACAGGCCATATGTCGATGCACCTCCAGCTGCTGCAGAAGCCCAGCTCGGGTCGAACTGGAAGACTGTATTGGTGTCGGGAGTCGGTGGAGGTGCTCGCGGCGTCTTTGCCCTTGATGTCACTAATCCTGCTACTTTTTCTGCAAGTAACGTGCTCTGGGAGTTCAGCGGCGCCGACGACCCGGACATGGGCTATGTGACCCAAGCGCCCAAAATTCTCAAGTTCAGAACAGCAAAGGCAACCGGAACGACGGCAGCCACTTATCGCTGGTTTGCCGTGGTGCCATCCGGACTGAACAACGGCAATTCGACGGGCAACTCGGCGCTCTTCCTACTGGCGCTCGACAAGGTGGCTGGTGCCGCGTGGCAGTTGAACTCGAACTACTACAAGATCGTGCTTCCTTTGCCTCAGGACGGCTTGATCAACGCCTTAAGCGTTCCAACCGACTATTCAAGCAATGACGGCACAGTTCTCTACCTCTACGGTGGCGACACTCAAGGCAACTTGTGGAAGTTCGACTTCACAGTGAACGCTCCATGGAGCGCGACCAATGCCCTGGCCTTTAATGGAAGCCCACTTTTTGTTGCGACCGATGCGAGTGCCAAGCGGCAACCGATCACAATCCCGCCAGAAATCGGGATTGGGCCCGGAGGCAATGCCGTGGTCCTGTTCGGGACGGGAAAATTCATCGAGAACGCAGACTCGACGAGTGCAAGCTACACAACTCAGTCCATGTACGGGGTCTATGACAATGGCGTCGCGATCACCAACGGGCGCACGAGCCTTCAGCCGCGCACAGCAACCGCTGCTACTGGTGGCAGATATACGATTACTGGCGACGGCTTTGTTTATGGCACATACAACAGCGCGGCCGGGGCTTCATCGCCGAAACGCGGCTGGTACTTTGACCTCCCGAACTCTGTGGATCAGGGTGAGCGACAAGTCACCGAAATGGAAATGGCTGCGGGCTATTTGTTCTTCAATACACTCATTCCCAACGCCAACGTTTGTGGTGCTGGCGGGGGCGGCAGAAGCTGTGCCGTCAATGCCTCGACGGGACTGACAAATGGCGAATCATGTGGCCTCTCGACCGTGGGTCTGCTGTCGTCTCCCATCGTGATCGAAGAAGGTCCGGGGGCCTATTCCGAGACTGATTCTCGGGGGCGCCGAACCGAAAAGAAGAGGCTCTCCGTCATCAATCTCGGTACGGGCAGCGGCAATGGCACTCCCGCAATGGATATCAGCAAGCCGACAGGCAACAACGGGGTTGTTTCGTCCATGGCGGCCCGATTGACCTGGCGCCAGGTCCCCAACTACAAAGATGCCAAGGCGGCGGCAAATCCGACAGGAACTCCATGATGCAAGCTCACCCGATACTGGCCATGCGCCCCCAAAGTCGCCGCAGCAAGGGTTTCACTTTGATCGAGATATTGATCGTGGTGGCCATCGTCGGATTACTCGCGGCGATTGCCTATCCGTCCTATATGGGCTACGTGCGCAATGCCTGGCGTGCGGAAGGGCGTGCAGCTCTTCTGGCCGAAATGCAGCAACAGGAGCGGTACTTTACGCAGATGAACCAGTACCACACCGTATTCAAAGCCTATTCCGGAGAAACTGCGTCGGGGAGCAAGTACACGATATCGACCGGCAATTGCACCGGCATGACCGACCTCAAGAGCTGCGTTGCGTTAACTGCCACGCTCAACAGTGGCTTCAGCGACCCGCAGGTCGGCAACATCAAGCTTGATAGTGCGGGCAACAAGACATGCACCGGGACTGACCCTACGAGGTGCTGGAAATGAGGGCGATTGATTTCACCCAAAGGCACAGACTCCAGCAAGGCTTCACGATAGTCGAACTGATGACGGTGATCGTCATTGTGGGCGTACTTGCCGCGGTTGCCATCCCGAGTTTCAGAGACATTCTGATCAATCAGCGCTTGGCCGCGACAGCCAGTGATCTGGTTTCGGCCCTGAATATCGCGCGAGCAGAAGCTATCAAGCAATCCCAGACGGCCAAAGTCACACCCGTCACGAGCGATTGGGACAAGGGCTGGATTGTCAGCATGACTTCTGGCTCGACAACTACAACGCTGCGGACATACGAGAAGCTGGACTCCAGCATCGTGCGCGACACGACATCGGGGAACGGATTCTCCAATGCCGTGACCTATGATCCCAACGGTTTTGCAAGAGATGCGACAACCGGCAAATTCGGCGGCAGCGGCTGCCTGACGTTCAAGGCCGACACTAAGCGAAGGATGTCAGTGATCATTTCCGCATCGGGCCGGCCTCGGACTTGTGACCCGGACAAATCTGGAGACTGCGGCTCTGACGATTGCAATTCAGCAGGCTGACGCCTGCTTGCAAGCAGGCATCGAGATTTGGGCGTTAGTCCGTTGATGACTCGTCCAACCAAGCTCTGTATTCAAGCGGAAATGCAACTGCAAAGCGGGCAGCTTCCATTCGCGCCTCGTCTTTGAGCCCCAGCAGCTGAGCGCTCTCGATCAGCTTCCGAATGACGCGCGGCTCCGGCGAAAAGTGCAAAGTACGTTCAGCCAACGCATGTATTTCTGCAGCATTGACGGGTGTAGCCGTTGTCAGCGTGAGCTTGGCAAAGCTCACTTGATTTGCGAACAGCCATGAGGCTTGCGCACGTTCGAGCGTATTGTCTTGGTAGGCCAGTAGCCGTTCGTTACGCGGCAGGTAGATTTGGCTGATACGGATGTAGTCGCAAGCCACATAGCCGATGATGGCGACCAACACGGCAACTGATACTGCGAGTAGATTCCGAGTCCAGTACTGCACCTCGTTGCCGGAAAGGCCCGCGCCCGGCCAAAGGATGCCAAGGCACAGGCCGAACACGAGTTGAAAGGGCCCGTACCAAAGCGGATATTCAAGCAGGCTGTGCAACACGATCACGCCAAGCAGCCCCCAGGCCATGATTCGGAACGGGTCGCGCTCGCACCAAGGTCTCGCACTGATCACCAGCCAGAGAAAGCCACCGCAGATCAGCACTGCTGCGGGCACACCGAGTTCGACTGCGAGGTGCAATGGCAAGTTGTGCGCGTTGTCGAGAATTTCGACGAAGCGGGCGCCCGGGTAGAGTCCGCTATGGATGTAGTGCGCGAAGCTCAGTTCGCCCCATCCCCATCCTGTCCATGGGCGCTCGGAGATCAAGGTGAGGACGTTGCTCCAAAGGATCAACCGGCTGTGGCCGGTGGGTGCTCCAGCGCTGAGGCGCTGTGCCATGCTTTCAACTCCGCTGCCTGCGAGTTGGGGCAGCAACCAGGCAATGGCGAAGTACAACGGAATCCAGGAGAGCAGCATCAAGGGCGCTGGCAAGCGGATGGCAACCGCCGCATCGACGCGATGCGCCCGTCGCTCCCGCCACGCGATGAAAGCTGCAGTCCCGACGATCATCGAAATCTCAAGCAAGCCGGTGCGCGACGTGGAGGCCGCAGCCGCGATCAGAAGGAGTGAGACCACGCCTGTCCAAAACAGGCGCCGTCGGAATGGAGCGATGCGATAGCGTTGGTATAGCCATAGCGCGGCAATCAATGCCATGCTGATCAGACTTGCAAACTGGTTGCGTTGACGCAAGTTGCCGAAGGCCTGACCAGCGCCGGGTTCTGTCGTCCATGGCCAAAGAATGCCGGCCAATTTGTAGTATTGAAGCAGCCCGAGCACTGCGCTGATGATGCCGGCCCACAGTAGACCGCAAGCAAGCGTGTCGCGCGTCCGGCCGAGATCCTTCGCAAGTCCAGCGCCGACCCAGGCAGCGATGGCGATCGCAAAGAAAACTGCGGTGGCAGAGAGCCAAAAAGCGAGCCCAAGATAAGGGCTTAGAAAGATCGTAACGAGTCCCGCGCTGGATGCGAGCCACTTTACTACCAAGAGGGGAGGCTTGAAATGGCCTGCCCCAGACAAAAGAAGCAAGGCGGTTAAACACAGCCAGGACGCCAGCTGTTGCCAGACATTAACTGAGGGCCCTGCAGCAATGGGGCAAAGAAAGGGTAACGCAATCAGCGCGCTGCAGATTGAGGGACCAATATCTCGCTTGGCACTGCCGTCAGCATGAGCTGGAGTCGCGAAAGAACTCATTCAGGCAATTTTGCCTGTACCTGCTATCAACTACAGACGAAATGATCGATTACAAAGGGCACGCCGCAGAAGCGTATTTGGCGTCGATGTTGGCGGCTTTGCAACTCCAGGAGCCGTCCAAATCACGTGCCCATGTGATGGTTCCGGCTGTGGCGCCCTGCAATGGAGTTCCTGCGAGATTTCCGAAGGTTGCTACGATCGTTGAAGAAGCGGTTAGGGACAGCGTGACCTGAGGGACGCCAGTGCCTGCCGCTGACCAAATTTCCGAAATTGATGGTGCCGCATTGCCTGCAGTCGCCTGCAAATTTGAACCACTCGCTTGTGGATCGCAGTTGTTCGCCACGGCTGGATTTCCGACATTGGTCTTGCCGCTGGCCAAGCAAGTCTCTACAGCCGTCTTTATTGCACCGGCTTCTCCGACAACCCGTTGCACGTGGGAACGAAAAACATAGATCTGATATTGTGGAATAGCGATCGCTGCAAGAATCCCAGTGATCGCAACAACGACCATCAGTTCAATGAGCGTAAAGCCCCGGACTTCAAGCTTTGATTTCGACATTGCGTCCTCACAAAAAAATGGCCCCGGAATCGGGGCCATTTATTTCATTCAGAAATAGCTTACGGAGTAGTAGTAGCGCAAGCGGCAGCACGGTACTTTGCATCAACGGTCGACGTGCACGTCCAGGTGCCTTCCAGACTCCGCGACCAGGTCAATGTGTTTGTGCCTGCCGTCTTAAGTGCGGCAGCGGCGCCGTTACCGAACGTCGAAACGATAGTCACGGGTGCGGTGGTCGACATCGTAACTTGCGGATAGCCCGTGCCGGTTGCCGCAGCTACACCGCTACCTTGTTTCGCGCCATCTTGAATCGACGATGCAGTGGCTTGCAGATTGCATTCGTCGGCAGCTTGTGCCGTTCCCGTCGGGATATTGGAGGACACTGAACCCGTACGCCCTTCAAGCATGCAGGTTTCGACCGACGTCTTGAGGTTGCCAGCTTCGCCCATAACGCGAGTCACTTGCGACTTTGCGATATAGGTTTGGTACTGCGGAATCGCAATAGCGGCCAAGATACCAATGATCGCCACAACGATCATCAGTTCGATAAGGGTAAAGCCGGCCTGAGCGCGGCGGGCGAGAGTACGACGGTTCATTGAACAAACTCCAGGTAGGTTGGTTGTTACGCCCGGGAACCTGCCCGGAGCGAGGTACCTTCCGCAGCATCTGTGCCACCCGCCTGCAGCCCCTTCCGCAGACCGGACGTGTCACCCCTGACCACGTTGGAGTTACACGATGTGACACAACCTGCTTCAAGATGCGACACTTGGTGACAAATTTGTCATGCCAAGGCGTCATCCGCCGTCAGAAAGTCAGGACACCATCCGCCTTCAGCCAGCGGATATCCCGCTGCGCCAGCCCTGCCACCTGATCGTCGACCAGCGCTTCGATCTGACTCATGATCTCGTCGGTTTCTGCGGGCTTGGTGTGGGTGATGTAGATCGGATACTGCTTGCCCGGCCGGATGTGCGTCAGTTCGTCGGCCAGGACTGCGGGCGACAGGTGCAGGCTGCGCTCGGCCAGGGCATGTTCACGGCTGCTGAACGCCGTTTCGATGACCAGCATCGCCACATCCAGCGCGTTCACGCGCTCCCAGAAGGAGGCGTTGCGCTCGGTGTCCCCGCTGAAAACCCAGTGGGCGCCGCCTTCTGCGCGCCGCACGGCGAAGCCGCAGGCCGGCACGGTATGGACTGCGGGCAGCACCTCCACTACCTTGGGCTCGCGGCTGCCCAGCGGCAGTTGCTGCCCCACCGCGATGTCATGAAAGCTCACGAAGGGCGATTCGGGGCTGGGAATGCTTTCGAAGTCGGGCCAGATGACGTTGTTGAACACATGCACGCGCAGCGCGTCGATGGTGTCCCTCAGCGCATGCACGCGCAGCGGCTGCGTGCGACGGCTGCCGATGGCGTCGAGCATCAGGGGGAGCGCTGCGATGTGGTCGAGGTGGCTGTGCGTGAGCACGACGTCGTCGATGCGGACCATCTCGTCGAGCGTGAGGTCCCCGACACCGGTGCCCGCATCGACGAGCAGGTCCGTGTCGACCAGGAACGAGGTGGTGCGGCAGTCTTTGGCGATGGCGCCCGAGCAACCCAGCACACGAACCTGCATTGTGAAAGACCCCTTGTATGTGTCCGTCGTCATTTGGTTTCGAACCGGGTCGCGCCATCCCAGTTCGGGTCTTGCGGTCGCAACGCCATCGAGGCTAAACGCTGGGCGTAGAGCTGGTAAAGGACTTTTTTCGCATCCGCGGCGAGCAGGGGTGCCAGCAAGTTTCGGCCCATGGCCCAGTCCTGGCGACGGTACGCCGCGAGTACTTCGCCCCAGCGTTCGAGCAGTTGCTGTGTCTGCTCCAGCGCTTCTGGCGTACTCGCGGGCAGGGGCGTAAAAACGGCAACGGCTTGTGCTTTTCCCTTGACTCGCACGCTGTCGAGTTCCTGCCAGACGAAGCCCGGCGCCAGCTC
>Ga0207639_10003506_pt1 | contig 10554 bp, 12 predicted proteins | sample KBSCornC32_FD_184299 | JGI IMG/M metagenome (GOLD analysis project Ga0207639, IMG submission 184299) | Corn rhizosphere microbial communities from Kellogg Biological Station, Michigan, USA - KBS Corn C3-2 (SPAdes) (version 2) | ecosystem: Host-associated > Plants > Roots > Rhizosphere > Soil ...
TACCGCATCAAGAAGAACCGCAAGGCGCATTACAGCCTGCTCAACATCGACGCGCCGGCGCCCGCCGTCGCCGAGATGGAGCGGCAGATGCGCATCAACGAAGACATCCTCCGCTTCATGACCGTTCGCGTCGATGAGCTCGAGGAAGGCCCGTCGGCGATGCTGCAGAAGCGCGACCGCGACGATGAGCGTTCGGATCGTCCGGGTGGCCCGCGCGGCGACCGCGGCGGCTTCGGCCGCGGCGACCGCGACAGCCGTCCGCCGCGCCGGTTCTAAGCAAGGAAGATAAGAAATGGCCATCAAAGACCTCTCGACCAGCCAGTCCCGCCGCCCCTTCCAGCGCCGCCGCAAGACCGATCCGCTATCGGGTCCGGGCGCGCCCAAGATCGACTACAAGGACGTCCGGCTGCTGCAGCGCTACGTCTCCGAGCGCGGCAAGATCGTGCCGTCCCGCATTACCGCGGTGTCGGCCAAGAAGCAGCGCGCCCTCGCCCAGGCGATCAAGCGCGCCCGCTTCATCGGCATCATGCCCTACGCGGTCCAATAAGGACCTCGTGAAACCGTTGGGGTGGCGGAATGATCCGCCGCTCCTAACCGGCACCCACGCCGGGACAGCAAAAGGATCGATCCAATGAAAGTCATTCTGCTCGAGCGCGTCGGCAAGCACGGCCACATCGGCGACGAAGTCTCCGTCAAGGACGGCTACGCCCGCAATTTCCTGTTGCCGCAGCACAAGGCCCTCCGCGCCACCGAAGCCAACCGCAAGAAGTTCGAGACCGAGCGCGCCTCGATCGAAAAGCGCAACTCCGAGCGCCGCGAAGCGGCCGCCGGCATCGCAGCCGGTATCAACGGCAAGACCGTCGTCCTCATCCGCCAGGCGGGTGAGACCGGTCAGCTCTACGGCTCGGTGAGCGCCCGCGACGTAGCTGATGCCCTCGCCGCCGACGGCTTCTCGGTCGCCCGCTCCCAGGTCGACCTCGCCAACCCGATCAAGACAGTCGGCCTCCACGAAGTGCCGCTGCACCTCCACGCGGAAGTCGCGGTGTCGATCAATGTCAACGTCGCCCGTTCCGACGATGAAGCCGAGCGCCAGGCCAAGGGCGAAGACCTCACCGTCCAGACCTTTGACGACGAAGCCGCCCAGGAATTCGCGCAGGGCCAGGCCGAGGCCGGTTCAGCCGCCGCGGACGCTGCCGGCATCGAATAAGAATGCGCAGCAGACTGAAATGCAAAAGGCCGGGAGCGATCCCGGCCCTTTCATTTCAGCCGACTGGCGCGATCGGAGAGGTCCTGATCCTCGTCACGATGCCGCGCCGCGCGAACATCTCCTCATAGTCCGAGAGCTCTAGGTCATGGTGTGCCGCCCGCGCACCGGGCGCCGGCTCGTGTCCGTCCAGACATTTTCGGATCACAGCTTCGATCGCCATCGATGGAATGAACGGTCCGATGTCGCCCTCTGCAATCATGTTCCAGCTCGCTTCGCGCCCAGCGCCTGAGGCCACGACGACCATGCCCCCGCGATGCCGGCCCCAGCGGAAAGTGTTCACCGCCCAGTTCATCAGCGGCGCGAATGGAACGAGCGAGGGCAGGATCCGCAGCCGCACCAGCCAGGCCGCGAGCCACAGCAGTCGATGGAGGATCGCCGGCGTCGGCCCGGCACCCGTCCATATGGTCTTCGCCTCCGGCCATTCGTCGGCCAGCACCTCGAGATCAGGCGCCTCGACCAGCGCGAAGCGGATCGGCCCGATCGGGTCCACCCCGTCCGCTGCGATCGTCATCATGCGGCTGTCGATCAGGCCATAGCGCGTCACCCATGCCCCGTCCTCGTGCACGCGCACGGGCTTGCCGGCATAGCTCGCGATCGCGCGGATGACGTTGAGGCCCACGACGGCGAATGGCGACGGCGCGATACCGGCGACGATCGTGTCGATCTGCGGCAGCATGGGCCGCAGCCTGCGCACGACGCCTGCGGTCAGCACCGGGTAGCTGCTGGCGCCCGAGAGCACGAACCTGCCCTTGGCCTTGGCGTCCGCGTCGAACGCCACGATGCCGCGCACGAAATCGAGACCATCGGCGAGGTCGATCCAGTGCGCACCGGCCGCCAGCGCTGCACGGACCGCCCGGTATGGGTCGAGGCCATAAAGCTGGAATGGTCCCGCGGCATCGACGACGATGTCCGGACGCAAGCGGGCCATCACGGCCTCCGGATTTGCGCGATCGAATTGCGCAGCTTCGATGCTCGCCGCCCCGCCCCGGCGAGCGGCGCAGAATCGGTCCGCCGACTCGAGGTCACGCCCCGCCACGATCAGCGTCAGGCGCTCTTCGTCGAGCAGCAGGTCGACCAGCCGTCCACCGAAAGCGCCGTAGCCACCGACAACGAGAACACGCATACGCTCAGACCCCGCGTCACCTGAACGCCGGCGTGCCTACCCTATCGATCGCCGATTTGGTAGCGCTAGGCCCGCTTGGCCCGCGCGCCGGGGGGAGCCCGTGACCTACGAGATCGTCAAATATCTCCACGTCCTGGGCGCCATCGTCCTTCTCGGGACCGGCAGCGGGATCGCGTTCTTCATGCTTGCCGCCCACCTGACCGGGGATGTCCGTTTCATCGCCCGCACCGCCGGCACCGTGGTCCTCGCCGATCTGCTGTTCACGGCGACGGCCGTCGTTGCCCAGCCGATCACCGGTTACGTCCTCACGCAAATCATCGGCATCCCGCTCTCGACCCCATGGGTCATGTGGTCACTCGTCCTCTACGCGATCACCGGCCTCTTCTGGCTGCCGGTGGTCTGGATGCAAGCGCGCATGCGCGACCTGGCGCGAGCGGCCGAAGCCGCCGGCGAACCCTTGAGCCGCGCCTACCGCCGCCTCTTTCGAACCTGGTTCGCGTTCGGCATCCCGGGATTTGGATCGGTGATGACGATCATCTGGCTGATGATCGCAAAGCCGTCGTGATCAGGCACCGAATAGTCCTACGATGGCGTTCTACTCAATGGCGGGTTACCGTTGCCCCTCTATGCCAGGGCCGCCAATATTTCCGCTGTCTTTCGCGCGCGCCCGAGCCTCGGGAAGATGCGCTGGATCGCGAAGTCATGCATTTCGGTCGCCGGGGCGCTCATGGCGTCCTCGGCGAGGATCATCGCGTACCCCAGCTCCCAACCCGCACGGGCCGTCGACTCGACGCCGAAGTTCGTCGCGATACCGCCAAGCACCACGGTCGTGATGCCGCGGCGTCGCAGCTGTAGATCGAGCTCGGTGCCGTGAAAGGCGCTCCATTGGCGCTTGACGATCTGGATATCGCCGGGAGCGGGCTCGAGCGCCGCGGGCTGGTCCCACCAGCCAGGCGGCAGCGTCTCGCCGACCGGTGGCGGATGGTCGGTCGGTTGCCGCAGCAATTCGGGCAGCCCATCCGAAAATCCAATGCGCACCAGCACGACCAGCCCACCCGTTGCGCGGAATGTGCGTGCGAGGTGTCCGCCCGTGGCGAGCACCTGATCGCTGTTGTACGGCCCTTTCGCGAAGGGCAGGATGCCGCCTTGCAGATCGATGAGGACAAGGGCAGTGGTGCGCGGGTCGAGCCGATCCATAAAAGCTCCAAATATGAGGGAAGTCTCAGGTACGTGATATGAGGATATCCTCATCTAATGCAAGCGCACGTCCGCCGCAGCGTGAACGTGGCCGCCTGCGCGTCGCCGCGCTGCTCGATGCGGGCCGCGCAGTATTCGCGGCAAAGGGCTTCGACGGCGCGACGATGACGGAGATCGCCGCGCAGGCGGGCGCCTCGATCGGCTCGCTCTACCAGTTCTTTCCGACCAAGGAGCTGCTCGCCGAAGCCATCATGGCAGGCGACACCGAGGCGCTCCTTGAAAAACTCTCGGCATTCGAGGCCGCGGCTTCCGGCTGGTCGGCAGCGCAACTGGCCAGCCACCTCGCGCCGGCGCTGGTCGCGTTTCGGGCCGACCACCCGGCCTTCGCGGTGCTGCTGGAAACCACGGGCGCTCCCGCCGCGATGGCAGCGGCCGCGGGCCGGGCAGTGCGAGAGCGGGTGCGGGCGATCCTTGCCGCGGCGGCACCGGGTCGGTCGGCGACAAGACTCGACGCCGCCGCCGCAGCCGTGCAGCAGGTCATGAAAGGCGCGGTCGCGGTCCGCGCTCAGCCCGATCCTCTTGGGCGCGCCGCATTGACCGAGCTGACGACGATGCTGCGCCTCTACCTTACGGACCGGCTCTCCTGAGTCAGGGCCAGCCGACCCTCATCACGCCTACGCCCGCCCCACCCCCATGCGGGCCAACAGGCGATCGCGGCGTAACAGTTGATGGTAGAGCGCCGCGCCGACGTGCACCACGAACAGCGCCAGCAGGATCTTGCTCATCACGCCATGCGCGATACGGGGAATCAGGTCGGAGAAATCCGGCAGCGGGCCGCCGGCGACGATCGCGGGCAGCGCCCCCGACATCAGGATGGTCACGATCCCGCTGCTCGCCATCAGGATCAGCAGCACATAGAATCCCGCGTGAACGATCTTTGCCGTCGCCTCCTGCCAACGCGGCTGGCCCAGCGCCGGTGCGGGCCGCTTGTCTGCGGCCACCCACCACACGATCCGCAGCAGCGTCAGCGCGAAGACGATCAGCCCCAGCGTGATGTGAACCGCCAGGATCGGCGCCTGCTCGCCCGGCGGCGTGACGTTCGCCACCACGAAGCCGGCGGCAAACGTGAGGATCACAGCGAGCGCGCTCGCCCAGTGGATGGCGATCGCCATGCTTCCATATCGCGTCGAAGTGCTCTTGAGGGACACGGCAAGCTCCTTGCATCGGCAAAGCAATGGTGATTGCATAGCATACTATGGATATGGATAGCAAGCTATGGATGGAACTTACCGCCGCGAGACCTCTGCCGGCTATCTGACCAATTGGGCGGCCCGGCTCCTCACCCGCTCGCTCGAGCGGCGCCTCGCGGGCGGCAGCGCCGGTTACATGCCGGTGTTCTTTGCGCTGATCGACGGCACGCCCGCGACTCAGTCCGAGTTGGCGCGCTGGGCCGCGGTCGAGCAGCCGACCATGGCCAACACCCTCGCGCGCATGGAGCGCGATGCGCTGATCGCGCGCGCCCCCGATCCCGACGACAAGCGCAGCTCGGTCATCAGCCTCACGCCGCTCGGACTCGAAAAGGGCAAGATCGCCATGAAGGCCGCCGTCGAGACCAATGCGCTGGCGCTCGGCGCCCTCAAGGCCAGCGAGCGCACCGCGTTCCTCGACATGCTCAAGCGGATGATCGCAACGCTCGAGGCCGACCGCGGCTAGCGCTCGCGACTCGGACTCCGGCAGGGCTTTCGATCAAGCTGGCGTCCTGCCCCATCAGCCATCGTCGCGACGTTTTCCACGCTAAAATCGCAACCTCACAGATGCGGTGCCGTGAGTCCAAAACGCGCGCTTGCGGGCCGCCCAGTTTGAGTTAATGAACCCTTAAGGGGCGAGGCGGACAATCCAACACCATGGCTGAGACCAACGTCGCGCGCATTCGTCCGGCGGACGAAAAGAGCTTTCGGCTCGCGCCGCAAAACATCGAGGCCGAGCAGGCATTGCTCGGCGCCATCCTCGTCAACAACGAGGCCTTCTATCGCGTCTCCGATTTCCTGATGCCCGAGCACTTCTACGAGCCGGTGCATCGCGAGATCTATGAGATCGCCGGCAAGATCATCCGCGCCGGCAAGTCGGCGACACCGATCACGGTCAAGACCTATCTGCCCGATCAGCTCGTCGCCGAAATGACGATGCCGCAATATCTCGCCCGCCTCGCAGCGGAAGCGACCACCGTCATCAACGCCGCCGATTATGGGCAGGCGATCTATGACCTGGCGATCCGCCGCAACCTCATCCAGATCGGCGAGGGCATGACATCGACGGCCTATGACGCCGATGTCGAAATGACCGCCCCCAAGCAGATCGAAGAGGCCGAAAAGCAGCTCTTCGATCTCGCCGAAAAGGGCCAGTACAATGGCGGCTTCCAGGGCTTCAACGAAGCGCTGACCGAAGCCATCAAGATGGCCGGCGAAGCCTATCAGCGCGACGGCACGCTGTCGGGCACGGCCACCGGCCTCACCGATCTCGACCGCATGATGGGTGGTCTCCAGAAGTCCGACCTCATCATCATCGCGGGCCGACCCGGCTCGGGCAAGACATCGCTCGGTACTAATATCGCGTTCCATGTCGCCCGTTCGTGGCAGGGCGAGATCACGCCGGACGGTCATCGCAAGACCACCAATGGCGGACAGGTCGGGTTCTTCTCGCTCGAAATGAGCGCCGAGCAGCTCGCGACCCGCATTCTGTCGGAACAGTCGGAAATCTCGTCGTCCGATATCCGCCGCGGCAATATCCACGAGAGCCAGTTCGCGCGCCTCGTCGATGTGTCGAACATGCTCTCGACCATCCCGCTCTACATCGACGACACAGGCGGCCTCTCGATCAGCCAGCTCGCCGCCCGCGCCCGTCGCCTCAAGCGGCAGAAGGGGCTCGACCTGATCCTCATCGACTACGTGCAGTTGCTCTCCGGGTCCTCGCGCAAGGCCAACGAAAACCGCGTGCAGGAGCTGACCGAGATCACCACCACGCTCAAGGCGCTGGCCAAGGAGCTGGAAGTCCCGATCATCGCGCTCGCGCAGCTGAGCCGTGCCGTCGAGCAGCGCGACGACAAGCACCCGCAGCTCGCCGACCTCCGTGACTCCGGCTCGATCGAGCAGGACGCCGACGTCGTGCTCTTCATCTATCGCGAGGAATACTACCTCAAGAACCGCGAGCCCAAGGAAGGCACGCCCGAGCATCTCGCCTGGATGGAAGAGATGGAAAAGGTGCATGGCCGCGCCGAAGTCATCATCGGCAAGCAGCGCCACGGACCCACGGGCACCGTGCAGCTCGCCTTCGAGGCGCAGTTCACGCGCTTCGGCAATCTGGCGCGGGAGTCCTACCTGCCGGAAAGATACGAATGATCTCCCCTCCGGCCATCGCCACCGGCTATGGCTGCCGATTGACGGTCGACCTCGGCGCTCTGATGAAGAATTGGCAGGCGCTCAACACCGTCGCCAATGGCGCGCTCACCGGCGCCGTGGTCAAGGCCGACGCTTACGGCACCGGCCTCAATGCCGCGAGCCGCGCCTTCTTTTCAGCCGGCGCGCGCTTCTTCTTCGTCGCGACGCCCGACGAGGCGCTGGCGGTCCGCGCCAGCCTGCCCGAGGCACATATCTTCGTGCTCGACGGACTCTTCCCCGGTGCCGCGCCGCTCTATGTCGGCGAGCGGCTGATGCCCGTGCTCAATTCAATACCGATGCTCGAGGAATGGCTCGTCGCTTGTCTCTCGCGCAACGAGGCCCTGCCCGCCGCGCTCCATTTCGACACCGGCATGAACCGGCTCGGCTTCCGGCTGTCGGAGACCTCGATCGTCAAGCGCATGTGCGACGAGGTCGGCTACTCGCCGCAGATGATCATGAGCCACCTCGCCTGCGCCGACCAGCCGCAGCACGAAAAGAACCGCACCCAGCTCGCGCTCTTTGCCTCCGTCATCGCGCAGTTCCCCGGCATCCCCGCCTCGCTCGCCAATTCCGCCGCGACCATGACCAGCCGCGACATGCATTTCCAGATGGTGCGCCCCGGCATCGCGCTTTATGGCGGCCGTGCCGTCAGCGGTCGCCGCAACCCGATGATGCCGGCGGTGACGCTCGAAGCCCCGATCCTTCAGGTGCGCGACGCCAAGACCGGTGAGTCCGTGGGTTACGGCGCGACCTACACCCTCAACCGCGACAGTCGGCTGGGCATCCTCGGCATCGGCTACGCCGACGGCTTCCTCCGTTCACTGAGCGCTACCAACCAGCATGGCGGCGGCTACGCCTTCATCCGCGGCCGCCACGTGCCGGTGGTCGGTCGCGTGTCGATGGACATGGCCATCGTCGACCTCACCGACCTCCAGAACGATATTCCACTCCCGGGCGAAATGGCCGAAATCCTCGGTCCGAACCTCAGCGTCGACGACCAGGCCGACCCCGGCGGCACCATCGGCTACGAGATACTGACGTCGCTCAAGGGACGGTACAGCCGGACATATGTGAACGGGCCCGAGGGCGGCTAGAACGCATAGCCTCTGAGCAGCCCACGGCCGCGTACAGTTACCTCCACCCTGCCGTCTGCCAGATATTTGGCTGAGTAGGTGGCCTCGACTTCGCGCTCGCAATCGTGGACGAAGACGATACCACCAGGCGCCACCAAGCATGACGCCGCATAGATCGACTTCATTCGCCCGGAACTGAATGGTTGGTGGCCGTCCGGTCCATCGACGATGATCACGTCCCACTTCCGTAGTTTCAACTCCAGCGGCAAGTCGAGCTCGAGTGCTCGCGGCATATCGAGGAGCGCCCGCCATTGGCCGAGTTGCGTTCCATATGACACGAGATGGACAGGAGACGTGCTTATTCGCTCTGCGGCCGCCTTCGCCCACTTTGGATCGTCCTCGATGAAGGCCGTCTCGCCATCCGCATTGAGCGTCTCCCAGAATAGTGAATCGTTGCCGCAACCGAATACCAGCAGACGGCACTTGGGCCGCGAACGGATCGCCGCAACGATCGGCTCAAGCTCCTGCGCCTCGAACTGGGCCTCGGCGAGGATTGTGGGGGGCAGTCCTAGCTCGGCGGCGAGCACCTCCCGTCCCTGCTCGGCAGCGCGTCGAATATGATCGTTGTAAGGAGCCCAAGCGACGCCGCTCCGCGCTTCAAACGGCCAATCTCGTCCAGCAAAGCGCGGCGGCACGCCAAACTCGGCGAGCACCTCGTCGATCAGAGAAAGAAATCGCCGGCGCGGTGGCGCGATCTTCTCGATGGTTCGTGCGCGAACCTCCTCGCGGGACAGATTGCGTCCTTTCAACTCCGCAACTGCATCGCGGACGGCCTCAGCATTGGGCTCGCAAACGATGCAGAAGTCAGGGTCGAAATAGACGTCTCGTCCCCCCGATGACGGCGTGCTCACCACGGGCAGACCGGAGAGCAGGTATTCCATCGAGGCGTAGCTCGATCCCTCGACCGGCGACAGCACGAGGCCCACGGCGGCGCGAGCGCTGGCAGCGTTCAGTTCCGGCTTGGCCATCCACACCGGCCGCCCGTTGACCACTTCGTTGAGAAGGACGTGGTTCGGACTTCGCTGCATGATCGCAGCGCGGATCGAAATGAAGTCGGGAAGTCGATTTTCATTCTCGACATAGGTCACGTAGGCGACCCGTGGGACGAGCGCGGCCAGATCGTGTCGCTTATCCGCAACGAAGCGGGCATTGTAAATCGCATCGAACTCAACTGCAGCGTCGGCCACCGGGTGGAACACCGTGTCGGAGACCGTGAAATTCTTGTTGAGGAATTCTGCGGGCAGGCCCTGTGCTTGTAGCAAGTCGGTCTCGCGCTGCGTGTTGCAGATGAATCGGAGTCGGTGGCGCGGGTATTGCTGAAGATGCCCGTCATGAGCCGCGCGGATGGCTTCTGGAAAGCCCTCGCGCTCAATGGACCATGTGGGAAATATGATGAAACCGGCGTCGGTATTCCCGAAGTGATCGGCGAACGGCCGAGCAAATCCGAGGTAGTCCTCGTTGGGAATCCCCGCGAGAAAGACCGGCGGATCGCTCGAGAGCGTCCAGAGGGGAGCGGAGGTGGGGAGCGGTGGCGACGTCACAATCAGGCCGGTCTCGCGCAACGAATTTGGCCTTTACCAGTTGTGCGCTCGACCACAGCGTCAACCCGGAGTTTTCCCATGCTCAAATGGGCTCTCATCTTCTTCGTCGTCTCGCTCATCTCGGGCGGCCTCGGTTTCACCGGGATCTCGGCCGCAAGCGCGGGCATTGCGAAGATTCTGTTCTACATCTTCATCGCGATCACCGTCATCATCGTGATCATCGCCTTCGCGATCGGGCAAGCGGTGTTCTAACGCCGTCCGTCATCCACGACGTCATTCCGGCGCGGGCCGGAATCAATCTCTAATGTGATCTGCCCCACGCAGTGACCGTGGCGCGTGTTATGCTGGACCCCGGCCCCTGCCGGGGTGACACCGTGAATGGGTCGCTATCGAGCTGCCTACATCGCAGCGGGTCGTCCCTGCGAAAGCAGGGACCCAACTCACCTCTGGCGCGAGCGGGTCGTTGGATTCCAGCTTTCGCGGCAATGACACCGCGGCACACGCTGCGTCTTCTCTCTCCCCTTCGCGGGGAGGGTAGCGCAGCTAGAGGCGTCAGCCTCGTAGCGAAGCTTGGGTGGGGGGAGCAGTCGGCATTGAGCCCGCCTCGCAACCCCTCCGAGCTGCGCTAGGCCTACGGCCAAGCTCCGCTTGCCTCCCCCGTCAGAGAGGGAGGTGACCCGGCTGAGAGCTTCCCGGGTGTCACAACCTCATCCGCTGAGTCCCCAGCATTCCCGGCCCTTTCCGTGATTTTTTCGGCAATCTATCCATGGTCATTAGAGCCAGGCCTATTATCCCCCACCTCCTCGCATCGGGCGGGGTCGCGACGAACGTCTCGCGGGGAGGGTCCGGGTGGTGGGGA
>Ga0207639_10003512_pt1 | contig 10543 bp, 11 predicted proteins | sample KBSCornC32_FD_184299 | JGI IMG/M metagenome (GOLD analysis project Ga0207639, IMG submission 184299) | Corn rhizosphere microbial communities from Kellogg Biological Station, Michigan, USA - KBS Corn C3-2 (SPAdes) (version 2) | ecosystem: Host-associated > Plants > Roots > Rhizosphere > Soil ...
CGGCGATCCACAGGCAGCGCGCGATGATGAAGATGTACAGCGCGAGCAGCAGCAGCACGCCGACCAGGCCCCACTCCTCGGCGAACACCGAGAAGATGAAGTCGGTCGTGTGTTCGGGCAGGAACTCCAGGCGCGACTGCGTGCCGTGGTGCCAGCCCTTGCCCCACAGGCCGCCCGAGCCGACGGCGATCTTCGACTGGATGATGTGCCAGCCGTTGCCGAGCGGATCGGCCTCGGGGTCGAGCAGGGTGAGCACGCGGTTCTTCTGGTAGTCGTGCAGGAAATGCCAGGCGACCGGCACGATGCCCGCGAACGCGGCGAGCAGCGCGCCGATGCGCCACCAGGCGAGACCGGACAGGAAGATGCCGAACGCGCCGCTCGCGACGATCAGCAGCGCGGTACCGAGGTCGGGCTGCTTGGCGATCAGCGCCGCGGGCACCGCGATCAGCGCGCCGGCGGCGCCGAGCGTGATCCAGCCCGGCGGCAGCGGCCGGCCGTTGAGGTACCACGCGATCATCATCGGCATCGTCAGCTTGAGCAGTTCGGACGGCTGGAAGCGGATGATGCGCAGGTCGAGCCAGCGGTTCGCGCCGCGCCCCTCGCCGTGGATCACGACGATCACCAGCAGCACGACGCTCGCCGCGTACAGCCACGGCGTCCAGTTGCGCAGGGTCAGCGGCGGTACGCGCGCGATCACCGTCATCAGCAGCAGGCCGAGCATGAAGCGCAGTGCCTGCGAGATCACCTGGCTGCGATCGAGGTCGCTCGCGCTGTACAGCGTCGCCAGGCCGATGCCCATGAGCAGCAGCAGCGCACCGAGCAGCGGCAGGTCCAGACGCGGCTTGCGCCACATCGACATCAGGCGATGGCGCCATTCATGGAAGAGTTCGTCGATCACGGCGATGCCGCTCCTTCACCGCCGCCGGCGACGCGCTCGGCCTGGCGCTGCTGGTCGCCGGGCAGCCACGCGTCGAGGATCTTGCGCGCGATCGGTGCGGCGTCGTGCGCACCGCTGCGGCCCGCTTCGAGCGCGACGATCACCGCGATGCGCGCGTCGTCCGCCGGCGTGAACGCCTCGAACAGCACCTGGTGGCGCTCGATCGGGCTCGCGCTGATGCTCGTCCATTCGGTGCCGGTGCGGGAATAGCGTTCGGCCGTGCCGGTCTTGCCCGCGATCGGATACGGGAAGCCCGCGTCGATGCCGCGCGCGGTGCCGCTGCGCACGACTTCCTGCATGCCCTGCTGCACCGACGCCCAGTTCGCCGCGCGCTCGATCACGTTCTTGCGCGGCGGCGCGGGCGGCAGCGGCTCGATCCGCGCATCGACGCCGCGCTGCACCGCACGCAACAGGTGCGGCGTGTGCGGCACGCCGCGCGCGGCGAGCGTCGACACCGCGTTGGCGAGCTGCAGCGGCGTGACCACCCAGTAGCCCTGGCCGATGCCCGCGATCACCGTTTCGCCCGGATACCACGCCTGGTTGAAACGCCCGCGCTTCCACTCGCGCGAGGGCAGCACGCCGCTGCCCTCGCCCATGAGGTCGATGCCGGTCGGCTGGCCGAAACCGAAGCGGCTCATGAAGCCGCTGAAGCGGTCGATGCCCATGTCGAGCGCGAGCGAATAGAAATACGTGTTGACCGACTTGGCGATCGCCTGCACGAGGTCGACGCGGCCCTGGCCGCCGCGGACGTCGTCGCGATACGCGCGCGACTGGCCGGGTATGAAGAACTCGCCGGTCGAGAGCACCGTGTCCTCGGGACGGCGCAGGCCGAGCTCGAGGCCACCGAGGCCGACGAACGGTTTCATCGTCGAGCCCGGCGCGTAGTTGCCGCGCAGCAGGCGGTTCAGCAGCGGCTTGTCCTCGGCGTCGAGCAGCGCGGCGTAGTCGACGCTCGCGATGCCGTTGACGAACAGGTTCGGATCGAAGCTCGGCACGCTGACCATCGCGAGCACTTCGCCGGTGCGCGGATCGATCGCGACCGCTGCGCCGGCGCGGCCCTCGAACGCGGCCTCGGTCGCTTCCTGCAGGCGTGCATCGATGCTCAGGTAGAGGTTCTCGCCCGGCTTCGGTGCGACGCGGCCGAGCGGCTCGCCGATCGGCCGGTGGTCGGCGTTGACCTCGATCTTCTCGTAGCCGACCTCGCCGTGCAGGCGATCCTCGTAGTAGCGCTCGATGCCGGTCTTGCCGACGTGCGTGGTGCCGGCGTAGTCGCCCTTGTCGAGCTTGCCGAGGTCGGCCTCGTCGATGCGTCCGACGTAGCCGACCGTGTGCGCGAATTCCTCGCCGAGCGGGTACGAGCGGGTCAGGTACGGCACGACGTCGACGCCGGGGAACGCCCAGCGGTTGACCGAGAACTTCGCGATCTCCTCTTCCGACAGCTTGAGGCGGATCGGCGTGCCCTCGTACGAACGCTTGCTCTTGCGCAACGCGTTGAAGCGCTCGACGTCGTCGTCGCTGATCGGCACGACCTCGCCGAGGCGCACGATCGTCGCCGGCAGGTCGTGCACCTGCTCGGGCGTGATCTCGAGGCGGAACGCGGCGACGTTCTCGGCGAGCAGCACGCCGTTGCGGTCGTAGATGAGGCCGCGCGCGGGCGCGAGCGGCCGCGTGAGCACGCGGTTCGCCTCCGAGCGAGCGCTGAACTCGTCGTGCCGCTCGATCTGCAGGAACGAGAAGCGCACGCCGAGCGCGACCAGGCAGGCGACGATGATGAGGAAGCCGGCGAGCGCGCGCCGGCGGAACAGCGCCTCCTCGTGGCGCGCTTCCTTCAGCGGCTTGTAACGGCCTTCACGGACGCGGGAGCGGCGCATGCGCATCGATCGGCCGCCGTCATTCGTGCGCGCGCAGGCGGGCGCGCAGGTCGTCGAACAGCAGGAACACGAACGGCCACGCGAGCATGCCGGTCAGCGGCGCCAACCAGAACGACGAAGGCGGCATCGGCTCGCCGGAGAACCCGCGCGCCATCAGCATGACGATGCGATCGTTGAGCAGCAGCGCGAGCACCGCGAGCGCCTGCTGCCAGACCGGGAAGAAGCGCAGGCGCGCGCGGAAGCGCAGCACGATGAACGCGATCACGAGCAGGCGCAGCGCCTGCTCGCCGAGCAGCTCGCCGACGAGCAGGTCGGCCGAGACGCCGAGCAGGAACGCGAAGCCGAGGCCGACGCGCTCGGGCGTCTCGATCGCCCAGTACACGAGCACGAGGCCGATCCAGTACGGCTTGAGCGGTTCGAGCAGCGGCGGCAACGGCATCAGCTGCAGCAGGAACGCGCAGACGATGCTGCCGGCGAACAGCCAGGTGCGGGCGCGCAGGCGACTCATGGCGTCGGCGTCCCCGGCGCGGCGGCCGGCGCGGGTCCGGCGAGGTCGGCCGGCGGGCCGACTTCGTCCTGCGGCGCGGGAGGTCCGTACGGCTGCGGCTGGTCGCGCAGCAGCAGCACTTCGCTGCTGCGGTCGAGCGCCGCTGCCGGTTGCGCGACCGCGGCGATGAACATGCCGCTCTTGTCCTGGCCGACCTGGCGCACTTCGCCGACCGGGAAGCCGGCCGGGAAGCGCCCGCCGAGCCCCGAGGTGAGCAGGCGGTCGCCGACCTTGACGTCGGCGCTGATCGGGATCGTCGGCAATTGCAGTTCATCGATCGCGCCGCTGCCGTAGGCGATCGTGCGCAAGCCGGTGCGTTCGATGACGACCGGGATCGCGTGCGTCGCGTCGGTGATCAGCATCGCGATCGAGCTGTTCGGCAGCACTTCGACGATCTGCCCCATCACGCCCTGCGCGTCGATGACCGGCTGGCCGACGTCGATGCCCTGGCTCGCGCCGACGTCGAGCACGATGCGATGGCGGAACGGGTCGAGGTCGACGTTGATGAGGCGCGCGAACTGCACGGTGAGCCCGAGGTTCTTCTGCGCGTCGAGCAGGCCCTTGAGGCGCGCGTTCTGCGCGACCAGCGCGTCGAGGCGGTTGAGGCGCGCCTGCGCGAACAGCAGCTGTTCGCGCAGCGCGCGGTTCTCGCTCGCGAGCTGGTCCTGCGTCGCGACGGCGGTGCGCGTCGCACGCGCGAGGTTCGCCGGCAGCGCGGCGAGGCGGTACACCGGTTCGATCAGCACGCCGCCGGTGCGGCGCAGCGACTCGAGGTAGTTGCCGCGATGATCGAGCACCATGAGGCCGATCGCGCAGGCGAGATAGACGATCAGCCGCAACGTGCTGACCGCGCCCTCGGCGAACAGCGTGGTGGCATTGTCGGTGCGGGCGAGCGGCACGTGGGTGGCGTCAGGACGGGGTTCGGGCGGATGGCGGGTTGATCATGCTGCGCCACGCGGCCGGCGATGTCAGCCGGCCGCCTCCTGCACCGCCGTCACTCCGGCGCGAAGAAATCGCTGCCGTGCAGGTCGATCAGCTCCAGCGCACGACCGCCGCCGCGGGCGACGCAGGTGAGCGGATCATCGGCGACGTGCACGTGCAGGCCGGTCTCTTCCGAGATGAGGCGATCGATGTCGCGCAGCAGCGCGCCGCCGCCGGTCAGGACGATGCCGCGCTCGGCGACGTCCGAGCACAGTTCCGGCGGGGTCTGCTCGAGCGCGCTGCGCACCGAGCTGACGATGCCGGAGAGCGGCTCGTGCAGCGCCTCGAGCACTTCGTTCGAGTTGACCGTGAACATGCGCGGCACGCCCTCGGCGAGGTTGCGGCCGGAGACTTCGATCTCCTTGACCTCGGACTGGGGGAACGCGCAACCGATCTCGACCTTGATCTTCTCGGCGGTCGCTTCGCCGATCAGCGTGCCGTGGTTGCGGCGCACGTAGTTGATGATCGCCTCGTCGAAGCGGTCGCCGCCGATGCGCACCGACGCGGAGTAGACGATGCCGTTGAGCGAGATCACCGCGACTTCGGACGTGCCGCCACCGATGTCGAGCACCATCGAGCCACGCGCCTCGTGCACCGGGATGCCGGCGCCGATCGCCGCGGCCATCGGTTCCTCGATCAGGTAGACGTCGCGCGCGCCGGCCGACTCGGCCGATTCCTTGATCGCGCGGCGCTCGACCTGGGTCGAACCGCACGGCACGCAGATGAGCACGCGCGGGCTCGGCCGGAACATGCGCGCGCGGTGCACCTTGCGGATGAACTGCTTGAGCATCTCCTCGGTCATCGTGAAGTCGGCGATCACGCCGTCCTTCATCGGCCGCTTGGTGATGATGTTGCCCGGCGTGCGGCCGAGCATGAGCTTGGCGTCGCCACCGACCGCGGCGATCGAGCGCGGGCCGCCCGGACCGCGGTCCTGGCGGATCGCGACGACCGACGGTTCGTTGAGGACGATGCCCTGGCCGCGCACGTAGATCAGCGTGTTGGCGGTGCCGAGATCGATCGAGAGATCGTTGGAGAAGAGTCCGCGGAGACCTTTGAACATGTGTGCGGCGCGAGCCTTTGGGAATATCGGGTGGGGGCGCGATGCCGGTTCGTCCTGTCCGGTTCGCATGCAATGGTCGGGGCGCGGACGCCCGCGTGGCCCGCCGTGCCGGGCCAGGTAGCCGGCGCGGCCGCACTCCTTGTGCGTCGGAACGCCCCCGCGGGCGCTCCAAATGCGGGAAAAGCGCGCGATTTTAGTCGTGTGCCGATGCGCGGGCAAGGACATTCGAGTTAAGAAACCCTTCCCCGAAGCGGGTTTCCGGCTGCGTTCGGCCCGGGCGGCGCGCGCTCCGCCTGCGCGCGAGGATTCCCGAGCGGCGCGGCGACCGGTAAGCTTCGCCGGTTTTGGGCGTCGCCTTCGCGCCCTGCCCACCATCCCCGGATGCCTTCGATGTCTGCACTGATCTGCGGTTCGCTCGCCTACGACACCATCATGGTGTTCCAGGACCAGTTCAAGAAACACATCCTGCCCGACCAGGTGCACATCCTGAACGTGTCGTTCCTGGTGCCGAGGATGCGCCGCGAGTTCGGCGGCTGCGCCGGCAACATCGCCTACAACCTCAAGCTGCTCGGCGACGACCCGATCCCGTTCGCCGCGGTCGGCCAGGACTTCGGCCCCTACCGCGAACACATGAAGCAGTGCGGCATCCGCCTCGACCACGTCAGCGTGTTCGAGGACCTGTTCACGCCGCAGTGCTTCATCACGACCGACCTCGACAACAACCAGATCACCGCCTTCCATCCGGGCGCGATGCTCAACTCGCACGAGCACCACGTGCGCGACGTCGAGGGCGTCACCTTCGGCATCGTCGCGCCGGACAGCCGCGACGGCATGCTGCAGCATTCGCGCGAGTTCGCCGAGCGCGGCACGCCGTTCATCTTCGATCCGGGCCAGGCGATGCCGCTGTTCTCGGGCGAGGAATTCCGCACGATGATCGAGCAGTCCGACTACGCGATCGTCAACGACTACGAATCGCAGCTGCTGCAGCAGCGCACCGGCTGGAGCGCCGCCGAGATCGCTCAGCGCGTGAAGGCGTACATCGTCACGCAGGGCCCGAAGGGCTCGACCATCCATGCCGACGGCAACACCCACGTGATCCCGCCCGCGCAGGAGCGCCGCGTCGTCGACCCGACCGGCTGCGGCGACGCCTATCGCGCCGGGCTCATCTTCGGCCTCATGCGCGACATGGACTGGCCGACCACGGGGCGCATCGCCTCGCTGATGGGCACGCTCAAGATCGAGCATCCGGGCACGCAGAACCAGCGTTTCACCTATTCCGAGTTCGCCGACCAGTTCCGCCAGCAGTTCGGTTACGCGCTCGGCTGAACCGTCGCGACCATCACAGGAGTCCATCGATGAGCACCCCGTCCCTCTTCGCACGCCTCGCCGCCGGCCTCGTGCTCGGTGCGCTGATCCAGTCCTGCGCGGCCAAGGGCCCGTACGTCGAACTCAAGGGCCAGCGCTATTCGATCGAGGTCGCCGAGAACGACGCCGCGCGCGAGCACGGCCTCATGGATCGCACCGAGATGGCGATCGACCACGGCATGTTGTTCGTGTTCCAGGACGACATCCCGCGCGCGTTCTGGATGAAGAACACGAAGATCGCGCTCGACATGCTGTTCTTCGACGCCGACCGCCACCTCGTCAGCGTGCAGCACGACGTGCCGCCGTGCCTGGCCGACCCGTGCCCGGCCTACTCGAGCGGCGCGCCCGCGCGCTACGTGCTCGAACTCAACGCAGGGCAGGCACGCAAGCTGGGCCTGGTTCCGGGCGACGAGCTGACGATCCAGCGCTGAGCGCGACGCGCTCGCTCCACACGCCGTCGCGCAGGACGAGCTCGCCGCGCAACTCGTGCGCGCAGGCGAGCCCGCAGCGATACGGTACGAGCGACTGGTCGGAAGCAAGGTCGAGGACGGCGTCCTCGACCGGTACGAATACGCGCATGACGACTCCGGCTGATTGACGACCACAGTCAATCACCCGGCCATGCCGTGGCCGCGTCGCACGCATGACGGAATCGGGACGCCAGATGGCGCGTTGGTGGCGCAGGACCCTCGCCTCGAGGGAAGGCTTCAGATCTGGACCATCTCGAAGTCGGACTTGGTCACGCCGCAATCGGGGCAGGTCCAGGTCTCGGGCACGTCTTCCCAGCGCGTGCCGGCCGCAATGCCGTCCGCGGGCCAGCCTTCGGCTTCGTTGTAGATGAACCCGCAGACCACGCACATGAAGGTGCGGTAGGGCGCGTCGACGGCGGCGGAAGCGGTATCGGACATTGCGGGGACGGCGATCGGTATCGAAAGGCCTTGTATTCTCGCAGCTTGCGCGCGCGCGCGGAAGCACGGCCGACCCGGCCGTGCGCGAACGGGACGTTACGGACGATGACGAGCACGAGCGGCCGCCTGCGCGGCCTGTACGCGATCAGCGACGGTCCGCGCGCCGACCTCGTCGACGCCTGCGCGGCCGCACTCGCCGGCGGCGCGAGCGTGCTGCAGTACCGCGACAAGACCACCGATGCGCCGCGCCGGCTCGCCGAGACCCGCGCGCTGCAGGCATTGTGCGCGCGCCATCGCGTGCCGCTGATCGTCAACGACGACGTCGACCTCGCCCTCGCCTGCGGCGCCGCGGGCGTCCATCTCGGCGAGGACGATGCGACGCCGGCCACCGCACGCGCGCGCCTCGGCGCACGGGCGATCATCGGCGTGTCGTGCTACGACTCGATCGAGCGGGCGCGACACTACGCCGCAGCCGGTGCCGACTACCTCGCGTTCGGCGCGTTCTTCGCCTCGCCGACCAAGCCGCACGCACGCGTGGCGACGCCACGCCTGCTGCGCGAAGCGAAGGCATTCGGCCTGCCGCTGGTGGCGATCGGCGGCATCACGCACGACAATGCACGCGGACTCATCGACGCCGGCGCCGACGCCGTCGCGGTGATCTCGGCGCTGTTCGGCGCGCGCGACGTGCGCGCGGCCGCGCGCCGCTTCAGCGACCTCTTCGATCCCGACGCGAGCCGACGATGACGACCAACCACGAACTGTTCCAGCGTGCGCAGGCGCGCATCCCCGGCGGCGTGAACTCGCCCGTGCGCGCGTTCAAGTCGGTCGGCGGCGAACCGTTCTTCACGGCGCGCGCCGACGGCGCGTACCTGTGGGACGTCGAAGGCACGCGCTACATCGACTACGTCGGCTCGTGGGGGCCGATGGTCGTCGGCCACAACCATCCGACCGTGCGCGCCGCGGTCGAGCGCGCGATCCGCGACGGCCTCTCGTTCGGCACGCCGTGCCCGGCGGAGGTCACGATGGCCGAGACGATCGCCGCGATCGTGCCGTCGGTCGACGTCGTGCGCATGGTCAACTCGGGCACCGAAGCGACGATGTCGGCGATCCGCCTCGCGCGCGGCTACACCGGCCGGCAGCGCATCGTGAAGTTCGAGGGCTGCTACCACGGCCACGGCGACGCGTTCCTGGTCAAGGCCGGCTCCGGCGCGCTCACGCTCGGCGTACCGACCTCGCCGGGCGTGCCGAAGGCGCTCGCCGACCTCACGCTGACGTTGCCGTACAACGACCTCGCGGCCGCGCAGCAGCTGTTCGCCGAGAGCGGCGAGGAGATCGCCGCGCTGATCATCGAGCCCGTCGCCGGCAACATGAACTGCATCCTGCCGCGCGACGGCTACCTCGCCGCGCTGCGCGAGCTGTGCACGAAGCACGGCGCGCTGCTCATCTTCGACGAGGTCATGACCGGCTTCCGCGTCGCGCTCGGCGGCGCGCAGGCGCACTACGGCATCACGCCCGACCTCAGCACGTTCGGCAAGATCATCGGCGGCGGCATGCCGGTCGGAGCCTACGGCGGACGACGCGAGATCATGCAGCAGATCGCGCCCGCCGGCCCGATCTACCAGGCCGGCACGCTGAGCGGCAATCCGGTCGCGATGGCCGCCGGCCTCGCGATGCTCGATCTGGTCCGCACGCCGGACTTCCACGCCGAACTCGATCGCCGCACCCGCCTCGTCGCCGACGGTTTCGTCGCCGCTGCCGCGGAGGCCGGCGTACCGCTCAGCGTCAACCGCATCTGCGGCATGTTCGGCCTGTTCTTCACCGACGTCGCGAAGGTCCAGACGTACGCACAGGCGACCGCTTGCGACGTCGCGATGTTCAACCGCTTCTTCCACGCGATGCTCGAGCGCGGCGTCTACCTCGCGCCGAGCGCGTTCGAAGCGGGTTTCGTCTCGATCGCGCATTCGGACGAGGTCATCGCGGCGACGATCGAAGCCGCGCGCGCGGCCTTCAGGGACGCCGCCGCAGCCGCCTGACACCCCTCACGGCGGACTTTACACATAGGTGGGTTTACTATCCGGCGCAGGCCGGCACGATGGTGCTCCGTCACATGGCGGACCCTTCGAGGAACCTACCGATGAACGCACACCCGACCCTCGTCGGCGCACTCGCGCTGACCTTCGCACTCGTCGCCGCGCCGTGGGCTGCGACGACGTCGCAAGCCGCTCCCGCGACGACTGCGCCGGCCACCGCACCCGCCGCCCCGAAGCTGCACGCGGCGATGCGCGAACTCTGGCAAGGCCATGCCGCGACCACGCGCGACTACGCCGACGCGGTGAAGGCCGGCGATGCAGCCGGCGCGAAGAAGGCGGCCGACGCGGTCGTCGGCAACGCGAAGAAGATCGCCGATGCAGTCGGCGGCTTCTACGGCGACGCCGCGGGCAAGCGGATGCTCGAACTCCTCGCCGGCCACTGGGGTGGCGTGAAGGCGCTCACCGATGCCGGCAAGGCGGGCGACGGCGCGGCGGGCGCGAAGGCGATGCAGGACCTCGCCGCGAACGCGGACGCGATCGCGAAATTCCTGTCCGCCGCGAATCCGAACCTGCCCGAAAGCGCGGTGAAGGGCCTGCTCGTCACCCACGCCGGCCACCACGCGAACCTGATCGGCGACATCATGAAGGGCGATGCCGCGGCCGCGGCGAAGACCTGGAGCGCGATGCAGGCGCACATGGACACGATCGCCGACGCGCTCGCCGACGGCATCGCGAAGCAGTTCCCGGCGAAGGCGGGTTGAGCACGCGATGAAGCATGCGAGCGCGCTCGCCCGGCTCGGTCCGACGCAGCAGCGCCTGCTGCGCCGGCTGCTGCTTTCGCCGC
>Ga0207639_10003519_pt1 | contig 10529 bp, 9 predicted proteins | sample KBSCornC32_FD_184299 | JGI IMG/M metagenome (GOLD analysis project Ga0207639, IMG submission 184299) | Corn rhizosphere microbial communities from Kellogg Biological Station, Michigan, USA - KBS Corn C3-2 (SPAdes) (version 2) | ecosystem: Host-associated > Plants > Roots > Rhizosphere > Soil ...
GTCCCAAGGAAAACATCTACATTGTTACCAATGAAAATTACCTCGACCTTGTAAGAACACAATTGCCGGATATAGGCGATCAGCAGATACTGACCGAGCCTGTAATGCGCAACACTGCGCCTTGCATTGCTTATGGTTGTTTTAAGATCGAAAGCATTAATCCGAACGCATCCATCGTTGTTGCGCCATCGGATCACCTGATATTGGATGAAGCGGCTTTTATTACAGCTATCGAAAAATCGCTGAAAATCGCTTCAGAAAACCAATGCCTCATCACGCTGGGCATTATGCCTTCACGTCCTGACACGGGTTACGGCTACATTCAGTACACCGACCAGGTGATCGACGATGATTTTCATAAGGTTAAAACGTTTACCGAGAAGCCAACTTTAGATATTGCCAAAACCTTTCTTCAAAGCGGTGACTTCCTTTGGAACGCGGGTATATTCATATGGTCGGCTGATGCGATCCTGAAAGCATTCAATCGCTACCTGCCGGATATGAATGAAATATTCGCGGAGGCAAAACCGATTTATAACTCTGATAGTGAGCGGAATCACATCAATAAGGCTTTTTTGCAGTGCACGAATATATCTATTGACTACGGAATAATGGAGAAAGCAGACAATGTTTACGTGCTTCCTTCAGAATTCGGTTGGTCTGACCTAGGTACATGGGCATCTATTTACCAGCTTGCTGAGAAGGATTATGTAGGTAATGTAGTTATCCCGTCAGAAAAGGTGATTATGTACGATTCATCCAATTGCATGGTGAACGTACCGGGCGAGAAATTGGTGGTATTACAGGGCCTGCATGATTACATCGTAGTAGAGTCGAACAATACCCTCCTCATTTGTCCGCGCGACCAGGAGCAAAATGTAAAGCAAGTAGTTGCGGATGTGAAGGCTAAGTTTGGAACGAAGTATATTTGATGTTAGTGATTAGAGATTAGTTAATTAGAGATTAGGTAAAAAACCATCATTTCCTAATCAACTAATCTCTAATTAACTAATCAACTGAACGTTGCCTCACCACTTCGTACAAAATAACCCCTGTCGATACAGACACATTTAGCGATTCAATCTCGCCAAACATTGGAATTTTAGCCAGGTGATCTGATATACGGATGATCTCATTGCGGATACCATCTTCTTCTGAACCCATTATTATTGCTGTCGGCGAGGTATAGTCAGGCTTGTAAATATCTTCCGTCGTTTTTTCGGTGCAGCAAACCAGTTGCAAGCCTGATTCCTGCAGAAAGCGGATAGTCTGCATAAAGTTATCGTGACGACAAACCGGAATTTTATACAATGCTCCTGCTGATGTTTTGATACCGTCGGCATTGATTTGTGCCGAGCCTTTAGCGGGAATTACAATAGCATGCACACCGGCGCATTCGGCTGTACGGGCAATGGCGCCCATGTTGCGCACGTCGGTAATACCATCCAGTACTAAAATCAGCGGCGTCTCTCCTTTTTCAAATATTTCCGGGATGATGTTCTCTATTTTCTGATAAACAATCGGCGAAATAACAGCGATCACTCCCTGGTGATTCTTTTGAGTAATGCGGTTCAGCTTTTCTACAGGAACCTGCTGACCGACAATGCCGTACTCGTGCATCAGTGTTTTCAGCTCCGCAATCAGCCCCCCTCCGATGCCCCTTTGTATGTATAGTGATTCGATCTCTTTGCCCGAACGAATTGCCTCTATTACCGCCCGGATACCGAAAACCATCTGGTTATTTTCCCTGCTTTCCCTGTTATGATAAGCCATTATTTTTTAAGTATTGAAGGGGTAAAATTAGCCATATTAATTGTAATGCAAGGGGCTTAAAATGTATAGTATTTTTTATCAAATTTTTAAAGTATAAATGGCAAGTTCAAATTACTAACAAGTATAAATAGTAGCTGATTTACAGCGACAAATTAAATTTCCCAACAAATCATTGTTAATTAATTATTTACAAATTATTTAATTTCCTGTCGGTTTGGGCTTTAAAAAAAACTTCAAAAAAAGATGTTAACGTATAAGTAAATCGTGAATTTTTCGTATATTTTTGGGTTATGATTCTGGAGAACGACAACCCTTACAACAAGCCCACTACCAATGAAAGACGAAGCAGAATTACTAACCCTACACCCTACGCCGGGCTCGGTAAATTACCGCCTCAGGCAGTCGATCTGGAAGAGGCGGTGCTCGGTGCACTGATGCTCGAGAAGGATGCGTTATCCTCTGTGATCGATATACTTAAGCCCGAAGTTTTTTATAAAGACAGTCACCAGAAGATATTCAAGACCATACGGCACCTGTTCGAAAAGACATCACCGGTGGATATCCTGACCGTAACAGCCCAGTTGCGTCAGTTCGGTGAACTGGAAATGATAGGTGGTGCCTATTATATTACTGAGCTCACAAATCGTGTGGCTTCTGCTGCGAATATTGAATACCACTCGCGTATCATCATTCAAAAATTCATTCAGCGCGAACTGATCCGCATCTCAACTGAGGTGATCAATAGTGCTTATGAAGATACTTCAGACGTACTCGATTTATTAGACAAGGCCGAAAAGAACCTGTTCGATATCGCCCAAAATAACTTGCGTCGTGATTCCCGTAAGATGGATGACATCATGCACGAGACCCTGAAAGAGATGGAGGCGTTAAAGGATAAAAAAGATGGACTTACAGGTGTGGCCTCTGGCTTCACGGATTTGGACAGAATGACCTCCGGCTGGCAGAAATCAGATCTGGTGATCATAGCGGCCCGCCCGGCAATGGGTAAAACAGCATTTGTGTTAAGTTGCGCGCGGAATGCCGCTGTCGACTTTAACCGTCCGGTTGTGGTATTCTCCCTGGAGATGTCATCAATACAGTTGGTTAATCGTTTAATATCTGGCGAAACTGAAATTGAGCAGGAAAAGATACGTAAAGGCACCCTGGAAGAATGGGAATGGCAGCAAATACATTCTAAAATAGGCAGGCTTGAACAGGCACCCCTTATTATAGACGATACCCCGGCATTGAATATATTTGAATTCAGGGCAAAATGCCGCCGTTTAAAATCACAGCATGATATCCAATTGATCATCATCGACTATCTGCAATTAATGCAGGGTAAAAGCGGCGATGGTAAGGGCGGCGGCAACCGTGAACAGGAAATCGGTAGTATATCGCGTGCGCTGAAATCTGTTGCAAAAGAGTTGAATGTTCCGGTAATTGCGCTATCACAGTTGAGCCGTGCTGTGGAAAACAGGCCGGGTGCTTCAAAGCGACCAATGCTGTCCGACTTGCGTGAGTCTGGTTCAATTGAACAGGATGCAGATATGGTATTGTTCCTGTATCGCCCCGAATATTACGGTATGACCGAGGATGAAGACGGCAATCCAACAAATGGTGTAGGTGAAGTAATTATTGCCAAACACCGTAACGGCGAGACCGGAACTGTGCGATTGAAGTTCGTAGGTAAATTCGTGAAATTCCAGGATCTGGATCAGGGCGGTTCATTCCTGCCTCAGGGCACACCTTTTGCCGGGTTAAGTCCTTCTCAGGATTTCGAAAAACCAAGTAACTTTATTATTCGTCCTTCAAGAGCAAATGAAATTGATGATGATGATGCACCTTTCTAGGTTGTAATGGTTATACTAGTTTTATTGGTTGAAGTGGTTATAACGATCAAACTAATACAACCAATACAACTGCTTCAACTAATACAACGAAACTAAAATATCAACCCCAAAACAACCCCGATTAAAATAACGATCGGGGTTTTTACTTTGGTAAAGTACAGTAAAGCGAACGAGCCGATCATCAATCCATAAGCCATCCAGTTTGCCCCAAACGGTTTGGTCAATAAGATCAATGCGGTCGCCATAAAGCCTACGGCAACTGCGCTGATGCCGCTTAATGAGTTGCGGATACGGGTTATCTTTTTCAAATCCTCCCAGAATGGCACGATAAATAAGATCAGTATCAGGCCGGGTAGATTTATACCGATTACCGCTATAACGCTGCCAAGAATTTGTCCCCATAAGCCTAAGCCTTTGTTTCCCAGCGTCATGCTGCCGATAAATGAGGTGAATGAGAATGTAGGTCCGGGAAGTGCTTGTTGTAAAGCAAATCCGGATAGAAACTCAGATGCACCCAAATAATGTTTTACTTCCACGAACTCGGTATACATCAAAGGTACAAGCACCTGGCCTCCACCAAAAATGAGGATGCCGTTGCGATAAAAATTTTCGAATAGACGGATAGGCAAACTGAAGGGCGATGTTTGATTAATAACAGCACCCAAAGCAGCAAATGCGAGCAAAATGCCAATGAAATAGAACATTTTATTCGGGTTCACATTGGCAAACAAGCTTACCCGGAGTTCATTTTCCTGGGGTTGAGTTTCCAACGCCGAAGAGATAATCCCGCCCAATAAAACCAAAATCGGGAAAGCGTAGGCATTCTGTAATATCAAAGTAGCAATAAGTGCCCCGATAGCGAGCATCGTAGTTACTTTTGTTTTCAAAAATTTTACGGCAAAGGTGTATGTGGCGTAGGCTACTATACCAACTGCAATGGGCTGCACAAAGCGCAATATGTCATTAAATTTCGCATGCGTCAGGAACATCTTATAGCTGATGGCCGCTATCCCCATAATGGCTGCCGAAGGAGTTATCCAGATCAGAAAGGTAATAATGGCAAGCCTTAACCCTCCTACTTTCCATGCAATACCTACGAGTGTCTGGGTAGATGAAGGTCCGGGTAATATCTGCGCTAATGCATTCAGTTCCATCAACTCCTGTTCGGTGATATAGCGACGTTTTTCTACAAATTCGCGCAGCAAAATGGCTATATGCCCCTGCGGTCCGCCAAAAGCGGTGAAGGTATAGATCAGCACATCACGAATAAACAGTAGTTGACGTTTCCTCATTTAGTTCATAGTTGATAGTTCATAGTTCATGGTATTTGTGCTTACAGGGTCTGATAGTTTTTAGGCTATAAACTATTATCCATGAACTATGAACTTAATAGTCGTCGTCCTCATCCCAGCCGATTGCTTCACGATATACGGCTTGCAGTTCTGAAAACGCATGATTATCCCCTTTTCGTTTAGCCGCTTCCATCCCTTTTTCATAAATGCCTATTGCATCGTCTTTGCGGTTCAGGGCTTCGTATAATTTCCCGAGATGATAATAGGTTCCCACATAATCCGGATGATTTTTTACCAGGTTTTCGTAATACTCCAAAGCTTTTCCGGTATCGTTCAGCCTAAGGTATTCGGTGGCCAGGGCATATTGCAGGAATTCATCCCCGGGCTCATTCTTCAAAAATTCTAACAGCTTTTCTAATCGGCTCAACTCCATTTTAAACTCTCTCTTTTTTATCTAAATTTGCGAAACCTATTTCAAGAAAACTATTTAGTGTGTTCATGAGTAAAAGTATAAAACCATAGCACACATTGTAAAGATCATTTGCCAATTTAAAACAACAGCCTGATGAAGATACTGGTATGTATAAGTAATGTTCCTGATACGACGACAAAAATAACTTTTACCGATAATAACACCCAATTTAATACAAACGGCGTTCAGTTTATCCTGAATCCTTACGATGAGATTGCATTATCAAGGGCCATTGAACTAACCGAAGGCGGTAAAGGGTCTGTAACTGTGATCAATGTGGGTGAAGCCAATACCGAAGCTACTATCCGTAAAGCACTGGCAATCGGTGCTGATGACGCAGTTCGCGTTAATGCAAAACCTCACGATGCCTGGTTTGTGGCTTATCAAATTGCGCAATATGCGAAACAAAATGCTTTCGACCTGATTTTAACAGGAAGAGAATCGATTGATTATAATGGCTCGAAAGTAGCAGGCATGCTGGGTGAACTTTTAGATATTCCTTCAGTTTCTATTATCAAAAAATTGGATGTGGATGGAGACAAAGGAACTGTTGAGCGTGAAATTGAAGGTGGTAAAGAAGTTTTGACTATACCTTTCCCCTTTGTTGCGGGCACGGCAGAAGGTGTTGCAGAACCGAAAATACCCAACATGCGTGGAATCATGTCGGCACGTACCAAGCCGCTGAATGTTATAGAAGCTGCTGAAGTAAAAAACAATTCAGAAATATTGAGCTACGAAACACCTGCGCCACGCGGACAAGTAAAACTGGTAGCCGCAACTGAAGCAGAGAAATTGATCGGTTTGTTACATACCGAAGCCAAAGTGATATAATTTAAATAGATTTTACGAACCGGATCATATATGTCAGTTTTAATATATACAGAGAATGCCGAAGGCAAATTCAAAAAATCAACTTTTGAAGCCGTTTCTTACGCCCGAGCAATTGCTGATCAAACCAATACCAACCTTGTAGCCATTTCTATTGGTGATGTAGCTAACGACCAGCTTAGTTCGCTTGGCAAATACGGAGCAGATAAAGTGCTTAACGTGTCAAATGCTCAGCTTAAGAATTTTGTTAACCAGGCTTATGCATCGGTTATCGCTTTGGCAGCAAAAAAAGAAGGAGCTGACATTGTTGTTTTATCTAATTCTTTTTCAGGACGTGGCTTAGCACCGCGCATTGGCGTTAAACTGGAAGCAGGTGTGGCCGATGGCGCAGTTGCTTTACCGGAGATATCTGGTGATAAATTCACTGTTAAAAAGACTGCATTTTCAGGTAAAGCATTTGCTACGGTGCAATTAACCTCGGCTAATAAAGTGATCGCTTTGGTCCCGAACTCCTATAAAGTAGTTGAAAAACCAGCAGCAGGAACTGTTGAAGCATTTTCTGCGGAAACCAAAGAATCAGATTTCAAGGCGATGGTAAAAGAGATCGTTCGCTCAACTGATAAAGTATCTCTTCCTGATGCTGAAATCGTGGTTTCCGGTGGCCGTGGATTAAAAGGTCCTGAGAACTGGGGTATGATAGAAGAACTGGCTAATCTGCTGGGCGCAGCTACCGCTTGCTCTAAGCCAGTTTCGGATGCCGGATGGCGCCCGCACAGCGAACACGTTGGACAAACCGGTATAGCTGTCAGTCCAAATTTGTATATTGCAATAGGAATTTCGGGTGCCATTCAACACCTGGCAGGTATCAGCTCGTCAAAGGTGATTGTGGCGATAAACAAGGATCCCGAAGCACCTATTTTCAAAGTCGCTGACTATGGCATAGTTGGCGATGCTTTTGAAGTAGTCCCACAATTAATAGCAGCAGTTAAAGAACATAAAGCGTCAGCATAAACAGAATCAGTGATGGGTAATAATATGAAAAAAATCAAGCTGGATATCGTAGGACTATCGTATAGTCAAACTCAATCCGGCGCTTATGCACTGGTTCTTGGCGAGGTAAATGGTCGCCGCCGACTACCGATCATTATCGGTAGCTTCGAGGCTCAGGCTATTGCTATCGAAATCGAGAAGATGACCCCCAGCAGGCCGCTTACACACGACCTGTTTAAAAACTTCGCACAAGCTTATAATATTACTATCCAGGAGATCATTATTTATAATCTGGTTGATGGGATATTCTACGCCAAACTGGTTTGCTCAGACGGCAAAAAGACAATTGAGATAGATGCCCGTACTTCTGACGCAATTGCCATGGCAGTCCGTTTCGATTGCTCTATTTATACTTATGAATTCATTCTCTCAACTGCAGGTATCGTAATTGAAGGCAATGACTTTGTTTACCTCGAAAACATGAGCGATACCACCGAGGAAAAAGCAGTAACTCCTACTGCAAGCGGATACGCTTCGCAAAGCACAGATGAATTAAAAACCAAACTCCAGGAAGCATTGGCAGAAGAAGCCTACGAAAAGGCAGCTAAAATACGTGATGAGCTGAACCGCAGAAAAGCATCTTAAGTTAGATTTGAGACGTGAGATTTGAGATATGAGATAATACCTACCTCTTCGTCTTTCTGATTCCACATTTATTTCGTTATTTTCCGCTTTTGATCTCAATAGTTATGACTTTTAATAAAACCGGGGCGCTCTATGAATATTAAGTTCCGCTTAATACTGATGAACTTCATGCAATATTTTATATGGGGTTCCTGGCTTCTTACTATTGGAAGATATTGTTCTGAAACCAAACATTGGAGCTTCGAACAATTCGGAGCAATATTCTCAACCATGGGTATTTCTGCGATATTTATGCCTGCGCTTACCGGAATTATTGTTGACAGGTGGATAAACGCCGAAAAACTATATGGGATCATGCATATTTTAGGAGCTATAGCGTTGTTCGCGTTGCCTTTCGCAAATACCCCATCAGCCTTCTTTTTAGTTATGCTGTTGAATATGTTCTTTTATATGCCAACTATTTCACTATCTATAACTGTGGCATATTCTGCAATGAAAAATAAAGATATTGAAGTAGTCAAGAATTATCCGCCGATACGAACATGGGGAACAGTTGGCTTCATTGCCGCTTTGTGGACAGTTAGCCTTACACATAACGAAACTTCTTCAAATCAATTCTATATAGCGTCGGGTGTAGCAATAGCTCTTGGTATCTATGCATTCACACTACCCAAATGTCCTCCACTTTTTAAAAAAGGAACAAAAAAATCCTTTGTAGATTTATTAGGCTTAAATGCTTTTGTTCTTTTCAAAACCCCCAAATTCGCCATATTCTTCATTTTCTCAATGCTATTAGGTGCTGCGCTGCAGTTAACCAACGCTTATGGTAATACATTTCTTGGCAGTTTCCAGCATGTTATTCAATATAAGGATTCTATTGCAGTAAAAACGCCTGCTATAATTATGTCAATTTCACAGGCTTCAGAAACGCTTTTCATTTTGGCGATCCCCTTTTTTCTAAGAAAATTCGGGATTAAATATGTTATGCTTTTCAGCATGTTAGCCTGGGTATTGCGCTTTGGCCTCTTTGCCTTTGGTAACCCAGCTGACGGGTTGTGGATGATTATATTATCTTGTATAGTATATGGTATGGCGTTTGATTTTTTTAATATCTCCGGTTCTTTATTTGTCGAAACTCAGACAACTCCAGAAATAAGGGGAAGTGCACAAGGATTATTTATGATGATGGTGAATGGATTCGGCGCTTTATTCGGAAGTCTTATCAGTGGAATGATTATCGATAAGTTTTTTACATTACCAGATCATACAAATAATTGGCAAGGCATTTGGCTCACTTTTGCAAGTTATGCACTAGTCATAGCGGTGATCTTCCCTTTTGTTTTCCGGTATAAACATACTTCTGCATTAGAACAAGCTACAAAACATATCTGATAGGATATTAAGTCAATGAAAAAGCATTACCGCCACGAAAATGATTGTCTGAATTGCGGCACCATCATTCAGGGACATTATTGCCATAACTGCGGCCAGGAAAACCTGGAACTCCATGAAAGCTTCGGTCATATGATGAACCATACCATCAGCGACTACTTTCACTTTGATCACCAGTTTTTTCATACGCTCAAGCCCCTTCTATTTAAGCCAGGTTTTCTTACCAATGAATATATGTCAGGCAGGCGCGCACAATACCTGCACCCTGTTAAAATGTATATTTTTATCAGTATTGTTTATTTCCTGCTACTGTTTAAAACTAATGGAGACAGCAATATTGTGCATGTTAACGAAAATGGCAAACCGGCCGACAAGGAAGCTGTTGCAACCACAAACAAAAGCACAGGAGAGACAGTAATAGATTACAGAGATAAGCCTAATAGTTGGTTTCATCCGACTTCAAAAGATACCAGCTACACTGAATATCGTACCAATCAAAACAAGCTGTCCGAAAACGACCGTGACGGATTCTTTACCAGGATATGGAATAAAAAGGCTTTTGAATATCGCGAAGAATATGGCAATCATGCAAAAGAAGTTTTCCAGGAAGAGTTAAGGCATAATATACCTAAGATGATGTTCCTGTTGCTGCCGATATTCGCCCTTATACTCAAGGTCACTTTCTGGAGGAACAAAAAATTTTATGTGGAGCACTTAATTTACTCTTTCCACTTTCATTGCTTTTTGTTTTTATTCCTGGGCGTCGTTATGCTACTGCAATTGATATTAAACCCTATTAGTAAAAGCATTATGGAATGGCTAATGCTGCCGGCCACGTTATATATAATCTGGTATATATACCGTTCACTACGTACAGTCTATCAACGCAGCATTTTCAGAACCATCACTAAAATGATCGGGATGTGGATCATGTATTTTGCAGCCCTGACTTTTTGTGTGATGCTGGTACTTTTTATAACAACAATAATTTAATTACAACATAGGTTTAAGTAAACGCTATAAGTTATTTAAATTTAATTTGTTATATTGTTCTGTAAAGCCTCAAGCGCATTTAGCAGGTAAGCCATAGGGGCATTCCAGTTAATAGCAACTTCGTTAGCTGCATAAGCCTGGTCGTTATCAATATAAGCCTGATCCGGAATAGATGAGGGTAGCGGAATATGATCCTCATCGCCAGGATTTGCACCTCCCGAGAGCAAGCCTGGTATTGGGTCGACAATACCATCAGCTACAGATGGTCGATGATGTGGATGCATAGGCGTT
>Ga0207639_10003520_pt1 | contig 10524 bp, 8 predicted proteins | sample KBSCornC32_FD_184299 | JGI IMG/M metagenome (GOLD analysis project Ga0207639, IMG submission 184299) | Corn rhizosphere microbial communities from Kellogg Biological Station, Michigan, USA - KBS Corn C3-2 (SPAdes) (version 2) | ecosystem: Host-associated > Plants > Roots > Rhizosphere > Soil ...
GAGTGATGACCGACGGCATCCTGCTGGCGGAGACGCAGACCGACCGCTTCCTGAACGCGTACGACACCATCATCGTCGACGAAGCGCACGAGCGCAGCCTCAACATCGATTTCCTGCTCGGCTACGTCAAGCGGCTGCTGCCGAAGCGGCCGGAGCTGAAGCTCATCATCACGTCCGCGACGATCGATGCGCAGCGCTTCTCGCGTCACTTCGACGACGCGCCGGTGATCGAGGTGTCGGGACGGTTGTATCCGGTCGAAGTTCGCTACCGTGCGATCGAAGAGGACGAGAAGACCGGGGAGACGCCGGATCTGTCCGAAGCAATCGTCGATGCGGTCGACGATCTGTCGCGCCTTTCCGTCGAGGGCGACATCCTCGTGTTCCTGCCCGGCGAGCGCGAGATCCGGGAGACCGCCGAGGAGCTGCGCAAGCACCATCCGGCGCACACCGAGATTCTGCCGCTGTTTGCGCGTCTCTCCGCGCAGGAGCAGGAGCAAGTGTTCCAGCGCAGCGGCGCACGCCGCATCGTGCTTGCCACCAATGTGGCCGAAACCTCGCTCACGGTGCCGGGCATCAAGTACGTGATCGACTCGGGCCTCGCGCGCGTCAACCGCTACAGCTATCGCAACAAGGTCGACATGCTGCAAGTCGAGCCGGTCTCGCGCGCGTCTGCCGATCAGCGGGCGGGTCGCTGCGGCCGCGTCAGCAGCGGCGTCTGCATGCGTCTTTACAGCGAGGAGGATTACGCAGCACGCACGGAGTTTGCCGATCCCGAGATCCTGCGCACGTCGCTCGCCTCCGTGATCCTGCGCATGAAAGCGCTCAAGCTCGGCGAAGTGGAGGACTTTCCGTTCGTCGATGCGCCGTCATCGCGAGCGATCACGGACGGCTACCAGCTGCTCTCCGAGCTCAATGCGGTCGATGAGCAGCGTCGGTTGACGCCGATCGGCAGCCAGCTTGCGAAGCTGCCGGTCGATCCGCGCATCGCGCGCATGATCGTGGCTGCGCGCGACGAAGGCTGCCTGAGTGAGATTCTCATCATCGCGAGCGGTCTCGCGATTCCGGATCCGCGCGATCGTCCGATGGACAAGCAGGAGCTTGCGGACACAGCGCACGCTCAATTCCAGGACGAGCGCTCTGAATTCGCGGGCCTGCTGAAGCTGTGGGCTTTCTTCGACGAAGCGCTCAAGCACAAGAAGTCGAACCGCAAGCTCGCACAGGCTTGCCGCGAATATTTCCTGTCGCACGTGCGGCTGCGCGAATGGCGCGATCTGCACGGACAGTTGCATGCGCTCGTATCGGAGATGGGCTGGCATCCGAACGAGAAGCCGGCGACTGCCGACTCGATGCACCGCGCGCTGCTGGCCGGACTGCTCGGCAACATCGGATCGAAATCCGATGAGCCCGGCGTGTATCTGGGCGCGCGCGGAATCAAGTTCTGCGTGTTCCCGGGATCGCCGTTGCGCAAGAAGGGTGCGCTCTGGCTGATGGCCGCCGGATTGACCGAGACCACCAGGCTGTATGCACGCACCGTGGCCGCTATCGATCCGGCGTGGCTCGAGAAGATCGGCGCGCATCTCGCCGCCAAGACCTATCACGACCCGCATTGGGAAAAAGGGCCGGGGCAGGCGATGGCGTTCGAGCGCGTGACCGTCTACGGTCTCGTGGTCGTGTCGAAACGGCGTGTCACTTTCGGGCCGATCGACCCGAAAGCCGCGCGCGAGATCTTCATCCGCGAGGCATTGGTGCACGGCCAGATCGAGACCAAAGCGGAATTCCTGCGGCGCAATCAGGACCTCAGACAGGAGGTCGAAGAGCTCGAGCACAAGTCGCGCCGCCACGATGTCCTGGTGGACGAGTCGCACATCTTCGCGTTCTACGACGCGCAGATTCCGCAGGATATCTGGAGCACGCAGCAGTTCGAGCGCTGGCGTCGCGAAGCCGAGCGTGCTAATCCGCGCCTGCTGTTCCTGACGCGCGAGTATTTGATGCGTCACGCGGCGGCGGAAATTACCGAGGAGCGCTTCCCCGAGACGCTCGAGCTGAATGGTGTCGCGTATAAGCTCTCGTACCGCTTCGAGCCTGGTCATGCGCTGGACGGTGTGACCATGACGGTCCCGCTGCATCTGCTGAATCAAGTCGACGAGCGGCGCTGCGAATGGCTGGTCCCGGGCCTGCTGCGCGACAAGGTCACTAGCCTGATTCGCGAGCTGCCGAAGAATCTGCGCAAGCATTTTGTACCGGTGTCGCAGATCGTGACGCCGGTCATGGAGCACCTCGAGGCTGGATCCGCGCCGCTGACCATCGCGCTCTCCGACGCGCTGTCGCACGTCGCCGGAGTCGATGTGCCGCAGGACGCTTGGAATTCCGCCGACCTACCGGCTTTCCTGCGCATGAACTTCAAGGTCGTCGACGAGCACGGCGCCGAGCTCGCCATGGGGCGCGACCTGGCGGCACTGCGCGCGGAGCTCGGCGTCAAAGCGCGGCGCCAGTTCAGCGAGAGCGCGGCCAACCAGCTCGAGCGCAAAGGATTGACCGGCTTCGACTTCGACGAGCTGCCCGAGCAAGTCGAGTTCGTGCGCGGCGGCCAGAAGCTGATCGGCTATCCCGCGCTGGTCGATGAAGGCAAGTCGGTACGCCTGACGTTGCTCGATACCGAGCACGACGCCGACGCCGCAACCCATCGCGGACTGCGGCGGTTGTTCCAGCTGACGGCCCCCGATCAGGTGAAGTTCGTCGCGCGCAATCTGCCGGGCTTCCAGGAGATGGCGCTGCGCTACGCCTTGCTGCTCGAGCTCGAAGGTGGCAAGGCGGACAAGAGCACGGTATCGGATCGCTTGCGTGATGAGTTGACCGATGCCATCTGTGACCGGGCATTCTTCGTCGAAGAGGAGCGCGTCCGCACCCAGGCCGCTTTCAACGAGCGCGTGAGCAAGGCCAAGACGCGGCTCTCGGCGGTCGCGCAGGAAGTGTGTCGCGTGGTTGGTGAAATCTTGACTGAGTATCAGTTGCTGCGGCCGCGGCTGAACCAGCAGGGTGTGCCAATCTGGCAACGCGCGATGACCGACATCCGCAATCAGCTGAAAGAGCTGCTCAAGCCCGGCTTCATCGTCTCGGTGCCGCTCGCGCACCTCGGCAGCTATCCGCGCTACATCAAGGCGGTTCAGTTCCGCCTCGACAAGTTCCCGGTCAACCCCAGCAAGGACGCCGACTGGCAGCAGCAACTGCAGAGTTGGTGGCAGGCCTATCAGGCGCGCGCTGCTGCCGACAAGCAGCGCGGCGTACACGACGCCAGGCTCGATGCATTTCGTTGGATGCTGGAGGAGCTGCGCGTGTCGCTCTGGGCACAGCAGCTCAAGACGCCTTATCCGGTTTCGTTCAAGCGGCTCGCCAAGACCTGGGCTGAGATTTCCTGACCTGCTCGTACCGGCATCAAACTCTCCGTTGTGGGGATATTCCCATTCCTGACCAAGCTGCTAGACTGAAAGGGCTGGGGTTTGTACGAATGGCCGATCGAAGAGGGGGAGCCATGAAAACCGTCAACGAAATCCTGCAGGCGAAATCCAGCAAACTGCTCTCGATCTCACCCGAGGCGTCGGTTCTGGATGCGCTGAAATTGATGGCCGAGCGAGAAATCGGCGCCCTGGTGGTGTTGGATGGCGACCAGCTCGCAGGCATCTTTTCGGAGCGGGACTATGCGCGCAAGGTGATCCTGTTCGGAAAATCTTCGAAGGACACGGCAGTGAGCGAGATCATGACACGCAAAGTCGTGTGCGTGCGTCCCGAGCAGAGCGTCGAGGATTGCATGGCGCTGATGACCGACAAGCGCATCCGGCATTTGCCGGTGTTGCAGGGCAACGCGGTCATCGGGGTCATCTCGATCGGGGACGTCGTCAAGGAAGTGATCTCCGAGCAGCGCTTCATGATCGAGCAGCTGGAGCACTACATTCACAGTTAGTGGATCGGGGCGGTGTGCGCCCCGGTCCACTAACTCCGCGATTTGATGCGTCATGAAAATCCATGACGCATAAATCGCGGGCGCGGCATGTCGAGGCTCCCTCTCCCCTTGCGGGAGAGGGCGGGGTGAGAGGTTCCAAGATATTCCGGCATAATCGCCGCTTTCGTCTCGCTTCGAGCGCGCGCATGCTTCGACTCATTGAATTCCGGCCCTCCAACACGCGGCCGCTCGGTGCGGCGTTTCTTCTCTGCTCATTAGCCGCTCTCGGCTCTGCCTGCAGCAGCCAGGAACGGCTCACCTCCGAGCACACGCCGTGCGGAACGCGCGAGGTGAAGATCGTGAACAGCGAGTTCGCGCGCCGTGGCGTTACGACGGCCTGGTGTGCCGAGTGCAAGGGCAAGCTGTATGTCTGCGCCACCAACGCGGATCGCACGAGAGTGGAGTGCCATCCCAGCACGGCGGAGGACGTTTGCCACTGAGGCGAGTATGCGCCACGCTATCGATCACGCTGCTGGCGCTCGGGCTGTCGGCTTGCCAAAGCCCGACATCGAAAGCAAAGAGCACAGGCAAGCCGATTTTCATCGGCAATCCGGCGGTTTCCGACCTGCGGCCCGAGACGACGAACGCCGCGGCACTGGGCGCGCCGGTGCCCGCATTCAAGATGCTCAGATTCTCGATCCGCGTCGTCGCGAGCGGAAAGATCATCGGGGAATCGATGGAGACCCTGAAAGCCGCGTCGTCCGGCTACGGCCAATACCTCGAGGACATTACGTACCACGTCAACGCGGGAAAGTGCACGGTCTTGAATCGTACCGAGGCGGTGGGCGTCGGCGGATTCTTGACCCTGCTGCAGGCCGGGCAGATCTGGTCCCCCGACTGTGAAGGCTGGGGAGGCGGCATGGTCCGTCGCGAGGTGAGCAGCATGCGCGTCAAATCCGGCAACCTGTTCCCGCTCAAGGTCGGAAACAAGCTCGAGCTGCAGTACACGGTCGCTGCGAGCGACAGCGAACGGGACACCGGCCGAGCGCAATACGAGGAGATTGCCGAGGAAACCTACGAGGTGATCGAGCGTATCCCAGAGTTTCGCCTCGACAACGGCCGCAGCCTCGGCGAGGCTTATCTGATTCGCGTCAACGCAAGCGTGACCGGCCACAAGAAACGGACTTACGAGTTTGCATTTTCGACACGTCTCGGCTGGCGTGTGGCGTATTCCACCAGCGTTCGCTACTCGCTGGTCGACTGGAGACAGTAGAGCGGATGAATACCGTAGTTCATACAGGAAGCTGCCACTGCGGGGCCATCGCGATCGAAGTCGACGCGCCCGCCGACATCGAAGCGTACGAGTGCAACTGCTCGATGTGCGAGCGGATCGGGTTTGTCCATCTGATCGTTCCGGCCAGTCACCTTCGGCTGGTCCGCGGGCGGGAGGCGATCACGACATACACCTTCAACACCGGAGTGGCGCAGCACCTGTTCTGCAAGGTGTGCGGCGTGAAGCCGTTCTACGTGCCGCGCTCGAATCCCGACGGCTTCAGCGTGAATGTGCGCTGCCTCGACCGGTCCACGATCCGATCGCTGCGGGTCCGGCCGTTCGATGGCAGGAACTGGGAGGCGAGCGTCGCGGGTCTTGCCCACCTCTCGCGCGAAGAAGGTGCGGCCGCGGACTGACCTTCATTCCCAATGCGCCGGGTCCGAGTCAGCCAGTACCACGGACTCTTCGATCTGGCGCGCGGGAATCGACCAGTACTTGCGCAGCAGCCGCTCCTTCGCCTGCTCGGACACCAGTCGGAAGCCGTGCTTCTCGTAAAACCGGATCGCCCAGCGCGCCGCGGCCCAGGTGCCCACCAGAATCGGCTGCTTGGTTGCAGCCCGCAGCTCGGCCAGCAGCTGTCCCCCGATACCTTGATTGCGATAAGCCGTCAGCACGTACGCGTGGCGGATCAGCGCCACGTCGAGCACATTCTGCAGCCCCATGACGCCGACCAGCTCGTTGTGCAGCTCGTAGCCCCAGAAGCGCACGCCGTCGGCGATCTCATGCTGCAGCTCGGGCAGCGGCATGTAGGGTTCCTTCCAGCGGTCGGCTGGAATGACCCCGCGGTAGGCGCGCGCCGCATCGTTGATGACGGCGTACATGTCCAGCAGGTCGCGATCGGTGCAGGTGCGGACCATACGCAAGTACTGGCGCGCGCGGTAAAGGCGCCGGGAATGTAAACGGGGTACATAGCTTACGTCGATTTGTCCGGCGGCGGTGCTGCACCCGTTGAATGGGGCCGCGGCAGCGCGCAAACTGGGATGGCGACCCGGCCGCACCCACCCGAAACTTTTTCGGTTGCGGCAGGCTCCCACAGACGTGGCTTATTGATCGGACGCCCGGTATGCGCTTGCTCGGATTCGTGTTCTGTCTTGCCTTTGCGTCGGTCCTGCAGGCCGCACCCGCGCAGACGCCGCATCTGGAAGTCGAGCTGGTCTCCGCAGCGCGTACCATCGAGCCTGGCAAGCCGTTCACGATTGCCCTGCGCCTGCGGCACGAAGAGCACTGGCACACCTACTGGAAGAATCCAGGCGACTCGGGAATGGCCACCGCCATCCACTGGAGTCTGCCTGCGGGCTTTGTGGCCGGCCCGATCGAGTGGCCGACTCCGCAGCGCATTCCGATTCCGCCGCTCGCCAACTTCGGCTACGAGGGCGAGGTCTTGTTGCTCACACAGATTCAGGCTCCCATGGCTCTCGAGCCAGGCAGCACGGTCGTGCTTCGAGGCAACGCCGAATGGCTCGTGTGCAAGGACGTCTGCCTGCCCGGCAGTGCCGCGCTCGAGGCACCTCTGCGGGTCGCCTCAGGCGCGCCGGAGGCTGACCCGCGCTGGGCAATTCCTCTGACCGACGCTCGCCGCGCGTTGCCACAGCCGCTCGAAGGCTGGAGCGCGAGTGTCAGCCGGAGCGGAACGAGCCTTGCGATCCGCTTGCGGCCCGAACGGGAAATGGGCCACGAGCTGCGCAAGCTGGTCTTCTTTCCGGACCAGGATGACATCATCGAGAACGCAGCCGAGCAAACGCTGCAACGCGACGGGGATGCTGTCGTGCTGCGAGTGAAAGCCGCCGGTGGAATCGGATCTCGTACCGCACTCACGGGGCTTCTGGTCGCGGATTCCGGTTGGGGCGATGCGACACGCGGCACGGCGGCCCAGGTGAGCATGCCGGTGGTGGAAACGGCGGCGATGCCGAATCCACGCCGCATGACGTTGCTCATCGCGATCGCGTTGGCATTCGCCGGTGGTGTGATCCTGAATCTGATGCCGTGCGTATTTCCAGTGGTGTCGATCAAGCTGCTGGGCTACGTCGAGCAGGCGCACGGCGACCGGCGCCGCCTGCGTCTGCACGGGCTCGTGTTCGCGCTCGGCGTACTGCTTTGCTTCTGGGCGGTGGCGGGCGCGCTGCTGACATTGCGTTCGGGTGGCGCGGCTTTGGGTTGGGGTTACCAGTTGCAGTCGCCGCTGATCGTGTCGGCACTTGCGGCCCTGTTTTTCGTACTCGCTCTCAATCTCAGCGGGTTGTTCGAGCTGGGTACCCGTGTGCAGGGGCTTGCAGGCGGCGCGGACAACCGACACGGGTATTCGGGTTCGTTCCTTTCGGGGCTGCTCGCGACGGTGGTGGCCACACCTTGCACGGCACCCTTCATGGGCGCTGCGCTGGGCTATGCGCTCACGCAGCCCATCTTATCGTCGATGCTCGTGTTCACGGCGCTGGCGCTGGGTATGGCCGCGCCCTACGTCGTGCTGACGTTCTCGCCGGCGCTGGTGCGCCGCCTGCCGCGCCCAGGACGCTGGATGGAAACGCTGAAGCAGCTGCTGGCGTTTCCGCTGTATCTGACCGTCGTGTGGCTGCTCTGGGTGCTGGGCAAACAGCAGGGCATCGATGGCGCGATGCGACTGCTCGCGGGTCTGGTCCTCGTCGCTGCAGCGCTATGGGCGTACGGGCGCTCGACTGCTCCGTCGATCTCCTCGCGTCGCCGGAAGCTCGCGAGCGCTGCAGCCATCGTGGTTGTAGTGTCCGCCGCGATCGTAGCGTGGCCGGGAGAGGGCGCGCGTTCGTCTGCGCCGGAAGCGGATGTGCACTGGCAACCGTTCTCCGCAGCCGCGCTGCGCGAGGCGCGAGCTTCGGGTGATCCGGTATTCGTCGACTTCACCGCGGCATGGTGTGTCACCTGCCAGGTCAACAAGAAGCTGGTGCTCGAGACCGAGCCGGTGCTGCGCGGATTCGAACAGAAACAGGTCAGACTGATACGCGCCGACTGGACCAATCGCGATGCAGAAATCACGGCGGCGCTTGGCCGTCTTGGCCGCAGCGGGGTCCCGGCGTACGCGCTCTATGCCGGTCAGGCGGATGCGCCGCCGCACCTGCTACCCGAAATTCTCACGCGCGACCAGGTGCTCGGTGCACTCGACAGGCTGCCGCATCCGCTCGACGCGACTCATTCCCGTTGAACCTTTGGACCAGGAGGGCCTATGAAACGACTGACGCAGTTCCTGATCGCCGGCGCAATGGGTCTTGCCGGCACGCTCGCACTCGCTGCTGCGGCACCCGGCGAGCCCGGTACCGACTTCGTGCTGACCGACATCAACGGCAAGCCGCACAAGCTGTCGGATCTGCGCGGCAAGTATGTGGTGCTCGAATGGTTCAACTCGGAGTGTCCGTTCGTGCAGAAGCATTACGAGAGCGGCAACATGCAGGGCTTGCAGAAGCGGTACACGGGCAAAGGGGTGGTGTGGCTGACGATCAATTCCACCAATCCGGCGCACAGCAACTTCCGCGATGAGTCGCGTTCGGCGCAGATCGAAAAAGAATGGAAGATGACGCCCACTGCGCTGTCGCTCGACAAAGATGGCAAAGTCGGACAGGCTTACGGCGCACGCACCACGCCGCACATGTTCGTGATCGATCCGAAAGGCACCCTAATCTATGCAGGAGGAATCGACGACAAGGCGACGTTCAGCCAGGCCGATGTCAAGACAGCCAAGAACTATGTCGCCGCCGCGCTCGACGAATCACTGAGCGGCAAGCCGGTCTCGACCCCGAGCGCGCGTCCGTACGGCTGCTCGGTCAAGTACTGATTCGGTTGCACGTGGTACGGGCGGGCCGCTTGTGCGGCCCGTTTCCTTTGGTGCTTTCTGCGGGACTGTCTACAATCTCTGCATGTTGTCCGCCCGGACAGCAACGAGGACCAACAGTGAAGCATGCTCAATAGCGATCTGGAGCGCATTCCGTCTTCCAGCTGCCCCGTCTTGCGCGGAACACTCTGTCGCAGTCTTGCGACAGCCCCCCGCTATGCCCCGATTCGCCCATGGCTGAATCCAGGTTAGGCGCCTTCACGCTCGCCCCGCTCGGCGACTGCGTGCTGCTCATCGAGCTGGGTAACAATGCGTCGGAATCGACCGCACAGCGTGTCCATGCGGTGGCCGAGCACTTACTCGAGCAGTCTCCGGCCGGCGTGAAAGACGTGGTGCCGGCCGTCTGCACCGTCGCGCTGCATTACGATCCGCTGCTCGTGGAGCGGCCACGCGAAGGTGACACGCCGTACGAGGCGCTGAAGCAACAAGTGACCGAGCGGCTTGCCTCCCTCGATCCGACCAGACAGGCGGCGGGCCCCGAGGTCGAAATCCCGGTGTGCTACGGCGGGACGTTCGGCGAAGACCTCGCAGCGCTGGCAGAAGCACACGGCCTTAGCGTCGATGAGGTAATCGCGCTGCACGGCGCGCCCGTCTACCGCGTACAGATGCTCGGCTTCGCGCCCGGATTTGCGTATCTGGCCGGACTCGATCCGCGCCTGTCGACGCCGCGCCGTTCCACGCCGCGCTCGCGAGTGCCGGGCGGCAGCGTTGCGATCGGGGGCGAGCTGACCGCCGTTTATCCACTCGACTTGCCAGGCGGCTGGCACCTGATCGGGCGCTCGCCGGTACGCTTCTTCGATCCGACTGCCGAGCGGCCGAGCCTGCTCGTTGCCGGCGACCGTGTGCGCTTCGTGCGCGTGAGCGTCGATGAATACGCCGCTCTCGACAAGGGTGTGCCATGGCGCTGAGAGTGCATCGCGCCGGCATCCTGACCACCGTGCAGGACCTCGGCCGCTACGGCTATCAGCGTTTCGGCGTACCGGGGGGCGGTGTGATGGACGAGTACTCGCACCGACTCGCGAACCTGCTGGTCGGCAACCCCGAGCACGAGGCCACGCTCGAGATCACGCTCGCTGGACCGCGACTCGAATTCACCGAGGACGCGCTGATCGGCGTGTGCGGCGGCGATTTCGCGCCCACCATCGACGGCGGAAAAGTGCCGGCCGCGCGACCGGTCCTGGTCGCACAGGGCAGTGTCCTCGACTTCGGGACCTGCCGCCTTGGATGCCGCGCCTATCTGGCCGTAGCAGGCGGCTTCGATGTCCCGGCCGAGTCGTACGACGCCTTCATGGGGCGCTACTCGCGGTACCTGTCGTCGCAGCTCGTCGACCTGGCGGGTATCGAGGCGGGGCAGCAGGTCGTGGACGTCGGCTCCGGGCCGGGGGCGCTCACGGTCGAGCT
>Ga0207639_10003524_pt1 | contig 10515 bp, 9 predicted proteins | sample KBSCornC32_FD_184299 | JGI IMG/M metagenome (GOLD analysis project Ga0207639, IMG submission 184299) | Corn rhizosphere microbial communities from Kellogg Biological Station, Michigan, USA - KBS Corn C3-2 (SPAdes) (version 2) | ecosystem: Host-associated > Plants > Roots > Rhizosphere > Soil ...
CCTCGAGGCGCAGCCGCTGGCCTACCTCCTCGACCACGACGGCGATCTGTATGGCCAGCGGCTGCGCCTCGAGGTGGTCGCTCGGCTTCGCGACGAGCTGCGGTTCGAGTCGGTCGACGCGCTGATCGCCCAGATCCACGCCGACGTCGCTCGCACCCGGGAGCTCCTCGCTTGAGCCAAAGGCCCATTGCCCCCCCGCGTGACCGTCCCGCGCACCCGCCCCGGGAGAATCCGTTCGAGACGGAGACCATGGCCGAGCTGTGCGTACGCCAGGGCCATGGCGAGGAGGGCCTCGCGATCTACCGGCGCCTCCTCGGCCGTGCCGCCGACGCCGCCGCGCGCGAGCGCCTTGGCGCCCGCGTGGCGCGCCTCGAATCCGCGCTCCTCGCATCCGAGCCCGGCTCGGCCGCCCGCCCCGCCCAGCGCGACGAGGCTGGCCAGGCCGCGCCGCCGAGCCAGCCAGGGCTGCGCGCGGCGATCGATGGCCACCGCCTGATCATCGATTGGAGGCTGCCTGCCGCCGAGCCCAGGCCGCGCGAGCTGCAGGTGCTGCTGGTGATGCGCGCCGCGACCGGCGTGACAACCGAGACGCGCTCGCTGCGCCTCGACGCCCAGAGCGGCCGGATCCAGCTCCAGGTCGAGGGCCTGCACTCGGCCCGCGCCGCCGCCGGCCATCGCCGCGACGACCGATTCGTCCCGATCCTCCGGACGCAGGCAGGGCCACGCACCGACTAGTGCACCGCACCAGCCCCTCTGAGTCACGCTCTTTCGGGGCCAGGGAACTCGCGGATGAGGGCCCGCAGGCGATCCAGGTCGAACGGCTTCTCGATGCGTCGGTTCGTGACCTCCTCGAGGAACGTCCGCGCGCCCGCGGTGAACGCGCCGCCGGTCATGAACACCGTCCGATCGGCGAGCTTCGGGCGTTCGGCCTTGATGTAAGCGAACACCTCCATGCCGGTCACATCCGGCATCATGAGGTCACAAAGCACCACGTCGAAGTGATCGTCGCGCGCCAGGATGGCCTTGGCCTCTCGCCCGCTCGTGGCCAGCACGACGTCGTGCTCTCCCGACAGCGCGCGCTCGAGCCCGCTCGCCAGGTTCACCTCGTCGTCGACGAGGAGGACGCGCCGCCGGCTGCCTCCCGGCCGCTCGCCCGCGCCGCCCGCGGCGGACGCCGACGAGGCCGGGACGAGCTGGGCCGCCGGGAGCGCGACGCGAAAACGGGTCCCCTTGCCGACCTCGCTCTCGACGGAGATGTCTCCTCCCAGCCCCTTCACGATGCCGTGGCAGATGAAGAGGCCGAGCCCGGTCCCCACCCCGATGGGCTTGGTGGTGAAGAACGGATCGAAGATTCGCTGGAGGACGTCCGGAGGGATGCCCGCCCCCGTGTCGGAGATGGTCACCACCGCCCGGCCCAGCTCGTCGGTGGCGGTCGCGATGCGGATCTCGTTGGCCGACACGTTGCCCTCGACGATGGCCTGGGCCGCGTTGATGAGCAGGTTCAAGAAGACCTGTCCCAGCTTGGACTCGCTCGCCTCCACCGTCGGGATGGGACCGAAGTCGCGCACCACGCGGGCCCGGTGGCGGATCTCGTTCCACACCATGCTCAGCGACGACTCGAGGACGCCCTTCACCTCGATGGTGTTCTCGCGCTCCTCGCCGCCCCGGGAGAACACCTTCAGATCGCGCACGATCTGGCGCACGCGCACCGCGCCCTCCTGCGCCTCCGCCAGGGCGGCCGCCAGCTCGACCAGCTGCTGCGCCAGCGCGTGCTGCGGATGACCCGGGTGCTTGCCGGCCTCCTCGGGCAGAGCCTGCGCCAGCTTGGAGAGGCGCTCGGACACGAAGCCGACGTTCGCCATCACGTAGGTGAGCGGGTTGTTGATCTCGTGGGCCATGCCCGCCGCCAGGGTGCCCATGGACGCCAGCCGTTCCGCCTGGATGAGCTTGCCCTCGATGGCGCGGCCCTCGGTCACGTCCAGCATGGACGCGATCATCCGCACCGCCTTGCCGGCCGGGTTGCGCGACAGAACGCCCCGATCGAGCACCCGAGCGTAGCTGCCGTCGGCGCGCTGGAAACGATACTCCTCGCTCCAGGACGCGGCGTCCGAGGCGATGGTGCAGTGCAAGCGTGTCAGCACGCGCTCGCGATCCGCGCGGTGGATCCGCTCGCTCCACCAGGTGAACGTGGCCCCCACCTCGCGCCGCGGGACCCGGAAGGCCACCGCCACGCTGTCATTCCAGATCACCTCGCCGGTGGCGATGTCCCAGTCGCGGACCACGTCGTTCGTGGCCTGCGCGATCATCCGGTAGCGCTCCTCGCTCTGGCGGACCGCCTCCTCCGACTCGGCCCGATCGGTGATGTCCAGGGCCACCCCTATGGTGCCGCTCGGCCTGCCTTCATCGTCGCGCAGCGGATCGACGCGCGTCCGGTAGGCACGCCCCCCGAACCAGACGTCGGTCGAGCTGCCCCGCCCCTCGAGGGCCGCCCTGTGGGCGGCGACGTTGCGCCACCCGTCCGGCGACGACGCCACGAAGTCGATGAACCGGCTGCCCACCAGATCGGCCGGCGTCCGCCCGAGCGCCCTCAGGCCCGCGCCCATGGCCGAGGTGAAGATCAAGTCCCGATCGGTGGTCCACAGGATCGCCGGCAGCTGCTCGGTCACGAAGCGGAGCTGGCGGGCCACGTTCAGCGCCGCCCGCTCCGTCGTGTGGGACGCGCCCCCGGCCTGGGAGCGGATCAGCGCTCGGAGCGCGATCTCGTCCATCGCCACGGCCGCAAATTGCTCGAGCAACCTCTGGTCGGCCAGCGAGAAGGCCCGCGGCGCGAGATCGCTGATCCCGAACGCCCCGATGCGCATCCCGGTCGCGCTGATGAGCGGCGCGCCGGCATAGAAGCGGACCGACTGGGACACCACCGCGGGATTCTGGGAGAAGCGCGGGTCGAGGCGCGCGTCCTCCACGACGAGCACGTCGGTGCCGAGGATGGTGTGGGCGCAGAAGGAGAGCTCGCGCGGCGTCTCGTCGACCGGGATGCCGAAGCGCGACTTGAACCACTGCCGATGGCGATCGACCAGCGTGATCATCGAGATGGGGACGGCGAAGAGCTCCGCCGCCAGCGCCGTCAGGCGATCGAAGGCCGCTTCGGCCGGCGTGTCGAGAACGCCGAGGGCCTCGAGCGCGGCGAGGCGCCCATCTTCATCCAAGACCTCCACCCCGCTTTTTCTCCTGGCGAGGCCAGACTAGCACCGTTGTCCGACGGTTCCCACGGCCCGAGTGGCATTTGACGGGGCAACGGGACGGCACGTTCGGCGGAAACTTGAGTGGTAAGTTTGGCGACGAGGCGACGACATGATCTGCCCGACCTGCAAGCGAACCTTCGACGCGAACGAGGGACCGAACGCGGAGCGCCCCCGGCCCGTCCCCTTCTGTTCCCCCCGCTGTCGACTGGCCGATCTGGGGAACTGGCTGGACGGGAGCTACCGCGTGCCCACGGCCACCGATGATCAGGATCTCGACCCGGCCCCGTCGGCCGATAAGCCCCGGTCCGACTCCGACCCGCTCAATTGACGAGGGCACCGTCGCCCGGAGACGCGCGTCAGCCGAAGACTATCGTCCGGTTGCCCGAGACCAGGACGCGGCGGTCCAGATGGGCCCGCACCGCCCGCGTCAGGACCTGACGTTCGAGCTCTCGCCCTTTTTGCACCAGATCCTCCACCTCGTCGCGGTGGCTGACGCGGCAAACGTCCTGGTCGATGATGGGCCCCTGGTCCAGCTCGCTGGTCACGTAGTGGGCGGTCGCGCCGATGACCTTCACGCCCCGCGCCTTGGCTTGATGATAGGGCCGCGCGCCGACGAACGCGGGCAGGAACGAGTGATGGATGTTGATCATCCGCGCCGGCCAGCGCGCGACGAACGCCGGCGACAGGATCTGCATGTACCGGGCGAGCACGATCAGGTCGACCTGCGACGCGCTCAGGAGAGACTGCTGGGCCGCCTCGGCGGCGGCCTTGTCGTCGCGAGGGACGGGGACGTGCGCGAACGGCACGCCGAAGTGCCCGGCGATCGGGCCGAGCTCCTCGTGGTTCGAAACGACGGTCACCAGCTCTCCGCGCAGCTCGCCCAGCTGGTGCGCGAGCAGCAGATCGTACAGGCAGTGCGGCGCCTTGCTGGCGAACACCGCCAGGCGCGGCCGCTGATCCGAGAACGTCAGCTCGTAGGTCAGGTCGAAGCGCCGCGCCAGCTCGGCCAGGCCCGCCCGCGTCTGGTCCCGATCCAGCTTGAACGCGCTCAGGTCCCACACGAGGCGCATGAAGAACAGGCCCGTCTCGGTCTCGGCGTGCTGGTCGGCGTCGAGGATGTTGCCCTCGTTGCGGAAGACGAACTCGGACAGCGCCGCCACCAGCCCCGTCCGATCCCGACAGCTCACGAGCAGCGTCGCGCGCAGCGGCTCGGCGGTCATCTCCCTCGCGCCGCCCGGACGTGACCGGCCAGCTCCTCGAGGACCTCGACGGTGCTCTCCCAGCCGAGGCAGGCGTCGGTGATGCTCTGACCGTAGACCAGCTTCGGCCGCTCGCGCGTTGGCGGCTCCTGACGACCGGCCACCAGGTGGCTCTCGATCATGACGCCCGCGATGGAGCGCGAGCCGGCGCGCAGCTGCTGCCCGATGTCGCGAGCGACCGCGGGCTGGCGCGCCGGATCCTTCCCGCTGTTGCCGTGGCTGCAATCGATCATCACGCGCGGCGTGAGGCCGGCCCGCTCGAGCGCGCCCGTCACCTTCGCCACGGCGTCGGCCTGGTAGTTCGGGCCCGAAGCAGCGCCGCGCAGGATCACGTGCGTGAACGCGTTCCCGCGCGTCGTCACGATGGCGGACATGCCCTGCTTCGTCACTCCCAGGAAGCAGTGCGGGTGGCTGGCGGCTCCGATGGCGTCGATCGCGATCTGCACGTTGCCGTCGGTGCCGTTCTTGAAGCCGACCGGAACCGACAGCCCGGAGGCCAGCTCGCGGTGGACCTGACTCTCGGTCGTGCGCGCCCCGATGGCGCCCCAGCTCACCAGATCGGCGAAATATTGCGGTGAGATGGTGTCCAGGAACTCGCAGCCGGCGGGCAGGCCCATCCGCGCCAGCTCCAGCAGCAGCCCCCGCGCGATGCGGAGGCCGTCGTTGATCGCGTACGAGCCGTCGATCCGGGGATCGTTGATGAGGCCCTTCCAGCCGACCGTGGTCCGCGGCTTCTCGAAGTAGACGCGCATGATGACCAGCAGCTCCTTGGCTAGCCGGTCGGCCTGTCGCTTCAGCTTGGCCCCGTAGTCGAGGGCGCCTGCCACGTCATGGATCGAGCAGGGCCCCACCACCACCAGCAGCCGATCGTCGACGCCCCTCAACACGTCGCCAACCTGGGCGCGGGTGCCCTCGATCAGCGCGGTGATCGCCTCGTCCGCCGGCAGCGCGTCGAGCAGCTCCTGCGGAGACTGCAGGGGGCGGATCGTCTCGATCCGCAGGTCGTCGGTGCGCCGTTCCTGGCGCATCAGCGCAGCGTCCTCGTGTCTTGCGCCGTCGCCGCCTTGCGCCGCGCGCGCACCGACTCCGCCAGCCGCTCGAGCACCGGCGTGGTGTCGTCCCAGGCCAGGCAGGCGTCGGTGATGCTCTGCCCGTAGGTCAGCTCGCGGCCCGGCGCCTGATCCTGACGGCCGCCCACCAGGTGGCTCTCGATCATCACGCCGGCGATCTCGCGCGAGCCGCCCGCGATCTGGCGGCCCAGCTCGGCAGCCACCTCCGGCTGCCGACGCGGATCCTTGCCGCTGTTGCCGTGGCTGCAGTCGACCATCACGCGCGGGCGGAGGCCGGCCTTCTTCAAGGCGGCGACCGTCGTCGCGATCGCGTCGGCTCCATAGTTGGGTCCGGCGGCCCCCCCGCGCAGGATGAGGTGCCCGTCCCCGTTGCCGCGCGTCGAGACGATGGCCGAAAGCCCCTGCTTGGTCACGGACAGGAAGTTGTGCGGGTGGCTGGCGGCCTGGACGGCGTCGATGGCGATCTGCACGTTGCCGTCGGTCCCGTTCTTGAAGCCGACCGGAACCGACAGCCCCGAGGCCAGCTCGCGGTGGACCTGGCTCTCGGTGGTGCGCGCCCCGATCGCGCCCCAGCTCACCAGGTCGGCCAGGTACTGCGGCGTGATGGTGTCCAGGAACTCGCAGCCGGTCGGCAGCTCCGTCTCGGCCAGCTCGAGGAGCAGCGAGCGGGCGACGTGCAGCCCCTCGTTGATCTTGAACGAGCCGTCCAGGCGCGGATCATTGATGAGCCCCTTCCAGCCCACGGTGGTCCGCGGCTTCTCGAAGTAGACGCGCATGACGATCAGCAGGTCCGCCGACAGACGATCGGCGACCGCTTTGAGGCGAGCGCCGTAGTCGAGGCCGGCCTTCACGTCGTGAATCGAGCACGGCCCCACCACGGCGATCAGCCGGTCGTCCTCCCCGCGCAAGACGCGGCTGATGGCCTCTCGCCCGCGGGTCACCGTGGTCGAGGCCCGCTCCGTGAGCGGCAGGTTCTCCATGAGGATGGCCGGCGGCACCAGGGGCCGGATCTTCTCGATTCGCAGGTCGTCGGTCGCGTAGAGCATGAGAGCCCGACAATTTAGCCGTTTTTCAGGCTCGGTGCAGGAAAGGCGCCGCCGGTCCCGCGCAACGGACCGACGACGACCAACGCCGCGAGCACGGCGGCGGCCCCGATCGCCAGGCCAGCGTCCACCCGGAACGCCACGCCCGCCCCGTGGCGATCCCACAGCCAGCCGAGCCACAAGCCCGCCGGCAGCGCCGCCCCGCCCACCACCGCGTGATAGAGGCCGAACGCCGTACCGCGGCTCGGCGCGCCGACCAGGTCGGAGACGAGGGCACGCTCCGGCCCCTCGGCAAGGCCGTGGTAGAGCGCATACCCGCCCATCAAGGCGGCCATGTGCCAGGCGCGGGTCGCGAGCGAGAAGCCCCAGTAAGCCGCGCCGAAGGCCACCCACCCGCCCACGATCAGCCACGGTCGGGGCACCCGATCCGACAGCGTCCCGCCCACGGCCACCGTGACCGACTTGATCAGGTGATGTCCGAGCCAGAGCAACGGCAGGGTGGCGGCCGAAAAGCCCAGCTCGCCGGCTCGAATCAGGATGAACGCGTCGGAAGAGTTCGCGAACGCGAACAGCCCCACTGCGGCCAGATAAGCCCCCAACCGCCGCCAGCCCGGCTCGGGTCCGGCCGATCGCGAACCCGCGCCCGGCGCGGCGGCGCTCGCGGGCGGGGCGAGCGGCGCCGCGCCCTCCCGCAGGCGGGCGGCCAGCAGGAGGGGCGCCGCCAGCCCCATCGCGGCTGCGACACCGAAGGTGGCGGGCAGGGACATCCCGCCCCACAGGCAAAGGCTCGCCACCAGGGGCCCCACCGCCGCGCCCACGTGATCCATGGCCTGAGCCACGCCGAACGCCCGCCCTCGATCGCCGGGCTCGACGGCGCCGGCCAGCATCGCGTCGCGCGCCCCCGACCGCACCGCCTTGCCGACGCGATCGAGGCTGCGCGCCACCAGGACGTGCCACGGGTGGCTCGCCAGGGCGATCAGGGCCCGTCCAACGGTGGCGACCAGGTATCCCCCGATGACGAGGGGCTTCCGCTGCAACCGATCGGCGACTCGCCCGGCCAGGATCTTGACCACGACCGCGACGGCGTCCGCCACGCCCAGCGCCAGCCCCACGAAGCGCATCGGCGCGCCGAGGGTCCCGAGGAAGACGCCCAGCAAGGGGAAGACCGCCTCGCTCGACGCGTCGTTGAGCAAGCTGGCCCAACCGAAGAGCCAGACCGTACCCGGAAGAGGCGGGCGTGAACGCCTCTTCATCCCGTCACTCCCGGTACCGGGCGATCGCTGGCGGGAGGCTTCGGAGGGAGGTTCGGACGAAGCATCGGACAAGGTGGGGAAATGAACACATGGCGGGGCGATCGCGGCAACTCACAATTGATCGTGGCGAGCCTAGGCCATCTGGCGATCGGGATGTGCGCCGGGCGCGCGTTCGCCAACGACGCGCGAGACACGCACCAGGCCAGCGTCCATCCGGCCTCGGTCATGGCTATCTTCGCCGGTCTCGCCCTCCTGCCCGATCTCGACTACGTGGCGGTCTCTCTTGGCTTGCCGGACGAGGGCCCTCTCGGCCACAGGGGTGCGGCGCACTCGCTGATGCTGCCCCTGCTGGCGGCGGGTGTGGCCCTCGCCGTGGCGCGCCGCCTGCAGTTGCCAGCGTCGCGCCTGGGCCTGGCGGTGGGGCTGGTCGTGACCAGCCACGCCGTCCTCGACGCGATGACGGGCGGCGGCAGCCGTGGCGTCCCGTTGCTCTGGCCATTTTGCTTCCACCGCTTCGAAGCGCCGTGGCGGCCGATTCCGAACGCCCCCTGCGGGCTGGCCTACATCTCGCGCCGAGGCCTGGCGGTCGCGGTGACGGAGCTGGTCCAGTTCTCGCCGTTCCTGCTCTACGCCCTTCGTCCGCGGGTTTTACCGCGGGTTTTGCCGCGGTTGATGGTGCGTGCGCGACGTGGCTGCGCCGCCCAGCGGCAAGCGGCCTCACCGGCGGCGGCTGCCCCGCTGCCGGGTGAGTGAGCAGCCCACCCAGCGCGCCGTTGACGCGTCACGCTGCCAGGCGGGCGGACTTTCGAGGGCAAACGCTCAAAAAGCAACCGTTTTCTTCTCGACAAGAAGCCAAACTCACTTCAAAGTGTCGCCCACCTATGACCTCGCTTGGTCCAGAACTCGAAGAAAATCAAGAGGAAGAGCTGGCCGCCCCAGCCGAGCCGGCCGCGCCGGCCCCGGAAGTCGCCACCCCCGCCGAGGACGCCGACGAAGCGGGAGACGCGCACGATCCCGTCCGAATGTACCTGCGTGGCATGGTCTCCATCGCGCTCCTCACGCGCGAAGGTGAAGTGGCCCTCGCCCGTCGCATCGAGGACGCCGAGCACCGCGTGCTGAAGGCCGTGTTGCGGGCTCCCGTCGCCGTGAACGAGATCCTCGATCTCGGCAATCAACTGCGCAAAGGAAAGATCCGTGTCACCGAGGTGACGCGCGACGCGGACGATCAGGATCCCGACTTCGACGAGGCGTGGCACACCGAGCGCGTTTGCAAGGCGCTCGAGGGGATCGGCCGCCTCTTTCGCAAGCACCAGAAGCTCCTCGAGACGGCGCCGAAGCGCCCGACCGCGGCCGTCAAGACGCGCTTCGAGCAGAAGGCCTTCGCCAGCCGCGAGGAGCTGTTCCAGGCGCTGCTCGACATCCGCCTCAGCAAGGAGCGGGTCGGACCGATCCTCGAGCAGCTGAAGACGTACGTGCACCGCCTCGATGCGTCTCGCCGGCAGACAATCGACTGCGAGCAGCGCGCGGGGATGAGCCTGTCCGAGCTGCGCAAGACGTTGAAGCAGGTGCGCGCGTCGACGGTGCGCCGACAGGCGCTGACCCGCAAGCTTGGCCTGCGCGTCGAAGAGCTCGAGAAGATCTTCGAGCAATCCGTCGAGATCGGACGGCAGCTGCGCCAGGTCGAGGCGGACGCCGGCATGGACGAGTCCGCCCTCCGCGAGACCGTTCAAGAGATCGCCGACGGCGAGAATGCCGGCGAGCGCGCCAAGGCCGAGATGATCCGCGCGAACCTGCGCCTGGTCGTGGCCATCGCCAAGAAGTACGCGAACCGCGGCCTGCTGTTCCTGGACCTGATCCAGGAGGGCAACATCGGCCTCATGCGGGCGGTCGAGAAGTTCGATTACCGGCGCGGCTTCAAGTTCTCGACGTACGCCACCTGGTGGATCCGGCAGGGCATCACGCGCGCCATCGCCGACCAGGCCCGGACGATCCGCATCCCCGTGCACATGAACGAGTCGCTGCACAAGCTGACCCGCACGACGCACGCGCTGGTCCGCAAGCTCGGCCGCGATCCGCTGGTCGAGGAGCTGGCCGAGGACATGGGCATGCCGGTCGAGAAGGTGCGGCAGCTGCTGCGCATCTCGAAGACCACCGTCTCGCTGGAGACGCCGGTGGGCACGGACGAAGATGCCCGGCTCGGTGACTTCATCGAGGACAAGGACGCCATCTCGCCGGCCGACGCGCTGGTGGCCGCGGATCTCTCGGAGCAGACCCGCCGCGTGCTGGCCACCCTGACCCCGCGCGAGGAGAAGATCCTGCGCATGCGGTTCGGCATCGGCGAGCGGTCCGATCACACGCTGGAACAGGTCGGCGAAGAGTTCGACCTCACGCGCGAGCGCATCCGTCAGATCGAATCGAAGGCGCTCAAGAAGCTGCGCGCCAGCCGCGAGTTCCGCGAGCTCCGGAATCACTAAAGGCGCGCAGGGGGGACTTCGTCCCCCCTACGAGACCCCCAAGAGTTTTTGGAGTGAGCCGGCGCGGCGAAGCCGCGCCTCCCGTGGGAAGACCCGCTCGCTGCGCTCGCTCTGGCGCTGCCGCAAGACAGCGACTAGCGGGAATGCTGCGTTCGGAAGGGGCGTTTGGGGCGG
>Ga0207639_10003525_pt1 | contig 10515 bp, 9 predicted proteins | sample KBSCornC32_FD_184299 | JGI IMG/M metagenome (GOLD analysis project Ga0207639, IMG submission 184299) | Corn rhizosphere microbial communities from Kellogg Biological Station, Michigan, USA - KBS Corn C3-2 (SPAdes) (version 2) | ecosystem: Host-associated > Plants > Roots > Rhizosphere > Soil ...
AGGCGACCGCCATGAGTGATATGGACTTCCGCGGCCGAATGGCCTTCATATCCGGGGCAGCAAGTGGCATCGGCCGGGCCACCGCCATGGAATTCGGGCGACGGGGGCTGAAGGTCGCCGTCGCCGATATCGATCTTGTCGGAGCAGAAAGGGTGGCTGCCCAGATCGAAGGCGCATCTGCGGTGCTGCTCGACGTCCGCGATGCGGAAAGCTGGAATATCGCGCTGGATGAGGCGGAAGATCGTCACGGGCCCCTGGCCGTTCTGTTCAGCAATGCCGGTGTTGCGGGCAGCACCGATCTCGTAAGCCAAACGTCGCAGGCCGCCTGGGAATGGTCGCGCTCAGTTAATCTTGACGGCAACTTCCATGGCCTGACGCAAGGCCTGCACAGAATCGTCGCGTCGGGCCGTAATGGCCATGTGGTGGCGACCGCGTCGCTGGCGACGCTCAATGTCAAGGCACGGACGGGCGTTTATACCGCGATGAAGGCCGGCGTGGTCGCATTGTGCGAGGCCCTTCGCGACGAACTGAGCGGCAGCGGCATAGGAGTTTCGGTTCTGATGCCCGGGCCGGTCAGGACGTCCCTGCTGGAGGCGAACGCCGCTCGAGCGCCTGCTCAGCTTTCAACAGGCGACCGGATGGAGACTATGGAGGAAGTCCTGCGCAACGGCATCGATTCCGCTGAGGTCGCAACCCTGGTGGCCGATGCGATCGGAACGGAACGCTTCTGGCTGTTTCCCAATCGGGATCTTGAGGATCGAATTGATACGCGGGCCGCGGATATGAAGAAGGCGTTTCATACGCTGGCGTCCAATTGACCACCCGCGCGCGACGTTGAAGCCGACCGAGAGGCGGCAGTCTGCACAAGCCAGCCTGATGTGGCGGCGGACCAAGTTGGCGAGTGATCGATCGAAGGGGGATGAATGAGCCCCCTCGCATGGGAGAGTATGCGTGGTCACGACAGATACTGATAGCGAACTCGGGTCGGTCTCCGCAGAGGCTACGTTGGCCGGCGCTGGTCGCGGGCGGGTCATTTGGACGCCGACGGCGGCCGATCGCCAGCAGTCGACGCTCACCATGTTCATGACCTGGCTCAAGCAAAGCCGCAACCTCTCGTTCGAGGGATATGACGAGCTCTGGCGATGGTCGACCACAGACCAAGCCGAATTCTGGGAGGCAATCTGGCACTATTTCGCTGTTGAAGCTGATGCCCCCTACAACAGCGTGATGGAAGGCGCGGGCTTTCAGAATACGCAATGGTTTACAGGGGCAAGGCTTAATTTCGCGCGCATGGTGATGCGGCACGAAAAGCGTCTCGCTGACCATGTGGCGATCTCAGCCTTTCATGAAGATGGCAGTCACGCGCGCTGGACATGGTCAGAGCTGGGCACAGCGGTTCGACGGGTCGCGACGGGCTTCCGCGCGATGGGGATCGGGCCCGGTGACCGCGTTGCCGCCTATCTGCCCAACGTCGTGGAAGCCGCGATCGGTTTTATCGCCGCAGCGGCGGTCGGTGCGGTCTGGTCGTCGTGCAGCCCCGAATTCGGCGCCGGCGCCGCAACGGACCGCTTCGCGCAGATCGAGCCCAAGCTGCTCATCGCGACCTCCCGCTATGATTATGCCGGTAGGCTGCACGATCGCAGCGAAAGCGTGCGTGAACTCGTCAAGGGTCTGCCAACGCTGGAGCATCTGGTCCTTTTGCAGGATGATGCCCAGAATCTGATCGATCACGGCCCCCTGCTGCGGAGTTGGTCATCTCTTGCCGCGACGCCGGAGCCGACATATGACGACTTCACCTTTGAGCCGGTACCCAGCGACCACCCCTTGTGGGTTGTCTATACATCCGGCACGTCCGGCGCGCCAAAGGCGATCGTTCACACGCATGTCGGTGCACTTCTTGGCGCGATGAAGGACTTGACCTTCCATCTCGAGGCAAGGGAAGGCTCCGTCCTGCTATTTTATGCCACGCCGAGTTGGATCGTCTGGAATACGGTGCTCACCAGCCTTGCCCTTGGGACGCACGTGGTGCTTTACGACGGGAGTCCGTTCCATCCGGACCTGGGCAGCCTCTGGTCCATCGCCGAACGCGCCGGCGCGACCATAATGGGCGTGAGCCCAGGCTTTGCCGGACGAATGAAGGATCGGGGATATAACCCCGCCGCGCAGCATGACCTTCAAAGGCTCGAAGCGCTCATTCTCTCGGGTGCAGTAGCCGAAGCCCCGCTCTACGAATGGCTTGCGGATGTCTTGCCCCCGCACTGCCGGATCCTCTCGCAGGCCGGCTCTACCGAAGTTTGCGGCGGCTACGCCGGCGGCGTACGCCTGCTGCCAATCCATGCCGGTGAATCAACGGCAAGGATGCTGGGCATGGACGTGGACTCCGTGGATCCGGAGGGCAGATCGCTTCGCGGCAGGGCTGGCGAGCTTGTGATCAGCACCCCCTTCCCCAACGCTCCTCGATGCCTCTGGAAAGATCCGGACGGCACCCGGCTGGCCGCCAGTTACCTGTCGCATTTTGGTGGCCGCTGGCAGCAGGGCGACATGATAATCATCCACTCCGACGGAGGATGCAGAATCCTTGGTCGATCCGATGCCACGATAAACCGGCATGGGGTTCGTATGGGGACCAGCGAGTTCTACCGCGCTTTGGAAGATGATCCGGCCATCACGGATGCGATTACCGTTTTCCCGCAGGCGGGACGATATCGCGACCGACTGATGCTGTTCGTGACCCTGACGGATGGACGGGCGCTGGACGAAGACTTGCTCGCCACTATCGCGGCACGGATCAGTGCTAGGTTGAGCCCGCGGCACGTGCCCGATGATATTTTTGATGCGCCTGCCATCCCTTATACGTCGAACGGCAAGCGCATGGAAGTGCCTCTCCGGCATTTGCTGGAAGGGCAGATTCATGCGCAACTTTTCGGAGCCTCACTGCAGCACGATCGTGCAACGGCAGACTGGTATACGGCATTTGCCGGCGAACCAGCCCCCGACAGCGAACGTGACAGGCAGGCGGTTTTTTCTCCGCCACGGCGTTGACAGCCCACCGGCCCCCCGTCCCGCTCGCACAATGGTCATTGACCCGCGCGCGTAGCATCGCTGTTGGCCCATTTTTCAAGCCATTCGAGACTCGCCAAATATTTTTGGACTCATAATCCAGTCAAATTTAGAACATTTGCACTATAAAATGCTACAGAAAAGGCGATGGGCAATGACGATAAAGCCAATGGCTTCTCACTGCCCTTCCGCGCGAACACTCTGATCCGCGGCTTCGACCTCGGGCTCGCCGGTATTCCCGCTCCGGTCCCTGCCGAACGGCGGTTGCTCGACCAGGAGGCGGTTCAAATCAAATGGAAAATATCATCGCGCCGGTCACGCCATGTCGACAGGCCCTGATTAAACGCCAGGACAAGAGGATGGAACATGGAACGTCAACAAGAACTTGATCTGACCGGAAAAATCGCAATCGTGACCGGTGCGAGCCGGGGCGTCGGCCGGCAGGTCTCGCTTGATCTGGCACGGCGCGGCGTCAAGGTGGCGCTGGTTGCGCGCACGATTGATCGCGATCCGGACCTGCCGGGCAGCCTTGGCGCGACGGCGCGATTGATCGAGAAAGCCGGCGGGGACGCGCTGATTGTGCAGGCCGATCTTGCTCAGCGGGCTGATCTGAAGCAAATCGTCGATGAAACTGTAGCCCGATTTGGCGGTGTTGATATCCTGGTCAATAACGCTGCATCCACGGTTGGCTCGGTTTGGTCGAAGCCATTTCTCGATATCAGCTTCGAAGAATGGTCGCGGGATTTCGACATCAATCTCCACGCACCGTTCATCCTGATGCAACTTGCAACCCCGATCATGGCCGCTCGCGGTGGCGGGCGAATCATCAACATCACCACCGGTTCCGCCGAAGCGCATCGTCGGGTAGAAGAAGAAGTACCGGCGGCCGGGTCATTCGGATTCAGTGGGACCACGCCCAGCTACTTTGCCAGCAAACGCGCGCTGGATCGACTTTCCAATGTCATTGCGCCCGAATTGCGGGCACAAAATGTGTTTGTCATCGGTTTGCATCCCGGCTGGGTAGCATCCGAAGTGGTTTCGGCACGATTGGCGTCCAGGGGGTTTGCTCCGAAAGAAGGCGAGCCGCGTCCAATCGATACGGTCATCCCGTCACGGATGATCATCTATTTCATCGCATGCGCTGATCCGGAAGAATATACGGGGCGCCTGTTCGTGGCGGAGCGCGAAATGAAAGCACTAGGCATCAGCCGTGCAGAATTGGGTGACCCAGCGTTGGCCGCGCCAGCATAGCCTTGGAAATGTAGTTGCAATGAATATTTTCGAGGCCCTGCAGACTTCGGCATGGCCGTCGAAATGCGACCGCTTGGCGTCACTCCGCTACGAAAGCTGGATCGTCATGATCCCACTGGATCAGCCATGGAAGCTGGTAGTTTCCTCGAGGGGACTGCGCCCTGTCCGTGCGGCGTTGGCGGCGACGGACATGTCTCCAAATCCGAAGGATATGCCATAGAGCAGTCGCTGGTCCGGTCCAATTCCCAGTTCCGATCGCACGATATCAGGATAATAACCCAAGGCTCCCTGAGGACAGGACGCAATGCCGAGCGCCGTCAGCCCCAGCATCAGTGTCTGAGCGTAGAGCCCACAGTCAGCGATCTCACGCGACAGCGCCCAGTCGGGCACGAAGAGAAAGGCAGCGTGTGGTGCATCGAAAAATTCGAAATTACGCAACGCGGCATGATTGCGTCCTGACCGGTCGTCGCGGGCAATACCCATCGCAGCGTAAAGTTGGCGGGCGCTATCCACCTGCCTGTCACGATAAATACCGGGGTAGGTCAACAGCCCCGAAAAATCCGGCTCAGTGGCGATTCCAGCCGACACCGCTTCCGCAAACGCGTGGCGGATACGCGCCAGAGGCTTGCCGCTCACGACATGCACCAACCATGGTTGCACGTTGCAGTTTGACGGCGCTGAAAGTGCAAGCTCTAGAGCGCGCCGTTGGATCGACATCGGCACCGGGTCGGATAGGAAGCCGCGCACCGACCGGCGGCCCCGCGCAATCCGTTCGAGTGCTTCAAAATCGCCTTGTTCCCTTTCGTTCATCGCACCGTCCATGACCGTGAAGTCTCCTTCCGCTCGCCGCCTCAGCGTCGCTCTGGCTCCTTTTCGTCCGCGAACCAAGTGTGTCGCCTTTGTGGCGACGCAGACTGCCTCATACCCCCTGCTCCAGTTCAGCTTTCAGCTTTTCAGTCACAAGCGCCGTCAATTCTCGCTTCAGCGTCTTGCCCCCCGCCGATCTCGGAAACTCCTGCATGATTTCGAGCCGCTCAGGCAATTGCCATGTCGCGAGGCCCTCGCCACGCAGGAATTCCAGCAATACCGCCAGTTCCAGTCCCGCTCCCGGCCTTGCTATGACAAATGCACAGGCCCGCTCGCCCAGCACAGGATCCGGCATTGCCGCGACCGCTACGTCCTGGACGTCAGCATGCTTGATCAACGCCTCTTCGATCACAAGGGGCGAAACATTACGACCGCCCCGGAGGATCATGTCCTTGATCCGCCCGACAATCTTCAGGTAACCGTCTTCGTCAAATTGACCAAGATCGCCGCTTTTGTAGAAATGGTCCTGCGTAAATACAGATCTGGTCTGGTCATCGGCCCCTAAATATCCCCATGACTTGTCAGCACCACGCCAGGTCACTTCACCGACAGTGCCCGCTGGCAGTGCGTTACCGTCCGAATCACGAATTTCGCATTCGCAACCCCGGACGATGCGGCCGACAGTGCCGAGCCTTTTTTCCCGCGGATCATCGGCAGCCGTCAGCGTGGGCGTCCCGGCATCTGTCGCTCCATAAATGCTCTGGATCACAGCGCCTGTCAGTTCCTCGACCTCTCGCGCCGCGTCATAGGGAAGCGGAGCACCCGCGTTTGTGATCACTCGCAGACTATGAAAATCGTCCCTTGGCCTGGACCGGAATGTGGGCAACAGCTTGATGAGCTGAGCTGGAATCGCGGTCGCGTAGGTGCAGTTTTCCTTGACCATCAAATCCGCCGCATCTTCAGGATTGCTCCAATGTGGCAGCATTACCGACGTGCCGCCATTCAGCAGGGGCATTAGCACAGGATAGACATATCCGGTCGCTCCGGTTCCGGCGGGCGCAAGGGCGGCCGCCACGTCGGTTTCCACAAAACGGGCGCCATCTCTGGCGGCATTCAGCATGGCCTGAAGATCGTTGCTCGAATAGCGGCTGATCTTCGAGATTGCCGTTGTCCCCCCTGACAGCATCAGCGCCGCGGGATAGTCCGGATCAGGCCGGAGCGATGCAATCTGCTTCGTGCCTAACGGTTCAGCCGCAACAAGCATTTCGAAGGGTTTGATCCCATCTCCCGCGCTTTCGCCGATAACAAAATGTGTCTTCAGGTCAGGAAGATCGAGCCTCAGATCCCTGATCATCTGGATATAATCGAAGTCGCGATATAGATGCCGCGAGATAATCACCTTCACCTTGGCCTGCGCTAGCAAGTGCCCGACTTCCAGCGCACGCCAGCTGTCATGCAGCGGCATGTACAACATACCCACCATATTGCAGGCGAGATGCAGAACGGGAATCTCGTAACTATTGGGCAGTTGGCCGGCGATTACATCGCCGGGTTCGAAGCCCTCGGCCAGCAAGCCATTGGCCACGCTCAGTACGTCTCGCTGAAGCTGTCGGTAAGTCGCACGCCGGCCATCCACGACAATCGCCAGCTTGTCCGCAAACCGATCAGCCTGCGCAAGAAACCGCTCGCTTAGAGTGACGTCCTGCCACAACCCTGCGGCACGATATTGCCTGGCCTTTTCCGGGGACGTGAGAGGAAGTTCCATAGTCATCTGTCTGGCTCCTAGCGATAAGGAGAGAAGTCTGGCCTGCGCTTTTCAATGAAGGCACGTCCCCCCTCTTCCTGTTCTCCGGTTTCAAAAAAGTTGGGCGCCACCTCTGTCACCACGTCAGAAACATTTTTGCCCATATATGGCAGCATGTGATCCTTGAAGGATGACTTGACCGTCTTGAGCGCCGTAGGGCTGAGAGCGAGCAATTCATCGCACCACTTGCTGACTTCGGCGTCGAGTTGTTCCGCGGGAACAACCGCGTTGACCAGTCCCCATTCGAGCATTTGCGCGGCCGTATAGCGCCGGCACAGCATCCACATCTCTCTTGCACGCTTATGGCCTATGATGCTGGCGAGATGCGAGACGACATATCCTCCCGCGGGCGACGCCACGCGGGGGCCGTTCTGCCCGAATATGGAGTCTTCCGAAGCGATCGTGAAATCGCAGAAATAGTGGAGATGATGGCCACCCCCGACTGCATATCCCTTCACCCGCGCGATGACCGGCTTCAGGCAGGAAATGATATCTTCGCCCAGCCTCCAGTCATGGCCCTTCAAACCACCTTCAACTTCCCACTCGATGTCCCCACCAGCGCTGAACGCCTTGTCCCCTGCCCCCGTCAGCACGATGACCCCGACCGCGCGATCGTCGCCGGCCCGTGCGACCGCATCGCGCAGCTCGTCGATCGTATGCCCGTTGAATGCGTTCAGCTTTTTCGGTCGATTTATGACGATCGTGGCAACATTGTCCGCAACATTGTAAAGAATATCGCTATAGCTGCCGGCTTCATCTGCTTTATGATCGTTCATTGCGCTGTCCTACTCGCTCGAACGGACCAGCAATCCGACGCCAGATGCGCCCGGAACCGGCCGGCCCTCTTCCCGTTTTGTCGCACTGCCGGCCTGGCTAAGCCTCACAGCGCTCAATAATCGTCGCCGTCGCCAACCCGCCGGCGCAACAGATGCTCTGAAGGCCAAACCTGCCGCCGCGACGTTCAAGCGCGTTGAGCAAGCTTGTCATGATCCGTGCCCCCGAAGCTCCCAAAGGATGGCCCAGAGCGATTGCGCCTCCGTTCACGTTCAGGCGATCGTGACCGACGCCATGTTCCTTCATCCAGGCCATCGGCACGGTCGCAAACGCCTCATTGACTTCGAAAAGATCGATATCTGAAAGGCTCAACCCGCTGCGTTCCAAAATCCTGCTCGTCGCGGCGACAGGTCCGGTCAACATGAGTTCGGGGTCCGAACCGACCACCGTGATGGCCCGAATCCGGGCACGGACCTTCAATCCCCATCGATCGGCAGCAGCTTGCGAGGCCAGCAGGACGGCCGCTGCGCCATCGCAAATCTGGGAAGAATTCCCAGCCGTCACCCGTCCATCGTCACGGAAGCTGGTTTTCAATGTTGCCAGCTTTTCCCGACTCGTGTCCCGGCGAATGGTTTCGTCGACCAAGACTGTGTCAGTGGCTTCCAAGTCCCGTTCGACATATTCGGCAAGATTAACCGGATTGATTTCGCCATCGAAGTCGCCACGATCAGCTGCGGCGGCCGCACGCCTGTGGCTTTCAATGGCGAAATCATCGATCTGATCGCGCGTGAATCCGTAACGGTCGGCAATCTTCTCGGCGGCCTCACCCTGCGAAGTCAGATTAAAACGTTCTGTCAATCTCCAGCCAAACACGTCTCCATGCAGGGCACGGTTGCTGCCCATGGGAACCCGCGTCATATTCTCCGCGCCGCCGGCAACGACGATGTCAGCCAGGCCGCTGGCGATTTCGCCTACTGCAGTGTGAATCGCGGCCTCGGACGCTCCACATTTGCGATCGACTGTCATGCCTGGGATATGCTCTGGCCATCCGGCGCTGAGCAGCGCCGTCCGCGCAATATTCCCGCATTGTTCCCCGATCTGGGTAACGCAGCCGAACACAACATCGTCGACATGATCCGTCGAAAGGCCATTTCGATCAACGATCGCACGCAGGACATTCGCCCCCAGATGATCGGCGCGCACGCCGGAGAACGATCCCCGAAAACGGCCGATCGGAGTCCGAATGGCATCAACTATCACTATTCCCGTCATATAGCTTCACCTTGAACAGGCCCGCATGTCAAAGCGTGCGTGCTATGATCTCGCGCATGATTTCTGACGTTCCGGCGTAAATGCGCATGACACGGGCGTCACGCCAGGCGCGACTGACGACGAACTCGTTCATAAAGCCATAGCCGCCATGCAGCTGGACCAGGTCATCGAGGATCCGGTTTTGCATCTCGGCGCCCATCAACTTGGCCATGGTTGCGCGATCCGCGCTGAGTTCGCCACGCAAAAACTCCGCAAGGCAGTCATCCACGAAAGCCCGCAGCATCTCCAGCTGGGCACGCGCATCGGCCAGCTTGAATTTGGTATTCTGAAACGAAAACAGCGGCGCTCCAAATGCGTTTCGGTCCTTCGTATATTCGACCGTCCGCTCCAACATGGCCTCGATCGAGGCAGCGGCGCGGATCGGCACGATCATCCTTTCCTGCGGCAATTCGGACATCATGTAGGAAAAGCCCAAATTTTCCTTGCCGAGCAGATAATGTGCCGGGACGCGGACATCTTCAAAGAACAGTTCGGCGGTATCCTGCGCAAGGAGACCGATCTTGTCGAGCTTCCTGCCCTTCGTGAAACCCGGCGTACCTTCCGGAACCACGATCAGCGATACGCCCTTGCGACCCGCGGAGGGATCAGTCTTGCAAGCAAGAATGATCAGACCACAATTTATACCATTGGTAATGAAGGTCTTTGAGCCGTTGATCACATATTCGTCGCCCTCGCGACTGGCCGTCGTCCTTATGGCCTTTACGTCGCTCCCGGTTCCGGGCTCCGTCATGCCCAGGGCTCCAATAGCCTCTCCCGCGATCAGCCGCGGTATCCACTCCTGCTTCAGTTCTTCTGTGCCGAACTTCGTAATATAGGGAGTAACCACATCGCTGTGCATCGAGAAGCCGAGCCCAGTCGCGTTCTCCCGGGCAAGTTCCTCTATTATCACGGCGGCAAACCCGAAGTCACCTCCAGCACCGCCATATTCTTCGGGAGCCATGGGGCATAGCAATCCCCACCTGCCGGCTTCGCGCCACACGTCGCGCGGTACCAGGCCTTGCTTCTCCCATTCAAGATGATGCGGCACAACATGTTGTTCGAGAAACGCGCGAACTGCATCCCGAAACATTTCGTGCTCGGCGGTAAATACAGTCCGTGCCAAGTCACTCTCCAAATCCTAGATTTAATTCACAACCTGCATATACCCCGTGGCGGCTTGATGACGGGGTCCGTCATCTATTCAGCGCTGCCCTCCATGGGCGCAGTCTTGATCAGACATAGCCCCCGTCAATTGTCAGTATCGTTCCGGAAGTGTAACCGGATATAGGTGAAGCCAAAAAGGCCACAGCGTCACCGATTTCCTCCGCCTTCGCAGCCCGACCGAACGGCAGGTGGGAAAAGAGTTCCTCCCATCGATTGGCGCTGCCGAGTTCTCGCTCCGCTCTTGCCTGCATCATCATCTTGACGCGATCGGTCTGAACAAATCCGGGATTGATGCCAACGACCCGAACACCGTCGTGGAAAGATGCGCGACCCATGGCTTTGAC
>Ga0207639_10003530_pt1 | contig 10503 bp, 7 predicted proteins | sample KBSCornC32_FD_184299 | JGI IMG/M metagenome (GOLD analysis project Ga0207639, IMG submission 184299) | Corn rhizosphere microbial communities from Kellogg Biological Station, Michigan, USA - KBS Corn C3-2 (SPAdes) (version 2) | ecosystem: Host-associated > Plants > Roots > Rhizosphere > Soil ...
ACGCCTCTTGAAAGCTCACCGATCTGGATTGTGTAGCCCTGATGCTCCTCGGCGACGGCCTCGGAGCGGGCAAGCTGGCCCTCGGCACGGGCGATCCGCTCGCGGGCGTCGGCGATGCCGCTGGTGATGAAGCGTTCAGTCTCGATGAGCTTTTGCGCTGCCTGACGGTACTCCTCAACTTTTAGGAGCCGATCGAACGCGATCTTGCGGTCGGTGGCACCTTCGAGAAAGATAGCGGTGAATGTGCCCTGCGGGACGCCGATCGCTTGCCGGAATAAAGATCTAAGATCGGTGCCGGGTTCTAGTCCGAGGTGCTGCCAGAGGAATCGGAAGACCTCTTCTTTTTTATCAGCGATACGCGTGCCGATGCGTGGGTCGGTGACGTTGTAGCTTGTGCCGGTGTCGCGATAGACGACGTACTCGCGTTCATCGAGGCTGGAGATGAAAGTGACCCGGGCATGACCTTTTGTAGCGCCGCGCTTCAGAAAATCGTCCTTTTTATACTCCAGCAGATCGAACAGGACCCACGCTACAGCCTCGATGATCGACGTCTTGCCGGCACCATTTTCACCAGTGATGGCTGTGGTGCCGCGTGAGAACTCGAAAACGGCCGATGCATGAGATTTGATGTTCTCGAGCTCGATCTTTGAAATGTACACGCTCTTTGAAGTTTAGCAAGGAGAAGCAAGAGTAACCATGAAAGTACACGAAAGGTCACTAAACTTTTCTTCGGTTTAGTGACTTTTGGTGGAATTTCGTGGTTACTCTTTTCTTACTGCTTCTTGATGCCGATGAGACCGGCCATGCTGGAGAGTCTGAGGACGGCGTCGCCGCCGGGGCCGACGTTCGCCACGATGGATTTTAGGTCGTCCGGAGCTATATTGTCGGTCAATATCTTAAAAGGAAGCTCCGACTTAAAGCTGCCGGCGGTGAATGTCGCTGCAAGCTTGCAGCCGGTCATTGCGGGAAGCGCGATCGCTATCGAGCCATTTGTGGTGCTCATCGCATAGGTGCCGCCGCTCTTGAGCTCGCCGCTAAAGAGCACAGAGCCGGAAATGGTGTTTACGTCGAGAGCTCGATGAGTAACGTGCGTGAGCGAGATCGCGCCGCTATTCGTTTTTGCGCGAAATGTGTCGCCGATGTCGCTCGGGCCCGAGTCGACGACCACGATATTTCCGGTCGTCGTTTCAAGGCTGATCTGACCCCATGCCTCCTCGACGGTGACGCCGCCCTCACCGGTGTAGGCCGAGACGCCCTCTTTGATATTACGGATGGAGATGTCGCCGCCGACCGTTTTTGCGGTGACCTTTCTGAGGCCGTCCACCTCGGCATCTATCGCCTTGCCGGTGAGGTTGAGACTCGCTCCACGCGGCAGATCGACCTCGACGGTCTCACCGCGAATACACTCGTTATTGCCGCCAGGCCTCGGTTCAGCGTTAACCGTCGAGATCCACACAGGTCTGCCGTCGGGTCCTTTGTCGACGACTTTGAACGCGAATTTTGGCCCGCCCTCGACATAAACGCGGACCTCGTTGCGGCTCCAGCCGTTGACGCGGAGATCGCCCTCGGTTACGCAGAGGGTCATGTTTACGTTGGGCGCGACGGCGATGGCCTTTTCGTTAGTGCTGCGGTCATAGGAGCGATCGGGCGGTGCTGTGGGGAACTTGATCTTCGCCTTTGGCGGCGGCGGAGCAGGTGTGCCCTGCGCGGGTGCCGTAAGGGAAAGGCCTCCCGCGATGGCCGCCGCGAGCACGGCCAGCATGAACTTTTGAACGATGTTCGTCATTATCGGCGGGTTATCTCAGGCTGGCGACCAACTCCTGTTTTTGGGCGACCGAGTTGAGCAGGTCGATCTTGTTTTGGTAGGCGGACGACAGCATTTGCTTGGCCGTCTCGTCTTTGGGATTCTTTTTCACAGCGTCGCGCATTCGCGTGATCGTGTTGTCGACGACCGCCATGTCGCGTGCGAAAGACACCTGCTGCGACGCGCTCATTACATTCGGGTCCTGATCGCCGTTGACGCTCTTGTTTAGGCTGGCGATCGTCTTGACGTAGCTCGCCTCGCCAGGAAGGTAAGCGGCGTCAGTCGCCGTCGCAGGTTGAACCGAGCTTGAATTGAGAGGAGCCTCGGTCGTCACGCGACGTGGAGCGCGATAGCTCGCGTTCTCGTAGGTTGGCTGCGTGGAGCGAGCCACAGGCGCGGCAACATTTTTTGTCGACGGCGGAAGCGTATCGACATTCACGATGGTGGGAGCAGCCGTCGTCCTGGGTGCCCTTGCAACCTCATTAGACGGTGCCGGAGCCGGACCGCTGAGCTTGTATATCGCAAACAGCCCAACCACGATCAAAAGTGCCGCAAGTGCCCCGATCTGTGGGTGGAGCAGATGGCTGAGGGCACCTGAGAGCTTTTGCCACCACGGAGCGGCGTTCTTCTCGATCTGTATGGAATCCTCGATCCTCGCCCACAGACGCTGGGTCGGCACCATGGCGTTAAATTCACGTGCGAGAGCCGGGAAGACAATGGCATTTTCATCCTCGGCATGCGATACAAGCATCGCGCATGCATCGCAGTCCGCGATGTGATCGGAGACACGCGTGATCTCGCTGCCTGACAGTTCGCCGTCAAGGAAGCTCTGGATGATACCGATGTCTAGACAGTTAGTCGTCATAACGCCTCACGCGCTTCGTTTGCCGTAATATTTGGCAAATTCACTCCTTGCGCGGGCAATAAATGTGCCGATGCTGGATTCATTTAACTCCAGGCTAGCTGCGATCTCCTTATAAGAGAGACCTTGCTGTTTGAGGATCAAACAACTCCGCAGCGGCTCCTTGATCCTGTCGAGGCAGCGATTGATCTCGTTGATCCCCTCGGCCTCCTCGTAATCTATCTCAACATGCGAGACTGCATCGCCTGTTTGTTTGACGTAGTTCTCATCGCGGGTGTTCGCCCTTACCTGTCCGCGGATGGTGTTCTTTGCGACGTTTATCGCCACGCGGATAAGCCACGGGCGGAGCATTTCGTCATTCAGGATAGAATCCTGGTGATGGTAGAGCTTGAGAAAGGTCTCCTGCGTGACATCCTCGGCGAGAGCCGCATTCTGGAGAATGCTCCGTGCAGCGCGAAAGACGGTCCGGTGATGAAGCGTGAACGCCTCCTCAAACCCGATACTTTCTTGTCGTGCCGCCGCCTGTGTGTCGGACATTATGTCCACAAGAATGTCGGTGCTCTCTCGCATGTTCAGCATCCGGAAATGCTCATCGACGGTAATACACCGCCCAAGGCCGGATTATGACAAGAAATGTACCGCTAACCTCACTATTTATCAATAAGTTGAGTGACCGGCCGCACCTTACGGTCAGTAGAAGAGCAGGGTAAGTCCGGTCGAGAGGAAATACGATTGAGAGCGGGTGTAAGTTCAGAGTGCGAGCTTCAGCTCGTAAACCGCTGCGGGGGATACAACCTAAAGCTTGCACTCTAAACCTCCGTGTCCTCTGTGGCGATCCGCCGTCCAACCAGAGACGTTGTAAATACCATCAAAAGGCTCTAAACTTTTGAAACTTAGGCCGCTATTCGACCGTGTCATCACTCGGGAAGGTCTGTAGAAGTAAGGACAATATGAGCAGTATTTTGGTTAGGAAGCTCCGCGATCAGCGTGGTTTTAACCTCCTTGAGCTGATGATCGTTATTGCGATCATTGGCTTGCTGATCGGCGTCGGTGCGATCGGCTGGCAGGCGGCGAACAAGGCCGGCAACGAGGCCGCGGCGGCGCAGCAGATGGACAATATTCGAAAGTACGAGGCCCAATACGCCGGCCGCAATCACGGTGAATTCGGCACTTTTCCGGACCTCGTCGCAAAGGCAGGCCTCGACGAACGCTTTAGCAGCGAGCAACCGGTGGTCAATGGATATCGGTTCACGGTTACGGTGAATAAAGGCACCGCCAGCACAGCGGCATCATACTCGATCATCGCCGATCCGCAGCAGGCCGACGGCGTCATGGCGACGGGCAACCGGCACTTTTACTTCGATTCGAGTTTAAGTACGATAAAGGCGACGGACGAGAATCGAGCCGCGAAGGCGGATGACCCGTCTATTTAATGCAGAATGCACGGTGCAAAATGCAGAGAATTGTGCATTTTGCATTGTGAGCGCGCCGTCTTAGCTCAGCGGTAGAGCACTCGCTTCACACGCGATAGGTCACAAGTTCAAATCTTGTAGACGGCACCATTTGACGCGAAGAGGCATCAAAAGCGATGCCTCTTTTGCTTTATTGCTATAGGATTGCTGGTACGTACTTAACGGGAAAAGCTTATGAAAAAGGGATCTTTGTCTATCTTTGCGGTGCTTGGGCTTTTGTTGGTCGCCGTTGGCAGTGTCTCGGCTCAGCGGAATGCGCAAAGCGATGTTGCCGATAAAAAGGGCAAGTTTGCGACCGTCTCTAAAACTGACAAACTTTACACAGATTCGATCGACGCACATGATCTCGCTAAGGCAAAGGCGCTTGAGGGTCAAAAAGGCTCTTTCAAAGGCACCGTCAGCAAAGTCTTCGTGCCAAATACCGGTGGCGTTTTGATCCTGAACTTCGACAACGACTACAAGACCGCCGTCACGGCCGCACTGCGCAAGAGCGACTTTTCCGCATTTCCGGATATGAACCAACTGCTCGGAAAGGAGATCGTGGTGTCAGGCAAGTTTGAAGACTTCCGAGGCGCAACGGAGATATTGCTCACTGATAAGAAGCAGATCTCGATAGTCCAGTAGCCGATTTCTTTACCCAGCAAGCCGAATCTCGGCGTTCAGACGAACGTAATACGTCCATGATCGCTTTAGCTGCACCTCAAATCTTCTAGACGGCACCATTTTGGCGAAGTGGGCATTGGCGACGATGCCCTCTTTTGTTGTTTTCCACCAAGAACAGACCACATCACAACGGGATCAATGTCGGCGTTATCACAGATCCGTGATACCGCCGGAGCGTCTATCTCTGTATCTCCGCATACAGGGGCCGTCGACCATCAGCGTTAAATTTGCATCTGGCGTAAGCAGCGTCGGACGGAATAATTCTGGAGGTTAAAGCAGATGGCCGATACAGCGGCAGACGTACTGGTCGAATCGATACTCGACTGGGGCGTGGACACGGTTTTTGGTATTCCGGGTGATGGCATCAACGGAATAATGGAGGCGCTGCGCACTCGGCAGAGCCGCGTGCGGTTCGTCCAGGTGCGTCATGAGGAGGCGGCCGCCTTTATGGCGTGCGCGTACGCTAAGTACACCGGACGCCTCGGGTGCTGTCTTGCTACCTCCGGACCGGGCGGCATTCATCTGCTGAATGGCCTGTATGACGCAAAGCTCGATCAGGCCCCGGTGCTTGCGATCACAGGCCAGACCTACTCGGACCTCAAGGGCAGCAACTTTCAGCAGGAGGTGAATCTGCTACAGCTCTATCAGGACGTCGCCGTCTACAACGAAGAGGTCATCAATCCTCTGCAGATCGACATGCTCGCAAACGAGGCTTGCCGTCACGCGCTAAACAACCGCGGCGTGGCGCACATTTCATTCCCGGTCGATTATCAGGATAAGAAATTTTCGGGAGAGCGCTCGATGCACAGTGTCGAGGGCGCGACCTCCGATCGGTGGTCACCGACAATTGGGATACCGCCGGAGGACGCTTTGCGTCGCGCCGCGGAGCTGCTGAATAGTGCCAAAAAGCCGGTGATGCTCGTCGGTCAAGGCGCTCTCGGAGCAACGGACCAGGTGATCGAGATAGCCGAGAAACTCGGGTCACCCATCGTCAAGGCATTACTTGGTAAAGCGGTGGTGCCGGACGAGCATCCTCTGACGACCGGTGGACTTGGCCTGTTGGGCACGACGCCTTCGCAAGAGGCGATGGAGTCGGCGGACCTGCTGTTCATCGTCGGCTCATCCTTCCCATACATGGAGTACCTGCCCGAACACGGCAAGGCGAAAGGCGTGCAGATCGACGACAAAGCTGACAGGATCGGACTGCGTTTTCCGATCGACGCAGGATTGGTAGGCGATGCCAAGTGTACGCTTGCCGCGTTGTCTCCATTGGTGGAACGCAAAGATTCTCGTGACTTCCTCGCGGAGGCACAGAGCGGGATGAAGGATTGGTGGGAGCTGATGGAGACGCAGGGGACGAACGATGCCGTGCCGATAAAGCCTCAGCGCGTCGCGTACGAGCTATCGAAATTGGCCTCCGATGACGCGATAATTTCGACGGATTCGGGGACGATCACGTCCTGGATCGCGCGCGAATTCAGACTACGTGACCGGCAAAAGTTTAGCTGCTCTGGAACACTCGCAACGATGGCGCCCGGCTTGCCATACGCGATCGCAGCGCAGATCGCCTATCCAAAGCGGCAGTCGATCGCATTTGTCGGCGACGGTGGTTTCACGATGTTGATGGGCGAGTTCGCAACGGCCGTCAAATACGAACTGCCGATCATGGTCGTGATCATAAAAAACAACACGCTCGGGCAGATCAAGTGGGAGCAGGTCGTATTCCTCGGGAATCCCGAGTACGGCTGCGAGCTCCAGGAGATAGATTTTGCGAAGTATGCCGAGGCGTGCGGCGGCCTTGGCTTTACTGTCAGAGAACCGGATCAGCTCGAGAGCACCTTCGACAACGCGATGTCCTCGAGACGGCCGTGCGTGGTTGAGGTTTACGTGGACCCCTTCGAGCCTCCAATGCCGCCAAAGGTGACGGTGAAGCAAGCTGCGCATTTTGCGGAGGCCTTGGCGAGGGGCGAGCCAAACGGCGGCCGGATCGCGTTGACGTTGTTCAGGGATAAGGTGAACGAGTTGTTGTAGGTGGAATATGCGCTTAGATCCCATATTTTCGTACCGGATCCGCGAGGTCCCGCCGCTCGCAGCAGTACGGCAAAAGCTGCGCACTGATCGCATTGATGACCCACGGGCCGATGTTCGGATAAAGCTGACCGACTCCGGTTTCCTCAACAATGTCACGAGCGGAAAAAGGATCGCCGTGACCGCCGGCAGCCGCGGAATGGGAGGCTTCGTGCCTCTACTTGGAGGTATTTGCGACGCCATCAGGACTAGGGGCGGTGATCCGTTCATTATCCCGGCGATGGGCAGCCACGGCGGGGCGAAGGCTGACGGACAGGTCGAGATACTTAAACGCCTTGGTGTTGACGAGCACGAGATCGGGGTCGAGATCCGCGCAACGATGGATACGAATGATCTGGGGCGAAGCGACACGGGCGCCGCAGCTCATCTGGACGTGATCGCCGCCGAAGCCGACGGCATTATCGTGCTCGGCCGTACAAAGACCCATCCTGAAAATCGCGAGGGCATCGCCTCGGGCCTTCTAAAAATGACGACTGTCGGTCTCGGCAAACAGACCGGAGCGCAAGAAGCTCATACACACAAGCTTTGGGATTCGGTAAGAGCGGTGCCAAAGATCACGTTGGCTAAGGCCCCGATCATTTGCGGTGTCGCTGTTGTCGAGAATGCGTTTCGGCAGCCGGCAGTCATTGAGGTTGTGCCGCCGACATACGAGGCCTTTAAGGAAGCCGACGAGAGACTGCTTGAGGCGTCAAAACAGTACAGCGCCGATCTGCCATTCGAAAAGCTGGACCTGCTCATCGTGGACAAACTCGGCAAGGACATCTCCGGCACCGGGATGGACCTGAATGTTATCGGCAATTGGCGAATGAATGGCGGCGAGCCGAAACCTGACTTCCGCAGGATCGTCGTGCTGTCGCTTACAAAAGGCTCGCTCGGCAACGGTCTCGGCATCGGCATGGCGGACCTCACGACGCAGCGATTCGTCGACGAATTCGATTGGCAAACGACGTACGCGAATCTTTTTACGGCGACCGAGCCAGATGCCATGAATACGCGCGAGGGGCAACTGCCGCTCGCATTGGCGACGGACCGAGACGCTATCGAAGCCGGACTCTTTTCATCTCTCGCCTCGCAAAACCCGCTCATTTGTCGGATCAAAAGCACGGCTGAATTGGATGAATTTTGGATCTCGGAGGGTCTGAGAGAAGAAGTTGAGCGGAGCGATAGCCTCTCGTTACTGACTGACTTCGAGCCGCTGCCGTTCGATCGAAAAGGTAACCTGCTGTGACGACTAGCCCATTTGTCCGAATCGAAACGAGAAAACCGCCGCTCCGAATCGAGGATCGGCTGCAAACCGGTACACCGGGAACTTTGGAGATCGACGTCCATGCACTTGAGGCCGACATTCGCCGCCAAGTCGAGGGCGAGGTGCGTTTTTCGTCCGCGGATCGAGGCATGTATGCGTCGGATGCGTCGAATTACCGCATGACGCCGATCGGTGTCGTGCTGCCAAAGACCGCGGATGATGTTATCGCGACCGTCGCGGCATGCCGGGAGCATGGTGCTCCGATCTTTGCTCGCGGCGGAGGCACGGCTATTCCAGGACAGACGGTGAATTTTGGCGTGTTGCTGGATTTTTCCAAGTACATGCACAGGCTGCTCGAGCTTGATCCAGATCAGAAGTTTGCGCGCGTAGAGCCGGGGATCGTGCTCGATCGCGTGCGTGACGCGGCGGAGAAACACCATTTGACGTTTGGTCCTGATCCGGCGACACACAGCCGATGCACGATCGGGGGGATGATCGGGAACGACTCGTGCGGCATTCATTCGCTGATGGCGGGGCGGACCTCACAAAATGTCGACGAGCTCGAGATACTGCTCTACGACGGCACGCGAATGCGGGTCGGCGAAACTTCTGACGAGGAATATCGGAGGGTTGTGAGCGCGGGCGGACGCAAGGCCGAGATCTATCAGCGGTTGAGAGATCTTCGCGACAAGCATGCAGATGCCATTCGCAGCAACTTTCCAAACCTACGGAGGCTTGTCTCGGGTTACAACCTGCCGGCTCTGTTGCCCGAGAACGGCTTTCACGTCGCGAGCGCGCTGGTTGGTTCCGAATGCACGTGCGTACTGGTCCTCGAGGCAAAACTCAAACTTGTGTACAGCCCGCCTGTTCGCACGCTGGTCGTGATCGCTTATCCGGATATTTTTTCTGCAGGGGACGATATAACCTTCCCGCTGCAGTTTGGACCGATCGCGCTCGAGGCACTCGACGATTCCTTTATGGAGGACATGAAGAAGAAGCAGATGCATCCTCCGGCCGACGTTTTGCCGGATGGCGGAGCATGGCTGCTTGTCGAGTTTGGAGGTAAAAGCAAAGACGAGTCTGACGAGAAGGCGCGGCGGCTGATGAAGGAGCTCTCACAACGAGATTCTCCGCCGAAAACGAAGCTCTTTGACAATGAAGATGAGGAACGGATCGTTTGGCACCTTCGCGAGGAGGGACTCGGTGCAACAGCCAAGATCCCTGGTGAGCCCGACAACCATGAGGGTTGGGAAGACTCGGCCGTACCGCCCGAAAAGGTCGGGACGTATCTGCGTGAATTAAAGAAGCTGCTCGACCGCTACGATCTGTACGGCTCTCTCTACGGACATTTTGGCGAGGGGTGCATCCATACACGATTGAATTTTGATCTTGAGACGGCGGGCGGCATCGAGCGGTTTCGCGCGTTCCTTGGTGAGGCCGCGGACCTCGTCGTCAAGAATGGAGGCTCGTTGTCCGGCGAGCATGGCGACGGGCAGGCACGCGGCGAGCTGCTGCCGCGAATGTTCGATGACGAGATCATGCAGGCGTTTCGTGAATTTAAGGAGATCTTTGACCCCGACTGGCAGATGAATCCCGGGAAGGTAATCGCTCCGTATCGCGTCGACGAGAACTTGCGGCTTGGCGAGCACTTTAATCCGCCCGTGCCGAAAACACACTTCTCATACCCAGACGATAAATACAATTTCGTGGTAGCAAGCGAACGCTGCGTCGGCGCAGGCGTATGTCGTCGTCACGGCGGCGGCGTGATGTGCCCGAGCTACATGGTGACGATGGAGGAAAAACACTCCACACGTGGCCGTGCGCGGTTGCTTGGCGAGATGGTCCGAGGAGAAAATATCCACGACGGCTGGCAGAGCGAAGCGGTTAAAGAAGCATTAGATCTGTGCCTTGCCTGCAAAGGCTGTAAAGGTGAATGTCCCGTCCAGGTTGATGTCGCGACTTACAAATCGGAATTCCTGTCCCACTATTACGCAAAACATTTCAGGCCTCGCTCCGCCCACACGATGGGGCGAATACAGGATTTTGCCCGTGTCGCATCGATAGCGCCCGGCGTTGTGAACTTCTTGTCGCGCACGCCGCCTTTTGCATCGATCGCAAAGCTGATCTCCGGCGTTCATCCAAAGCGCTCTATACCGGAGTTTGCTCCGCATACCTTTAAGAGCTGGTTTCGAAAGAACAGACGCGAGCACAGAAAAAAACCGGGATCTCAGGACGTTATCCTGTGGCCGGATACATTTAATAACTACTTTCACCCCAACGTCGCGGAGGCGGCGGCCAATGTGCTGTGGCAGGCGGGTTTTAATGTCATTGTGCCGGACGAGAACCTTTGCTGCGGTCGGCCGCTTTA
>Ga0207639_10003532_pt1 | contig 10497 bp, 7 predicted proteins | sample KBSCornC32_FD_184299 | JGI IMG/M metagenome (GOLD analysis project Ga0207639, IMG submission 184299) | Corn rhizosphere microbial communities from Kellogg Biological Station, Michigan, USA - KBS Corn C3-2 (SPAdes) (version 2) | ecosystem: Host-associated > Plants > Roots > Rhizosphere > Soil ...
GAAGGCGTGGTCAAGGGCGACACAGAGAGCAACTTGATGCTCACACCACTCACTGCATCCGTGATGCTGTTGGACTTGGACTCTGCAGCAATACCGTCAATGGTGTATTTGGCATTCTGGGGCGGGGTCACTACGGTGTAACCGGTATCAATCCCCGAGTCGCCCGACATCGTCAGGTCGGAACCAACACCGGAGTTGGTGGAGGTCAGGATAAGACGCGAACCGTTGGAGTCGGTGAGGATGTTGGCACTCAGGCCTGCGGTGCCGAACTGCGAGTTGATCGAGTCACGCACCTGTTGCAGGGTAGCGCCGGCCGGCACCTTCAGGTCGAAGTTCTTGCCCGACTGGCTGATCGTCAGCGTCGTTGGGGTGGTGCCACTGTTCACGACCGTCGACTGGCCACCAGTGAAACTCTTGGTCGACAGCTTCGACGGCGTCGCCAACTGGTTGACGACCAGCGAGAAGCTACCGCTCGCCGCACCCTGGTTGGCCGTCATGGTGGCGACCTTCTCGTCCGAAGACGTACCGGTCAAGCCACTGAAGCTGTTATCGGTGCCCATGTTGGCCAGCGCACCCCGGAAGGCATCCAGGGCTGCCTGGATCTTGCCGATCGACGACAGCTGGGTGGTTGCCTTTTGCGACTGGATGTTGATCTGAGCCTGCTTAGGCGCTCGCTCGGCATCCACCAGGGATTTCACAATCGCCTGAGTGTCGAAACCCGACCCCACGCCGGTAATCGTTGTACCCGCCATCATCTTTCTCCTGTTCCGGTGGCTGCCGTTATCTTGACGACTAGCGCTTCAAGCGGTGACAGCAACAAGTTTCATGCCAGTTCACGCCTTGTCGTCAAACAACACATGACTGGCGCTGGCCAGACTCTGTGCCAGTTTCAAGGCCGTTTCCGAAGGAATCTGTCGGATCACTTCACCGGTGTCGGTGGCAATGACCTTGACTACAACCCTATGGGTGGAATCGTCAATGGAAAAGTCCAGGTTGCGCTGGGCCGCTTGTACGAATTCTTTAATATCGGTGACCGCTTTTTCCAGGCTGTCCTTTTGGGACTTGCCTGCGGTTGGCGCGGCCGCTTCAACCTTAGTCTTGTCTTTATCCGCAACCACAGGTGCCGGAGTGCCTTGAGGGGCAAGCGGCGGATAAGACAAGTTCAGTTTTACACTCATGTCCATGCCCAATCTCCTCTGATTGGAAAAGACGAAAGGGCACGTAAACGCGCCCTTCCGTCATTCACCACGCGTCGCTATTACTGAAGCAGCTTCAGTACAGCGGATGGCAGTTGGTTAGCCTGCGACAGGATCGCAGTGGAAGCCGACTGCAGGGTTTGCTGCTTGGTCAGTTCAGCGGCTTCGGAAGCGAAGTCGACGTCCTGGATGGTGGAACGAGCAGCGGTGCTGTTTTTCTGGATGTTGGACAGGTTGTCCACAGTGCTGGTCAGACGGTTCTGTACCGCACCCAGGCCCGAACGGGAGCTGGAGATGGTAGCGATAGCCTGGTCGATCACGGACACAGCGTTCTGGGCCTTGGTGGCGTCAGTCACGTCGGTTTGCGAAACGGCGGTCTTGGTCGAAGCAGCCGAAGTAGCGGCACCGAAGATACCGGTCACACCAGCGCCTTCCAGCGAGTAACCCTTGGCGGAGTCCATGTTCACAGCACCGGTAGCGATGATGCCGTCAGCCAGGGCAGTAGCAGTACCGTAAGCGCCCGAACCGTCTTTGGTGGCAACAGTGATGGTGCCGGCAGCGGTCGAAGCGCTGAAGGCCAGGTTTTCACCGGTGTCGGATTTAACCGACAGAGTGCCTTTGGCCTCGTCGTAGTTAACGCTGATACCCAGTTTGGCGGAGTTCGACTTCAGCTGGTCAGCCAGGCTGGCAGTGTCTTTTACGCCAACGAACGTGGTGGCTTGGCCGCCAACGGTCATGGTGAACGAAGCTGGAGCGGTAGCAGCACCGGCGCCAACTACAAACTGAGCTTCAGTGCTGGCGGTAGCGTTCAGGCCACCGATGGCGCCGTTCAGTTGTGCGGCGATGGTTTTAGCGGAAGCAGCAGCTGCTACAGTGACGTTGGCAGTCTGGCCGTTACCGGTTACTGCGATTGCGCCGCCAGCTACACCAGCACCTGGAGCGATACCGATGCTCTTGATTTGCTGCGAACCGATGTTGTTGGCAGCAACGTTGTCCAGGGACAGGTTGATGGTTTCGTTAGCGTTGGCGCCAACCTGGATCGACTTGGTACCGTACGAACCGTCCAGCAGCTTCTGGCCACCGAAAGTAGTGGTCTGGGCGATACGGGTCAGTTCCGAAGTCAGGGCCTGGTATTCGTCGTTGTTCGACTTACGGTCGTCGGTGCTCAGGGAGCCGGTCGCCGAGGACAGAGCCAGGGTACGCATTTTTTGCAGAATGTCGGTCGAAGCCTGCATTGCGCCTTCAGCAGTCTGCGCGATGGAGATACCATCGTTGGCGTTCTTTACAGCTTGACCCAGGCCGTTGATCTGGCTGGTCATACGGTTGGCGATACCCAGGCCGGCGGCGTCGTCTTTAGCGCTGTTGATACGCAGGCCGGAAGACAGGCGCTGCATCGATTGGGCCAGGGCGCCGCCAGCTTTGTTCAGGTTGCCCTGAGTAGTGATCGAAGCAATGTTGGTGTTTACTGTTAAAGCCATGACGAAATCCTCGTTGGATGGATACTGCGGCTTCCGGCCCTGGCAACCGCCGGGTGTGGCCTGAGAACCTACGTAATAGTTATCGTCGTGGTAGCCGGTTGCTTGAGGATTTTTTTCGATTTTTTTGCTGGCGTCGTGCCACTCCTTGCAATTCAAGGGCTTACGCAGGCAAAAAAGCCCGATTTCATTGGGTTTTCTGGCGCCAAATAAAAAACGCCGATGCTCTTTCGAGTATCGGCGTTTTTTTGTGCTACCGGTTCAAGGTGTCACGGGCGATAGAGAATCGCCGAGCCCCACGACAGGCCCACACCAAAACCGCTGATGGCCACGCGTTTCCAGGTGGCGTCCATCACATGCTTTTCCAGCAGCAGCGGAATGCTCGACGACACCGTGTTGCCGGTCTCGACCATGTCCTTGATGAACTTGTCCACCGGCGCATCTTCAAAACGACGCGCCACGGCATCGACAATCGCCGCACTGCCCTGGTGAATGCAGAAGGCATCGATCTCGTCCGCCTTGAGCTGCGACTCATCGAGCAACTCGTGCAAGTGCGCCGGCACCTTGAGCAAGGCGAAGTTGAAGACCTGGCGACCGTTCATGAAGAACACGCCATCGCTGACCTTCAGGTGCGGGGCGCCGGAACCGTCGGTGCCGAACTTGGACTTGCCGAGCAACCACGGCGCATCTTCGCCCATCCAGGTGGCGGTGGCGGCATCGCCGAACAGCATGGTGGTGTTGCGGTCTTCCGGGTCGACGATCTTCGAATACGGGTCGGCAGTGACCAGCAGGCCATTCTTCAGGCCAGCGGCTTCCATGAAACCCTTCATCGCGTAGATGCCGTAGACGTAGCCGGAACAGCCCAGGGAAATATCGAAGGCTGCAACGTGGGTCGGCAGGCCGAGCTTGTCCTGGACGATGGCAGCCGTGTGCGGCAGGCCCTCTTCATCGCCGTTCTGGGTGACGACGATCAGCGCGTCGATGGACTCGCGTTTCAGATCCGGGTTGTTGGCAAACAAAGCGTTGACCGCCTCGACACACAGATTGGAGGTTTCCTGCGCGGCTTCCTTGCGCGGCAGGAACGCCGACCCGATCTTGCCAATGATGAATTCTTCATCCTTGGCGAATTTGGCACCCTGGGCGTAGTTATCGATCCCGTCTGCCGGCACGTAACTGGCGATGCTTTTTATGCCAATCATTGTGGCTTCCCAATACTAAATAGCTGGAGAACACCCCAGGGACTGCGCCCGGAGTGCTGACAATAAAGGGGATAACCCCATAAAAATCCCGCTGAAAGCCGCCACGCAAGGACCCTGTGACGACTTATCCTTTTCACACGATACAGTGAAGATGCGCTTTATGACTCACAGGTCACTCAATTTTGTGTGCTTTATGCAAAACCTTCAAACAATTAAGTCCCAAAAACGACAACGGCCCGCCCTGTTTCCAGGGCGGGCCGCTTGACGTGAAGCCACTTACATCTTGTTGAACAGGCTCAACTGCGAGATTTTCACGAACGCCAGCTGGGAGGCTTGCAGCATGGTTTGTTGCAGAGCCAGGTTGATGGCCGCTTCACCCATGTCGATGTTAGCCAGATCGCTCATCGTGCTGGTCGTAGCAATGCTGATGCTCGAATTCTCAGTGGCCTGGATCTCCAAGGCATTCTGCCGCGCCCCGACGGACCCCCGCACATTGACGATCTGGGACATCGAATTGGCCAGGTTGGCGATGCTCGAATCAATGGCATCCTTGAGCTTGACCGTCGCTGCCGGATTGCCGTCGGCCGGTGCCTCCAGCGCCTTGCGCAATTGGCCAAGCGTATCCAGCGCATTCTGGGTCTTCTGGGTATTGGCACCCACCGAGAACTGATCGCCTGGCTGCGGCGGGCCGCTGCTCACGTCAAACGTCACGCCGGCCGCCGTCACCGTGGTACCGCCACCGGTATCGCCAGTGGCGATCGCCTTGCTGGCGCTCGAATAGGGTTGGGCATACACCTCATAGGCCGTCGCGCTGGTGAACTTGATGATCGCCCCGCTGTTGGACGGGAACGTGCTGGCATAGTCCGCCTGGTTGGTGACCTGCGCGCCGGTCAGCTGTGCGCTCGACGTATTGCTCGGCGTGCGCGACACGCTGAACGTGTCCGGCTTGGCCTCCAGGCTGAAGGTACGGTCCTTGACCAACGCATCGGAGTTGGCGCCCGGCGCCACGTCCCCGAGGTTCATGGTGATGTCGAATTTCACCCCCCGCAGTGCAACGCTGGTGCTGCCTTCCTTGGTGGCGTCGAACGTGCCATTGCCCGGTATCTCGGAAGTCACGTCATTGCCGTTCTTGTCAGACACCTTGTATTGCGTGCTGCTGGTAAACGTCAGCTTGTAAGGCTGGCCGTCGGCGAATTTGTTGGCGTAGTCGCCGCTCGATGTCACCAGCCCGGCCGAAAGCGCCACCTTGTGGTCATTGACCGTAGGCGGCACGGTCTGCGGGTTCGGCGCAACCCAGGGGGCCTGGGTGCGACCGGCGTTGGCCGCGCCTTCAAGGATGGTCTTGCCGGTATCACCCGCGCTGACATTCAGCGTATTGGAAATCTGCAGGCTCAGCGGGGTTTCATCCCCCTGGTAGCTGTAGGTGCCATCGTTGTTGCGCGCATACGGCGGCGTCTGGGTCTTGGAGCCGGAAAACAAGTAGTTGCCGGCCGAGTCCTTGCTGTTGAGCAGGCCCAGGACCTGATCTTCAATCGCACCGACCTCACTGGCAATCGAGCGACGATCAGCATCACTGCCGACACCACCGGCCTTGAGTGCCAGCTCCGTGGCACGCTGCATGGCTTCACTGATCGCACCTAAAACACTCTCTTCGTTAGTCAGCGAGTTTTTCAAGCTGGTGATGTTGCCAGTGGACTGGGCCACCATGTCTTTCTGCTGCTGCAGCATCAACAACCGCGCCGCCGCCACAGGATCATCCGCGGCGGTCTGTACGCGCACACCGGAACTGGCCTGGTCCTGGGCCTTCACCACACCCGAATAGTTATCCGAATACTTGGCGGAACTGGTCTCGAAATACTGCTGTGTAGAAATACGCATCGTCCCAGGCTCCCTTAAAGACTATTGATCAATGTGCTGAAGGTTTCTTGCGCAGCCTTGATGATCTGCGACGATGCCGTGTAGTACTGCTGGAACTTGATCATGTCGCCCGCCTCTTCGTCCAGGTTGACCTGGGACACCGAGTTGCGCGCATTCTTGTTGGCGGTCAGCAATGCGTTCGTCGCCGTGCTGTCCGTACCGGCAGCCGCCGCTTTCGCGCCGACGGTAGATACCAACTTGCTGTTGGCCCCTACGAGGCTGGTGCCGCCGGTGCCATCGGCGGCCGTGCCGATGGTCGCCTTGGTTTGCAGGCCGAGCAGCTCAAGGGCGTTGCGGTTATCGGACTTGCCGGAGGCATTGAACGAGAACGTCGTGCTGTCGCCGTTGGCCGGCGAACCGCCCACCGTGGTGTCGAAACTGAAGCTCTTGGCCGGCACCACCAGGGCACCGTTGGCATCGCGCATCGGCACGTTGATCGTGACCTTGTTGCCCTGTCCCGGAACAATGCTGCCGGTGCCGATCGGGTTGCCCTGGGCATCATTGAGTGTGTACGGCTGGGTGCCGTCGGCTGCCGGCTTGCCGAATACCATCTTCACCGGCATCGAATGCTCAATCCCCGTGCGCAACTGGGCAGTGGCGGCGCCGCCCTGGATATCCAAAGGCACCGTCAGGGTCGGCGGGGTAAACGTGCCAGTACCTTCGTTGGTCTTACTGGCCTGCCCGGATAGTGGCGCGGCAAAAGCGATCTTGTTCGGATCCGTCATCACGGTGCCAATGTCCTTGGCACCATTGGCGGTCGGGCTGACCTTGAAGCTGTCCCCGGTAGCCATCGGCCCCTTGCCGTCGAGCGCCAACGTGAAACCATCGATCACGGCCGGTGGCGTGGCGGTGACGTCAAAGGTCCCCATGGCCTTGCCATCGGAACGCACCACGGTGACGTTGTTCGGGTTGGCGCTGTCGTTGAAGGTGACCTTGTAATCGAAATTGGTCAGCTTGCTGCTGTCCTTGATCGACACGTTCAGGTTGCCGGAACCCGCGCTGTTGCCACCCGAAGCCTGGCTGCGCTGGGCAATGGCCGCGGCGCTGTTGATGTCTTTGAACAGCGAGCTGCCGAACTGGCCGTTGAGGTCCAGGCCCTGGCCCAACTGGTTGTTGATGGTGTCTGCGGTGGCGATGGCGATGCGCCCCAGGTCATTGATGGCAGGCATCAGGACATCGCTGCGATAACGCAACAGACCGCCGATGCTACCGCCGCTGAGCACGTTGCCCAGATCGAGCGACTCACCGCCGCCCACGTTGAGCTGGATGGTGAACTGGCTGGTGTCGTTCTTGCTCGGTACGGCGGAGATGGTGTTGAACTGGTCACCCAATACCAGCGACTGGCCGGAACCGGTGCTGACGCTGAAGATGCCATTCTTCTCGGTGGCGGTCACACCGACCAACTCGTTCAGCGAACGCACGGCTTCGGCACGCGCGTCCAGCAGGTTGGCCGGGGCCGTGTTCGACGAACCCTGCACCTGGGCGATCTGCTTGTTGAGCGAGGCAATGGACGACGTCAGCTTGTTGACCTGGTCACTCATCGACGACAGCTGGCTGTTGATGGTTTCTTTCTGCTGGCCCAACTGTGTGGAGATCGAGTTGAAGCGATTGCTCAGCGTCTGCGCCTTGGTGATCAACACCTGGCGGGCCGAGACATCGCTCGGGTTGGCCGAGGCCGTCTGCACGGCCGAGAAGAACTCACTGAGCACAGCCGACATACCGGTGGTCTTGTCCGACAGGGTCTTGTCGACAGCGCTGACCTGGTCGAGGTAAGCCTTGGCATCGCTGTTGAGCGAGGTGCTGTTCTGGTACGCCGCGTCGAGAAACTCGTTATACACCCGGCGCACATCGGCCAGGGTGGTACCGCTGCCGATGTACACACCACCGTACTGGTTGGCCGCACTGGCGTTCTGGGTGGTCTGCTGACGCGAATAACCCGGAGTATTGGCGTTGGCAATGTTATTACTCAAGACCGACAGCGATCCTTGAGAGGCATTGAGCCCTGACATCCCGATACTGAGCAAACTCATGGTTCAGACCTTATAAATGTGTGGTTGCGCCAGCGGCAGCGTAATTCTGGTAACTGTCCATCGTTTTGGCGATCTGCGAAATCTTGCTGGCATAGGCCGGGTCGGTGGCGTAACCGGCTTTTTGCAACTCGCGGACAAACTGTTCCGGGTTGTCGGCCGATTTGATGACTTCTTTATAGCGATCATTGCTTTGCAGCAAGGTCACCAGGTCATGGAAGCTGTCCTGGTAGGAGTTATAGGAACGGAACTGCGCCGTTTCCTTGACCATCGCCCCATCGCGGAACTCGCTGGTGATTGCACGCGCCTGGCCGCCCTGCCAACTCTGGCCGGCCTTGATGCCGAACAGGTTGTGGCTGCTGCTGCCGTCTTCGGCGCGCATCACCGATTTACCCCAACCGGTTTCCAGCGCAGCCTGGGCCACCAGGTACTTCGGATCGACGCCGATGCGCGCCGCGGCCGCCTTGGCCATCGGCAACATGGTGGCGACAAATTCATCCTGCGAACTGAAGGCTTTCTTCGCCGGTGCCAAGGGTGGCTGGGCCACGGCGCGACCGTACACCTGCATGCGCCCGCTCGGCACGGCGAAGGTGCGCGCGCTGCTGTTGATCACGTTGTCATCGGCCACGCTGTTACGCAGCGGCGCGCTTTTGGCATCGATAGCAACGGGCGCGTTCGGCACGATGCCGGCCAGCAGGCGATCGGTCAGCTTGCTCGGCAAGGCGATGCGACGCTGGTTCATCAGCTCCATGTCGTTGCTGTGGGACGCCGCAGCGCCGGCCTGTGGCTCAGCCACGCGATACGCCCACAACGGACGCTGGCCATTGGAGCGGCCCAGCGGCCCTTCGGCCTGGGTGCCTGCCGCGATTTCCGTCGGCACGTCGACCTTCTTCCCGGGTTCAGCGCCTGCCGGCCCCTGCAGGGTGGCGGCCTGGGCCTCCACCGGTTTGTTTTTCTGCATCTGGCGCATCAGCACGTCGGCCAGGCCGATACCACCGCCCTCGCGGGACATCGGGACGGCCAGCTGCTGGTCGTACATTTCCTGGTATTGCTTGGCGGCCGGCGTGTTCATCGGGTTGTCTTTACCCAGCGCCTCGGTAGCCGAACGCATGGACTTGAGCATCTCGCTCAAGAACAGCGATTCGAACTCCTGCGCGACCTTGCGCATGTTGCCTTCGCTGTTCTTGTCGGCACCGACCTTGAGCTGGTTAAGCCGGTTCAGGTCGGAGTAAGACCCCGAATCCGCCGTGCTGCTGATCCCGCTCTTGCGCATATCCATGACCATGGCCTCAGATCACGATCAGGTCGGCTTGCAAGGCGCCGGCCTGTTTCAATGCTTCGAGGATCGCCATCAAGTCGCCGGGCGCTGCGCCCACCTGGTTCACCGCGCGGACAATCTCATCCAGGGTGGTGCCAGGGCCGAACTTGAACATCGGCTTGGCTTCTTGCTGGGCATTCACCCGCGAACGCGGCACCACCGCCGTCTGGCCGTTGGACAACGGGCCAGGCTGGCTGACGATCGGGTCTTCGGTGATGGTCACGGTCAGGCTACCGTGGGTCACGGCCGCAGGCGAGACCTTGACGTTCTGGCCGATCACGATGGTGCCGGTGCGCGAGTTGATGATGACTTTGGCCACGGCCTGGCCGGGGTCGACTTCAAGGTTTTCCAGGATCGACAGGTAGTCGACGCGCTGGCTCGGGTCCAGCGGCGCCGTCACGCGGATCGAGCCGCCGTCGATGGCCTGAGCCACGCCTGGGCCGAGCATGTCGTTGATCTTGTCGACCACGCGCTTGGCGGTGGTGAAGTCGGAGCGGTTGAGGTTCAGGGTCAGGCTGTTGCCCTGGTTGAAACCACTTGGCACGGTACGTTCAACCGTGGCGCCGCCCGGGATACGCCCGGCCGACGGCACGTTGACGGTGATCTTCGAACCGTCGCGACCTTCGGCGTCAAACCCGCCTACCACCAGGTTGCCCTGGGCGATGGCGTAGACGTTGCCATCGATACCCTTGAGCGGCGTCATCAGCAAGGTGCCGCCGCGCAGGCTTTTCGAGTTACCAATGGACGACACAGTGATGTCCACCACCTGACCCGGTTTGGAGAACGCCGGCAGGTCGGCGCTGATCGACACTGCCGCGACGTTTTTCAGCTGCACGTTGCCCGACCCCGCCGGCACCTTGATGCCGAACTGCGAGAGCATGTTGTTGAAGGTCTGCAGGGTGAACGGGGTCTGGGTGGTCTGGTCACCCGTACCGTTGAGCCCCACCACCAGGCCGTAGCCGATCAACTGGTTGGAACGCACGCCGGAGATGCTGGCGATGTCCTTCAGGCGCTCGGCCTGGGCGACAGCGCTCAAGGAAAGCAGGAGTGCGGCCGCCATCAGCTGTTTGAAGTTCAAAGTGGCCACCTAGAAAGGGAACAGCGGGCTAAGGAAGAAACGGTCGAACCAGCCCGGCTGGCTTGCATCAGCAAACGAACCCGTACCCGAGTAGGTAATGCGTGCATCGGCAATCCGTGTGGACGGCACAGTGTTGTCGGTGGAGATGTCATCGGCACGGACCATACCGGCAATGCGCACCAGCTCGTCACCGGTGTTGAGGGTCATCCACTTTTCACCGCGCACGGCGATGATGCCGTTGGGCAGCACATCGGCCACGGTAACGGTGATCGAACCGGTCAGGCTGT
>Ga0207639_10003536_pt1 | contig 10494 bp, 9 predicted proteins | sample KBSCornC32_FD_184299 | JGI IMG/M metagenome (GOLD analysis project Ga0207639, IMG submission 184299) | Corn rhizosphere microbial communities from Kellogg Biological Station, Michigan, USA - KBS Corn C3-2 (SPAdes) (version 2) | ecosystem: Host-associated > Plants > Roots > Rhizosphere > Soil ...
TACTACAAACGTCCCGGTGCGACAGCCGAGGCATTCCGCAACGGGTGGTTTCACACCGGCGACATCGGGATCATCGACGACGAAGGCTATCTGTCGATCGTCGACCGCAAAAAAGACATGATCCTCCGCGGCGGCTACAACGTTTATCCACGCGAGCTCGAGGAGGTCATCATCACCCACCCGGCGATTTCCCTCTGTGCTGTCATCGGTGTTCCAGACGAAAAGCTCGGCGAGGAAGTAAAAGCCTTCCTCGTGCTAAAACAAGGCTTCACTCTCTCATCCAGCGACTTTATCGATTGGTGCAAAACGCAATTTGCCGCTAACAAATACCCCCGTCACGTCGAATTTCGCGACTCTCTCCCCATCGGCGGCACCGGCAAGATCTTTAAGAGAGCACTGCGAGAGGAAGCGGCCAAACCGAGTTGAGCTTTGCGTTCTTTGCGGCTTTGCGGGAAACTTTCCTTTTCTAATGTTCTACAGCAAGCTCCTGCTCCTACTCACGGCGGCAACCCTATTCTTTCTCGCCTGCTCGGCGGGCAAAAAGCAGCCGTACTCCATTCAAAACTCAAAAGACTACGAGGCGTCGCTCTTCCGGCAAAACTGCGCCGTCTGCCACGGCCCTGAGGCCGAGGGCAAGACGCTCGATAACGGCACCCAAGTGCCGAATCTCCGCCATCCGCCGTACAAGTACAAGACCGAGGGCGAGATCTATGATCACATTGCCAAAGGCGGCGGTGGAATGGTCGCCTTCAGCGGTCAACTCTCCGCACGCGAGATCGGGCTGATGACCCAGTTCGTCATAAAAGACCTTCGCCAGTCAGAACCCCCTGCGTCAGCGGGGGGTGTGACGTCAAATTAGATCGGCGATCGCTCGGCCAACTCACGTAGGCGGTTCTGACAAGTTTTGTGGTTAAATTCTCCCTATGAGAGTGCTCATCACCGGCCCGACCGGCCTTATCGGCACCGCGCTGCAAAAGCGGTTCAAGGAGAAAGGCTGGGAGCTTCTTCTCGCGACACGTCACGAGCCAAAAACCGATAACGAGATCCGCTGGTCTGCTGAAGATGGTTTTGCGGAACCCGAACGGCTCGAGGGCGTCGACGCCGTCGTCCATCTAGCCGGCGAAAGCGTAAACGGGCTCCGCTGGACCGACGAAAAAAAGAAGGCGATCCGCGACAGCCGCATCCTCGGCACGCGAAACCTCGTCGAGACTCTCGGTAAACTCAAGCAGCGCCCAAGTGTCCTGGTGTGCGCATCCGCGATAGGCTTTTATGGCGAGCGCGGTGACGAGGATGTCACCGAATCAAGCTCCGCCGGCACTACGTTTCTTTCCGAGGTCTGCAAAGAATGGGAAGGCGAAGCTCGTCGTGCTGAGGATGCAGGCATCCGCACGGTGCTTCTGCGCACAGGCATAGTCTTATCCAAAGACGGCGGCGCGCTGGGAACGATGCTGCTGCCATTCAAGCTCGGCGTCGGCGGCATCGTCGGCAGCGGCAAACAATGGATGAGTTGGATCTCGCTCGACGATCACGTGCGAGTGATCGAATTCGTTATCGAGAACGACAACATCCGCGGAGCCGTCAACTCCGTCAGCCCGCATCCCGTTACTAACGAGCAATTTACAAAAACAATGGGCGACGTTCTCTATAGACCAACGTTCCTGCCGTTACCCGAATTTGTCGTCTCAATGGCTCTCGGCGAGATGGGCGACGAGCTGCTCCTCACCAGCACAAAGGTCATCCCAAAACGCCTTGAGGACGCCGGCTTCAAGTTCGAATACCCCGACCTCAAACCCGCCCTCGAGCACGCTGTTGCGTAGTTTTTTAACGCAAAGACGCGAAGTGGCAAAGACGCAAAGTGAAGGCATTTTTTACCCTTGCGTCTTTGCTACTTCGCGTCTTTGCGTTAAATGATCGGGAAAAGGATTGGTCGACTCGGCGCGGCGTCCGCATCCCACGGTGCGATCTGAAGATTGAGCAGGTACTCTCCGTCGATAGCGTCATTCGGCACGTAGATCAGCTCAGTGATCGTCGAGTTGATACGCGTCGCGGAATTCACTTCGCGGCTCTCCGGCTCAACATTCCAAAAGATCCGGTGATTCACGAGCTTCCCATCGTCATATAACCTGTCGATCGACGGCAGGTCGACGAGCAAATGTTTAAACCCACACTCACGAATGTATTCCATCGCCGCGGTCGTGAAATATGGCGGAATATTGCTCTCGTCATAAACACGCGATAGCTTTGAACGATCGTTCGGCAGCGTCCGCACGATGAGCGCTGACTGGAGCGCAAGCGTCTCGCTTGCATCCCGCAGCTCCTGATCAAGCCGAGGTAGGCTGATCACGTCATCATCGCGGAGCGGTTCAGCTTCAACACTCACCAACATCGCCCGCACCAACACGTCCCTCAAACACTCCCGCACCGAGATCCGCTCATCCGTGATGTGCCCGACGCACTCGGTATGCGTCCCGTTGCAGTGCGGAATGATCGTGACCCGCTCAAAATTACAGCTCCCGCCGCGACGTGTATCGCCAATGAGCCCGCCATATTCACACGCTCGCGAAGTCGCAGCCTCAACACCATATGCATTCGGCTGCGGCCCGTTAAACCACATAGGAATCGAGAGATCGACCGCGTGTGCCTGATCAACGGCGAACGACCTTTCGCCTATCGTTATCGAGAGTTCATCTGCCATACGAATGTAGAGGTCCTATCTTCAAATCTGGTCTTGTATTCAATAAAATATATTCAAGCACGCGGCTTGTTACAGACCGGCCGCAGCTTAATACAAGGAGGCATATCATGGAACAAAGGATCAATTCTTACGAAAAAGCGCAAGGTGCGCTACAAGCGATGTTCGGTTTGGGCGGTTATGTGGCCAAATCGTCTATCGAGCCAAAGCTCCAGCATCTCATTGAGTTTCGCGTGTCGCAGATAAACGGCTGTGCGTATTGTCTCGATATGCATTCCAAGGACCTTCGCCACGATGGCGAGACCGAGCAGCGTTTATACCTGCTCGACGCCTGGCGCGAGTCACCATTCTACACCGACCGCGAGCGAGCCGCTCTGGCGTGGGCCGAGGCCGTAACTCTGATCACCAAAGGTCATGTCCCGGACGAGGTCTATAACGAGGCGAAGAAGGAGTTCAGCGAGCAGGAACTTATAGATCTGACGATGGTGGTCGTCACTATTAATAGTTGGAATCGCCTAAGCATTGCGTTTCGCACCACACCAGGAACGTACCAGCCTGGCCAGATCTCGGCGACTGTCTAGACGAGCGTGTGTAGAGAGGTTATCTTCCGGTGAACCTCTTCGAGGTTTACGAGCTCGATATCATCCAGATCGCGGCAAAACCGCATCAGGAATTCGTCCTGCGCGTTGCCCTTTTGTTGCGCCGCCGCATACGGCATATCTTCGCGAAACGTAACCATCGAATATTTTGAAAAATAATCCGGATACGTCTGCTCAAGCCGTGTCTCCAACTGACGCTTTCGCTGAAAGACCGGATCGGCAACCCTGTCGCGCATCTCGTAAAAATTGTCCTCGGCCATATCGGCGATCGCATCGGTGTTAGGCTTGCGCAGTTCGCGATATTTTTCGAACACTTCTTGCCAACCGATCAGGCCGCGTGCTGACATGGGCTGGTTTGACAACTGCTCGTCTAACAACGACGCCAGCACGCGAACGTCCTCAAAGGCGCAATTCATCCCCTGCCCATAGAAGGGCACCATCGCATGCGCCGCGTCTCCGAGCAGCAGAACTTTGCCGCCGATGTTCCACGGCCAGCATTTCACGGTCCCAAGCTCTCCTGTCGGGTTCCCAAAAAAATCGTCCACCAACGTCGGCATCAACGACACCGCGTCAGGAAACTCACGCTCAAAAAACTCTTCGACTGATCTCTTGTCCATCAGATGATCGAAGGCAGCATCAGAGGCGGAAACACGACCGGTAGGAAGTGTGCCCGTCTGTCTGTCCGATCGTGGGGCACACTCGCTAGCGCTCGTGTTTCGGCCGTCACATGCGAGGAACAGCGTACACGTAAAACTCCCGTCCCAATTCGGCAGGGCGATCATCATAAACTGATGCCGCGGCCAAACGTGCAGAGCGTTCTTCTCCAGTAAAAAGCCGCCATCGTCCGCCGGAGGAATATGCAGTTCCTTGTACCCATGCTTCAAAAACACAGTTGAGCTTTTAAAGCCGGGCACCTGCCGCTCCATCGCCTGCCTCACAGCCGACCCGGCACCATCAGTCGCGATCACCGTATCGGCCTCAACGGTGTCGCCATCGCTAAACTTCACCGTGCCCGACGAGCAGTCAAGATCGATACATCGCTTATGAAAATGAAACCGAACTCCCTCGCACTTCTCCGCCTCATTCATCAACGCAATGTTCAGCCCGCCACGTGAGATCGAATTTATGTACTCGCCCTTGCGGCCGGAATAAGGAAGCAGCTTCGTCTCGCCCCGCGGCGAATGGATCATCCGTCCATACATCGGCACGGCCTCGGCGAGCATGTACTCGTCCATGCCAACCTCTCGAAGCGCCGCGATCCCTCGATCGCTCAACGCAAGGTTGATCGAGCGACCGCCAGCGACACTCTCAAGACGCATGTCGCCGCGAGCCTCGAATACATCGACCTCGATCCCGCGCTTCGCGAGATAGATCGAGAGTAGCGAGCCGGCCAATCCCGCGCCGATGATCGCTACGCGAGACATTGTTTGAGAATTTCGCTAAATCTTTCTACGTCTTTAAATGAGTTATATAACGGCGCGGGAGCGACCCGGATCACTGACGGCTCGCGCCAATCGCAGTAAGCCCCATGATCCACAAGCTTCTGGTGGAGAGCTTTGCCGCCCTCGCTTACTCGAATCGAAAGCTGACATCCACGCTGCTCCGGATCCGACGGTGTGATGATCGAGATGCGCGCGTCGCCAATGTCGCGGATCAGCGACTCCAAATATCCGGTGAGCCGCAGCGATTTTTGGCGCAAAGCGTCCATTCCCACCTCGTCAAAGATCTCGAGCGATGCTCTTAATGCAGCCATCTGCAGGATCGGCGGATTCGATATTTGCCAGCCCTCGGCACCGGCAAGCGGCTTGAACTCAGGTCCCATCAAGAACCGAGTTTCCTTATCGTGCCCCCACCAACCAGCAAGCCTGCAAAGATCAAATGACCGAGCATGTCGCTCGTGTACAAACGCGCCGCCCACCGCTCCGGGCCCGCCATTCACGTACTTGTAGCCGCACCACACCGCAAAATCGACGCCCCAGTCGTGCATCTCAAGCTTGAGATTGCCCGCGGCGTGAGCGAGATCGAATCCGACGATCGCACCCGCCTTGTGACCGGCTGCGGTGATCTCCTTCATTTCAAATGCCTGGCCAGTGTAATAGTTGACGCCGCCAAGCAGAACAAGTGCGATCTCATCGCCCCGGCTCTCGATCATCTCAACAATGTCGCTCGTGCGAAGCGTCGACTCGCCATCTCTCGGTGCAAGCTCTATCAAACACTCGCGCGGGTCGAGTCCATGACAACGCATCTGCGACTCGACAGCATACTGATCCGACGGGAACGCCCCGCGCTCGATCACCACGCAGCGACGCTCACCCTCGGGCTTATAAAAGGACACCATCAACAGGTGCAGGTTCACCGTCAGCGAGTTCATCACCACGGTCTCGATCGGCTGCGCGCCAACAACGCGCGCAATCGACTCGGTCAAGAATTCGTGATACGGCAGCCACGGATGCCTCGCATTCACATGCGCCTCGACCGCAAGCCGCGACCAATCCTCAAGCTCCTGATCAACATACTCCCGAGCCTTCTTAGGCATCAGCCCGAGCGAATTGCCGGTAAAGTAGATCGGCTCGGCCCCATTCTTCGACTCAGGAAAATGGAAGAGCTCGCGAAAGCTCTTCAACGCGTCCCTAACGTCGAGATAGGCCCAATGCTGTTTTAATTCTTCTTCCATCGAAGTTGGCGGAAAGACAGGCGCGTCATAGAACAAGGCGAGTTCCGCCTCGTCCATCGATTCGTTTATAGGTTCTAACGTCACTTCTTTATTCAGATCTCAATCCAATCGACATCAAATGATGCAAAGATCGAGTCATGGCTCATGAGATACATGTTGTTATGTTTCGCCTGAGCCGCCAAAAGCCTATCGAAGGGATCACCGTGCCCGTGTCGCATCTCCGAGATCAAGAATGTCTCGACCATACGGATCGGTAGATGATTCAGATCAGCCTCCCGCATCGCAATTGGAACGCAGTCACTTGGCAGAGACGGCAAGTCCAACTTCCCTTTTGCGAATTTGATCCCGATCTCCCAACAACTTGCCGCCGAAAAGAAACGCTCGACGCTTGAGTCAAGAAGAAGCTCAGTCGCTTCGGCGCTCAGACGATCTGGCTCGATAAGCGACCAGAGCAGAACGTGCGTGTCCACGAGCACCTTCATTCCGGAAACGGTGTTTCGATCTCGCCCGTCAGATATTTTACGGTTTCGTCATCGTCCAGCGGATCATAGAAGCTGTCGTGAATCCTTGCCTTGCCTTGCCAAGAGCCTATCCAATCGCCCTTGCTGCGGCCCCTATTTGCTGGAACCAGTTTGACAGTGTCCGAACCGTTACGCGTAATGACCACCTCTTCTCCCTCGAGAGCCTTATTGATCATCTGCGAAAGCTTGGATTTTGCCTCGTAAACGCTGACTTTCATGCTTTCAGTATATCTAGTCAGACCAGCTAGTCAAGTCAGATACAAACAACGACTTATCCAAATCTAACCAGTTAAGAGCCGCTCCATGCATCAACATTGCCTTCACTTCGTCCGAAAAGCTGCACGAATCCACCAAATTCCCTGGCTCAGCCTCACCGAGCGGGAACGGATAATCGCTTCCCAACGCGATCTGGTCTGCTCCAACGAGATCCAACAAAAAGTTGAGTTTCGACGCGTCATGCACCAGCGAGTCAAAGTACATCCGGCTCAGGTAACGTCGTGGGCTGTGCGGATTATCGACAGCACAGAGGTCCGGACGGACGTCAAAACCATGCTCGATACGACCGAGCGTTGCCGGAAACGCTCCGCCGCCATGTGCAAACAGTATTCGCAACGCCGGCAGCCGCTCCAATACGCCACCGAATGTCAGCGAGCAGATCGCCCGAGACACCTCGGCCGGCATCCCGACCAGCCACGGCAGCCAATACTTCTGCATATCGCGCTCGCCCATCATGTCCCACGGGTGGACAAATATCGCCATCCCCAGTCGCTCGCAGGCTGCAAAGAACTCAAAAAATCGTGACTCGCTCAAATTGAGCTGATTCACGTTGGTCCCGATCTCGACCCCCACAAGGCCGATCGACTTACAGTATTCGAGCTCCCTGATCGCAAGGTCAGTGTCCTGCATCGGCACGGTTCCGAGTCCCACAAACCGCAATGGAAACTCGTTTACGGCAGCCGCAATATTCTCGTTCAAAAACCTCGCGATCTCTGCTCCGTGCTCAGGCTGCGTCCAATAGCTGAACATCACCGGCACAGTCGAGAGCACCTGCACGTTAACGCCGGTGCGGTCGCATTCCTCGATCCGTCGTGCGGGATCCCAGCAATTCGCTTCGACCGATCGAAACCGCGTACCGTCGTCCTTGACCATGCACGCGCAGCCGTCCGGCTGGTGCTCGAGCTCGATAAAGCCGCCATAGCCAAACTTGTCTATCCATCGAGGAATCTCGCGCGGCAGTATGTGTGTGTGGACGTCGATCTTTAGCACTACCTAATTTTGCAACGACTTTATAAAAACAAAAAAGGGCGGAAGCATAAAGCTTCCGCCCGATAAGTCGATGGACTATCCTTATGGATCAATGCCTTCCGGATCATCAGCATCGCCATCGTCGCCACCACCGCGACGTCCGCCCCCGCCGCCAAACGTAGGCGGCTGAATGTGCGGTATTTTCGCGTCGTTCATCATCTGGTTCAAATTAACGAGATCTGTGCTGACCAAACTTCGAACTTCATCCGCGGCAGGCGGGATCACCTTGGCCAGGATGTCGATCTGCGCAAGCTCGTAGTCACTTGGTGCCGCCGACGTGCCCTCGATGCCCGAGAAGATCGACGCTGCGCGATCACTTAGGGAAGGCTGCAGCCTGACGACTTCAGGCTGTGCCGCGTTGTTCCTCGGAGCCCAGTTCTTGTCCTGGATAGTGTTGATCTTTGCCAACAGGTCTTCGGCCGCCTTCTTTATGTTGTCGGGCACCTGCGGAGCACCCGGACGCTTCCATGAGTCGATCGCGGCTGTCAGGTTTGTCTTTAGTCCATTGATCGTGGTCTGCGCAAGGCCAGCCTGTAGAACGATCGGCTGCAGCTTCATGAGTGCCGCGTGCTTCTTTGCCCGCTCGTCCGCGGACATATTAACGCGTGGATCCTCGATCACGGTAACGGTCTTTGACTGCTCCGTACTGCCGAGCTTGACCTTAACGGTGTATGTGCCCGGATCGACGCGAAGCCCCTGATTACCAAAGCCTCCAAAGCCGCCGCCGCCCTGTGCGCCTTCCGCTTGGCCACCCTGTGGTCCCGCGGCACGAGCCCGCAGGTCCCAAACGAATCGATTGATTCCCGGCTCCGCCGTACAAGCGTTGCCGCCGCCAAAGCCGAACCGGCCTCCACCTCCGCCACCGCCGAATGGCGTGGCAGCCTGTTGCGGAGCATTCGGATTCGGACGCGTACAGTTAACGGTGCGGACCGTCTGTCCAGCCGCGTCGGTGATCGTTATGCTCACGTTCTCGCGATCAGCCAGCGGCTGTTTGAGGAAAAAGTTAACGACCGCTCCATTCGGCGGATTGGCGCCGTAAAAGACCTTGTCGCTGGTCAGCGACTTATTGCCCCACGTGCGCCAAATGACCGCATCACGAACGTCAAAAAGCGTGACCGGACTGTCTAGGACGGTCTGGTTCAACTCCGATATCGGCGTAATGTCGTCCATCACCCAAATCGACCGCCCGTGGGTCGCGAGGATCAGGTCATTGTCACGCGGATGGATGAGAATGTCGTCGACCGGCACGGTCGGCAAATTCTGCTTGATCTGGATCCAGTGATTCCCGCGATCGTAGCTCGCAAAGAGTCCGAATTCCGTTCCAATGAACAGCAGGTTTTGATTCTTCGGATGCTCACGGATCACATGCACGATCCCGCCATTCTGCGGGAGAGTGCTGCCGATCGACTTCCACGTTTTGCCGTAGTCGTTCGTCTCGTACACGTACACGTGAAAATCGCCCATGCGGTGCCCGTCAAAAGTAGCGAATGCAGTGCCCTCACCCGCACGCGAAGCGACCACGCGCGTGACATACGTGCCCTTCGGCACGCCCGGCACATTCCCTGCGACATTCGTCCAGGTGTTGCCGTCCTTTGTGACCTGCAAGTTACCGTCGTCGGTGCCAACCCAGAGGACGGCCTTATTCACGGGCGACTCCGAGATCGTGGTGATCGCCGGCCAATTCTCGACCCCGTCAAAGCGCGAACGGGTATTCTTATCCGGCACTTTGCCCATGATCGGCATCGTGTTGCGGTCCGCACCGGTCGTCAGGTCGGTATTTCCAACTTTTATCCAGCTATTGCCGCGGTCCGTCGACTTAAAGAGGAAATTGCCGCCGTAATAGACGGTATTCGGGTCAAACTGAGACACAACGATTGGCGAATTCCACTCAAAGCGATACAGAGCCTCACCGATGTCCTCGCGCGGCCTAATGCTCTTGCTCTCGCCCGTCACGACGTTGCGGCGAAGCACATTGCCGTCCTGCGACTCTGTGTAGACGATCGAGGTGTCATTCGGGTCCGGCTGTGCGTAGAAGCCATCGCCGCCGCCGATCGTGTACCAGTCGTCGTTAGTGATCCCTCGCGGATTAAACGACATCGACGGCCCGCACCAGGCGTTGTTGTCCTGCAGGCCGCCGCAGATCTTATACGGACGCGCATTGTCCACGCCGACTTCGTAGAATTGCCCGATCGGCACTGTGTTCGCGTAGTCCCACGTCTTGCCGCGGTCGTATGTGATGTTGATACCGCCGTCGTTGCCCATCATCAGATGATTCGAGTCGGTAGGATCGATCCATATAGCGTGCGTGTCGGCGTGCGGTGCACGTGAGAAATTCTGGCTCCACGTCTTGCCGCCGTCATCCGAATACTGCATCGTCACGCCCGCGACCCAGAGACGCTGGTCATTATTCGGATCGACGCGTATCTGCGAGAAGTACATCGGCCGCGGATCCTGCGTGATGTCGGACATGCGTGTCCACGTCTCGCCCTTGTCGGTTGAGCGGAAAATACCGCCATTCGCATGCTCAATGAGCGCGTAAACGATGTTCGGGTCTTTTGGATAGACTGCGATCGCATTGCGGCCAGTTTCGAGCAGCCCTTCAGCTTTGGGATTAGGCGCTGACTCAGCATCGTACGGCATTCCCTTTGTGAGTCTCGTCCACGTCTCACCGCCGTCGATCGATTTATAAAGTGCGCCGCCCGG
>Ga0207639_10003544_pt1 | contig 10490 bp, 5 predicted proteins | sample KBSCornC32_FD_184299 | JGI IMG/M metagenome (GOLD analysis project Ga0207639, IMG submission 184299) | Corn rhizosphere microbial communities from Kellogg Biological Station, Michigan, USA - KBS Corn C3-2 (SPAdes) (version 2) | ecosystem: Host-associated > Plants > Roots > Rhizosphere > Soil ...
AGACTGTTACCCGCACCGGATCGTTTACGGTATCTGTGTTATTGGACATCTCGATTTTGGATTTCCCGGGTATCCGTCAGCTATGCTGGCGACCCTCACCAGATCATGAATGAACAGTCATTCATTTTTACTAAGCTACATCAAAACTGAAATCGAAATCAAGAAGATCGCGTTAATGACGAAAAATTTTACCGGGGTTCAGATAAGATAGGCGCTGTAACCAACAATAACACCGACCGCGCCTGGGACCACACCCGGCGCGAGAATCAGGGCAAACCTGCGGCGAACGTGATGATCGCGTGTGTCAGAAGTAATCGGGACAAATTGACCATGAAGCTTCGCGAAACGATTTTGGGACCTCGGATTAAAATCCGAGATCCCAAATCTAAAATCCAAAATCGATTGTGGCGGAGAGGACAGGACTCGAACCTGCAAGCGCTTTCGCGCGGTAGTTTTCAAGACTACTGCCTTACCAATTAGGCTACCTCTCCGCAAAAGCGGCGAATTGAAAATATATCGCAAAACTGTGACATAAACAAATTTTGTGACGGAGGCAATTAACTACTTTTCTCTTTTTCAATTAATGAAATATCTACTTCCTTCAAAACAAAAAAGAAAAGGCACGAAACGCAACAAGCTTTTCGTGCCCTTTAGATCTTAATTTTTTGTGTTCTATTTCTGTCCGGCCGCTGTCGCGCTGCTGCCTTGTGAAACAAGCCGCGCGATCTTTGATTCGAGTTCGGGCGTTTTGTCCCAACCGCTGTCTTTCATTTCGATCTGGCCGTTTTGATTTACCAGAAAATGTGCAGGAAAACCGATATCGATATTTCCTTGGCGGTCCCGGTCGGCGTATTGCAGCACAATGCCAAAGCTGTTAGGCAATATGTTGAAATTGAACTGGTTGCCTCGTAAATATGCGTCAACCTTTGACTCGTTGTCGGTCGTGAGCGCGAGGAACACGACGCCTTTATCGCGGTACTTTTCCGCCAACTTGTTAAGCTTCGGTATCTCGCTGTGACAGATCGCGCACCGCGTCGACCAGAACGTGACGACAACGACCTTACCCTTTAGCTGGTTAAGGTCGAAAACCTGTCCGTTCATCGACGGAGCAATAAACTCCGGCGCAGTTGAACCTTCATGCAGGCTTTGCTGACCATAAGCCGACACACAAAAAACTATTGCAAGAAAAACACTTAGAAATATTCGCATTATTTTACCCGAAAGGAGCTTGTAATGATGTTAAAGAGCGTTTAACACTCTCTAATTTAAATAAATTGCTAATCTTGGATTTATCCAGAAAATGAGGAGAAAACTTTCGTTGCCGTTTCCGGATGTTGCGTTGCATGCGAAACAACGCGTCCAAATTCGCATCCACATCAGGCATTAACCTCAGGCGGCATGCTAAAATTTTCCCATGCAGCTCGAATCGCTGAGTACAAAGGATTTCCGCAATTTGAGCGGTCAAATAACCTGGGGAGCAGGACTAAATATTCTCTTTGGCGACAACGGCCAGGGTAAGACCAACTGGTTTGAAGCAATTTACGTGCTTGCGACAACAAGATCGTTTCACACAGCAAGGCTGCAGGAAGCGATCAATTTTGGCAATGATTTGGCAATTGTCCGCGGACGTGTCCGCGAGTCAGAAGAGATCCACCGCGATCTGCAGGTGGCTATACAAGGTAATATAAAATCTCTTGCGATAAATAGCAAGAAGGAAACGCTTGCAAACTATCTCGGTCAGCTTCATGCCGTAATATTCAATTCCGACGAGGTTGAGATCGTTCGCGGAAATCCGGAAGCGCGCCGGCGTTTTCTCGACGCGGGCATTGTCTCGCTGCACCCGCCGTTCACTCAGACATTTTCTGACTATAACCGTGTAATTAAACAAAAGAATGCACTTCTGCAATCGGCGCGAGATAACGAATATTCGCTGGAGAAAACCAGAGAAACGCTTCAGCCCTGGAACGAACAGCTTGGCGCACTTGCAGCACGAATACACCGTGGACGAATCCGCTTTGTCGAGCGTCTGAACGAAGTTCTCGAAAAAAAACTTTTCGGGCGAGAAGAGCTCACTATCCGCTACCTCTCGTCGCTGGAAGGTAAAGGTGACCTTTCCGATTATGAAAACCTCGTTGCCGAGCGTTTGGCTCTACGTGTTCAGGCCGAGGTCGTCGCCGGGCATTCATTGATCGGGACACACCGCGACGACCTTGAAATACTGTTTGACGGGCATGATCTGCGAAAATTTGGTTCTGCCGGCCAGCAGCGAAGCGCTTTGCTCATTTTGCAGCTTGCAAATATTGCAGTTTACCATGCCACACGCGGCGAATATCCGCTGTTTTTGCTCGACGATATCGACGCCGAACTCGACTACAAACGCATCGGCCAACTCCTCGAATACCTCAGCGATAAAACCCAAACATTTGTGACGACATCAAAAGAAAATTTTGTCGAAGAATTTGGCCAAAACGCAACGATTTTTCACGTTGAAAAAGGCCAGGCAAAATCGGCGTAAAATAAAGATTTTTATTGACCTTCGGGGCTGTTATTGTTGCCAAAAATTTGCTATAATAATTCTTTGATTTACTTGGGAAATTTTATACTTACAGGCCTCGCCTTTCTTAAGTCCACAATTCGAAAAAAAATGGTCGCAAAAGGCGAGAATTATTTAAATAAGAGGTTATTAAATTGGCTAAAGCAAAGATTGAATACGGAGCGGATGCAATTACAGTTCTTGAGGGGCGCGATGCGGTGCGTAAACGTCCCGCGATGTACATCGGCTCGACCGGCGAGATCGGTCTCCATCACTTAGTTTATGAGGTCGTTGACAACTCGGTTGACGAGGCCCTTGCGGGTTTCTGCGACACTATCGAGGTTACGATCCACATGGACAACTCGGTCACCGTCGTTGATAACGGCCGCGGCATTCCCGTGGGTATTCATAAACAAGAAGGCCGTTCTGCGGCCGAGGTTGTGCTGACCGTGCTGCACGCGGGGGGCAAGTTCGACTCTAATTCGTACAAAGTTTCGGGTGGTCTGCACGGCGTTGGCGTTTCGTGCGTTAATTTCTTGTCCGAGTGGTTAAAACTCGAGGTCTGGCGTGACGGCAAGACGCACGAAATGGAATTTCAGGTCGGTATTCCGGTTGATCCGCTAAAGGAGACCGGCACGACCACAAAACGTGGAACCAAGATCACGTTCAAACCTGATCCGGACATTTTCGAGAGCACAATTTACAGTTTTGAAAAATTGTCCGAGCGGCTTCGCGAAAAAGCGTTTCTGAACAAAGGCATCCGTATCTTTATCAAGGACGAACGCGAAGAGCCCGAAAAATCGCATGAGTTCTATTACAAAGGCGGCATTGCCGAGTTTGTAAAACACCTGAATAAAAATAAGAGCCCGCTGCACGACGAACCTCTTTATTTCGAACAGGTTGCGGATGAGCTATCGATCGAGGTTTCGATGCAGTACAACGACAGCTACGACGAAAAGATCTTTTCGTTTGCCAACAACATCAACACGGTTGACGGCGGAACGCATCTGTCCGGTTTTCGCGGGGCGATCACGCGTACGATCAATAACTACGCCGAAAGCTCGGGTATGATGAAAAACGCAAAAACGGCGCTGACCGGCGACGACGTTCGCGAAGGCCTGGTTGCCGTGATAAGCGTAAAAATTCCGCAGCCGCAATTTGAAGGTCAGACAAAGGGCAAGCTCAACTCGCCTGTAAAAGGCCCGGTCGAATCGTTTCTGAACGAAAAACTTGGCGAATTTTTCGAGCAGCATCCGAACGTTGCGAAAAAGATCGTCGGCAAGGCGGTCGATGCGGCCCGTGCCCGCGAGGCAGCCCGGAAAGCGAGAGAGATCGTTCGCAAAAGCGCCCTCGGCACATCAACATTGCCCGGAAAACTCGCCGACTGTCAGGAAAAAGACCCGGCGTTGTCCGAACTTTATCTGGTTGAGGGCGATTCGGCGGGCGGTTCGGCAAAGCAGGGCCGCGACCGCAAGAACCAGGCAGTTCTGCCGCTCAAGGGTAAAATTCTTAACGTAGAAAAAGCTCGGTTTGACAAGATGCTCGGCCACGGCGAGATCAAAGCACTGATCACCGCGCTTGGAACCGGCATCGGCAAGGACGATTTTGATGTAAACCGGCTGCGTTATCACAAGATCTGTTTGATGACGGACGCCGACGTTGACGGCAGCCACATCCGCACGCTGCTGCTTACGTTCTTTTATCGGCAAATGCCGTCGCTGGTCGAGAACGGCTATGTTTACATCGCGCAGCCGCCCCTTTACAAAGTAAAACGCGGAAAGAAAGAGGAGTACATCAAGGACGAAAAGTCGATGTTCCGATATCTGATGCGGATGGGAACCAACGATGTGCAGATTACGGCGAACGGTAAAACGATCGAGGGCCGCGAGCTTGCCAAAACACTTGAACAGACTATCGAATTCAAAAATTACTCTGAGCGTTTCACAAGGCGGCTTAATAATGACGCGGACCTGATGAATGCCCTTTTGGACGCCTTTGCCGGTAAAGACGGCGTGCTTGCCAAACATAACATTAAACTGCGTAAGGTGTTTGAACAGGAGGAACTTATGGCCGAGGTCGAAGGCTTTATAGCCCGTGCCGGCTACAGAACCGAGCTAATGTCGGATGAGGAACACGGCCTGTCCGAGATCGAGGTCACGTTCCCGAATGGAACGAAACTTTTGTTCGACTGGAACATGGCGAGCTATGTCGAATTTCAGCGTTCCATCGAGCTGATGCGAAGTCTCGAAAACGATCTGCCCGCTCCGTTCGTGGTCGGTGAAAACGGTAAAAGCGAGCAAATATCGTCCCGTATAGATCTGTTGGAAAAAGTAACGGGAATGGCAAAAAAAGACCTTACCATTCAACGTTACAAAGGTCTGGGCGAGATGAACCCGGAGCAGCTTTGGGAAACGACCATGAATCCCGACAAGCGGACGCTGCTGCAGGTCCGGGTTGAGGACGCCGTAGAAACCGACGGCATTTTTACAGTACTGATGGGCGACAGCGTCGAACCCCGCCGTAAATTCATTGAGGACAACGCTCTGGATGTGAAGAACCTGGACGTCTAGGTCCAGCGTTGGTCCTATTCTCGATCGAGATAAAAGGCAAAGCGCGCTATATACTGGTCTTTGCCTTTTATCTTTAGTTGTGAGGATAAAATCGGCCTGTTATTCACTTTTCATCTGCTCAGGAACAAGAGGGTCTCGCGTTAGAACACGGCCGAAGAGCATGTGTTAAGACGAAATGGGCGACTTGACGGCCTTCCCGTGCACCTACAATGTCGCTATTTCGGAAGTGAATTCCTGAATAGACCCTTGCATCGATAACCTCTTCGACAGCTTGGTCAAACGTGTTCCACTGGCGCGTAATTCCCGTAAGCGTGACGGCAAAATGGACGCTTGGATCGTCTCCCAGTTCTGCCTCGAGTACTGAGGCCATTGCGCTGCTAACCGTCGTATGTCCGGATGGATATTCCGGATGTGGCGGAGTCGGCAGGAACGGTGTCCAGGATGCGTCGCCAGTCGTTGAATCGTTGCCGTCAAGATCACCACTGCGGATCGCCAACTGGGGACGCCAACTATTATAGGTATACTTAGCATCCCAGCACGAGATACCTGCTTCAGTTCCGGCAAGAGCGACGAGCGCATAAAGCTGTGCCGTTGCCGACAGGTCGAGGTTTCTTGTAGCAATGGCCTGCGTTGCGACCGGGTTCCAGATCGCCACGGGCGAGGCCCGCCAGAAAAGCGCGATCTGCGACTGTTCGGCCGTCCGTGTCAAACTACTCGATTTTCCTATCTCCTTAATCTCGTTGTAATCCTTAGCATACTGCTCGCTGTCGAGCGCCGGCGGCGCTTCTGGCCGAAACTGCGAGCCGCTCCGAAGGACCCAGGGAGTTACATTGCCCCATCCGGGCAACAGAGCAGGAGCGTTGTTGATCCTTGTCCAAACTCCCGGATTTCCCGCCCCCGGCACTATGTAATCATACTGGGCTTGCGCGGCAAGGTCATTGGCACGAGCAGCCAGGATCGCCGCTGCTACTGACTGGCCGTATTCGATACCTGGATCTGCTGGCGACAGTCCATGCGCGGCAAGTGATGACGAATAAAGAGCGTCGAGCGAGGCCGACTGGCTTGGAAACAGAATGGTCAATGAATAGTGTGCCGCGGAAATAGCCGCAGCCTCCGGTGAGGCGTTTTCGGGAGGCGCCCCGGGCGACAGATAAGTCTCATATTCGCGGGTTATGCCGTTAACAGCATCGTGAACTGAAACCTGAACGATCGCCATGACCCGTGTTTGCTCGACAGGCGTGAGGGCCGACGCTGGTAACACAGCCAAGGTGACGGCTTGCTGATTCCATTCCGTGACAACCTCGCCGGACTGCAAGGTCCAAACCGGTGTAGTCACGCGGCTATTGACGAGATTACCGGGTAATTCCAAATAAGATATAGGTCCGGTGGCAGGGGCCTGACGATTTGCAGCGAAAGCGGCAACGGCGAAAAGAGTAAGAGCGACCAGGCCAATTAAAGGTGTGGTCTTGGTTCTTAGATATTTCATGATCTGTTTTCTCCTTGTGAGTCTTTACGAACTTTCACCTTACAATCATCGGTATCTTCTCCGATTCCTGTCAGCCAAAGACAGACTGAAACTAGCAAAATAAAAACATTAATCGGTGATAAAATGCGTGACTAACACTTTTAGCGAGCGACCGTGGAATCCCGCATTTTCGGTGAACGTCATTTAGGTTACGAATACGCGAGACCTGCGTCATTCGGTTCTTCTGAAGGATTTCTTCCTTTTTTCTTCCCATCCTCCCCGTAAAACGCTATGTCCGACGAAAATAACGAGTTATATGAATTTGGTCTTTTTCGGCTCGATGTTGGGGAACGTACTTTGACTCGTCTGGACGGCTCGAAAAACGGCCAATTGCCTGAAAAAGCTTTTCAAACTCTCTCCATTCTCGTACAGAAAAGCGGCCGCCTTCTCACCAAAAAAGATTTGATCGATCAAATTTGGCCCGATTCTTTTGTAGAAGAGAACAATCTTGACAAATGCATTCACGCGATCCGCCACGTTCTCGGGGACAAGCCAAACGAACAAAGGTATATTCAAACTGTCTGGAAGCACGGCTACCGATTCGTTGCCGAGGTCAGGAAGCCTCCGGCGAACGGTAACGGAACAAGCGCCGGGAAGCCTCCTCGCCATGATCCGGTAGAGGCGGAGACAACAACCCGCGGGTCCGATCCAAAGGTTTTGCCTCAATCGGCCCTCGCGGCCGTAAGCAGGAAAACCTCGGTGCGGTTAGCGCTTGCGGGTCTTGTTGTCGCCATAGCGGCGGCCAGCCTTTACTACGGGACGATGCGGCGCTCTTCATTGCCCGAATTGGTATCCGTAGCCGTGCTGCCTCTGAACCCCGTAAATGTGTCAGATAGAAATACGTTTCTCGAAGTCGGGATTACCGATTCTTTGATCCTGAGGCTTAATACTGCCAAAGGTTTTTTGATCAGGCCGCTGAGCGCGATGCGCAAATATGTTGGTACCGAACAGGATCCCGTAGCGGTAGGCCGCGAGCAGATGGCTGACTACGTGCTCGCTTCAAACTATCAGCTCGCCGGCGGCAGGATCCGGATCACCGCCCAGTTGGTCGATGTTAAAACGGGCCAGGTCGCCGAGACATTTAAGGTCGAAAAGGATGCCGACAACACTTTTGCAATGCAGGACTCAGTCGCTCGCGAGATCGGTGATGGCATTGTCGCGCGATTTGGCACGGCAACAGGACCGATAATATACAGGCGAGGTACGACAAATGAAAATGCCTACCGGTACTATCTGCAGGCGATGAACCTAATGGGCCGAATGTCGCTGCCGGTTTCGCAAGAAGCTGTCGAGTACCTGGAGGAAGCTGTCCGGCTCGATCCAAATTTTGCGCGCGCGCATGCGGGATTGGCGCGCAGCCGGGTAGAGCTGTCGAATCTTGTCGTTGACGCGGCCGAAGATTGTAATAAGGCGCGTGCCGCCGTCGAAGAAGCGCTAAGGCTTGATGCGGAACTGGCGCAGGCCTACGAAGCGTCCGCGATGCTCAAGCATCGATGCACGTGGGATTTTGCGGGTGCGGAATCCGACTTCCGTAAAGCGCTTGAACTGGACCCAAATTCGGATTCGACGCATGCGGCTTACGCATGGTTTTTAAACATGGCCGGTCGATCTGACGAAGCGAACGCACAAATCGAATGGGCCATCAGCTTAAATCCTAATTCGACCGCAAATCACGTACAGCACGGGATCATTCTGTATTTCTCGCGCCGGTACGACGCCTCGATCGAAGAGTTGCGTCACGTAAGCGAAATCGGCCAGCTCGGCATTGGGCACGGGTTTCTTTGGACAGCCTACATTGCAAAAGGGGACGAGGCAGAAGCGTTCAATTGGTTGCTTAAATATGAAACCGAAAAGCAACTCAAGCCTGACGCCGCGAAGATCGAGAATCTGAAGACGATTTTCAGAAATGATGGATGGAACGGCATTAGAAGAATGCAGTTGCAGGCTGAACTTGCTAGTCCGGTATACGAAGTAGGCCGGTTTTATAGAATCTCCCGTTTAGCGGTTCAGCTTGGCAACAATGATGACGCGTTTAGATATCTGAATATGGCATTTGAAAGGCGGGATGCCCAACTTCTGTTCCTGAAATCCGAACCAACGTTCGATCCCCTGCGATCGGATCCGCGCTATCAAAACCTTCTGCTGCGCATCGGGTTTCCGCCAAATAGCTAAAGCGATTCACAAAATGTTTGCCGCAGCGGGCCGGAAGGGCAAAAGAATTATGCGATTCATCGGAATATTCCTGCATAAAATGTTCACATACGTTGCTCCAGGTATGGATCGAGGATGCGATTGAGACCGACGGCATCTTCACCGTACTAATGGGCGACAGCGTCGAACCCAGCCGCAAGTTCATCGAGGACAATGCCCTGGACGTAAAAAATCTGGACTTATAAGTCTAGTAAAAGGGATTTAGAGGGCGCAGAAAAGACTCAGTCTGTCTCTGCGTTTTCGTTTCGGAACTATTTGAGGTTCAAGGAATTAGAGCAACAAAATCGTTGACTTAGCTTATACATCGTCATATTCTTGCCTGAAATGTCCACTTCGGAAGGGAAAAAGTTCCGAGCAGGAAGCCGCCTTAGTCATTACGAAATTGCCGAACAGATAGGCGAGGGCGGGATGGGCGTGGTCTTTCTTGCAAGGGACCTTAAGCTCCGGCGAAACGTCGCGATCAAAGTCCTGCCCGAAGAATTGTCTTCCCAAAAATCTCGTCTTGCTCGTTTCGAACGAGAGGCGATTGCCGCTTCATCGCTTAATCATCCAAATATTCTGACGATATTCGAGATCGGTGAAGCGGATGACGCGAGCTTCATGGTGTCTGAATATGTCAAGGGGAGGACGCTTCGCGAAAAAATCCCTCATCTTACGGTAAGCGAAACGATTGACATCGCCATCCAGATCGCGTCGGCACTGGATGCAGCTCATAACCATGGCATAATCCACCGCGATATCAAACCGGAAAATATCATGGTCCGCGACGACGGGTTGGTTAAGGTGCTTGATTTCGGTTTGGCAAAGCTGGCCGAAAAACAAGTTTCATTTCTCAACACTGAAGCCGAGACCCTGGCTATGGTCAAAACCGAACCGGGGATGATAATGGGCACCGCATCGTATATGTCACCGGAACAGGCGCGCGGCCGGGAGGTTGATCATCGAACGGATATTTGGAGTCTCGGAGCGGTTTTGTATGAAATGATCGCGGGCCATCCGCCGTTCGATGGCGAGACGCCGATGGACACAATGGCGTCGATCTTAAACAAGGATCCGCTCCCCATAAGTTCGGGACCCGGCTCCTCACATATTGCCGATATTATTTCGCGTTGTCTTCAAAAACGCGCTGCAGACAGATACCAGTCTGCCAGCGAACTCGCAACTGATCTTCGCTCACTAAATCATGTGCGTGCGGCAGGACTCAATGCCAATGTCGGCCGGCAAAGAAACAATACGGCGGTTACCGCAGTTTTGCCGACCTCATCCACAAGACGATGGCTGCTCAGTGACCCGAAACGAATGATCGTTGCAGGTTTGGCGCCGGTTTTGGCTGCGGCTGCGATCGCACTCTACGTTTGGGCTCCCAGGACTTCACAAAACTCGCTTAGGACTCCGGAACGTTCGCCTGCCTACGACCTTTATGTCCGCGGCAAGGTCAAGGTTACAAATGTTAATCCTGATGACAACGAGGCTGCCATAAAACTCCTTAAACAAGCGGTGGCGATCGACCCTAATTATGCCGAAGCCTGGGCCGAGCTTGCCAAAGGCTATGTTTTTAGGTCATTTAATTTCGCACCTGATTCTGAGCAGAGAAAGTTGAACGAAGATGCGGAGGTTGCCGTCGAAAAAGCTCTCGAGCTAGATCCGAATC
>Ga0207639_10003545_pt1 | contig 10484 bp, 11 predicted proteins | sample KBSCornC32_FD_184299 | JGI IMG/M metagenome (GOLD analysis project Ga0207639, IMG submission 184299) | Corn rhizosphere microbial communities from Kellogg Biological Station, Michigan, USA - KBS Corn C3-2 (SPAdes) (version 2) | ecosystem: Host-associated > Plants > Roots > Rhizosphere > Soil ...
GTAGTCGTAGTGGAGGCCGGCGTCCTCGAACATCTTGCCGAACATCGGGGCATAAGCGCCGAAACGCGGGCGAAGCGGGGCGGGCACGTCGCCCGTCTGGATGAGGGTGAGCTTCATGGCCCCATGAGATAAGCCGCGTCGCAAGCGCTGCCAAGGCCGGGCGCACCGGTCGCCCACCGGGCAAAAAAGAACCCCCGCCCGGATGGCGGGGGAGTTCCTCTATGTCGGAGAACCTAAATAACGCTCCAACGCGCCAGTGGTTGCGTCCAATCGCTAATCAGGCTGAGGACGGGGTGAATTTCAGCGCCACGCCGTCCATGCAGTAGCGGAGGCCAGTGGGCTGCGGGCCGTCGTTGAAGACGTGGCCGAGGTGGCCGCCGCAGCGCCGGCAATGGACTTCCGTGCGCGTATCGCCGAAGGAATTGTCGTCCATCGTGGCGACGGCGTTGGGGAGCGGCTGGTAGAAGCTTGGCCAGCCCGTGCCGCTTTCGAACTTGGTCTTCGAGTCGAACAGCGCCAGATCGCAGCCGGCGCAGGAGAAGGTTCCTGCGCGGTGCTCGTTGAGAAGCGGCGAGGTCCCAGGATATTCGGTGCCCTGGCGCCTGAGCACGTTGAACTGCTCGTCGGTCAGTTTCTTGTGCCACTGGTCGTCGGTCATCGAGACCTCGAAGGTGCCCGGCACCGGCTCGCCTTCGCCGGCAAAGGCCAGCGAACGCACACCGAACCCGACGGCGCCAAGCGCGGCCAGTGCGGTACCACCAAGAAGAAGATTGCGCCTGTTCACCTGAGCCTCCTTGAAACGGGTGCCCCGCATCCCCGGCCCGGGCGGGCGGGACCGCGATGCGGGGCTTTCGACATGCAGTCTACTGTCGTGGATGCGACAACTGCACGTCAAAAGGGCGTGTCCGGGACGTGAGGGCGCCCGGGCACGCCTTAGCCGGTTTGCCTTACATCTTGGGCAGCAGCACCTTGTCGATGACATGGATGACGCCGTTCGACTGGACGACATCGGCGATTGTCACATCGGCGACATTGCCCTGCTCGTCGGTGACCGTGACCTTGCCGCCGGTGGTCTTGAGGGTCAGCTTGCAGCCGCCGACGGTGTCGACGACGTGCATGCCGCCGTCCTGCTTGACCATCATCATGACGTCCTTGGCCATCGCCTTGGCGGGTACGACGTGGCAGGTAAGTATCTTGACCAGCTTGGCCTTGTTCTCCGGCTTGAGCAGCGTATCGACGGTGCCGGCGGGCAGTGCGGCGAACGCCTCATTGGTCGGCGCGAAGACGGTGAACGGCCCCTTGCCCTCGAGCGTCTTGACGAGGCCCGCGGCCTTCACGGCGGCGACGAGGGTCGTGTGATCCTTGGAGTTGATGGCGTTCTCGATGATGTTCTTGGTGGCGAGCATCGGGGCACCACCCACCATCGGATTGGCCGCATAGGCGATACCACCGACCAGCGAAGCGCCAAGGATGGCCGAAACGGCCAGTGCACGCAGAACCGAAATCTTCATTTGTCTGTTCCTTCCTCTGGAGGCCGCGGCCTCTGTTCTTAATCGGACAGCACAAGCTACGGACCAGCTCGATCACGAGTTTCAGAGTGATTACGAATTATTTCGGATTTGTTGGAGACGGCCATGATTCATCTCGCCGAGCGCACATCGGCGATGATAAGGCCGGCCGCGATCGACGGGGATAAGTCGGGCCTCAGATGGCCGTGGCGGTGCCCATGGCGACGACCGGGCCCTGCGGGGCACCAGTCGGCGAACCGCCCGTCTGCTCGAGCGTGACGGCGAGCACGGTACCTGCGCCAAAGCTCTGCTTGACGGTCGGCGACATGGTCACGTTGGTCTTGGCGTTGACCGGGACGACGCCCATCGAGATGGGCGCATCCTTGCCGTGGATGGACCAGAGCTCGTAGTCCTTGCCAGGCACCGCGGCGCCCGAAAGCGCCGCAAGCCGCAGCGTGCCGTTCTGCTGGTCGTAGAAGGCCACGAACTTGACGTTGCTGCCCTCGGCCTCGAGCGCCGCAACAAGCTCGGGGCCGGTCAGCGGCGGGCGCGGCGCGAGGTTGAAGCCGATCGAGACCGCGGCCACCACCAGGAATGCGGCCGCGACGGCGCGCCAGAAGGCAAGGCTCTGCCAGAGGCTGCCGCTCGAGGTATTGGTCGCGCCGGGGAAGAGCCGCGCTTCGATGCGGGCGAGCACCCCGGCCGGCGCTGGTGTTTCGGCAAATTCGCGATCGAGCGCCGAGAGCCGCAGCCGCCAGAGCCGGTACTCACGCCGCAGCAGCGGATGGTCGGCGATGCGGCGCCCCACCGCGGCATGCTCGGCATTGTCGAGCAGGCCGAGGGCAAATTCGGCGACGAGGACCTGGTCCCCTTCTCCGCCTTCGCTCTGTTCGTCCGTGCTCATGCCGAAAGGCACTCTCTCAGTTTGATCAGGCTCCGCCGGAGCCAGGTGCGCATCGTGTTGAGCGGCACGCTGAAGCGCGACGCCAGTTCCTCGTAACTAAACCCATCCAGGTAAGCGGCCCGCACCGCCTCTGCCTTGTCGCCTTCAAGCTCGGCCAGGCAGGCATCGATCCGTCCCCGTTCGCCCTGGCCGATCGCCGCCTGCTCCGGATCGGGCGCAATATCGGCCACCTCCAGCGCCCCATCGAGGTCGTCCGCCAGGGGTTTTCGGGCCCGCAGCACATCCAGCGCGTGGTTGCGGGCAATCGCCACCAGCCAACTGATCGGACTATAGCCACCGGCCGCGTAGCGGTCGGCGCGCTGCCAGATTTTGACGTAAACCTCCTGCAGCGCCTCTTCGGCTTCCGATCGGTCCTTCAAGATACGCAGCGTCACGCCGAATAGTTTCGCGCTTGTGCGTTGATAGAGATCACGAAAAGCACCGCGATCCTTGAGCGCGGTGCGGCCGATCAAATCAGCGATGTCGGCGGTTGACTGCGACATGCGACAGTCTTACCTCGCCCGCGCCATCGTGCCTATCCCCGCCGCCATGGGGACGAGACGTCGCAGCGCCCAATAAAGCCGGTTTCTCCGAACCGGGAATCCGCTATAGGAATTCGCCTCATGGACACCAAGCGCACCATGCCCGACATCGAGTCGTTTTCGCGCGACGCCGCCATCCTGTCGCAGGCCCTGCCCTATATGCAGCGCTACGAGGGAAAGACGGTGGTGGTGAAGTACGGTGGGCACGCCATGGGCGAGCTGACGCTGGGCCGCGCCTTCGCCCGCGATATCGCGCTTTTGAAGCAATCTCGCGTCAATCCGATCGTCGTCCACGGCGGCGGACCGCAGATCGCCTCGATGCTCAAGGACCTCGGCATCGAAAGCAAATTCGAGGGCGGCCTCAGGGTCACCGACAAGCGGACGATGGAAATCGTCGAGATGGTGCTCGCCGGCTCGATCAACAAGGAAATCGTCTCGCTGATCAATGCCGAAGGCGAGTGGGCCATCGGACTTTCGGGCACCGACGGCAACATGGTCTTCGCCAAGAAGGCCCGCAAGATGTGGAAGGACCCCGGCTCCAACATCGAACGCGAGCTCGAGCTCGGCTATGTGGGCGAGCCGGTCGAAGTCGACCGCACGCTGCTCGACACCCTCGCCCGCTCCGAGATGATCCCGGTGCTGGCGCCCGTTGCGCCCGGCCGTGACGGCAACACCTACAACATCAATGCCGATACCTTCGCGGGCGCCATCGCGGGCTCGCTCGGCGCCAAGCGTCTCCTGTTCCTCACCGACGTCGATGGCGTGCTCGACGCCAACAAGAAGCTCATCCCGGAGCTGACGATGGCCGACGCCCGCGAGATGATCCGCGACGGCACGATCACCGGCGGCATGATCCCCAAGGTCGAAACCTGCCTCGAGGCGCTCGACAACGGCGTCGAAGGCGTCGTCATCCTCAACGGCAAGACGCCGCATGTCGTCCTCGTCGAGCTCTTCACCGAACACGGCGCCGGCACCCTGATCGTCCGCTAGCCAGCCATCCGGCTGGACCGGGCCTTTCGGGGCGGCGACGTGGGATTGGTCGCCGCGCCGCGGGCGCATGCGGCGAGGCTGAGCCATGGACTCGCGGCTGGTCATCGTACACGGCTCCATCTCCCGCGCGACTGGGATCGCCCTGGCTTTGGCCTTGTCCCTCGCCATCAGCATGGTGGCGCGGGCCCGGGACGCATGGGCGTCTCAGGAATAATAAGAGACGCTCACGCGTCCCGGGCGCCGGGGCTTCTGGACGGGGTGCCCTTGCCAGCACGACGGACGAGTAGCCTGTCCGGACTGGCCTCCGACCCTCTGCGCCCCGAGGGGCGCACGATACCCCCTCTCCCGGCTGTCCCCTCCGTTCGCATCGTTCGTCGCGACGACCGCACCATGCGGAAGGGATGGGACGCAGTATGAGGGCGACATGAGGGGACGGGGATAAGTTATTTGCGGTGCATGCTCTGTGCAGGATCGCGGGGTCCTTCGAGGCTCGATCCTGACGGACCTTCGCACCTCAGGATGAGGATGTGGCTGTAGGCCCCAGTGCTTCCCCACCCACCACGTCATTCCGGCGCACGCCGGAATCCAGCGCGCATGCCTTTGTCCCAACGCGGCATAGCCCGTCCAGCGCTGGGTCCGAGAGGATGGAGCATCGGCGCGTCTGGTGCATTGGATTCCGGCGTTCGCCGGAATGACGCTGTGGATGGGGTAAGGCTGTACCAAACACGCTGCCAGAAGTTGGCACCCGGCACAACCATCACACCTCATGGTGAGGTGCGACCCCGGACTTGATCCGGGGGCTCGAACCACGCGCGGTGTGTCGCCGAGGGTCCGTCGAGGCTCACTGCGCTAGCACCTCATGATGAGGATGCTGCGGGCTCTCGCGTCTCCACACCCACCGGGTCATTCCCGCGAAAGCGGGAATCTCTGTTTGTGGCTGGCTCGGTGTTCGCGACCAAACGGAGATCCCGGCTTTCGCCGGGATGGCATTGCGGATGGGGGAGGCAGCGGGCCCTATCGGGTCGCCCGCCCCGTCCTTAACAACACATTTCGCCCTTGCCTCGGGCGCCACCCTCCCCTTCCTCGCCGCTTGGTGCCATGCTAGGCGGCGGGGGCGTCACAATACGGACCGGATCGGACGGTCAGTATGGCGGATGTCGGGGGACAGAGGTCGTCATCTCACAACGGGGTTCATCGTGAAGTTCATGCATCGGCGCCTCGGGGCGCTTTCCGTCGTCGCGCTGCTGGCCACGGCTCCCGCCGCCTATGCGCTCGACGCTAATGACTTCGCCGGCAAGCTGAAGAACATCTATGCGGGCCAGGGTTCGTCGCTCCTCGTGACCCTCGGGGCCTCGACGGTCAGCGGCAACAACATCACCTTCGACGGGCTGACGCTCGGCTCGCCGCTGGCGCCGGCGCAGGACATCAAGCTCAATTCGAAGCTGACGTTCGAGAACGTCGCCGAGCAAGCGGACGGCAGCTACACGGCCGATGCGCTGACCTTCCCCGACGCCGACTTCAAGTTCGACGGTGGCGAGCTCACCATCAAGAACATCGCCTTCAAGCAGATTTTCGTGCCGAGCGGCAAAAACCCGGACGTGCTCGATTCGAGCCGGTTCGTCGGCAGCGGCACGGCGGGTCCGTTCGTGCTGGCGCTCGACGGCCAGCCGGCCTTCAGCATGGACTCGGTGACCGTCAACAACACCTTCAAGCCCTCGCAGGCCGAGGCGCAACTCACCGAGATCGACTCGGTGGGCACGACCCAGGGCTTCAAGTTCGACATGAGCCAGGCCAAGGACAAGGACGCGCTGGCCCAGGCCAAGGCGCTCGACCTCGTCACGGTCACCGGCAAGCTGCTCGAATCCGTCAATTGGACGCTCGCCGACGGCCACCTCAATATTTCCGAGCTCTCGGCCGATGTCGACAAGGTCGGCAAGCTGAAATTCAGCTTCGACATGACCGGCTACACGGCTGCGTTCCTCAAGAACCTGACGGCGCTGTCGGAGGCGATGACCAAGGCGACGGGCGGCTCGGGCCAGGCCAACCAGCAGGCGGCGACAGCGATGCTGCTGGCCTCGCTGCAGACGCTCTTCCTCAACTCGGCCTCGCTCAGGTTCGACGACGCCTCGATCACCGCCAAGCTCATCGACATGGGGGCCAAGCAGGCCAATGTCGACCGGGCAAAGTTCATCGATACGCTCGTGGCGCAGGTGCCGGCTTCGATGAACGAAGGCGAGTCGCAGCCCCTGCCGGTGCAGGTCACGCAGACCGCACAGGCGGCGGTGCGCGCCTATCTCAACGATCCGCATTCGATCGAAATCCGCCTCGCGCCCAAGACGCCGCTCGGCATTCTGGGGATCGTCGGGGCCGCCATGGCGCCACAGAACCTCGTCGACCAGATCGGGCTAAAAATCCTCGTCAACGACAAGGAAATCACACCCGACCAGGCCGCCAAGGAAACCGGCACCTCGCCGGCCGCGCCGACCGGCGGGGACAACTCGACCGCGCCCGCGACGGATGACAACAGCGGTGCTTCGTCCTCCGACGACAACAGCGGCAGTTCCTCGGACGACAGCTCGTCGTCATCGTCCGATGACAACAGCAGCGGGGCGGCGTCGGACAATTCCGGCTCGGACGACAATGCCGGCGCCGACGACAGCTCGGGCACCGACCGGCTGACCACCAAGCACAATCACTAGGGCAAAGCTGCAGCCGGCGGGGTGAACGCCCCGCCGGAATGTGGCATAAGCGGCGCATGACAAGCGCCGCCCCTCTCGCCGCCGACGCGGCGTCGCGTGGGTTTTCCCACGTCACCAACTGGGTGTTCGACCTCGACAACACCCTCTATCCGCGCCAGTGCAACCTCTTCGCGCAGATCGATCTCCTCATCACCGACTACGTGATGGCGGTGACGCAGCTCGATTTCGACACGGCGCGGGCGCTGCAGAAGACCTACTACCGGGACTACGGCACCACGCTCAACGGGCTGATGCAGCGGCACGGCGTCGACCCCGAGCATTTCCTCAGGACCGTGCACGCCATCGACTACGCGCCGGTCGAGCCGCATCCGGCGCTGCTCGCCGCGATCCGGGCGCTGCCGGGGCGGAAATTCATCCTCACCAATGGCGACGTCCCGCACGCCAAGGCCGTGCTCGAACGGCTGGGCGACGGGGCGCTGTTCGAGGTGATCTACGACATCAAGGCGATGGGCTATACGCCAAAGCCCGAGCGCGCCGCCTATGACGGGTTCCTTGCCGCGCATGAGATCGATCCCGGCGCGGCGGCGATGTTCGACGACCTCGACAAGAACCTCCTCGTGCCGCATGCGCTCGGCATGACGACGGTGCACGTCGTCGCCGGCCCGGACTTTGCCCACAGCCAGGTCGAAGCCTGGGAGCTCGAGGTGCCCACCGGTCCGCACATCCATCACCGGACGGACGATCTGGCGGCGTTTTTGGCGAGCTCGGTGTAGGCGGCACCTCGCGTCATTCACCACGATATCGCAGGGCATCCACCAGCACGGCGAAGGCCGGCGAAAGCTGGCGGCGGCTCGGATAGTAGAGGTAATAGCCGGCGAAGAACGGCGACCAGTCGTCGAGCACCTGCTGCAGGCTGCCGTCGGCGATGGCGTCGGTCACGAGGTTTTCCGGCACGAAGGCGATGCCGAGGCCCATTTTTGCGGCCTCGATCATCGGCGTCGTCGTGTTGAAGGTGAGCTGTCCTTCGACACGCACGCGCACATCCCGTCCGTCTTTTTCGAACTCCCAGGCGTATAGACCGCCCGAGCGCGCCTGCCGGTGGTTCATGCAGTTGTGCTGCACGAGATCCTGTGGCGTCACCGGCGCCGCATGAGCCGCGAAGTACGCAGGCGCGCCGACGGCGACGAGCCGCCAGTCCGGTCCGATGCGGACCGCGATCATGTCCTTGTCGAGGCTCTCGCCGAGCCGGACACCGGCATCGAACCGCTCCTCGACGATGTTGCGCAGGCCGTTGTCGATGCTGAACTCGACCCGGATATCGGGATAGTCGGCAAGCACGGGGTAGAGCTTCGGCCAGACCAGCGTTTCATAGGCGTGGTCGGAGATCGTGATCCGCACCAGCCCCGACGGCTTGTCGCGTAATTCCATGAGCGTATCGAGGTCGGTCTCGATCTCCGCCAGCTTCGGGCGGAGCGACTGCAGCAGGCGTTCGCCGGCCTCCGTGGGCGCGACGCTTCGGGTCGTCCGGGTGAGAAGCCGCAGCCCCATGCGCTGCTCAAGCTGCTTGATGGTGTGGCTCAACGTCGACTGCGATGTGCCGAGCTTGGCCGCGGCCTTGGTAAAACTTCGCTCGTCGGCGACGGCGACAAACCACAGCAGGTCCGAAAGCTCGCTGCGCTGCATAAGGTCCACCTCGTTCCCGCCATTTATATCACAGGCCGATAAGTCCATGCGAATTTAGCCGGCTAATCGATCCGGGCGCAGGGCTCTATATGGACGACCGCAGGCCGGTGCGGGACTTCCGCCGGCGATGCCTCATTTGCCGCCGATCGAGCGGCCAAAGGCGGCGGATCGCAATGGATACCACATACAACAGCAAGCTTGCCGACGCCGCGAACCCCTGGGGCGCCGTCACCTGCCTGACGCTGATGACCTTCGCGCTCGTCGCCTCGGAGTTCATGCCGGTGAGCCTCCTCACGCCCATCGCGCACGACCTCGCGATCACCGAAGGGCAGGCAGGCCAGGCGATCTCGGTTTCGGGCTTCTTTGCCGTGGCGACGAGCCTCTTCAGCAACGCCCTGCTGGCGCGGCTCGACCGCCGCACGGTGGTGCTGATCTACACGGCGGTGCTGGTGCTTTCGGGGCTCATCATCACGTTTGCGCCGAACTACCTCGCCTTCATGGTGGGGCGGGCGCTGATCGGCGTTTCGATCGGCGGATTCTGGTCGCTGTCGACCGCCATCGCGGCTCGCATAGCGTCGGGTCCGGACCTGCCCAAGGCGCTCGCCATGCTGCAGGCGGGAACCGCCCTGGCTTCAGTCATCGGCGCGCCGCTCGGCAGTTTCCTGGGCGGACTGATCGGCTGGCGCGGCGCCTTCTTCATCGTGGTGCCGGTCGGCATCGCCGCCTTCGTCTGGCAGACCGCCGTGTTGCCAAGCATGCCGGGCGGCGGAAGGGCGTCCATCCGCCGGACATTCGGCCTCCTCGGTAATCGCGCCTTCGCCATGGGCATGGCGGCGATGTCGCTGTTTTTCATGGGGCAGTTCGCGCTCTCGACCTACCTGCGGCCCGTGCTCGAGGGTGTCACCGGCCTCGGCGTCAACACCCTGTCGCTCGCGCTGCTCGCGATTGGGCTTGCCGGTCTCGCCGGCACCTCGGTGATCGGCCTCGTGCTCCGCACCCATTTGAGCGCGACCCTCATCGCGTTCCCGGCTACCCTGGCTGTCGTAGCGCTGCTGCTCATCGGGCTCGCGCCCCTTGCCGTCGCGACAGCGGCGCTGCTGATCGTCTGGGGTTTTTTCACCACGCCGATTCCGGTGGCGTGGGGCACGTGGATGACGCGCGTCATCCCGTCGGAACTCGAGGCAGGCGGCGGCCTACAGGTCGCGCTGATCCAGTTCGCCATCACGGCCGGCGCCTTCACCGGCGGGCTGCTCTTCGACGGCGCCGGCTGGCGGAGCCCCTTTGTGCTGAGCGCCCTCCTGCTTTTGGGCTCGGCCCTCACGGCAATCGTCGCGACGCGCTCGCCAATCGCCACACCGAACAACTGAAAGGAACCACCATGCTGGCCACCGTTCTCCACGGCCCAGGCGACGTTCGCTACGAGGATGTCGCCGAGCCCAGGATTCTCAAGCCGACGGACGCGATCATCCGGCTCTCGGCCACCTGCATCTGCGGCTCCGACCTCTGGCCGTATCGCGGCCTCGACAAGGTCAGCGCGCCACAGCACATGGGCCACGAATACTGCGGCGTGGTGGTCGAGGTCGGCAGCGAGGTGAAGCTCGTCAGGCCGGGGCAGTTCGTCGTCGGCTCATTCGCGACCTCGGACAATGTGTGCCCGCACTGCCGGCACGGCTTTCAATCGTCCTGCGAGCAGCGAGAGTTCATGTCGGGAGCACAAGCGCCCTATGTGCGCGTGCCGAATGCAGACGGCACGCTCGTCGCGACGGCGGAGCTGCCTGCCGAGGACCTGCTGCCACGCGCGCTCCAGACGAACGACGTCCACTTCCTCGCACAGACGGCAGACCATCTGCTGCACATAGAAACCTGCCTGCGGATCGTAGACACTGTGGAAGACCATTCCCTGCTGCATCGCTGACAGCGGATAGTCTGCTGAACTGCGTTCTCTACTCATCGTTGGGAGACTAACTAAGCCGTATTGATTTCTCTGTGCAACCTCTGTGTTCTCTCCGTCTCTATGATTAACTAATTCAGACAATATTCACCACAGAGTACACAGACGCTGCACAGAGAAGCGCGATCTCAAGAGTTTTTTCCCAAAGCGCATTCACAGACGCTCTCG
>Ga0207639_10003547_pt1 | contig 10481 bp, 4 predicted proteins | sample KBSCornC32_FD_184299 | JGI IMG/M metagenome (GOLD analysis project Ga0207639, IMG submission 184299) | Corn rhizosphere microbial communities from Kellogg Biological Station, Michigan, USA - KBS Corn C3-2 (SPAdes) (version 2) | ecosystem: Host-associated > Plants > Roots > Rhizosphere > Soil ...
CCACGAAATAACGTTAAATTTAAATAACTTACAACCCGAGCATGAACGGGGTGAAATCCGGTCCGCTCGTCACAGAGAAATTCCAGCCATCATGAATCCATTCCGTATCAGACTGACATCCTCCACTGCCCTGGCCCTTACCTTATTCTTCACCGCCCACGCACAGACCGCACAGGAGATCGTCGCAAAACATATCGAGGCCCTTGGCGGCAAGGCCAAGCTGCAATCCATCAATTCGGTGTTCATCGAAGGCGTTGCCGTCATGGCAAACGGCACGGCAATGGATACCAAACTCTGGAAGGTCTACGACCGCCTCTACCGCCAGGAAATATCCTCCGGCGCCGGCTCTACTATCACCATCGTGACGCCCAACCGCGGATGGATCAGCCGCGGACAGGGAGGCGTGTTCAAGTCGCTGCCCACCGACCAGCTGAGGGCGCTGCAGCCGGAGATAGACCCCGCAGGTTGTCTCGCCGACTATGACGCCAAGGGCTGCAAGGTAGACCTCGACGGGAAGGATACCATCAACGGCGCCCCCTGCTACCGGATAAAATTATCGTGCCCCATGGGCCAGTCCGTGGTCTATTCCATCGATAGCAAGACTTATTATATTCTCCGCGAGACCCGGAGAGGCGGTAGTATCTCGCTCGATTTCAGCGACTATAAAACTACGCCCGAAGGATATGTCTTCCCCTTCACGATTCTCACCGGCGGAGCAGGAGAAAAGATCAACGTCGAAAAGATAGAGGTTAACCACAATGTAGACCTGGATACTCTCGGCAAGCCGCGCAAGACGGTATAGACGTAACCAGCCCGCCCACTCACGCGCCCCGGAAAAATACGCAGTATTTTTCCTAACACACAAGGGTACAATAATCTGACCATATCCCCGTTTAATCCACGGAGAAATCCGCGTTCCAATCCTGTTTCCTGTTAAAAACCAATGACAGTCGTTATGAATAAAAGGTCTACTTTATTCTTATTACTGACTTGCCTGTACCTGACTGCTTCATCCCAATCTTTCATCGGATATGGTTATGACAACTACTCAGGCGTAAACGGCTTGATCCTGAACCCCGGCACACTCGCCGACGGTAAATACAAGGTAAACGTCAATCTCTTCGCGATCAGCGGACTCGCCGGCAACAACGGCTACGAGCTCGAGCGAAGCAGGCTGTTCAGCTTCAAGTTCAACCACCTCTCAGACAGCAACGGCTACTACAAGGCCAACAACAATGCTGTAAAATACCTGTACATTAATACGGATATCCTCGGCCCGTCGGCCACGATAAACCTGACGTCCAAAGACGCACTGGGCCTGATCACCCGGATGCGCGTCCTCGGCAACGTATCCAATCTGGGGAACTCGCTCTTCCATCTTCTCGGCGACGCAGACGTCAACTACTATAATCTCGACATCATCAACCCAAGCCTGCAGACAAAAATGCACGCCTTCGCGGAAGCAGGCGTCTCTTACGGCAGAGTGGTGATGAAGAACGACCACTCCGAGCTGAAGATCGGCGTAACAGGCAAGTATATCGCCGGCCTGGCCTACGGAAGCGTCTATTCCGGACCCTTGCTGATGAATATCGACCCCGCACACCAGATCGCGAAACTCAACGGCGACGTCACGGCGCAGTATTCTTCCAACCTCGACAACCTGGGATCCGGAAGCAGCGTCGGCGACTACCTGAAACATATGCCCGGTCATGGCCTCGGCCTCGACCTCGGCTTCGTATACGAAACAAAGAACTCTAAAACAGGCGAGACGCGACTTCGGCTCGGCGTCTCCGTGACCGATATCGGACAGGTGAAATACGCCAACTCGGCCAACAGCCAGCAGTATTCCATCACCGCCGACGGCCGCAATACGGCCGAGTTCCAAAAACAGGACGGCGAAACCTACGACGACTATTTCAACCGGCTGAAGACCTCCGGTCTGGTAGTAGCAAAAAGTGCCGCGGCGACCTCGACCGTCAAGCTGCCGACAGCACTCCACGTCAACGGCGACTACGAGATTTACAAACGGCTTTATATCAACGGCGACATCCTGTTGAACATGGTCGCCACCAGCAACCCGACCAACCCCAACTACGTGACCACCTTTACGGTGACGCCCCGACTGGAGAAGAAATGGGTGAGCATCTACTCGCCGGTGTCGTATTCGGCGAACGGGCAGCTCAACTGGGGCGCCGGTTTTAGGTTCGGTCCCCTCTTCGTAGGCAGCGGATCGGTACTGTCCAGCCTGTTCAAACAGCGCATCCAGTCCGCCGACGCGCATATGGGTCTGACCATTCCCATCTTCCAGCAGAATAGAAAAAAGAACCCGACGCTGTCGGACACCGCATACCGGGATAAGAATCTCACGCATGACCGCGACGGCGACGGCGTCGTCGACGAAAAAGACGAATGTCCCGACAGCGCAGGTCCCATCGCACTCATCGGCTGCCCCGACAGTGACGGCGACGGCGTACCCAATAAGAAGGATAAATGCCCCGGCGTAAAAGGCTCGCCCAATTTCCAGGGCTGCCCCGCACCCGACACCGACGGCGACAGCGTCAACGACGACGACGACAAATGTCCGCTGGTGAAAGGCGTAGCGTCCAACTATGGTTGCCCGCCGATCAAACCCGAATACATCAGCACCGTCAACCACGCCGCCGACCGGGTATTCTTCGTCCGCGCAAAAGCGACGATCGAAAAGATCTCGCTGAACGAGCTCAACAGGGTCGTGGCCATCCTCCAGACCGATACGACGCTCCGCCTCCGTATCGAAGGATATACCGACAGCGAGGGCACGGACGAGCGCAACCAAAAACTTTCCGACCGCAGGGCAAGGGCCGTATTCCACTACCTCCACCTGCAGGGCATCGACGCCGACAGGATGGACTATATCGGATATGGCAGCAAACGCCCGATAGCCAGCAATGATACGCCCGAAGGCATGGCCCAGAACAGGCGGACGGAAATGATATTGATGAACTATCCGAAAGACAAACACAAACAATAGTATTATAACCCCTACCCCCGACTCTAATGTCCGGACGCGCACGACGCGTCCGGACGCGATGGCGGCCGCAAGGCCGTCATTTTTTTTGCAAAAAATCGACGTTTATGCAATAGCCATGCCAGTACTTTTCAGTACTTTTTTATACTATTTTTAGCTCATAAATGTATACTCCTGAATTCCTGTCGGGCGGAGGCGAAATGGGACAGCGCATCCGCGAGTTTGACTGGTCCGCAACCCCACTGGGCCCGGTGGATAGCTGGCCGCAGAGCCTGCGCACCTGTGTTCGTATCATGCTCGTCTCGAGGCAGCCGATATGGATCGGCTGGGGCAAAGACCTTATTAAATTATACAACGACCCCTACAAAGCCATCGTCGGCGGCAAACATCCCTGGGCGCTGGGCAAGCCGGCCGCAGTCGTCTGGAAAGAGATCTGGGGAGAGATCGGCCCCATGCTGCAGACCGTGATGGAAAGGGATGAAGGCACGTATTCCGAGTCGCAGCTGCTGATCATGGAGCGCAATGGCTATCCCGAGGAGACCTACTATACTTTTTCCTATACACCCATCACCGGCGACGAAGGCGGTACGGCCGGAATGATATGTTTCAACAGCGACGATACCGAGAAGATACAGGGCGAACGCCAGATGCGCACGCTGATGCAACTGGGCAGCCGACTGACAGACTCCAGGTCCAGTCAGGACGTTTTCAAACGTACGCTGCGTGTACTCAATGACAACCCGCAGGATTTCCCCTTTGTACAGTTCAGGATGGTTGGCGAAGAGGCCGAGCTGTTCCATGATTGTGAGACGGCGGTCATCTACCGGAAGCCGCAGGTAGTAGAGGATATAGACAAGAGGGTAGCGAACCTGACGAAGGGCGCCTGGGAGATCGTGCCGCATACCGGCGTCATCCTGCCCATCTTTCACCCGGCCACGCGCGAGGCATACGGCTATCTGGTGGTCGGGATCAACCCCTACCGTCTTCCCGACCAGAAATATATCGCCTTCTTCTCACTGGTGCTGGACCAGATCACAAATAGTCTCGCCGACCTTCACGCGCTGGAGGCCGAACGCCAGCGGTCAGAAGCGCTGATGGAGATCGACCGCGCCAAGACCCTCTTCTTTTCGAATATCAGTCATGAGTTCCGCACACCGCTGACCCTGCTGCTCGGACCTATCGAAGACGTGCTCAGCGACCCCGATGCAAAAGAAGTCAACCGCTACCGCATGGGGGTAGCCTACCGCAACGTCCTGCGCATGCAAAAGCTGGTGAATACGCTGCTGGACTTCTCGCGCATCGAGGCAGGGCGGATGGACGCAAAGTTCACTAGGGTCGATATCGTTGCCTTTACGCGTGAACTGGCCAGCTCATTCCGCAGCGCCGTCGAGCGGGCAGGGATGCAACTGCAGTTGTCCAGCGGTCCTATCACGGAGGAGGTCTATGTGGACGTCGATCAGTGGGAGCAGATCATGCTCAACCTTATTTCCAACGCGCTAAAATATACTCAGGAAGGTTCGATCGCTGTGCATCTCGAACAGGCCGGCGATCAGCTGCTGGTCCATGTCCGGGATACGGGAGTAGGCATACCCGAAGACCAGCTGACAAAGATATTCGACCGGTTCCACCGCGTAGAGAGCATCGAGGGGAGGAGTCAGGAAGGCACCGGTATCGGTCTGGCCATGGTGAAAGAGCTGGTGCGTATGCATCACGGAACGATAACCGTGACCAGCCAGCTGGGGAGAGGGTCGACCTTTACCATCGCCATTCCCTTTGGGCGCAAACACCTGCCCGCCGACAGGATCGTCGAACCCTCGATAGTCGGACTGAAATACGCCGAATCCTTTGTGACGGAAGCGATGAAATGGCTTCCCTCCGCCGACGACGATACCGACCCGCGAATGGGCGCCGACGAAGACGTCTCCACGAATATAGCGAGAGACGGTGGAACGGTCCTGTTGGCCGACGACAACGCCGATATGCGGGAGTATGTGCAGCGCCTGCTGGCACGGCAGTTCGTGGTCATAACGGCAACGGACGGCGAGGATGCCTATAGCAAAGTGCTCCAGTACCGGCCCGACCTGCTGCTGACCGACGTGATGATGCCGCGGCTGGACGGCTTTGCGCTGCTGGAGAAGATCCGCTCCAACCCGCGGGTGAGGCACATGCCGGTGATCATCCTGTCGGCAAGGGCAGGGGAGGAGGCGAAGGTGGAAGGACTGGCGACCGGGGCCGACGACTATCTGGTCAAGCCCTTCACCGCGCGCGAACTGCTGGCACGGGTAGAGGCCAATATCCGGCTCGCCCGCAGCCGCAGCGAACACGCGAACCTGCTCGAACAGGAGGTGAAAAGACAGACGACCGTGCTGCGGGAGCTGAACGTCACGCTGCTGCAGTCGAACGAAGACCTCCAGCAGTTCGCGCACGTCGCGAGCCACGACCTGAAAGAACCCGTAAGAAAGATAAGGACCTTCAGCAACCGGTTACAGGAAGAGTTCGGGAAAATGCTTCCCGAGAAGGCGCGGATATTCCTGTCAAAGATCGAACAGTCGACACAGCGGATAGTGATGATGATCGATGGCGTACTGGCCTATTCCACGCTCAACGGCAGCGAACAGGCGATCGAGCCCATCGACCTCAACACGATCGTCGCCTATGTCGAGGCCGACCTCGAACTCCCCATTGCCGAGAAGAAAGCGACTCTCATCCGCGGCGCGCTGCCGCAACTGGAAGGCGCGCCAGTCCTTATCTATCAATTGTTTTATAATTTGATCAATAATTCGTTAAAGTTTTCGAGACCGGACACGCCACCCGCGGTCGTCATAGTGGCAAATATTTTGCATGGACAAAATGTGGAACAGGATGGGGAAATTGTGGAACTGGTCTTCCGGGACAATGGTATCGGTTTTGACCAGGAACATGCCGACCGTATCTTCAACACGTTTGCCCGGCTGCACGCCAGGGACAAATACGAAGGCACGGGGCTCGGTCTTGCGCTTTGCAGAAAGATAGTCGAACGTCATCACGGCAGCATATCGGCCGCCGGCGAGAAGGACAGGGGCGCTACATTCACCATCCGGCTTCCTCTCAGACAGGACCGAAAAAATATTTAATCACGAAAGAAGACTATGGTGAAGCGTTTTTTATTGATCGATGACGACAGCGACGACAGGGAGTTGTTCTCAGAAGCTTTGTCGATGGTGGAGCCCGCGATCATTTGCTATCAGGCTAATGATGCAGAAGAAGGGTTTACCTGGCTGCAGCAGAACACGGACGAGCCGGACCTGATATTTCTGGATATCAACCTGCCTGTGATGAATGGCTGGCAGCTGCTGACCCGGCTGAAAGAATCGTCGCTGAAACATATTCCCGTGATCATGTATTCGACCTCGTCGAATGCCAGGGATATCAGGACGGCGAAGGAGCTCGGCGCCCTTTGTTTCATCACCAAGCCGCACGCTTTCAGAATGCTGAAGGGGATGCTCAATGTGGTCGTGGAGCACGCCAACAGAAAGGACTATAGTAAACTCTGTGAGGCGGTAAAAGCCATGAATCTGTCTTAGGCCTCAACAGTCTCTTCCAATTCTTCCAAAAAAGCTATCTGAGCGGGATTGATATACTCCCGCGCCTGGCTGAGCGTAAACCAGGCCGCCTTATCCACTTCGGGAAATGACCGGTGTTTGCCGGATTTGCGGGGCCATTCTATTTCCACCGTATTGCTGACGATGGCTGCGGCGTCTATATCACCCCGGGATGCCCAGGCATAGACCCTTTTGCCGCCTTTCTGACGAATGGGGCTGAGGGGCTGGAATGGTCCTTTCAGCAGGTAGCCCGTCTCTTCGCGGAACTCGCGGACCGCGGCATCCAGCGCGGGCTCGTCGTTGGTGAATTCGCCCTTGGGGATGGTCCAGCTGCCTGCGTCTTTGTTCTTCCAGAACGGGCCGCCCGGGTGTACCAAAAACACTTCGAGGAGATCGGTCTTACGGCGATATAAAAGGATACCGGCGCTCTGTTTGCTGGTCATACTTATGTGGGCCTCAAATTAAAGGCCAATCTTGCGGTTGTCCCGAACCTTTACTATTTTCACGCTACCAATGTCCCGCCCCTCAGCCATACACCTCATCCTGTGCTTTTTTTGCCTGCCTGTATCCGCACAGCTGAGAGTGGACTTTGCAGCCAGCAAGTCCGGCGGTTGTTCCCCCCTCGTCGTAGCCTTTACCAATACCAGTACCGGTCTTTCGTCATCGGCCACTTACCAGTGGGACCTGGGCAATGGGAATGGCAGCACTGCCCGTGATGCGTCGGCAGTCTATACCGCGGTGGGCACCTATACCGTGACGCTTACGGTCCGGGACGGGGCCGGTGTGCAGAGGGCGTCGCATTCGGTTAGTGTAAATTCGCACTCCATCCCTACTTTTTCTTACACGCCCGATCAGGTCTGCGGCCCGCAGCCGGTCGCATTCACCGGCACGTCGCAGGGTCCGGCCATCAGCAGCTGGCTCTGGGATTTCGGAGACGGGGGTACTTCAAGGGGCGGCCAGGCGGCGTCGCAGCACGTCTATCTTTCCGACTTCAACGGCTCAGCCAGTCTCACGGTGACCAATGTCTATGGATGTACTGATACGGTCGTGCTTCCGGTTGTAGTAAAAGTCCTAACGCCTGCGACCTCGTCGTTTTCGTCCGACAAGCGCGTGCTCTGTCTGGCTACGGACCCTGTTCAGTTGTACAGCAGCAGTACCGGCCCGGCGCCGCTGACCTATAGCTGGGATTTTGGGGACGGGACCAGTTCGACCCTGCCCAATCCCGCCCATTCGTATCCGCAAAAAGGCAATTATACGGTGATGTTGAAAACGACCGCGGCCAATGGCTGTTCGGCAACCAGTTCGCAGGTCAACTATATGAACGTCGCAAATTATTCCACGGATTTTGACGCGCCTCCCGCGGCGGTCTGTCAGAATACAAATTTCACCTTTAACGACCGCAGCTCGCCGGTCGCCAACAGCAGGGTCTGGACGGTTGACGGCGGCTTCGCCGGGAATTATAGTCCGATGTACTATACGTTCATTTCGCCGGGGACGCATACGGTGACGCTGACAAATCAATTCGGAACCTGTCCCCAGTCGGCCTCGCATGTGGTGACGGTCAATCCGGCGCCCGCGGTGACGCCTATCGGGATCGCGGTCGATCCGGCCTGCGACCACTATACCGAATTACTTACCGATAATACGCCGGGGGCGGTGAAATGGGACTGGAACTACAGTGGACAGGATATCTTCACCACCGTGCCGACGCTCTCGCAGGACTTTTCCTATAACAGCGTATACTATCTCCGGTTAACCGTCACCGACGCGAATGGCTGTACCGCCAGCGCCTATACCTCGCCCTATCAGACGAAGTATTCGGTGTCGGTCTATGAGCCCAGCCCGAGCCCCAATATCAGCTGCGCGACGCCGCTGACCAAGACCTACGCCATCCAGAACCAGTCGCTGCTGCAGTCCTGGCACTGGGATTTCGGGGACGGAACGACCTCTACCGAAGCCCAGCCCACGCATATTTATACGGGACCGGGCAGCTTCGTGCCGGTGCTGTACTACACCGACAACATCGGCTGCAGCGGCAGCGTCTCTACTAACGGTGTCACGATCAGCAATCAGTTCACGGTGGATTTCTCCGGCACTCCTACGACGGCCTGTGTCGGCTCGACGGTGAATTTTACGCCGGTCTTTTCCAGTGGCGCCGGGCTCAACTCCGTGCAGTGGACATTCGGGGACGGTGGCAACAGCTCGTCCGGTTACTGGGTCTATCGTCAGCCGGGCAACTATGACGTGACGCTGTCGGCGAGGAATGTGGGCGGGTGTACGGCTTCCGTGACGAAGACCGCCTATATCACGGTGATCGCGGCGCCGGGCGTCTATGGCTCGTATACCAATACCTGCGCCGGCGACAGGGCGCTCGTGACCTTCAGCTATGCGCCGGGGACGGCCGACAAGGTGGTCTGGAATTTTGGCGACGGGACTACAACCACTACCGATGCCCATACCACGACCGTGCAGCATACCTATCCTTCCACCGGCACCTACTACCCTCAGATCGTCGCCAGCAACAGCCAGTGCAGCAACACCAATTCGGACGCGGTACGGGTGCTGAAGAAACAGCAGCCCGTGCTGTCTGCTTCCGGCGCCGTTGCCTGTACGGGGGGAACGCTGGACGTGTATATGGCCGCGGAGAGGAATCCGCTCGAGGTCAACAGCGGTTACTACGACGACTATACGCCGCAATTCCTCTATTCTGACGGAACGCCGTTTGCTGGCGCCGTCAGCTATGCGACCTGGTCGGGCGGACTTTTTCACTGGACCCTGTCGGGCTTTACGCCGGGCAAGAGCGGACTCCAGGTCGTGACGAAGTCCTTTGGTTTTGGCTGTACCGACGTGAGCAATACGATCCCGCTGACCGTCCGTGGCTCGGCGACGGCGGCATTCAGTATCGTCAGCGATCACCAGTGCTATACGTCGCCGGTGGTGCTGCAGGATATGACCACGCCGGGTGTGAACAATTCGATCGTCGCGGAGACATGGTCGTTCGGGGACGGTCAGACATCCGGTCAGCTCGGCGGGACCGTTTCGCATAATTACTCCGATCCGGGAGGATATACGGTACGGCTGACTGTCACCGACGCGGCGGGTTGTACGTCGACCAGCAGTGCGACGGGGCAGAGCTATGTGGTGGCTAACGGGCCGAAGGCGGCGTTCTCGGCATCGGGCACGGACGTGAATCTCAACGCTACGGTCTATTTCTATAATAATTCGAACTATTATGGTTCTTCGAATTCGGTGTGGAACTGGAGTTTTGGGGATGGTTCTTCGTCTTCCGACTATTATCCGAGCCATGTTTATACGACACCGGGGGTTTATACCGTGACGCTGACTGCCAGCGATGCGTCGGGTTCAGGTACCTGTGTTTCTGTGGCGAAGCTGACGATCAATGTCCGCAATTTCAACAGCCATTTCTCGACGACGGCCTCCTATGTGGGGACCTCGGGTTGTCCGCCGGTGCTGGCGCAGTTCGTCAACACTTCCCAGAACTATGCGAGTGTGAGCTGGGACTTCGGGGACGGCTGGAAGGCGGGGAATGTCAACACGCCTGGGCATGTCTATCAGAAGCCGGGTAAGTATATCGTGACCTTGTCTGTGACAAGCCCCACGGGTCTCACTTCGCAGTATATCGACAGCGTCAGTGTCCGGTTGCCTGTAGCGGATCTTAGTGCCGCGAAGCCGTTGGTATGTCTGGGGCAGGCGTCGGTGTATCAGGGCACGGGCAGCGACGTCAAGACCTATGCCTGGGACTTCGGGGATGGGAGTGTAGGTCGCGGCGTCTATCCGGATTCTGTCGTGTCGCATGTTTATGCTTCTGGCGGAGACTATATGGTCCGGCTGGTCGTCGCCGATAGCCTTGGCTGTCAGGCTGCGTCGGCGAC